>Ga0207679_10002184_pt1 | contig 12107 bp, 15 predicted proteins | sample KBSC73metaG_FD_184320 | JGI IMG/M metagenome (GOLD analysis project Ga0207679, IMG submission 184320) | Corn rhizosphere microbial communities from Kellogg Biological Station, Michigan, USA - KBS C7-3 metaG (SPAdes) (version 2) | ecosystem: Host-associated > Plants > Roots > Rhizosphere > Soil ...
GTTCGAGGGGCGTATAGTCCTTCACGCGGATAGACAGATCGGTGACGGCCTCTTGCACCGTCGTGACGCGGGTAGAAGGCTGAAGCCAGGGAATGACACCAAGAACGAACACGGAAACTGAAAAGAACCCCATGCCGGCCACGATCCCGACCGTGGACGGGTTTTCCAGCCAACCAGTGCTGGGAAGCATCGCGATCGGTTGGCGCTCAGGCCGTGTTTCAGGGCTCTCCGCCTCCAGCAGTGCACCCTCGTGCAGGGTTTTGTAAAAGTTATAGGCCATCAGGCCGAGGGCCAGATCCATCATCGTGCCCACGATGGTTCGAGCCACCCACCAGGGTTGCATGGCTTTCACCGAATCCACGAAATCCGCGCCGTGTTCCAACATGGATCCTTGGATGAATCCCTGGGCGGTTAGTCCGAGGACCATCGTGGTAAAGCCGGTCACGGTAAGCCACAGGTGCCAACTTGCCAACCGATCGCTCCAGAGGTGCCTGCCGGTCAACCGAGGCCAGACGTAATATAGGCCTCCGACCATCCAGAGGATCATGGCGCCGAATACCGTCAGATGCGCATGGCCGATGACGAAATCGTTGAAATGGGTCAGTTGCTGAAATCGGTACAGGGCCTCGACAGACCCTTGGAAACTGCCGATCAGGTAATAGACCACCCCGATCATGAGGAACTTCGCCGCATAGTTGTCGCCTCCACCGCCGCCCAGAACGGCGCCCCACCGTCCCAGCATCGTGCCGAAGAAATTGACGATGACGGTGAAGACCGGGATGATCATCCACATGCTGTGGACGATGGAGACCGTCTGCGTCCAATGCGGGATGGGGCTGTAGAGGTAATGGTGCGTGCCGACGAGAGGATAGAACAGTGCGAGGGTCCAGAAACCCAACAGGGAGAGTTTATGGCTATAGAGCGCGTTCTTTGCCGCAAGCGGCAGGAAGTAGTAAATCGTGGCGAGGCCGGCCGGCGTCATCCACAGCCCGACGACATAGTGGATGTAGAGCCCGTGCATCGCAGCATTATTGACGCCTCCCATCTCTCCGTAGGGAAGTAGGACATTGCCAATAAGGAGGTTGAGCAACGTCCAGATGACGGCGGCGAGCGAATACCAGAGGGAGACGTAGAACCGCGCGGACCGCCGGTGGAAGATTGTGCCGAGCACTTGAATCGTGAGGCCCACGAATATCACATAGCGCAAGGTGTTCAGCGGCCATTCGTACTCGGCGTTTTCCACGCCGATCACGTACCCCATCAGCAGCGACAGCGAGCCGAGCGTAAGAAAGGTGTTCCACATCCATAAAAGCCACCAGCCCCACTCGACCTTGTACACAGGCGTGCCGCACAGACGGGGAACAAAATAGTAGAGCAGCCCAATGAACGCTGTGGTAAACGACCCAAAGATCACGCCGTTCGTATGGACGGCTCGGAGCCGGCCGAACGTAAACCACGGAACGCCGCCTAGGAATTCAGGATTGTGGAATTGAATCGAAACGAGAATGCCGACGAAGGGGAAGACGGTGAGCCATACGAGCGCCCACCATGCCCAGGCTTTGACGAGTGGTTTATTGACCAGCTCAATGGTGAGGGCCGTTTCCGCCATGTCACATCTTCATGAGCTTCATCAAAGGTGAATGGCATACCGGCGGAGGTCATTTCCTGAGCATCATATCCGGCCTTTCGTTCGGTAATGCTCGGAGCCTTTCAATCGTAATGGACAGTACTGTTTAGGTAACTAGGTATTCCCCTATTAGTGAGAAGTTGTGTTTAGCAAGAGCCCGGCTATTGGACCATGCCGTGAGGTACATTCCGCTGCAATTCTCTGGCTTTGGCATCGAACTGATCGGCAGCTTCCAGAAGATCCTTAGCGAGTTCCCGTTTGCCTTCCACTCGCTCCATGTCGGGGTTTTGCTTTTGTGCCAGCAGGTCGGCCTCCAGTTGCCGGCGCCGAGCCATCTCTCGCAGCTCCGCTGCATGCTGGCGATATTGCTGCACGTCAGTGGCAAAGTCCTGTTGTGTCACGCCTTGTCCTCGAGCGGAGGGAGCCGTAGACCCCGCATTTCCCATAGAACCTGAACAACCGCTCGCTGTCGAGATCGCTATCAATAAACCGCCGACGCGAATGTATGAGTAGTACATGAGAACTCCTCCTTGTCTGTCTCCCCCATTCAAGCAGGCCGCGAAGTGTCAGAGCTGTTCGTAGTGAGGGTCTAGGACAGGAACCTCGCTCTGCCTAACGACGAAAGGTTTATGTTAGAAGTAGATCCGCCTAGCGGAATCCTATCGGGTCATTGTGCCTTGCGCAGGTCTATGACTTTCCCTTCTTCGTTCAGCTCGACGACAATATTGGATCCTTCCGCGATCGGCTTGGTTTTCACTTCCATCCGCTCCAGCGGAAACACTTTCTCGCCTTCCGGGGTCTGTAGTTTGATCTGCTGTTTGGTCGCCCCGGTGTAAATCAGCTTGCCGAATATCAGGCGATGGGTCCCGGCTTTGGCTTTGTTCTTTCCATGTACATCGATAACCATGCCCTCTTCGTTAATCCAGAGCGATACCTGGTCACCGACCGCCGCATCGGAGGGCGCGTACTTTTTCATGAGTGTGTATTGGCCGGTTGGCGTTTTCACGTAGACAAGTTCCGATTGAAACTTAGTGACGGTTCCATCGACCTGAATGACATATCCAGGCTTGGTGCGCGGATGGTCGTCAAAGGCCATTTCAACCGTGAACTTATGGATATCAATGAGTTTTCCCGCTTCATTCACCTCGATGGTGACTGGTGCGCCCTCCTGAAACGCTGAAAGTTTTGATCGTCCCGCTTGCACATCGAAGGTTTTCTCTCCTTCTGGCGTCCAGAGCTTGATCTCTTTCTTGTCAGGAGAGGTGTAGACGAGATTCCCCGTGACAAAGTGGTGGGCATGGGACTTATCGCCCTTGCGATGGATATCGATGATGGCGTTGTTTTCATTCACCTGCATCTCGACCTCTTCGCCCACTTCAAGGCCTTGTGGCGTCACTGAAGACGCGATGGTCATCGTTCCCCACGGCGTCTTTACTGTCGTCAAACCAGATTGCACTTTCGAGACCACACCGCTGACCTTCATATGCGTCGCCTTACGTGGCTCGGCTACTTGGTCAGCAGAGCTGCGAGGTGCGGCGATTGACAGACTCACAATCATCACCCCGAAAATTATTGTCATGGACCGCATCATCATTCGGCTCCCTTCATGTGAGTAACAGCTTTGCGACTGCCGGTGGATTGATACCTTTACATTACCTTTCTTGAATATCACTGAAACGTATCTTCGCCGTCCCAGACTCCTAAAGTCCGGTCGTCATACTAAGCCCGCGGGACATCCAGTGATACTGTATAAAATGACAGGTCCTATTACCTAGGGCACAATTTGGCGTCAGCCTGCGATGCGACATTTTGCCTCAGTCCTCTTTTGTAATTCCGTATGTCTTCGATTTTGCGGCGAACTAGGGCAAATCCCAGTTCTATCGTTCAGAAACAAGCCTAGGGTGACACGGCTAGTTGTCTCCTCTGTCTGCACCCAGGTGAAGAAACCGCAAACGGGGATACAGTGCGCAAGGGAGCAACTTACGTTCACCGCCGTGATGCTGAGGCGCTCACTGAGCGCTGACGACTTGGGAGGGATGTATGGAAACGCGCGACATCTATATCACAGAGTATGATCTGACGCGATTGAAGGAACTCCTTCAAGTCGGGATAAGCTTCGCTGAACGGGACCGAGAGTTATTGGACAGCCTGCGAAGTGAGTTGGACCGTGCCCATATCGTGGAGCCAACGACAGTGCCTCATAATGTAGTGACGATGCATTCCCGTGTCCGCCTCAAAGATTTGGAGACAAACGAAGAGATGCTGTACACGCTCGTATTTCCATCCGAGGCTGATCTCGAACAAGGGAAGATTTCGATTTTGGCTCCCATAGGTACTGCCATGCTTGGATATGGCGTCGGTGACGAGGTGCAATGGCGCGTGCCTAGCGGCAACAGGAAGTTCCGGATCGAAGAGATTTTGTATCAACCTGAGGCGGCAGGCCACTACAACTTGTAGCTGGGGCATCAAGGTTGTACGCATGCCTGATGGAACCAGAAGAGGAGAGGAGAATAGGCGCATGAACGAAGGATTCGTCTTCCCTGAACGGTCCGAACGCGGCTGTGCAGCCATCAATGCAGAAGAAGCGACGAGCAGGCGCCTGCGAAGTATGTGGAGGTGGACGCGAGAACTCGGGCTCAGCGCTTGCCTCGTGATCGGCCTCATGAATCAGACGGCTGCTCAGTCAGAGCAGCGGGTCGACGTGCGGATTCGCGACTTCACATTCCACGCCACACAGCCTCCGCTGATGCTGAATGTTCCAGCGGTCATTACGATTCGCAATGAAGATCGCGAGCGGCACAACTTCGAATCGGCCGTCTTCCAGGGCATTTTGACAGAAGTCGAAACTGGGGGATCGGTGGTGTACGGAAAAGGAATCAAAGGAGTGTACATCGACGCCAACGGGAACGCCGTGATCCGTTTCACGGTGAAGCGTCCAGGTCGCTACGAATTCAAGTGCTCGATTCACCCTAAAATGAAAGGTGAGCTTTTGCTACTGAATGTGCAAGCGGTATAGCGGCTTGCCCATGTGCAGGATCGGTCGGATCTCAGGATCGTCTAGTAAGGGCACATCATACGACCTGTATATTTGGTGGCGGGAAGAGATGTCATGGCACGAACACGTTCTTCATTCCCAGGCTGGGTCCCGAAACCATTCAAGCGGAAGTCCAGCCAGAAGGTGCGGATGGTTCCGGCTCATATCCGGATGTTGGGAGCTAACCTCGATAAGGACAAACGGCTTCAAGTCCGACAAAAACTGAACAGGAAGATTGGAAAGTTTGCAAGGGCTATTGAGCGGGTTAGCGTCCGTGTGAACGACATCAACGGTCCCCGTGGCGGCATAGACCAAGTCTGCCGAATCAAAGTGGTTCTGAGTAATCTTTCAAGCGTGGTGGTTGAGGCGAAGGATGCCTCCCTTGATGTCGCGATCGGCAGGGCACTGGCGGGGACGGAGCGGGCTGTACGCCGAAGCTTGCAGCGCAGGCGCATGAAACCACGTAAAGCGGGGGCACGGTCGAGAGCCGCTTGACTACACTGCGTGTCCGTCGTCTGTCTTGCGATGAGGCTTCATGTCTCCTTGTGAGTCGGTTAGGCACTGCCTCAGATTGCTTCAATCAGTTCCTTCAACACGACCGCCTGGTTGTGCTCCTCATCAGCCGCGCTATATACGAGCGTGATCGTCTGATGACATGAGAGGCGGGCAAGCTTCTCCAGCTCCCCCATTGACCGTTTCAATTCCGTTCGATAGCGCCTGCGAAACCCAGCCCATCTGGCGGGATCATGTCCGAACCATTTTCGGAGCGATGTGCTCGGAGCCAGGTCCTGTCGCCATTCAACAATGTGTGCACGCTCCTTAGTAATCCCGCGTGGCCAGACCCGGTCTACAAGAATTCTCACCCCGTCGTGCGAACTGGATTCACTGTATGCTCGTTTGATGCGTACCATGTCTAATCCTTTGCCTTAACTACGGCCCGTACTCATCCATTCTTTGGTTCTATCTGCTCTGTCGCCGATGAGTAGAGAAGAATCGGCATCCCACTCACATCGACTTCATACACTGCTTCCTGGCTCTCCAGATCAAGGTATGGCGGTGTCCGGCCAAGCGTATTCCCACCGGGTTTTCGGGGCCCGCAAGATCATAGGTCCGAGCCATACGGCGACTTCTCGCTCAGTTATGTAAACTTGCTTGGGAACTGTGTCGCCAGCGCCGTTGTCAGCGCGTCCGCGATGACATAGACATGTTGCTTCATGATCTTCCAGGTTTCCACTTCGTGCACATAATCCTTCTCCTTGAACTGCGTGATCTGGAGGACATGATGTGCTCCGTGTGCAGCAATCAGACCGCGAACGGTATCCTTTGGAAGGTGAGGATTCGCTCCGCTAAGAAACGCTGCGATATCGTCGGCATTGGAACCCAAGTGTGCTAGTGCAGCATCCTGCTGTACACTGTTTCCTGCGACCGTTGCTTCTGAATAGTCCTTCACTGCACCATAATGGCCGGCGAGTAAACCAAAGAGTTTCTCGGACGCTTTCTCGCCATAAAACGGCGCGATGCTATATGCAATTGTTTTGGCATTGGCCACGACTTCCTTCTCGGCAGCATCTCGAGCCGCAGGATTATTTGCCGCATTGTCCAAAACCACATTGCGAATCCAGAAAATATGTCCTGTCCACAGGTCGCGCATCGCTGCCTTTGCCTCTGCAAGATGGAGAGAATCTGCATTTTCGGCTGACCGGACGTCATGTGCACAGCCCGTTAGGCCACTCAAAGTGAGGATTAGCACGGCTATGGATTCACGTATTTGACTCATAAAGCCTCCATGAGGTAATTGAATCTGATGCTCTTTGTACCTATTCTCGGCTCAGCTGGCACGTATCATTTCGACCGTTTCACGCCGTCCCGCCGATTCGTTCCGGCAGCGCTCATGCCCCACATAATTGTCAGGATCAACCCTGTGATGATGAGCGGAAAGTAGACTGTCGCAATTATGCTGTCTCCCATGGTGACACCTCCCCTTCTTTCTTGAAGTGTTCTTCTAGCCAGCCATTCACTCGTCCATACGTTCACTGCCAATGTATCGGCTTCAGATGAACTTGCCGTGAACGGATCATGAAGAAATCTTCATTGCGACCGTATTTCCCTCGTCATGAGCGGAGGGCGGAAAGATGGAGCAGGCAAGCTGGATGTTCTAGCGGATAACTTTGTGGGCGTTTGCGAAACGCATAGCGTAATTGTGAGGCGAAATAGAGTCTCGTTCTTCATAAGATTAGAGCTTCTTCACTGTCCCTTCATAGTAAGTTCATGGAGCGACAGGATAATAAGCATCAACAGGTTGCATGATGCAGAACATCGAGATTGCTTCGTCATCAACAGTGATGACGGCGTCGAGGAGTATGGAGTGAAGCAATCTTTCAAAAGAGGGAGAACAATGACAATGTCAGAAACGATCGCGTTTTATGTCCTTGTATTTCTCGCCCTGCTTTCGCTCGTGTTGATTATCGTGTGGGGTTTCTCTCTTACGGATACGTCGGCCTTGCTCGTCAACTATCCTGCCTAGGAACGGGAAGAGCGGATCAGGATGATTGAATTGACTGACTTAGCGAGGACGGGTCTGCTAAGCGCAATGAGTTGCAAAGCTCAAATGTTGCATCCGCTGCAGGCTTGCATTTTCATTCTATTGATGCCCCAATCATGAGGTTTCCAATGGCGTTATTGCGCGACTTGATTCTCAATCCGATTCTTGGACATGATCTACTGAGAACAGGTTCACCAAACAGCGGATTGAGCGAAGCAATTATGCGAATCCTCCTCGTAGAAGACGATATCAATTTGGCTCAATTCATTCTTAAGGGATTGAGAGAAGAGGGCTATGCGGTGGACTTTGCGGCCGATGGAGAAGAGGGGCTCGAGTTGGCCTTTGCCAACCCCTACGATCTTGTGATTCTCGATATCATGTTGCCAAAACTTGATGGCCTCACATTGTGCCGGAATCTACGCACTGCAGGAAATATGACGCCGGTGTTGTTGCTCACAGCACGGAATACCATAGAGGATAAGGTGTCAGGATTCGATACCGGTGCGGACCAGTTTTTGACGAAGCCCTTCGCATTTGCAGAGCTGTTAGCGAGAGTCCGCTCCCTCCTGAGGCGGGGTGGGGCTCAACAGCCGACGCGTCTTATGGCAGCGGACCTCCAGCTGGACCCGGCTTCACGCAAGGTTTCTCGAGCTGGCAAAGACATCGTGCTGACGAACAAAGAATATGCCCTGCTGGAGTTTCTCTTGCGAAACAAGAATCGGGTATTAACGCGCACAGCGATCATCGAACACGTGTGGGACATCAGCTATGACCCCATGACAAATATCGTGGATGCACACATCCGTGCGCTGCGCGCGAAGATTGACCGAGAGTTTTCGCCTCCGCTGATCGTCACTGTACGTGGGGCGGGGTACATGCTAGAGGAACCGAAACCCGTCGAATGAAATCCCTTCATGGCTTGATCAGGCAGTCTGCGCTCATATTGGTATCAGGACTCCTCCTTATCTTTTCTGTGTTGGTGTACGCAGGCGGCGACGCCTTGATGCGCCGCTTTGTCGATGCCCGGCTGCTTGGAATGGCAGAAACCCTGGCCAAGATTGTTGAACAATATCCCCATCTCATTGGGGGTACTGTAGAGGATCCTGCCTTTTCTGCCGAAGTCAACCGAAGCGAGAAGGAACAATCCGAACTATCAGGAGTTACGCACTCTCTTCGCGTCTATTCCCCAGAAGGAGAGCTGGTGTGGAAAGGCTCCGGCGCAGTGCCCCAGGGGCCGATTACCGACCAGGTGTTTGAACGAACTCGTCTTGGGCATGTGGTGGTTGAAACCGTTGAGTCGATGGATGGGACAGCTGTTCGGCACCTGTTCCTGCCTATTCCGCGGCAGGGGAAGGTGCGGTACGTTCTGCAGGCCGAAGCCTCCCTGCGACTTTATCGAGAGACACTCAAGGGACTCGTGATCTTATTGACGATGGGATCGGCAACCGTGTTTGTCGGTGCCTGGCTAGGCAGCGGTTGGCTAGCCAAGAAAGTTCTTGCTCCCATCGATGTGCTGAGCACCGGAGCCGAGACCATGTCCGAAACCGATCTGGGCAAACGACTGGTTCTCGGTGCGCCCTACCAGGAATTTCGTCGACTCACCCAAGCATTCAACTCCGTGATGGACCGGTTCCAGCGGAGCGTCGAAAGTCAACGGCGCTTTGTGGATCATGCGGCTCACGACATGCAGACGCCCTTGACCGTCTTACAAGGTAACTTAGAGGTTGCGCTCCTTAAAGCCAGGACCCAGGAAGAATATCGTGAAGCGCTCATCAACAATCTCGAGCAAGTGGGGCGTCTGATCTCGCTCACCCGTTCCCTCCTGACACTGGCCAAGTTCACGGGCGACACGCCTCCCGTTCAACTCCGGCCGCTCGCCCTCGAACCCTTGATCAACGACATCTTGGCTGAATTGACCATTCTTTTCGATGAGCGCCGAATCACCTTATCGTTTGAACCCCAATTGGTGCCACACGTCCACGGCGACGCGCAGTGGATCAAACAGGCGTTGATTAATCTGCTCGACAACGCTCTTCGCTATACCCCTTCTGGTGGAACTGTGACCGTCCGCTTGCAGGCGGTCGCAGGGTGGGTCTCTGTGATTGTTAAGGATACAGGGCATGGGATAGAACCGGAACATCTTCCCCATCTGTTCGAGCGGTTTTATCGCACTGACTGGGCCCGAGCAAAAGACTCGGGCGGTACTGGCCTCGGACTGCCAATTGTGAAGGAAATCGTGGAAGCCCACGGCGGAACGATTGCGGTTACCAGTGAAGTCAATAAAGGTTCCATCTTTACCCTGCGATTGCCTATCGCGACTCAGCAGACGGTTCTTGCCTAGTTCGCCACAACTCGTTTCTTAATAGCTATTCCCTTTATTGCCCACGATTGTGCTGCGTACCGCTGGGCGCCGTGCCCGCATCTGTGCCAACAGAACATGAAGGATATTTCATGATTCGTTCATGGAACATTCATGTCCACCAGGTACATTCTCATCAACGATGGTGGAAAACAAGGATAGTGAGCCAACAAAGGTGCTTTTGCGACAGCTTAATATTATCGGAGGGCAGGCAGTTCTTCATGCGCTCAATGGGCGCTATGAAGATCTCCTTTTAAGCAATCGGCATCGCATTTTGGGCAGGGCCGTACGTTTGCGAAAGAATCTGTGAAGATCACGATCGAGCATTCAAAAGGAGAAGCACATGAGACAAAATATGATATGGCAGCTGGCTGTATTGGTGTTGACCATTGGGGGCTTTTCGGCAGTAACCGTCAGTGAAGCGGTTTCCGGTTATGAGGAACCTCACCCTCAACTACTTCCCGGGGATCGCATTCTTATAGGCACCGTCGTGGAAATAAGAAGCGGTCAGGCACGGATAGACACAGGTGAAGTGCAACCGCGGTTTGTTCCTCTTGGAGTGCGAGAAGGGAAAGGGTTGCCGGACCTAAAAGTAGGCGATGGGGTCGAAATCACTGTCAATGATCAAAACCTTTTGGTTGATGCGCATCTGATCGGTGAGACAAGCAACCATCGCGTCGTTGAAGGCCAACTCATTCAATCCTTGGTGACTGGGCATAATCGGGCAATTCTGCGCACAACTCAAGGCAATGAGGAGTCTCACTCCATCCGGCCTGTGGCACGAAGCAAGATGGCTTCTGTTCCTGTCGGCGTGGTCGCAGTGTTTCTCATCGATGAGTCGGACAGAATTGTGGATGTGACCTTCGGCAACATGGATGCGGTGCGTCGGGCGGCAGAACTCTGGAACAAGAAAACGCCGTTGAAGGGGAACTTCGATAGAGTGATCGGCACGATCCTGAAGCCATTGGAGAACGACCGGATTGCTATCCGGACTGATGACGGAGAGGAACAGCCGTATGAGGTGCGTTCGCTCGCTCAACTAAGGTTGGCGACATTGTCCTATGGCGATGCGGTGATACTTCTGGTGGATGATGACGGCAAGGTGACGGACGTGGCGATTCCGCCTAAGGCGATTGATAGCGAGCGGCAATAGGCAGAGGCGTCGTTGCGTGATCGCAAATCGCGGGGTCCCGCATCTGCGAATACAGTGCAGTGAGCACAACCATTAAGGAGGAGACTATGAGCGTCGTTGGCGTACCAGTTGGAGGATTGAAGACGGTGGGGCAAATCGTGGCCACGAACACCTTGACGTTTCGCGCCGGCCAGAATGCGTTGGCCATTGCAGTAGAGTTGTTGTCCACTCATACGGCCGGCGCCCCGGTGGTGAATCACGACGGAAAGTATCTTGGCTTCATCAATGAATTTGACGTGATGAAAGCGCTCGCGGCAGGGAAGGACTTGAACACTCTCATAGCCGAAGATCTCATGAGAGTAGGTCCTATTGCGGTGCATGCATCGACCACGATCGAAGACGCTGCCAAAAGGATGGACCAGCAATGCGTGCTCAACCTTCCTGTCGAAAAAGATGGGAGAGTAGTTTGTTCGGTCAGTCGCCATGATCTGCTGCGAGCCTGGATTGGCCTTGGACTGGGAATGGGCATTGACCCATAGCTACTCATCTCTTGGGCAGGCCATTACTTCCGCACTTCACATCGCTGCATAGGTTTACACCGTATATACGGTGACATAGGGTCCCTCTGCTCATGAAGAATTCTTCATGGTCCGTTCATGGCCCCTTCATCTGAAACTGTTACATTGGTCATGAGGGAGGGAAAAGAAAGAGAGGTGTTCGCTATGGGTAACACACTGATTTCGACAGTCTTCGTTCCCCTCGTCATGGCAATGATGCTGGTGTTCATGTGGGGCCTCAACGCTACTGCATCGAGCGATAGTGACGTCAACGAACATGAGTCACAATCCCATTCATGGATCCATTATTGATTGATCATGAGTGACGGTAATTCACATTCGAGAGCAGATGACAGACGGAGGATGAAAATGAAATGCGCTATGGATTTCACGAAGCGGAGCTTGGCTGAGGCGTGGACTGACCTTGGTAATGGACCGAGCGTTTGGCTGTTACCCAGCGGTGGCCAGTTCTACACAAGGTCGTGCACTCGCTGTGCCCGTTTGCTCCCTCACGCTTGGAGTCATGTTCCAGAGCGGAATGGAGAACCGAACGCTCAGGACTTACGGTGTGTGCAATGTGGAGAGCATATCGATTCTATGATTCTTCATGACCGCAGATTCCCAATCGTAGATAAGCCCGTGCGGTCGGAGCATCGCTATTCGATCGAGGTGCCTCGCGAGGAGCTGAGTTTGGTTAGTGCCGCATGAATGATCATGCTCATATTCATTTGCTGTCAGCTATCTCCTGCGGCGTTACCCTCCGGTGCCCGGCCGCAAACTTCGGGCTCTTGACTGTCAGCACGGGATAGGGGGACTGCCGGAGGACACTTTCAGCGACGCTACCGAATCTTAGGCG
>Ga0207679_10002188_pt1 | contig 12090 bp, 7 predicted proteins | sample KBSC73metaG_FD_184320 | JGI IMG/M metagenome (GOLD analysis project Ga0207679, IMG submission 184320) | Corn rhizosphere microbial communities from Kellogg Biological Station, Michigan, USA - KBS C7-3 metaG (SPAdes) (version 2) | ecosystem: Host-associated > Plants > Roots > Rhizosphere > Soil ...
CGCGCAAGCTGATGGAGATCGTGAAGGAGCTGCCCGCCGCGCCGCTCGCCATCAAGGTGCAGGAGAACGCGTGGGTCGCCCTCCGCTGCGCTGGCGCGTCCTATCGTCTGGTCGGCCTGACCCCCGAGGAGTTCCCCGCGGTGGGCGACGGGGCGAGCACTGGCTGGCTGACCATCGACGGCAAGGTCCTGCGCGAGATGCTCGGGCAGACCACCTTCGCGATATCCCACGACGAGAGTCGGTACGCCCTCAACGGGGTCCTGCTCGCGGTGCACGACAAGGAGCTGCGCATGGTCGCCACCGACGGCCATCGCCTCGCCCTCGCGGTGCGCCCGTTGCCCTCGGCGGGGCCGGCGATGTCCGGCATCGTGCCGCGCAAGGCGGTGCAGGAGGTGGCCCGCATCGTGGGCTCGGGCGAGGAGGTGCAGATCGCGATCAGCGAGAACCAGTTCATGCTCAAGATGCCCAACGTGCTGCTGATGGCGCGGCTCATCGAGGGCACGTTCCCGAACTACGAGCAGGTGGTGCCCCGCTCGCATCCGCACCGGATCACCCTGTCGCGCCCGGGACTGACCGCGGCGCTCCGACGCGTGTCGGTTCTCTCCGAGGAGCGCACCAAGCCGGTGCGCTTCCTGCTCTCACCGGGGATGCTCAAGCTCACCGCGAACAGTCCCGACTACGGGGAAGCGGAGGAGCAGATGGAGGCGCAGTTCGCGGGTGAAGAGATCGCGATCGGCTTCAACTCGCGCTACGTGCTCGACACGCTCGGCGCGCAGGACGGCGAGCAGGTTTTGATCGAATTGAAGGACGGTTTGAGCCCCGGAGTGTTCAAAAGCTTCGAGGACGAGGGAAGCCTGTGTGTTATCATGCCCATGAGGATTTGACCTCTCATGGGAGCGAAAATCGTTGCAGATTGACAGGGTAGAACTGTCTGATTTTCGCAACTATCGAACCCTCTCCCTCGCGCCGGCGCCCCACCTGAACGTCCTGAGCGGCCTCAACGCTCAGGGCAAGACGAACCTCCTCGAAGCGCTCGGCGTCCTGCTCCTTGGTCGCTCGTTTCGTGGCGCCAAGGCGGCGGACATGCTCGGCTGGGACGCATCGAGCGCCCTCGTGACCGGCGAGATCCGGCGTGCCGACACGGTGCGCGCGGTCCGTCGCGCCATCACGCGCCGCGATGACGGTACCTGGGGCGTGGGAGGCGAGGGTTGCTCCTGGGCGCGCGCCATCGGCTTCGGGTGGCAGGACCTGGCCATCCTCACCGACGGCCCGCAGGCGCGCCGGAGCTTCATCGACGGATTTGCGGGCAAGCTCTACTCGGCCCACCTGAGCGGGGTGCGCCGCTACCGGCAGATCCTCGCGCGCCGGAATCACCTCCTGCAGAGCGGGCTCACCGGCTCCGCGATCCGCAGCGCGCTCGCTCCGTGGAGCGAGCAGCTCGCGCGGGTCGGGCTCGAGATCGTCGGGCGGCGTCGCACCGCCCTGGAGGCGCTCCAGGAGGAGGCGCGCACCCTGTATCCGACGCTGGCCGGAACCGGCGAGGTCTCCTTGCGCTACTGTGGCGGTCTTCCTGACGAGGCCGGCGAGGCGGACGTCGTGGCCGCCCTGGAGGTGCGGCTCGCGGAGGAGGTTCGGCGCGGGCAGACCGTCGTCGGACCGCATCGCGACGATCTCCTCATCGAGGTGGACGGCCGAGACTTGCGTCTCTACGGCTCGCGAGGCCAGCAGCGGCTGATGGCCCTGGCCCTGCGTCTGGCCGAGGCGGGCCCGGTGGCGCGCGCGGTCGGCAGCGCGCCGGTGCTGCTGCTCGACGACGCGCTGTCCGAGCTGGACCCGCAGGTGGAAGCCCGCGTGCTCGAGCACGTGGCGACGGCCGGCCAGGTATTCCTCACCACCGCCGATCCGACCCTGCCGGAGGCCCGGCGGGCGACCTGGTGGGACATCCGGGGCGGCCGCGTGGCCGAGCCGGCGCTGCGCGCGGTCCGGGGGGCCGCCTGATGGCCGACACGTACACCGCGAGCGACATCAAGGTGCTCGAGGGGCTGGAGGCGGTCCGCAAGCGCCCGGCCATGTACATCGGCGACACCGGCGCCTACGGGCTGCACCACCTGGTGTACGAGGCGGTCGACAACGCGGTCGACGAGGCGCTCGCGGGCTACTGCGACAGCATCAAGGTCATCCTCCACTCCGACGGCTCCTGCTCGGTGGGCGACAACGGGCGCGGCATCCCGGTCGACATCCACAAGGAGAGCGGCAAGCCGGCCGCCGAGGTCGTGCTCACCGTGCTGCACGCGGGGGGCAAGTTCGAGCACTCGGCCTACAAGGTCTCGGGCGGGCTGCACGGCGTCGGCATCTCGGTGGTGAACGCGCTCTCGGAGTGGCTCGAGATCGACATCCGTCGCCAGGGCAACGTGTGGACGCAGCGCTACGAGTACGGGGTGCCCACCGGCGAGCTCACCGTGGGCGAGAAGACCACGAAGCACGGCACCATCGTGCGGTTCAAGCCCGACGCCAAGATCTTCGAGGAGACCACGTTCTCCTTCGACACGCTGTCGAACCGCCTCCGCGAGCTCGCCTTCCTCAACAAGGGCCTCAAGATCGTCATCGAGGACGAGCGCGACGGGCGCAGCCACACCTTTCTCTACAAGGGCGGCATCATCGAGTTCATCAAGCACCTGAACCAGAACAAGACCGTGATCCATCCCAAGGTCCTCTTCTTCGAGGGCAAGAAGGACAACATCGAGGTCGAGGTCGCGCTCCAGTACAACGACGGCTACCAGGAGAGCGTGTTCTCCTTCGCCAACAACATCAACACCCGCGAGGGCGGCACCCACCTCACCGGGTTCCGCGCCGCGCTGACCGGCACCCTGTCGAACTACGCCAAGGCCAACGGCTTCCTCAAGAACTTCAAGGGCGACGTCAGCGGCGACGACGTGCGCGAGGGCCTGACCGCGGTGGTCTCGGTGCGCATCCCCGACCCGCAGTTCGAGGGGCAGACCAAGGCCAAGCTCGGCAACTCCGACGTCAAGGGGCTCGTGCAGCAGATCGTCAACGACCGACTCGGGGAGGCCTTCGAGGAGGATCCGACCACCGCGCGCAAGATCGCCGACAAGTGCGTGCGGGCGGCCCAGGCCCGCGAGGCGGCGCGCAAGGCGCGCGAGCTGACCCGCAAGGGCGGGCGCGACGACGAGGGGCTCTCGGCCAAGCTGGCAGACTGCTCCGAGCGCGACCCCCAGTTCCGCGAGATCTTCCTGGTCGAGGGCGATTCCGCGGGCGGCTCGGCCAAGCAGGGGCGCGATCGCAAGGTGCAGGCGGTGCTCCCGTTGCGCGGCAAGATCATCAACGCGGAGAAGGCGCGCTACGACAAGGTCCTGTCCCACAATGAAATCCGGCTGCTGATCTCCGCCCTCGGCACCGGGATCGGCCCCGAGGAATTCGACGTCTCCAAGCTGCGCTACCACAAGGTCATCCTGATGACGGACGCCGACGTGGACGGCGCCCACATCCGGACCCTGCTCCTGACCTTCTTCTTCCGTCACATGGTGCAGGTGATCGAGGCCGGCCACCTGTTCATCGCGCAGCCGCCGCTCTTCAAGGTGAAGAAGGGGCGCGCGGAGCGGTACCTGATGAGCGAGCGGGAGATGGAGGAGTTCCTGCTCGAGCAGTGGGTGGAGAAGGCGAGCGTGAAGGTCCCCGGCAAGGCGGCGCCCCTGCGGGGCGAGGCGCTTCTGGAGGCTCTCAAGCGGGTGCTGGAGTTCCGGACCCTCTTCGGCAAGCTCGCCCGGCGCGGGGTCCCGGGCGCGGTCCTCGACGCGCTCGTCCGGAAGAAGTTCCGCGCGAGCAAGCGCGGGGTGGGGGACGCGGAGATCGCGGCCGCGGTGGCGGAGGCCGCCGCGGAGCAGCCCGGCGGGTCGGCCCACGTGGCGAGCGAGAACGGCGACGCGGGCACCATCGTGGTGGCGGGCCCGCACCCGGCGCACTTCAGCGTCGACGTGCTGAAGTCGCCCGACTACGCCCAGCTCCTCGATCTGCACGCGGAGATCGCGGGGATGCACAAGGGACCGTGCGTCATCGTCGACGCCTCCGAGAAGGAGACGACCACCCACAGCCTCGACGAGCTGATGCGGGTGATCATGGACATGGCCAAGGACGGCGCCACCCTGCAGCGCTACAAGGGCCTGGGCGAGATGAACCCCGAGCAGCTGTGGGAGACCACCATGAACCCGGAGACGCGCACCCTCCTCCGCGTGACCATGGAGGACGCGGTGGGCGCCGACGAGATGTTCACCGTCCTGATGGGCGACGCGGTGGAGCCGCGCCGCGAGTTCATCGAGAAGAACGCGCTCGACGTCGTCAACCTCGACATCTAGGAGCCTCCGCCGCACCATGAGCCCCGAGCGACAAGCCCCCGTCCCGATCGAAGAGGAGATGCGGAAGTCGTACCTCGACTACGCCATGTCCGTCATCGTCGGGCGCGCGCTGCCCGACATCCGGGACGGCCTCAAGCCGGTCCACCGGCGGGTGCTCTTCGCGATGCACGAGCTGGGGCTCACCTGGAACCGGGCCTACAAGAAGTCGGCCCGCGTGGTCGGCGAGGTGCTCGGCAAGTACCACCCGCACGGCGACGCGCCGGTCTACGAGGCGCTCGTGCGAATGGTCCAGGAGTTCTCCCTCCGCTACCCCCTGGTGGACGGGCAGGGCAACTTCGGCTCCATCGACGGCGATCCGCCCGCGGCGATGCGCTACACCGAGACCCGCCTGGCCAAGATCGCCCACGAGCTGCTCGCCGACATCGAGAAGGACACCGTCGACTTCACGCCCAACTTCGACGAGTCGCTGCAGGAGCCGCTGGTTCTGCCCACCAAGGTTCCGAACCTGCTCGTCAACGGCTCCTCCGGCATCGCGGTGGGCATGGCCACCAACATCCCGCCGCACAACCTCCGCGAAGTCGTCGACGCGCTGGTGCGGGTGATCGACGAGCCGGACGTCTCGATCGACGAGCTGATGAAGCTGGTCCCGGGGCCCGACTTCCCGACCCGCGGCTACATCTACGGCCGGAGCGGGATCCGCGAGGCCTACACCACCGGGCGCGGCATCATCACCCTGCGGGCGAAGGCCCACGTGGAGAAGATGCGGGGCGGGCGCGAGGCCATCATCGTCACCGAGCTGCCGTACCAGGTGAACAAGGCCTCGCTGATGGAGAAGATCGGCGAGCTGGTGCGCGACAAGCGCATCGAGGGTATCAGCGAGCGCCGCGACGAGTCGAACCGTGAGGGCATCCGGATCGTGCTGGAGCTGGGCCGCGGCGAGATGCCGCAGATCGTGATCAACCAGCTGTACAAGCACACCCAGATGCAGACCACCTTCGGGGTGATCATGCTCGCCCTCGTGGGGCGGCGGCCGCAGGTGGTGAACCTGAAGCAGATGCTGCAAGAGTTCATCGCGTTTCGGCGGGAGGTGGTCACCCGCCGGACGAAGTACGACCTCGCCCGCGCGGAAGAGCGCGCCCACATCCTGGAGGGGCTGCGCAAGGCGGTCGACCAGCTCGACCTGGTGATCCGCCTCATCCGCCAGGCCGAGAGTCCGGACGCCGCGAAGGACGCCCTGGTGCGCCAGCTGCAGCTCTCCGAGATCCAGGCCAAGGCGATCCTGGACATGCGGCTGCAGCGCCTCACCCAGCTCGAGCGCCACAAGATCGTCGAGGAGCACGAGCAGACGCTCGCCCTCATCGCCGACCTCAAGGGCATCCTCGCCTCCGAGCAGCGCCTGCTCGGCATCATCAAGGACGAGCTCGGCGCGCTGAAGGAGGAGTTCGGCGACGAGCGCCGCACCGAGATCCTGGCCGAGACCCAGGACCTCACGATCGAGGACCTGCTCGCCGACGAGGACATGGTGGTCACGATCACGCGCTCCGGCTACATCAAGCGCACGCACGTGGAGGCCTACCGCAGCCAGAAGCGCGGGGGCAAGGGCGTGACCGGGATGGAGACGAAGGAGGAGGACATCGTCGAGGACCTGTTCGTGGCCTCGACCCACTCCTTCCTCCTGTTCTTCACCAACAAGGGCAAGGTGCACTGGCTGAAGGTGCACGAGATCCCCGAGGGCGGCCGCCAGGCCAAGGGCAAGGCGATGGCCAACGTGCTCTCGCTCGGCGAGGCCGAGCGGGTGGCCACGTGCGTGCCGGTCCGCGACTTCGAGTCGGGCGGCTACGTGCTCTTCGCCACCAAGCAGGGCAAGGTGAAGAAGACGGAGCTCTCCGCCTTCTCGCACCCGCGCGCCGGCGGCATCCAGGCCATTTCCCTGGAGGACGGCGACGAGGTGATGGGGGCCCGCCGCACCGACGGCCAGCGCGAGGTCCTGCTCTCCACCAAGCAGGGGATGATCATCCGCTTCCCGGAGGACGAGGTGCGCCCGATGGGCCGGACCGCGGCGGGCGTGCGCGGCATCGACGTCGACGAGGGCGACCAGGTCATCGCGGCCGAGACCATCAAGGAAGGCGTCACGATCCTGACCGTCACCGAACGCGGCTACGGCAAGCGCACCCCGCTCGACGAGTACCGACTCCAGGGCCGCGCCGGCAAGGGCATCATCGACATCAAGACCGCGGGGCGCAACGGCGCGGTGGTCGGCATGCTGCAGGTGCGCGAGGGCGACGACATCCTGGTGGTCACCACCAAGGGCAAGATCATCCGCGTGCACGCCGACGAGGTGACGAGCCAGGGGCGCAACACGATGGGCGTCCGCATCATCGACCTGGACGCCGACGACCAGGTGGGCAACCTGGCCCGCGTGGAGGCCGAGCAGGCCGCCCCCGACGCATCCGCGCCACCCGCGGAGTCGTCAGAGTAAGCCCCGCCGCGGGCCAAGACCCGGGGCGGGGAGACAGAGGCCGCGCAGCTGCGGCCTCTTTTTTGTTACTTTCTCACCCTCTCCGCTCGGGGAGAGGGTGAGGGGCGGTCCGAGCAGGGCAGACGGGCAGGGAGGCCGAGGCGATGCTGGACATCAAGCTGATCCGCGACGATCCCGCGGGAGTGGAGCGCGCGCTCGCCACCCGCGGGGCGACGATCTCCCTCGCCCCGATCCTGGAGGCCGACACGGCCCGCCGCCGGCTCGTGACCGAGGCCGAGGAGCTCAAGGCGGAGCGCAATCGCGCCTCGGAGGCGATCGGGCAGGCCAGGCGTCGGGGCGAGGACGCGCAGGCCGCCACCGCGCGCATGCGGGAGGTCTCCGACCGGATCAAGGCCCTCGACGCGCAGGTGAAGGAGGCGGACGGGCGGCTCGAGGCCCTGCTGCTCGAGATCCCGAACGTGCCGCACGCCTCGGTGCCGGTGGGCGCCTCCGCGGACGACAACGTCGAGGTGCGCCGCTGGGGCACCCCGCGCGCGTTCGCCTTCGCGCCGAAGCAGCACTTCGAGATCGGCGAGGCGCTCGGTATCCTCGACTTCGACCGCGCGGCCAAGATCGCCAAGGCCCGCTTCACCGTCATGTGGGGCGCGGCCTCGCGCCTGAGCCGCGCGCTCGCCCAGTTCATGCTGGACCTGCACACGCGCGAGCACGGCTTCACCGAGCTGTGGGTGCCGCACCTGGTGAATCTCGAGACCATGACCGGCGTCGCGATGCTGCCCAAGTTCGAGGAGCAGATGTTCCGCACCGTGGAGCCCGACGCGGGCCGCACCCTCTACCTGATCCCCACCGCGGAGGTGGCGCTCACCGCGCTCCACGGCGGCGAGATCCTCCCCGAGGCGGAGCTGCCGCGACGCTACTGCGCGTTCACGCCCTGCTACCGGCGCGAGGCCGGCACCTACGGCCAGGACACCAAGGGCATGATCCGGCAGCACCAGTTCGACAAGGTGGAGATGGTCAAGATCACCACGCCCGGGCAGTCCTACGACGAGCTCGAGGCGATGGTCCGGAGCGCGGAGGTGGTGCTGCAGCGCCTGGAGCTGCCGTACCGGGTGGTGGCCCTCTGCACCGGCGACATGGGCTTCCACTCCGCCAAGACCTACGACCTCGAGGTGTGGCTGCCCGGGCAGGGCAAGTACCGCGAGATCTCCTCCTGCTCGAACTGCGAGGCCTACCAGACGCGCCGGCTCGATCTGAAGTACCGGCCCGCGGGCGGCGGCCGCGTCGAGCTGGCCCACACGCTCAATGGCTCGGGTCTCGCGGTGGGGCGAACGCTGATCGCGGTGCTGGAGAACTACCAGGAGGCCGACGGATCCGTCATCGTGCCGGCCGCGCTCCGCCCGTACATGGGCGGCCTCGAGCGCATCGGGCCCGTCGGCGCGGCACGCTAGTCAGACGCGGAGGGGTGGCCGAGCCCGGTTGAAGGCGCCGGTCTTGAAAACCGGAATCCCGCAAGGGATCGGGGGTTCGAATCCCTCCCCCTCCGCCATTTTTCCTCTCAGGCGCCGGCGGCCGCCTCCACGACGGTCGCCGGCCCCGTCCCGTTCAGTGTGACCACGAGCCGACGCGCGTGGAACGCGCGCAGCGTGCTGCGGTGGCCCACGCTGACCACGGTGGTGCCCGGCAGCCTCTGGCGCAGCAGGCCGTAGAGCGTCGCCTCGGTCTGCTCGTCCACCGCGGAGGTCGCCTCGTCGAGGAAGAGCCAGTCCGGCTTCTGCACCAGCGCGCGGGCGAACGCGATGCGCTGCTGCTCGCCCGGCGAGAGCGCCTGCGCCCAGTGGGCGGATTCGCCCAGGCGGGCGGTGAGCTCGGGGAGCCCGACCGCGGTCAGGGCCTCGGCCAGCTCGGCGTCCGCGACCCCGGCCGGCGGGGTGGGGTAGCTCACCACCTCCCGGAGCGTCCCGATGGGCAGGTAGGGCTTCTGGGGCAGGAAGAGCACGCGGCCGGCCGGCGGCAGGTTCACGTCGCCGCGCCCGAAGGGCCAGATGCCCGCGATGGCCCGGAACAGCGTGCTCTTGCCCGCGCCTGACGGCCCGCTGATCAGCGCGGTGTCGCCGGGGCGAATGGCGAACGACACGTTCTCCATCAGCGGTCGCCCGCCGGGCAGCACCAGGGTCACTCCGTCCAGGTTGACCCGTCCCGCGGCGTCCGCTCCGTGGCGGACGCCCTCGATCGCGGCGTCCGCGCGCACGCGGGCCAGCGCGCGCTCGAAGCCCAGCAGGCGTAGCACCACCGCGCGCCACTCCGCGATGTCGGTGTACGACGTGATGATGAACGACAGCGAGTCCTGCACCTGGCCGAAGGCCTGGGAGGTCTGCATCAGGGCTCCGAGGGGGATCTCGCCCCGGAAGTAGCGCGGCGCCGCCACCAGGATCGGGAAGATGATCGCGGCCTGGCCGTAGCCGGCGGTGAACCAGGTGAGCCGCTTCTGCTGGCGCATGATGTCCCACCAGTTGCCCACCACCGCGCCGAAGCGCTCCCGGAAGTTCCGCATCTCGTCGGCCTCGCCGCGGTAGAGCGCCACGCCCTCGGCGTTCTCGCGGAAGCGCACCAGGCCGAACCGGAAGTCGGCCTCGTAGCGCTGCTGGTTGAAGTTGAGGCGCACCAGCGGCCGGCCGATCAGGTTCGTGAGCCAGGTGCCCGCGATGGCATAGGCCAGCGCCGCCCAGACCATGTAGCCGGGCAGCGTCACGCCCGGGCCGATGGGCAGGGTGACCGAGCCGGAAAGGCCCCACAGGATACCGAGGAAGGAGACGAGCGTCACCACCGCCCGCATGCCCCCGATGCCGAGGGTCAGCGCGCCGGTGACGAAGAGCCGCAGATCGTCGGAGATGCGCTGGTCCGGGTTGTCGGTCTCGCCCGCGGTCAGCTGCATCCGGTAGTACGAGCCGTCGGCGAGCCAGGCCCCGAGGTACCGGTCGGTGAGCCAGCGCCGCCAGCGGATCTGCAGCATCTGGTTGAGGTAGATCTGGTACACCGCGGCCACGATGTAGAGGCCGGCGAGCCACGAGAAGCGGAGCAGGAGGCTGCCGAAAGCGGCGACGTCCTTGTCCTGGAGCGAGTTGTAGAAGAGGTTGTACCACTTGTTCAGCAGGACGTTGATGAAGACGATGAAGAGGTTCAGCACGACGACGACCAGCAGGAGGCCCCGGCCCGCCCAGCGGTCCTCCGAGAACCAGTAGGGGCGGATCAGGGTCCAGGCGTCGCGCAGCATCTCACGCAGGCGGGTCATGTTGGCCTCCTCGCGACTCAGCATAGCCCACCGGACCCTTAGCGGTAGTCCGGGTGGCCCGAATGGCATATACTCGGTGGGCTTGACGTTTGGAGAGGTGGCCGAGTCGGCCGAAGGCAGCCGCCTGCTAAGCGGTTACAGGGGCAAAACCTCTGTCCCGGGTTCGAATCCCGGCCTCTCCGCCAAGAGCGCCCTTAGCTCAGATGGATAGAGCGTCGGACTACGAATCCGAAGGCCAGAGGTTCGATTCCTCTAGGGCGCACCAACTTACGCGGCAGGGTAGTCGTGAACGTGACGGGGAACGTGACAGAGCCCGGAACGGTCACGGCTACCCTCTCGCTACCACCGCCACCAGCCGCTCCACCCGCGGAGCTGGCGCTACATCGAGAAGCTCCGCCGTCCGCGAGAGGTCCGCCTGGGCGACGATGTGATACCGATCGAACACGCTGCGCGTCAGGTGGCCGGTCAGCCCCATGGCCACGCGCTCGCTGATCCCCGCCGCGACCATCTGGCGGACCGCCGACCGTCTCAGGTCATGGAAGAGGATTCCAGGTAGCCCAGCGGCGCGGCAGGCCCGGGTCCATGTCTTGCGAAGGTCGGTCACGCTGTGGCCGGCGTGCGGGCCGGTCAGATGCGGGAAGAGCCAGGGATGATCCCGACCGCTCTGCTGCTCCAGAGTGCGAACCCGGGCCACCTGATCGGCCACGACGGCGCGAAGTTCGGAGGTCAGGCGGACCTCGCCCCGCCCGTTCTTGGTCTCACCGGGGTCGAGGCGCAGAGTCCCAGCCTCAAGGTCCAAGTGCCGAAGTTCGCGGGTCAGGATCTCCGCTTTCCTCCATCCGAAGGTGAGGCCCACCAGGGCGGCGGCAGCCAGCTCCACCGGGAGACGGTGGGCGATCGAGTCGAACTGCTGCCGGCTGACAAATCCGGAGCGTGGGTCGGCTTCCTTCAACTTTTCGATCTTCGGAGCCCGATCGATCTTCCGGTGCGAGACCGCCAAGTTCAGCATCTTCGACAGCGTGGCAAGTTCTCGGTTGATCGTGGCCGCCGCAGCCTCGGCCTTGCTGCCGCGCCTGGGCGTACGCCATGACTGCGCCCCTCGTCAATGTCTACGACTTTCCAGCCGGTGAAGTGCGGATCTAGGTGTGCGAGTCGGCCGCCAGCCTCCACCATGTCCCGCTTGCCGAACACCGCGTAGTAGGTCACGAGATCGCTGCGGACTTCCTCGTAGAGCACGCGGTCAGCGCGCCGAAGGACCGCCTCCCCGCGGGCGATCCGGCCTTGCTTGTCGCGGAGGATGCGGATCGCCTCCTCCCCTTGTCGCTGGTGCCCGTGCTCTCGCGGACGCGCTTGCCCTTGGTGTCGGTGTACGAGATCCCAAACGTCTTGGCGGAGATCCGCAGACAGCAGAATAGCGAAGTATTTCGGCGCCCGACGACCATCGCGGGCAACATGCGGAGCGCTGGTTTTGATGTGGTGCCCGCCACGCCGTTCCTGCGCTTCAGCTCGGTAGTAGGGTCGGAGGGCGGTAAGGGCATCGGCATCTCCGAGGTTGCGAAAGAATGGTTGCGAGCACAGAAGAGTAGTTCCACCGGTGACGAGGCCAAGTCCAAGGATCCGAAAAAAGGTTAAACGTTCTGCGAGCCATGGGCGGACGGAGCGCAGAACCACATGCGTGTAGCATTGTCTGCGCATGGTCCCAGCCTGGTGGCCCGATGAGCGCGGCAAGCCGATCGCGACGTATCCGTGCCCGCGATGCGGGCGGGAGGTAGCCTCGCGGTTCCGCGGCTTCCGCGTTGAGCCCCTCTCACATGTCGGCTGGTCCTTGTTTCGCGCCAGCTCCTACATCAACTGGTGCGGACATGCGCAAGAGGTGATCCCTGTGCCGATGCGGCATGGCCGCGTGTCGTTCGTGCCGGTGCTGGGCGAGACGCGATGAACGGTCCGCGGCAGGT
>Ga0207679_10002192_pt1 | contig 12084 bp, 7 predicted proteins | sample KBSC73metaG_FD_184320 | JGI IMG/M metagenome (GOLD analysis project Ga0207679, IMG submission 184320) | Corn rhizosphere microbial communities from Kellogg Biological Station, Michigan, USA - KBS C7-3 metaG (SPAdes) (version 2) | ecosystem: Host-associated > Plants > Roots > Rhizosphere > Soil ...
AAACTAAAATGGTAACGATAGGCGATAGCACCATGAATGAAGAAAGCTCACAAATATTTCCCCACCTTGGCGGGAAGAATGAGTCATTTAAAAACCATGAGAAATTATCCCGAAACATACTTACAAACGAAAAACCTCCTCCTTGTTCATTTCTTCCACCAGGATAGACTGTGTGGCTCATGACCTCGATTGTGCCTTTGCATTCTTTGTAAAATTTATAAAAGAGCAGAGATAAAAGGACTAGACAGCATGCAAATACAGAAAGTTTCACAAATTTCATTTCGACTATAATTCCCAAATTTTTCCTGCTGATGATGAACCCCAGAAACAGTGCGAGAAGAAAATAAGCTAACGGTACCTGGTAGGGAGGATACAAAATCATCGCGAAAGAAAAGCAGGAGATAAGAAAAATAATGCCATTTAAGATAATCTGGTTGATTTTGTTCGAGTATAAAATGTAAATGCCAGAAATAACAGTTATAAAACCTAAGGTAAATATCTCTGTATTGATGGACCACCATTGAATCGCGGAGGATAGAAATAGCCACGTGCTTCCAAATAAACTGATAAGAAAATTATTTTTTGTAAATAACATCAACAACAAAAATGAAACAATTAAAAAAGGGAAGATCTTAAAGTTCCATTGCCAGGAAAAAGCTCTTTCATCGTCAAGTAAGTAATATCCCCAAAGCTGAGGTCTGAGTATACTTAATATGCTATTGGTCGGCAATCCCATCACCAAAGGAGTTTTACCATATCCGAGCGCTTCATTTGATACCGGGTAATGATCTTGCTCCTGGGCCATTATAAAACTTGACACTACTAACCACTCATCAGATCGAATAGGTACTGGTCTGCCCGCTACAAGCCCCCGCTCCTGGCTTCCTCCATCATTAATATTTGCGCTCCAGAAGGGGATCGATGAGTTGTGCCATTTTAACGCAACAAATAAGAAAAAGAAAAATAAACAAAGGCCGATATAAACATTTACTTTCTTATCAAATCGTATTAATTCAAATTCAGATGATTTCATGGATGGCTTTATCAGGTTTAGAAGTCAGTGGATTTTTGTGGTGATCGTTTATTTGAACAGCGATTTGAACGTCCGTTTACCGGTAAACACTTTGACTATGTGACCGAATCTCTTGTACCATAGTGGAAGCGCTTCATACTCTTTATGATACCACGCCAGCAGGTCATTCGCGCGTTTTTTTTCGGCTGCTAATAGTGCATCCTGGTGGTCATCTGTTAACTTCGCCTCTAACCTCATGCGCTCTAAGGCATCACGGCCAGTTTCAAGTTTAAATCTCAAAACTGCATTATCAGATTTCAACTTTGTGTTCTCCCGTCTTGCCAGCATGTCTCTCGTAATCAACTGCGCAGAAAATGGATGTTTCTGCCACATCCAGTTCTCAAAGTTTTCAATGAGCTTTATTTTGGCCCTGAAATCACCTGTATTCGCAACTGGTACGATCCACTTTTTATAGAAATTTTGTGCAAACGAGTGGCTATAAAAGAATGTTTCAAAACATTCCCTCTCAGTTCCGTTTAGAAACTTGTCGAAATTATCATCATAGAATGATATAGAATATGCATTGGGTTCCTCTTGTGATGATGATTCAAGCCTTAAGGCTTCGACAATGAACTCATTAATTCCTTGCTTCCGGAGTTCAGAAAAGAAGTTCCTTTTAAAATCCTCAAATCTTTTACTTTCTTCGCCTGTTTTTTCGGTAAAAAAGACAATCTTATGTTCTACCCGTAAAGAGTTTGCCAGGAAAAGTAACCTGACAATGTCCCGAAAAATTTCTTCCTGAAAAAACTTATGACTATCTCTCGTAAGTTGAAATGGAATATAAAAACAAAAATGACTTTTCGACTTTACTAATGTTTGAAATACGGCAGCATTGTTCCGCGTAATTTGCTCATTTATGGGAATAATAAATTCGCAGTTTCCCGTCTCCCCATCGTTGAAAAAAGACGCATCAAAGTCCGTCAACAGATAAATATAATCAAGCAACATAAATTTCATTTTAGATCCCCTCTATCCTATATCCATCGTTAGTAGCAATCCAACTAAACATTCTTTCCCACGTATGTGTCAAGCTCTCCCCGTGCGAATCCATCACGTTACCTGACTCAAGTTCACCCCTTATAAGAATTGGATCATTCTTCCTGAAAAACTTCTCTATAATGGAAGATCTTATCCAAAACATGGTTCCACCGATGAAGTCATAATTTTGTATTGAAATATGGAATCGCTTACAAAGCTCTTTCGACAATTGATTATTATTTCTGAAGTTGCCCGTCGGGGCATCATATTCATTGACAATCCATTTCTTTGTACCTACGACGCCTACCGCAGTGTCCCTGAACACGTCCAATATTATCGGTAGGTTATTGACATCAATTATCTTAAAGAGCTCACTTTTCCATAATTCACCATAAACTGAATGGAGGCTTTGCTTGTCATGAAGCATTACAATATAGGAAGATTTTATACCAAGAAACAGGTATAAATCGATTAAGGCTAGTTTCCCACCAATATCCTTCCCAAGATTTGGCGTAACCAGGAAGTAAGCGTTGTCAAAGCTTTCTTTAATGCTTTCTATGATCTCCCTGCTCATCAGGCAACCTTCACTAATGCTGAACAGAAAGCAATTCCTGCCATTATTGAAATTTCTCAATTTATTTCTGATCTCGATCCAGGAGTTATCATAATAAATGTGAGCCATAAAGACCAATAAAGGATCTTCTACAAGTCTTAATTCTTTATCATCATGATACGTATTGATCATTTTTAACAATGCGGGGGCTTGAACAGCAGCAAAATCGTCCGATTTATCTACTAATTTCATCTTTGCACCATCAATGCCGACATGTTCTGTGATAAATTTCGTCGCAACATCACTATCGGTAATGAAATTTGAAATATTATCTCTGATCCACTTCAAATCATCTTCTGAAGGAACACGATCAAATAGCGATGTTGTTCCATGAACAAACATGACCTGGGGAACGTCTAAGAATGAAAGGAATTTCTGGGCATCAATGTGCCTGATAGTATTTGAAAAAATCAGGGAAATCCCATCTATTAAGCGACCTTTCAGACTTTTTTTCTCCGGCTCGGAAAGAGCATACAAATTTGTAACTCTTCCAAATCTGGCAAATCGCGCTGTCAACTCACTGTTAATGTCTTTGCAATTAACTAATTCGACCTCAGTCTCAGTTTTGGCTTTCAACCAATCCAAAAATGCGAGTAACATTTCCTGATTCTCTGCATCTTCCGACGGGTCGATCAGGAACAGTAGTTTTCTCTTGCGGAGGACTAGGTCGTTATTGGTGGTTTTATTCAGGCGATAATAGTTGGTGATGAAATCCTCAACCAGCCTGATTGGATACAACGAGTGTTCTTTAATTGTTTTTCTCCAACCACTTGTGTTTACATATAGATCCAGCACCTCATGGGTTTTGCTGATGTCCCTTCTAATGAGCAGCTCTCTTTTAAAGAAAGGAAACCTGTGATCTTTTATTAGCGGCTTCCAGGAAACGAAAAGTTGGTTCATGACCTTATGGACTTGTGGCGCATTTTTACTAACCACGTCCGCGTTCGCATAGGCTCCTAACCTGAATCCACTATCCTTGAAAACCCTTGAAATACCTATCTCGTACTTTTCGATCACCTCCTCCTTGCTTGCGGATAACTCAACGCGATCCCAGAACATTCGGAATGTGTCGCTCGCAATTGCTTTCGCATTAAAATACAAGAAATAACTTTGGAGATGGTGATTCGTCTCAGAGGGGTTCCATGAAAAATGGAGTCCCTCATAATTATCGCTCATTCCCCACACATCATATTCATCCTTCATAGAAAGGATAATATCGCCCAAATTAAAGAGTGGACCAAAGACGCTATCATTTGTAAGCAAAACAGCATCAAGTTTTTCCCAGTCCAACAAAGACAACCCCGCCTTCCATGACCCGAAATCCGGACAAATGTTTTCTCGTTCTATTATGAGGCAAACGTACTGTGAAAGGCATTTAACAGATGCTTGTGGCAATGTGCTGGTACTTACAAACACAGTCGAAAAACCCGCCTTTTTCAATTCATCCAAATAATAATAAACATACTCCTCTACTTCTCCGGAAAAACTAAAAGAGGAAAAAATACAAGCTTTAGAAACATGGGAAGTATCCGCCTTGTATCGGACCTTTAAAGCCCCGGAGTAGTGAGACTTTCCAATCGCCGTTATTGAGTTGTTTTCGGTCGAGGTTTCTGAAGAAGGATTTTCGCCGGACGAAGAATCGTTCTTCTTTTTTAACTTCGATTCCAGCTTTGTTTTTATAACGCCTAAGATGCTTCGCGTTTCATACGTATCCCGATACCATCCAATATATTTTTTTAGTAACTCATTCTCTTTTTTGATCCCCGGCAGTTCTTCCAACTTCGATTGAACGTCATTGAAATATTTTTCCTGCAAACGACGGTTCCTTGCCTCAAGATTTGTATAATGTCCCCTTAATCGTTCGTAGTCTTTTGTCAGGTCATTAAAACTTTCCTGGAGGTCGCTGTTTATTAGCTCCAACGTTTTAAAACTCTCCCGAAGCTGTCTATTACTTGATTCCAGGGTTTTGTTGTTTTCAATTAACGGTGCAATTTGCAATTGAAGTTTATTATTACTCTCGGTTAGCTGTTCAATTAATTGGGCAATTTCCGATTGCACCGCGTTATTACTTTCAGTTAAGTGGGTGTTATCGAGCTGTAACCTGTTGTTGCTTTCACTTAATTGTGTGTTGACAGCTGTTAGCTCTTTCCGGGCATTTTTTTCTTGTTCCAGTATTAAATCTTTTGAAGAATTCGTTTTAAAAAAATTCCCTCTTTCTGAAAAAATATTTCTCAAAAAGACAGAAAAGGGGCCGCTCTCAAATAGCTCTTTTAATTCTTCAGAAATAATCTTTCCGATACAAATAACGCCCAATCCATGCCCGAAATCAAATTGAAAATGGTCGTATTGGGATTTCAATTCTTCCCAAAATTTGAATACTCCGAAATCTCTTTCTCTTACATTGATGTCGTGGAAAAAAACAAAGCTGTTGTTTGACAGCTTGGGGAGCCACGCTTCGAAATCATGTTTTACTGCTTCATAACTGTGAAACCCATCTATATGCAAGAGGTCAATCGATTTGTCAATGAAGTATTCTTTAGCTTCATCAAATGTTGACCTGATCAGTATTGAGAAGCGGTAAAATTCCTTTGTGTTATGAGTTGTAACTTTTTCAAAAATATTTTCTCCATAAAATCCAGCATGTTCATCACCCTTCCATGTATCTACACCATAGCAGGCAGTGTCAATATTCAATGTTTTAACCGCCTGACAAAAAGAAAAATAAGAAGAAGCGGTATGGACGCCCAGTTCTACAATAATTTTGGGCTTCAACACTTCAACTATCCAAAATGCGAATGGAATATGCTCGTTCCATGCTGAGGAAGCATCAATGTAATCCGGTGTCCAGAAAAGGGACTGATATTGAAATAGCTTGTTATTGATTATATTACCTTTCATTTTTATGAACCCACCGTTGGATAATTAGGCTTTACCTCAGAAACTAAAAATTTTTTTAATGCCTCCTTCCACTGCGGCATTTGATTAATTCCTAACTTATTTAGACTTTTATTTTCCAGGACAGAATAAAAGGGTCGTTTCACAACCAGGGGAAAATCTTTTACGCTGGCCGCATACAAAGGTGTCTTTAATTGAAGAGTTTCCCAGATCACTTTTGCAAACTCATACCAGGAAACTTCGCCTTCACAGCTCATGTGATACAAACCGAAAGCATCTGTATTGATGAGGACCGCCGTATTCTTTGCAATATCATATGTGGGAGTAGGTGTTAGAATCTCATCATTTACTACTCTCACTTCAGGCTTTTCGTTTGCCAACTTTATCATAGTGGTAATAAAATTACCACCCTTGGCACGGCACGGTACTTTGCCATAGATACCGGAAACCCTTATCACGTATGACCTCTCACAATAGTTTAATGCAAAATATTCGCCCGAAAGTTTTGTGTTGGCATATACACTTAATGGATTGGGGCGATCATCTTCAGTATAAGGTTTTTGTTTTGCCCCATCAAAAACATAGTCTGTACTGTAGTGCACTAAACGGATCCCAAGCTCCTGCGAAACTTTAGCGAGATTCAGTGCCCCAATGCCATTTATCTGGAAAGCCTTTTCAGGAAATTTTTCCGCTTCGGGAACGATATGGTAAGCCGCAGTATTTAAAAGAATAGAAGGCTTTACCGCTGATAAAGCGTTCCTCACACTATTGATATCGGTTATCTCAATATCGTTATGGTTCAACCCGGTTACGTCATGCTCCAATGACAATACTTCCATGAGATCAGTCCCCAATTGTCCATTAGAACCTATGACTGCAAGTTTCATTAAGCAAGCTGTTTAAAAATATGAATATTGTAATAGTTGGGGTTATCAAAATCCTTGAACTTATCGACGTTTGCGATCAGGTTATTCAAGATAGCACTCACGTCATGTTTTGGTTTAAAGCTGAGCGTGGTAACCGCCTTGTCATTTGTTACCTTGTAATTCCTGAAGTCATTTATGCTCTTTATATTGAGTTTTACCGGTTTGCCCATTTTTGTTTCCACACCCTCTTTTACCAGGTCTGCCACTTCTCCGACTGTATAGTTCCCGCTTGATAAATTAAAAACACCTGTTATACCATCGGCGCTTTCGATTCCACGGATATAAGCACTTATTGCATCCTCGATACTTAAAATAGGTCTCCAGATCGAAGGGTTATTTACGGTAATCACCCCATCCTTAACAGCAGTTTTGAACATGGTATTGACGATCAGGTCAAGTCTCATCCGTGGACTATATCCGCTAATGGTTCCCTTACGAAAGCAGATCACGGAAAAGTCTTTATCTGCCATCTTCAAAACGCCCTCTTCTCCCTGTAGTTTTGAAATACCATAAGGGTAATTGGAGACGGCAGGTGCTGTTTCGTCATATAGTTCATTGACCGTGTAACCGTACACTGAACAAGAACTGGCATAGATAAATTTTCTCACCCCCGCTCTTTTGGCTATGTAAGCGAGGTAAGAAGGTGAAGATGCATTGTAGACAAAATTCTTAGCTGGTGAATGTTCTGCCATAGGATCATTCGAGAGGCCTGCTAAAAAGATCACTTCGTCGTATTCCTTTAACTCATCTTCATGCAGATCAAAAATGTCTTTCTTCATTACTTTTACATCAGAAGGCAGATGATTACCAAACCACAAAAGATCTATCACATCGACTGTATAACCGCGCTCCTGCAGCCTTGGTATCAATGCTGAGCCAACATATCCTGCACCACCCGCAATTAAAATCTTCATGAGTAAGTAAAATTTTTAGAGTCCTGTTTCAGTAACCATTGATCAAGAGTTTGAGCTATCTCGTCTTTTTTAGAAAGTATTGGCCCCTTCACCGGCCATTCAATTCCTATTGCCGGGTCATTCCATAGAATGCCTGATTCTGCCTTGTTGCTGTAAATGCCTGTGCATTTATACTGTATCTCTGCAAACTCGCTCAATACACAAAAACCCCTCGCAAAACCTGCTGGCGCAAATACTTGTTTTCGATTTTCGACGGAAGCCTCAACGCCCATCCATTTTCCTAAAGTTGGTGAGCCAATGCGTATGTCAACAGCAACAAGAAAAGCCGTCCCCTGGGTTACCCGCATCAATTTTCCCATGGGCGGCTCCCATTGAAAGTGTAATCCCCTGACAACATTTTTTGCCGAGCGGGAATGATTATCCTGCACAAATTCCAGGTTTAAGCCAAATTCAGAAAATTTATCCTTTCGATACGTCTCTGTAAAGAAACCACGGTCGTCCTGGAAAATATCGGGAGTAATTATTAACAGGTCACTGAGGCCTGTCTGTTCGACCTTGAATTCCATACGGAGGGTTAGTGATTTTTGGCTGCAAAAATATGTTTTCACATAAAAATATGTGGATTTAACGCAGATTTCTTTTAACAAAGAACAGAGATAATGAAGAAGCGGAACATTTTAATTGATCCATGTCATACACACAGAAACATTACTATTTTTTCTATCACATTAAATCAAGGAGGTCTATCGCTTTGACATACCGAAGGTGACATGCCAACCTGGGCTCGGCACCAAACGTCTTGTGGCAGAGACAGTGATTAAAATACAATAGCCTCCGGAACTCCGAAGGCTATTAACAAGCAATGAGAAAACTATTCGCTGTAGGGGGAGGATTCGAACCTCCACGGGGCAGTTAGCCGCAGCACAAAACTTAGTGGTCAACCCTGGTCAGGCCTCCCGATAGATCGGGACGTCGGCTCTATGCTGTGTTTATACTGTTATCCCCACCCCCGAGACAAGAGGGCATGTCTGCCAAAGGTTTCATCACACCACAGTATGACAAATGAGTAATCAGTGATCAGTAATGAGTGACTCGATTAGAGTACAGGAAACTCATTACTCATTATTCATCACTCATCATTTAAAAGAACTGGATAGAACAAAAATAAGCCAATGGGCAATTTTATTCCAAATTATTCAACAATTATTTTGAAATTATAGAAATTATCCAAATATTTGTTTGCAAATTGAATTTTATCAAAAACCACACTCTAAAATGGCGTCCAAATTAAATCTTGACAAACTCGACCTGCAAATCATTCATCACATGATGGAAGACGCTGAGATCTCTTATGCAGATCTTGGCAAAAAATTATTCGTGTCCGGGGGTACAATCCATGTTCGGATTAAAAAGCTCCAGGAAGCCGGTATCGTTAAAGGTACAAAACTCAATGTAGACCTCAAGCAACTGGGTCATGACGTGATAGCCTTTATCGGGATTTACCTCGAAAAAAGTTCTTTATATGACTCGGTTGAAAAAGAACTACAAAAGATCTCTGAGATCGTTCGTCTCAATTACACTACCGGCAATTACAGCATGTTTGCTGAGGTGGTTTGCAAAGACATTAACCAATTGAGATTTGTTTTGCATGATCAGCTCCAGAAAATAAAAGGCATTGAAAGGACCGAAACTTTTATTTCACTCACAGAAAGTTTTAACCGTAATGCCAAAGTGTTGAATTGATTTTATGGTACCAGCTTCTATGCGACGATCATCGTCTGTTGTGTCACTCTCTTGTACGACTGGTAACTCTATTCGGCTAATTAAGATATTGAGATATTGGATATTGGGATATTGTACTCTCAAATATGTCAATATCCAAATATCATCTCCAATTCACCATTTACCTCCCGATAGCTATCGGGGCAACACTCAGCTCTCATGAGTCATTCCAAATTTTACTCGTCTTTATTATTGCTCATCACTCTTAATGCCCTCATTAAGCCGTTCTGGATCTTTGGAATTGACCGACAGGTTCAAAATATAACTGGCACAGTCGAATACGGAACTTATTTTTCTTTATTGAACCTTTCGATTGTTTTTGGATTTTTACTTGACTGGGGGCTAACAAATTTTGTCAACCGTGAATTAGCAGCCAGCAAAACAGAATTGCAGGAGCACCTCGGTAGCTTTTTTTTGCTGAAGATCCTGTTCGCCGTTATTTATACCGCCGTTGTACTTATAGTGGCGATATTATCAGGTGTAAACCGATGGGATATTTTAGCGGGAGTGATGGCGATCCAATTTCTCACGTTTTTATTTCTCTTTTTGCGAAATATCGTCACAGCTAACCAGTGGTTCACGACTGATGCGTGGTTATCAGTGCTTGACAAATCTCTCATGATCCTGATCGCCGGTAGCTTTATTTTTCTGCCCGCAATTTTCGGGTCAATAAACATTGACAAATTTTTATTGGCCCAGGTACTGTCCACAACTGTCGCTATTATCATTGTTGTTGTCATTTTATATTCAAACAAGATCACTTTTAAAAAACCCAGACTTAACTTTTTTACCCGGCCTGTGATTTACTCCGTGCTTCCCTTTGCACTAACCGTTTTCCTGATGTCTGTCCACGTCCGGGCTGATGGTTTTTTATTGGAAAGGATCCGTCCCGACGGCGCGCATCAAGCCGGCATTTATGCGGCCGCCTATCGCCTCCTCGATGCGTCAAACATGGTCGGCTTCCTGATAGCGTCATTCTTCATGCCCTTTATCGCAAGGCTGTGGTCTGAGAATCAACCCCTGGAAAAAACGATTTTGCAAACACGTCACCTGCAGTTGATGTTCGCGATTACCATTGCGGCCATTGCCGTTACGCTTGCTCCATGGCTACAAAAAATCCTTTATCACAGAAATGACGGATACAGTATAAGAGTCTTACAATGGTGCCTTCCTGTTTTAATAGGTTATTCCTTTGTACAGGTGTACGGCACGGTCATGACGGCCACTGGGAGTATCGTTACCTTTTGTTATTTAAATCTTGCAGCCGTATTTATCAATATAATCCTGAATCTTTTTTTAATCCCCTCATATGGTGCTTTTGGCTGTTGCATTTCAGCTCTGTGCAGCCAGGCTTTCCTGGCAGTTGCAACTATGACGTTTGTCAATAACAAATTAAAAATTGCCGCAGACGCAAGGTCACTGGCACTTTATTTACTGAATGGTTTGTTGGCCTGCACAGTCCTATACTTCCTGGGAAAAACATCTCTTAACACCTTCTTTGTTTTGCTTATTACTATGTTAGTCAGCTTTCTCCTGATGTGGTCGACAAAAATGATCTCTTTAACCAGCTTGTTGGGTTTTCTAAAAAAACAATAGCTTCAACTAAAAAAGAGTCAATGCCCGATCTTTTTGATCTTCTGTGGCGGTGGCGCAAACAAATCTTGCGCTGGTACTTACAACATTGATCGTAACTACAGGGATCGCTTTTCTTGTTCCAAAAAGATATTTAAGTAAGGCAGCAGCCTGGATTTAAAAAAGGTGAAAGGAGGTTCCAGGACATTGTCATCGCCACGAAAAGATATACTGAACGAAATAGAAAACTACATCGCGCTTATGAACAACGGTGAATAAATGAATTCGGCAGAAAATCCGGAAAATAAGCTGAGGCTACAGATACTTTTTGAGCTCTTCAACAAGCTCAGTCTTTGTAATGGGAATTCCCATGACCTTATTATAACCAACCGCATTTACAAAATAAACATCGCGAATGATCTTTACTAACTGTCCGTTATTGATCTCGGGAATGATGACCGTTTCAAAATTTCTCAAAATTTCTCCAAGATTTTTCGGGAATGGTCGCAGATACCGCAAATGTGCATGAGCAACAGGATGACCCTCGGCTAATAATTCTGCAACAGCTGTTTTTATAGCACCGTATGTAGAACCCCAGCCAAGCACTAAGATTTTGCCTTTTGCGGGACCATTGTCAATCTTTTGTTCAGGAATATAGTCAGCGATCTTGTCTACTTTTTCCTGCCTGATCTTTACCATCAATTGATGATTCTCGGGTTCATAACTCACATTACCAGTAATGTTTTCCTTTTCTAATCCGCCAATCCGATGTTCAAGTCCCGGTGTTCCGGGTATAGCCCATGGACGAGCTAATCTTTCATCGCGTAAGTAAGGCTGCAATTTTTCTTCGCCATGTCCGAGTTCTGTTTTAAAATTTACATGGATCGGAGGCAACTGATCCGATGTTGGGAATTTCCAGGGTTCAGCTCCATTGGCAATGTACCCATCACTCAAAAATATCACCGGTATCATGTGTTGAACGGAAACCCTTACTGCCTCGTAGATCGCATCGAAGCAGTCAGCAGGTGTCGATGCAGAGATCACTGGCATTGGGCACTCACCGTTCCTTCCGTAGTAAGCTTGTAATAGATCACTTTGCTCCGTCTTTGTTGGCAATCCGGTTGATGGTCCTCCGCGTTGAATGTCACAAATGATCAAAGGAATTTCGAGCATGACAGCAAGCCCCATCGCTTCGGCCTTCAATGCCATGCCAGGTCCCGAAGTGGTGGTAACACCCAATTGCCCGCCATAAGCAGCACCTATTGCAGAGGTGATAGCAGCAATTTCATCTTCCGCCTGGAAAGTTTTTACGCCAAAGTTTTTGTGCCGGGC
>Ga0207679_10002195_pt1 | contig 12075 bp, 10 predicted proteins | sample KBSC73metaG_FD_184320 | JGI IMG/M metagenome (GOLD analysis project Ga0207679, IMG submission 184320) | Corn rhizosphere microbial communities from Kellogg Biological Station, Michigan, USA - KBS C7-3 metaG (SPAdes) (version 2) | ecosystem: Host-associated > Plants > Roots > Rhizosphere > Soil ...
GACTTCGCTCTGCGTGTCAATCATGAGTGGAGGACGATCCGCTCGAGCGGGGCGGAACCACTGACTGGCTGCCCATAAAACGCGAGCGGGCGTGCCGAGAATCCCGACACGCCCGCTTGACGACCCAGGTCGTTCTTTAGAACGACGTGATTTTGTTCGTCTTGTTTGCGAACCAGCTGGCGATGCTGCTGCCGAAGATGGTCACCACGCCGATAAGAAGGACGGCGACCAGAGCGATGAGGAGGCCGTACTCGGTCACGGCGATACCGGAGTCATCCCGGGCGAACCGGCGGAGCGCTGTTGTGGACATGGTGATCTCGGGTTGAGGGTCAAGATTGGAAGTTGCTAAGAAAAGCCCTCCGGCCCAAATCCGCAACAGCGAGCTTGACCAAGGGCCAACATTGTCGCGCCAGCTACGTCGCTGACCCTTTGCCGGAATGCGTCGGTCGGCGCAGTCCGGCAAGTACTTACACTAGAACGATGTAATCAAGTTGGTCTTCGCAGAGAACCAGCTGGCGATGCTGCTGCCGAAAAGGGTCACGACAGCAATCAGGAGGACGGCGACGAGCGCGATAAGGAGGCCGTACTCGGTCACGGCGATTCCGGAGTCCTCCCGGACGAACCGGCGGATTGTGGTGCTCATGGTTTTCCGGCGTTCGAGAAAGTGCTGTTCGTCACCGGCGTCGGATGACGCGCATCGAGGCGACCAGGCAACACAAACGGCGTCCGTGCGCCGAGCAAGGGAGTGGAGAGACCGGCGTCTCGTGCCAACGGCCAATGTCGGTTAAGCGAGCGGTTACGCGCAAGATTTGACCTGTCGCTGTCGGGCCGCGAATCGCCCCGGTCAAACGTTCAACGCTCCGTTTGACGACCACGAAGAGCGACTGCGTGATGCATCGACCAGGAGTCGTAGGGTTGCACCCCTACGGCGCCGAATCTCGGCGCGGATCCGGCGTCACCTGGCCGGTCATTTCGTCAGGAAATACCAGGCGACAACGCCGCCCATGAGGACGGCGATGAGGGCGACAAAGACGATGGGGAAGATGCTTTCGCGCGGTTCGTTCTTCGGCATAACGCCGAATTGACGACCACGCACCAGCGCTCGCAAGAGTGTGTCACCCCCGCACCGGCGGAAATTTTGGCGCGTTTGCCGCTACGACTACCACTCCACCAAGAACCGGCTTAACAGTGGCCAACCAGGAGAACGTATGCGAGAGAGGCGCGGGGCTGATCGGGGCGCCCACGGGCGTTGGACGAGCAAGCATCGGCATGGACATGAGCACGGGTAGCCGCCAGTATCCGTCGCGCGTTAGGCCGAACGCGAGATCGCAGCGGCGACAGGGGCACCCGCGCAGGCCATCAGTACCCGGAGGTCAAAGACGGGGCTTCGCCGTCCGTCGTGTGGCGGAGTTGCATGTCTGTGGGTCTAAAGGCAGGCCTATCGCGCGCCGGCCCGGCGCCCGTCGTGGGGCATGTGGTCGCGGACGCTGCTAGATTGCCGCCCACGCGACGGTTCGCATTCCTTCCAGCCATTTCTGTGCGATGAAGCTGATCACCGTCTTGACCCCATGCTACAACGAAGAGGCGAACGTCGAGCCGCTCTATGACGCAGTGCGGGCAGTGTTCGCGGAGTTACCGCAATACTGCTACGAGCATCTGTTCATCGACAATGCATCGCGCGACGGGACGGCGACCATCCTTCGCGAGTTGGCGGGGCGTGACAAGAACGTGAAGGTCATACTCAACACGCGGAACTTTGGACACATTCGCTCGCCGTACCATGCGCTCATGCAGGCGCGTGGCGAGGCGGTCGTGGCGATGGCGGCGGACTTCCAGGATCCGCCGGGGATGATCAAGCAGTTTGTCGACCGGTGGGAGGCAGGTTACAAGGTCGTCATGGCTGTGAAGGAAGTCAGTCGAGAAAACCGACTCATGTTTGCGATTCGCCAACGGTACTACGGCACGCTTGCCCGAATCGCGAACGTTCAAATCGTCGAAAATGCTACCGGGTTCGGCCTCTACGACCGTGTCGTGATCGAAGCGTTGCGAGCGATGGATGATCCGTACCCGTTCTTTCGCGGCCTGATCGCCGAAATCGGTTACGACGTGGCACGCGTGCCGTTCGACCAACCTCGGCGTGTCCGAGGCGTCAGCAGTCAAAACTTCTATTCGCTCTACGACCTGGCGTTCCTGGGAATCGTCAGCCATTCGAAAGTGCCGCTTCGCCTGGCTACCATGCTGGGCTTCGCGATGGCAGCGCTGAGCCTTCTCGTCGCGTTAGGCTACCTGATCGCCAAGTTGTTGTTCTGGCCGAGATTCACCTTGGGCGTCGCACCGATTCTCATCGGGTTCTTCTTTCTGTCCTCGGTGCAGCTGTTTTTTGTCGGGATCGTGGGCGAATACATCGGGTCGATGTTCACGCACATGAAGAAGATTCCGTTGGTCTTCGAAAAAGAGCGGATCAACTTCTGAGCGCGACCGTGGGAAAATGGCTCGAGGCGGTGACGAGCCCGGATCCGCGTGTGCGGGTCGTTCTGGCAACGAGGCTCGTCACCGTGGCAGCCGCGCCAGTAACGCTCCTCCTCGTACTGACGCGGTTGGTGCCTGCCGAGCAAGGGCTGTATTTCATCTTCGTCAACGTCCTCGCCCTGTCTCAGCTCTTCGAGGCTGGTGTCGGCTCACTCGTAGTCCAATATGCGAGCCATGAGTTCTCACACGTCCGTTGGGGCCCGAACGGATCGCTCGATGCTCCGGAGTCCGCGCTAAATCGACTTCGGTGGATGCTACGTCGGTTGCTTCGGTGGTATTGCGTCGCCGCCATCGTCCTGGTTGCCGTTGCGGTTCCTCTTGGCCTCGGACTATTCACGTCGGACGTCAAACGACAGGTCGGGTCAACCACGCTCCTGTGGCTGACAACCGTCCTTGCCACAGCAGCGTATCTTCCGCTCGTCCCGATGCTCAACACGATCGAGGGCGGCGGGCGTTTGATCGACGTGCAGCGTATGCGTCTCACACAGGCGTTGGGACTCGCCCTCACCAGTTGGATCCTGATTCCGACCATCGGGGGACTATTCGCCGTTGCCACCAACGGGGTTCTGCAATTCGTCCTCGCGGTATCGTGGCTTGTGCGTAGGTACCCGGAGACAATCTCGTTTGCCTGGCGCGCCGGATGGACGTCTCCGGTTGCCATCGGCGCTTCATCGAACGAGCTTCAGCGTCTCTACCAAACCCAACTTCGTACGGCGGCCATTTGGATTTCCGCACACGTCGCCGCACAGGGTTTGACCCCACTCGTCCTGTTCTATCATGGCGCTGCCAACGCTGGGCGTGTCGGCGCAACAATCGCCATAACGACAGTCCCCTACACTATCGGGATGTCGTGGCTGCAGGGGCGATTTCCCGACTTCGGAGCGCTTGCCGCACGCGGTAGCCACACCGAATTGGACGCCACGGCGAAGAGGGCAACGGCTCAAGCGGTGGTCGTGTGTTTCGCGGGCGCCATCGCCGTGCTCTGCGCCATCGAAGCAGCCGGGTTGTTTATGCCCGCGATGGGTGATCGCCTTCTCCGTTTGCTCCCGGCATCTGCTCTGGCCGCGGCCGCACTCATCGGCCTTCTTTTGCAAGCGATGGCCGGCTACATCCGCGCGTATAGGACGGAGCCGCTCGTGCGGGTGCTCGTCGCTGGGTACGCCGCAATGTTGGGCGCCGCGTGGTTTGCGGCATCGAGGTTCGGGCCGAGCGCGACCGTGTACGCCTACTTTCTCGGCAGTGCAGCGATAGCGTTACCGGCAACGGCTCTAACGCTGCGCCACGAGCGGGGAAAAATCGGCCGGTCCTATCAAGGCGAGGGTTAGGATCGCGATCTAGTCGAGCCTATACAGGGTCAGAATCTCGCGATCGCCACCTACCAGGGCACGCACCTGTTCGGAAATCTCGTGCTGAAAGACACGAGAGAGCACGAGAACGGGTTCACTCCCCTTCCGTAGCGCGTCAGGAGGCTCCACGCGGTGACCGCCGACTGACTTCCCGTGGTACTTCGAGTTCGAGTCGACAAAGTAGGCGATGTTCGCCTCGGCGAGGCGTGTCGTGGTCAGTAGGCGCGTCGCGTTGGTGCCGACTCCCCACACAACAACGGAACGGCGCGAGGCGACAAGGCGGTCGATCTGCGACCGAATCGACTCCTCTTCGGCTGTGCACTGCTCGATATAGCGGGTCAGCGCCGGTTTTGAATCTCGGTCCGGAAGCAACGGCTCGGGCGTGTCAGCACGCTTCTGGAACGCCGCGGAAACGTTGGACATGACCGTTCGATACGCTTGTTGTCTCGAGTTCTGCTCGGTGAACACCGAGCTGAATCCGTATCGCGCAAACAAGTTCGCCAGTGACCGCGGAGAGAAGAAGTTTATGTGCTCGATGCTGAAGTCCTGGAACGGCGCGTTAGGCCAGCGCCAGAACTCCAACACGTCAGGAACCTCGACGTAGACGATACCGCCCGGTGCCACGAGCGACGACAGCTGTCGCATCGCCGTGTCGAGATCGCGAACGTGCTCCAGGACTCCAACCAGAATCGCCACCTCGAACGCGCGATCGAACGCGGGGAGATGGGCGAAGTCACCCTGCATGACGTGCACATCGTACAGGCGTTCGGCAGCTGCGGCACAACCGGGCGATGGGTCGAGGCCCGTTACGTTTGGAAACCCTCGCTGCCGCAGCAGGTAGAGCAAGCGTCCGCTCGCGCATCCTATGTCGATGATGGCGACGTCGCGGCGCGGCAGTAGGGGCACGATGACATCCGCGATCACCTCCATCCGAGCGCTGTCGTAGGACGATTCCTGTCCGTCGCGCTGGTCGTACTCGTATTTCGACGCGTCGCGATAATACCGATCGAAGACTTCCTGTACGGGAATTCCGTCAGCGTATGCGAATCCGCAGCGTCCACACGTGACGACATCATAACCGTCGAGCGCGCTCACCCCTGCCACCTTTTCAAACGTTTGGCGAAAGAGGAAGGTGGGGTCTTGAGCGTCGCACACGGCGCATCGCCGAATCTCGAGGTTCGGCGCGGGCGTTGGATTCATTCGCCGCTAGTCAATGAGCGTTCCCGAGGTACGGCGTAGCACACGAGGTCCCAGCCTTCCTCGTTGTACGGACGCAGGTGAAACCGGTAGTCACCAACCAACGAGGCGATTAACAACGGGATGCGCCACAAGTGGTTCTGCAGGTGATACACGCAGACGGCAATGATCGGCCGGTCGCGTCGAATCACCGCCGCCGCCCCGGTGATAGCGTCAGGCTCCGCTCCCTCGATGTCCAGCTTGAGAAAGCTCATCCGGCGGCCCGCGAACAACTCGTCCAGCGTTACGCACTCCACATCGCTAGGGTCCGGGGGGCCGTCAGCCGAAACAAGCGCTGCCGCGGCGGATCCGCTCCAAGCAATTCGCATCCGTTGCCTTGACGAATACGCCGCCAGCGCCAGCAGCTCGATCCGACTCGCCACGTCGCTTGGCAACGAGGACACATAACGCTGGAGCGCTTCGAAGTTCGGAGGATCAGGCTCGAGCGCCGTGTATGACGCAAATCGGTCACGAGAGGACAAATAGGACCGAAGCGTGTCTCCGTCATACGCGCCGGCGTCTACAAAATCCTCGTCATCGCTATACGCGAAAAGGCCGTCGGCCAGATACTGCGGTTCCTGGTCCGGATGCGGTAAGCAATCAAAATCGGCGAGCAATCGGAAGCGAAGTTGCGCGCGATACTCCAATCGTGATCGGGCGTCGCCTAACAATCCGAACGCGGCACGCACGCTGGCCGCCTCTTCCAGCACTCGATGCGGTAGATCAAGACAGTAGTGCGGTAGCATCTCCTCCGCGTATTTCCACGCCAAGGGCGCAATCGACGTGATGCGCTCACACCCCAGTTCGTGCAGTTGGCGCCGCGATTGCTCATACCGATGGGTGCCACCAGCGCGCCAGATGGATACAACGAACGTCGCCACTTTGCCGAAACGACTGGCTGCCTCGGCGGGCGAATACACGCGCACGTTCTCGACTTCCGTTCCCCAGAGCGCCGCGTTGTTGTCGGCGACTGCGACGGCGGGCCGCCCTACGCGCTCCAACGCACGAAGAGTCCGACGGCCCAGCTGCCCAGCTCCGAGCAGAACGATCGGTGCGTGAGCAGCCCCGCTGTGAGCGTCGAAGGCCGTTTGCTCACGCTTCTGGCAGTCGGCAACCGCTTCGCTCAGCAACCGTTCAAGGTCGCTGGAGCTCGTATCGCCAGCCGCTCCATCACGCGGATTCCGCTCTACCAGCACGACTTCCCTCCATCAACGACGAGGTTAGCGCCAGTCATGAAGCTGGATGCATCCGACGCCAAAAAGAGAATCGCGCCCTGATACTCGTCGACGCGAGCCATTCGTCCAAGCGGGATCCTATCGCGCGCCCGTTCCAGGAATTGCGCATCCTGGCCGTTCTCGATGCCGCCAACGGTCAGGCTGTTGACCCGAACTCCTCGATCCGCCCAGTACGTAGCGAGGTACTTGGTCATTCCGATCAACCCACTCTTCACCACCGTGTACGACACGGGCTTTGTCGGCTGTTGGTCGTTAGGTACCCCGTCGAGCCGATAGAGACGCTGATCCGGTGCGATGATCCCGTATTCCGATGCGATGTTGATGATGACGCCGGCACCCCGCGTTGCCATTTCACGGCCGATTATCTGGCAACACAGGAACGCCCCGGTCAGACCGACAGTGATGTCCTTCTGCCATTGCTCGATCGAGAAATTCTCCATTCTGGAAAACGCGACGGACCCACGAGCTTCAACCTTCGGGTTATTGGCAGCGTTGTTGATGAGAATGTCGATCCGTCCATGGCGTGCAACCGTCTTGTCCAACAGATCCTGGACTTCCGATGCCCGTGTGATGTCTGTCTGCGCGGCCCACGCGTCCGATCCAAATCGTTCCCGTTGAGCACCCGCGACTCGCTCAGCTGCCGCGAGATCGATGTCGGCCACAACTACCGTTCCACCGGCGCCCGAGATCGCCTCGGCGTGCTTGGGTCCGAGTAGGCCAGCTCCACCCGCCACGATCGCAACCCGTCCCCTAAGATCGAAAAGAGAGGCGGGCGTGGATTGGCTGTCGATCGAACCACTCGTCATGCGATCTCCACAAGATTCCCCGTACGGATTGACTCTTGGGCCGCGACGGCCACGCGAACCGCAACGATCCCGTCATGGAGAGTAACCCGCGGCTGCTTCCGCACGCTACAGGCTGCGAGAAAGTCCGATAACTCGGCAAGGAATAGCGTGTTGCGATCGAAGTTCGGGTCGTCGAACAGCGGTATCCGTGCATCCTTCAGCGTAAGCGTTAGGTTGTGCTGCCGCAGATCAAGGTCGAGCGAGCCCGCGTCGCCCAGTATCGAGCAGGTACGCCGTGGTGGGCGACGGAGGTAATCCATCTGCAAGTGAACGGGGAACGCTCCGTCCACCGCGGGAACTTCAGCCAGAATGCTCGCCACATCCTCTACATCCATCTCCAGCGAGCTGCGATGGCCACCCACAGCAAACAGTCGTCGGGGCACGCCGAAAAGCCATCCCAGGTAGTCGATTTCGTGAATCAATGTGAGAATGACGCCGCCCCCCAACGACCGCTGCGCGGCATAGCTGCGCCGGTAATCCTCGTACGGATGCCAGTCGGGCAGGTACTCACCAACCTCGGCTCGGACAGCCAACACACGGCCGATCGACGCGGTGTCGATGTGGTGCTTCAGCATCTCGAGCGCTGGATGGAAGCGAAGCTGACAACCCACAGCCGCAACGAGCCGTTTTGCGAGAACCACGTCGAGGAGGCGTTCTACACCATCCAGTGTTGCGGACACCGGCTTTTCGATGAACAGATCGCAACCAGCTTCCGCGCATGCCAGCGCGACGGGGACATGCAAGCTGCTCGGGTTGCAGATGAACGCGACGTTCGGCTGACATGCGAGAGCGCTGTCCAGGGACGTGAAGGAGTCCACATGGTACTCATCCTCGACGGTGCCCACCGCCTGCGCGTTCAACCGGTCACCGATGACGGGCGAGTGACCTTTGGCGCGATACGCGGTGATCCGCACCCGATCCCCAAGAAGCGTCCGCAGGTTGCGCGCGTGTCGTTGCCCGACTGACCCAAGTCCAACAATCAAGGCGTTCAGCACACCCGCCGGCTGATCGTTAGGCGGAGGAGACGACGTCACTCGTCGAGGGGAGGTACGATCATGTTTGCCCGGAACTCATCGCGATCGAGGAAGGGCCAAAGATCCTCGAGTGGGCGAGAAACCATGCTGCCGTCAGGGCGTCTCATGCTCGACAGGCTCGGTGCGCGTGGTTCCTCCGGCGGCGACAGAACCTCGCAGACGACCGGCCCGGGCATCTGCAGGACGCGCCGAACGTTGGACACCAGGTCAACCTGATTCACGATTGCCGTACTGGCCACGCCATATGCCTCGGCGACGCGTTTGATATCAGGTAGCGTTACACCACTCGACGCGTCGGCACCGGCGAGGCGTCCAAAGTAGCGCGCCTGAGAAGTGCGGATCGATGCGTACCCCGCGTTGTTGAGGACAAAGATCTTAATGGGGAGTTGCAGACGCGCGATCGTTTCGAGCTCCTGGATGTTCAACTGCATGCCGCCGTCGCCGTCAACGAGAACTGTTCGCTCCCCGCCGCTGGCGAGACACGCACCGATCGCAGCCGGGAGACCATATCCCATTGCGCCGAGAGCGGTCGTAAGCAAAACGCGTTGCCTCGCCTTCGTCTGGTACGCCAGCAGGAAGATCTCGATTCCGGCTCCTGAGCTCCCCGAGACTACGACCTCGCCTTCCATTGTCGCCTCTGCGAGTGCCTCGGCCAGCACGTACGTGCTCACATGGGTCGGAAGGGCGCGGTACTCAGGAAGTACGACGGGATACCTGGCATTCCAATCTCGGCATCTCGTCAACCACCACTCATGCGCACGAGGCGCACTGTCTTCGAGCTGGGCCAGCATCTCCGAAATAAATTCACGCGCATCGTACCGGAGGGCCCGTGTGACGTTAGGGCGGAGACGATCCAATTCCGCCGGATCGATGTCGACCATGATCTTGCGCGCGCAGCGCGCAAACTTCTCCGGCGCATACCCAGTCACCACGAGGTCCAGGCGTGCGCCGATGGACAACATCCAGTCGGAGTTCTGTAAGGCAAAGTTTGACCCACGAGGTGCAACCGGACCTGGCCGTCCAACACTCAACGGGTGGTCGTCGGGGATCATGTCGTGGGCGAGCCACGTCTTTAGAACGGGGACGCCGAGGTGCTCGACGAGCCGGACAAGCTCTGACTGTGCACCTGCGAGGCGGACGCCGTTTCCGACAAGGAGCACCGGACGCTCTGCTTGCCGGAGGGACTCGATCGTCTCGCGAACATCGGATGCAAGCGCCTCTCGGTGATCCGCCAGGGGGACGGGCAACTCGGCCTCAAATCCAGCCAGCGTCGACTCGTCGATGGTCGCGCCCTGTACGTCAAGCGGAATGTCAATCCAGACGGGGCCCGGTCGACCGGAGCGAGCAAGGAAGGCAGCCTTTTCCAGGTGAAAGCGTATTGACGATGGATCCATCACGGTAACCGCGTACTTCGTAATCGGCGCAACGATGCTGACGATGTCCACCTCTTGAACACCTAACTGGCGAACACCCGAGTCCCGCTTGAGGTCTGCACGTTTGACCTGGCCCGACACAATCAACATCGGAGTCGAATCGAGGAACGCGCCCGCAACTCCGGTTATCGCGTTTGTTCCGCCGGGGCCCGTTGTTACCACGGCCACGCCGAGTCCGGAGAGCTTCCCATACGTCTCGGCCGCCATCGAAGCCGCCTGCTCATGCAGGTTGCACACAAAGGCAAGACCACCACACGCACCAACTGAATCGTTGAGATGCATCGCTCCACCGCCCGTGACCATAAAGACGTGATTTACGCCCAGGTCCGCGATGAAGCGCGCCACATAATCCGAAAGTTTTATCATCACGCAAGCAGGATCGTTTCGCCTAACGCCGCACGTGCGTCGGGCACGCTGTTGAATCGTATCGAAAGCTCAAGATGGCCGGTGCACTTCGGGGACTGGCACCACGACGTCGGGGACATGGATCTCGGACGCGTAGTTGACCAGGCGCCCTTCCGCGTCGACGACCGGCATCACGCGAGTGCGCCCCGGAAGGCGCGCACGAATCTCATCGGGCGTCATGCCCGTCCTGGCTGAGGTGAACTGTCGCGTCATCACGTCCGAGACCCGCGAGTGCAGATTGCTTCCCCGGACAATAGCTGATCGGATATCTCCGTCAGTGGTTACACCCACCACGACCCGCCGATCGTCGACGACGAACGCGATCCCCATCCGGTTTCGGTCGATTACCTGCAGCGCCGTCATCACGGTCGCATCTGCGGGGACGGTAAGGCTATCCAATTCTCGGCGTGTTGTCGCATCCGTGCCGCGACCGAGCACTTGGCTGGCCCATACGAGGTCCGTCAGCCGGTTAAGCCCGAGACGGAAACCGCGACCGCCGAGGTGGTGGCCCATCCATATCTCAGGGATGAGCGTGGGACGCGCGGTCAACAACAGTGGCATGAGTTCGATGAAGTTGACATCCCCTTCACCGATCTGAAGGCCTTCGCCGCCGGTTCCAGCCGCATCCGATACATGGAGATGTCTGACGTGCGGCATAACTGCCCCAGCGAACTGCACGAGGCTTTCGCCACTCCGATTGCAGGCCAGTGCCGCGTGCGACACATCGAAGCACAGTCCGAGCCCTGATTGTTCGCAAAGCTCGACCGTGTCGGTGGTGTCGACGAGCACGTGACCAAACCATTTGCCACCGAAGTACCATGGGAACGGCGGGAGATTCTCGAGCAGCAGGTCCACCCCCGCGTGGTCGATGCGTCCGATCGAGTCGAGCAAACGTTCTCGGGCGCCCACGCGATCGTAGTGCTCTAAACGAGGCGCCATCCCGCCTACGTGCACCACGATTTTTGGCCCGCGCTCTGATGCTCGGAAATGCGGCGCCAGAGCCCGCGCAAGGTCGATTGTCTTCTGAATTCGCGCGATGGACATCGAGCGCTGTGCGTCGTCAGCCGCACACAGATCGATCAATTGATCGTGACAGTACTCCGGCGCGTGTACGACCATCTCATGCGGGAATTGCCGTCGATTGAACCCATCGACACCGACGTCGAGATCACGATCGCTCACGTGGAACTCGATGAACGACATCCCGTCGCGCTCGAATCTCGCGAGCAGGTCGTCGATATCGGTGAAGCGCGCGACGATTCCCCAGTTCGTTCCGACATCGATCGGCCTGTCGGCCGATGACCCGAGCTCGTCCTGCAGATCGTCTTCGGAAAACGGCTCGTCCCGATGAATGGTTCGCGCAAGCCGTCGGCCAATCAGTTGCTCGACGAGTTGCGGCGACAAGCCCATTCCGGGGGATTTGCTCGTCACCATTGGTGCGGTAACGACGGTCCCCGCCGGTATGTCGACCCGGGCGACCAAACTCTTCCCGAGCGCCCTTCGGTTCAGGATTTCCCCACGGGTCATCCAGCGATGCGGAACGCCAAGCGACAACTCGACCTCACGCACCGCGGACACCTGAGACGCGAGATCGGCGGGCGTCAGGCTCGATGAGTGATCCGGGCCGCGAAGCGAGCGATCCAGCGTTAGGTGGCGCTCGAGGACGTTGGCGACAAGCGCAACAGCAGCAAGCGAAATGGCGAGCCCGGGATCGTGGCCGGAATATCCGACCGGCCACCCCGACCACTCTCGTAACGCTCGCATGAAACGCAGATTGATTTCTTCCGGGGCAGCCGGGTAGGTGCTCACACAATGCAGGAGGGCACACTCCGCTTGGCGTTCGGCGAGAAACGCAATCGTCGTTCTGATTTCTTCCTCGGTCGACATCCCGGTCGACACTATGAGCGGTTTTTGGGTCCGTACAACGTGCTCGAGAAGCAACACGTTCGTCATATCGGGCGAGCCGATCTTGTATCCCGGAACGCCGAGCCGTTCGAGGAAATCGACGCTGT
>Ga0207679_10002197_pt1 | contig 12070 bp, 9 predicted proteins | sample KBSC73metaG_FD_184320 | JGI IMG/M metagenome (GOLD analysis project Ga0207679, IMG submission 184320) | Corn rhizosphere microbial communities from Kellogg Biological Station, Michigan, USA - KBS C7-3 metaG (SPAdes) (version 2) | ecosystem: Host-associated > Plants > Roots > Rhizosphere > Soil ...
GAGAGCCACAACAAGGTCACCTTCTCCGACGTCGCCGGCATCGACGAGTGCAAGGAAGAGCTCGAGGAGATCATCGCCTTCCTCAAGGACCCCAAGAAGTTCACCAAGCTCGGCGGCCGCATCCCCAAGGGCGTCCTGATGATGGGCCCTCCCGGGACCGGCAAGACGCTCCTGGCGAAGGCGGTGGCCGGCGAGGCGGGCGTCCCGTTCTTCAGCATCTCCGGCTCGGACTTCGTGGAGATGTTCGTGGGCGTCGGCGCGAGCCGCGTCCGTGACCTCTTCGAGCAGGGCAAGAAGAACGCCCCCTGCATCATCTTCATCGACGAGATCGACGCCGTCGGCCGGCACCGCGGTGCCGGCCTGGGCGGCGGTCACGACGAGCGCGAGCAGACGCTCAACCAGCTCCTGGTGGAGATGGACGGCTTCGAGAGCAACGAGGGCGTCATCCTCATCGCCGCCACCAACCGCCCGGATGTCCTCGACCCGGCGCTCCAGCGCCCTGGCCGCTTCGACCGGCGGATCGTCGTGCCGCGGCCGGACCTCAACGGCCGCATCGGCGTGCTCCAGGTCCACACCAAGCGCGTCCCCCTCTCCGGTGAGGTGGACCTCGAGGTCATCGCCCGCGGCACCCCCGGCATGACCGGCGCGGACCTCGAGAACCTGGTCAACGAGGCCGCCCTCTTCGCCGCCCGCCAGAACAAGGAGCGGGTGGACAACACCGACTTCGAGTCCGCCAAGGACAAGGTCTTCATGGGCCCCGAGCGGAAGTCCATGATCATGACCGAGAAGGAGAAGCGGAACACCGCGGTGCACGAGGCAGGGCACGCACTGGTGGCCAAGCTGCTCCCCGGGTGCGACCCGGTGCACAAGGTCACCATCATCCCCCGCGGTCAGGCGCTGGGCGTCACCTGGTCGCTGCCCACCGAGGACAAGTTCAACCTCTACCGCGGGGCCACCCTCGATCAGATCTGCATGGCGATGGGCGGCCGCATCGCCGAGGAGCTGGTCTTCAACGAGATGAGCTCCGGGGCGGCGAACGACATCGAGCGCGCCACCGAGACCGCCCGGGCGATGGTCTGCCGCTGGGGCATGAGCACCAAGCTCGGGCCCCTGTCCTTCGGCGGCCGCGAGGGCGAGGTGTTCCTGGGACGGGACTTCTCCAGCCGCCCCGACTACTCCGAGGACACCGCCCGGCAGATCGACTCCGAGGTCCGGGAGATCGTCCTGGGCTGCTACGACCGGGCGAAGAAGGTCCTCACCGCCAACTTCGAGACCCTGAAGCGCATCGCCGATGCGCTGATGGAGTACGAGACGCTCGAGGCCGACGACGTGGAGATCCTGGTCAACGGCGGCACCATCACCCGCGAGCGGCCGAAGCCGCGGGTCCAGCCGCCGAAGCCCAAGGAGAAGGAGAAGCGCCGGATCCTCGAGGGGATCCAGCCGCTGCCGGCGCTCGAGCCGAACAAGGCCTGAGAGGGGCGCTGCGCGTGGCCTCACCACTGCCCTCGCTGGCTCCGGCCCTTGAGGGCAGTGTCGTTTCCGGCGGTGAATGCTGGGCCGGGTACCGTTCCATCCAGACGTGGTCATGCACGGGGTTCTCGAACAGCTCGGGCGCTTCGAGTAGCTGATCTCCCCGGAGAAGGGGCCCTCGGTACCGGTAGGGGGAGACTTGGTGGCGCGAATCGAGATCTCGCTCGGCCCGCCCGATGGCGGGACGTGTCCCGGAGTTTCGACCGGCGAGCATCGGTTCTGCTAGCACTCCCCGTCGGTGATCCTCGCCCGCCCCATTCACCTCGATCGCGACGACGACCTGGAGCCCGTCTGGGAGAGGATCGGCCTCGTCCCGGCAGCGCGGCAGCTGCTGCTCGAGTCGGTCGGGCGTGCCTTTCTCCTGGTCACCGGCCTCGGGGCGCCCGAATCGCGCTTTCTGCGCGAGCTCGCCGACCCCCGGGTGACGGTCATCCCTTCGGATCCAGACCGACGTCCCGGCGCCGCGACCGTGTCCGGAACTCGGGCCGGCCTGGAGGCGGTCGCCCGTCTCGCCGAACGCGCCGGCCTCGTCGAGCTGGCCTGGGCGCTCGACGCGGCGACCGCCGCCGACGTCGCGCCCGACCCCACCGTGCTCGGCAGCCGCACTTTCCGCTGGGGTGAGCGCACCCACCTCATGGGCGTGGTGAACGTCACCCCCGACAGCTTCAGCGACGGGGGCCATCATCTCCAGCAGGACGCCGCCGTTCGCCACGCACTGGCCCTGACCGAGGCCGGGGCGGACCTGGTCGACATCGGCGGGGAATCGACCCGCCCGGGGTCCGGCGAGGTCCCGCTCCAGGTGGAGCTCGATCGCGTGCTCCCGGTGATCGAGGCCGTCCACGCCGCGACCGACATCCCGATCTCCATCGACACGCGGAAGGCGGAGGTCGCCCGGCAGGCGCTCCGGGCCGGGGCGGTGCTGGTGAACGACGTGAGTGGCCTGGGGCACGACCCGTCCCTCGCGGCCGCCGTGGCCGAGGCGGGCGCGGCGCTCGCGCTGATGCACATCCAGGGAACGCCGGAGACCATGCAGGTGGACCCGCGGTACGACGACGTCGTCGCGGAGGTCATCGAGAAGCTCGCCGGAAGCATCGATCGCGGCGTGGCCGCCGGTGTCGCCCGGGAGCGAATCTGGGTCGACCCCGGCATCGGCTTCGGAAAGACCGTCGGGCACAACCTCTTCCTGCTCCGCCATCTGGCCGAGCTACGCGTTCTCGGCGCTCCGGTCCTGGTGGGAACGAGCCGAAAGCGCTTCATCGGCGCCCTGGCCGGCGGCCGCCGTCCGGAGGAGCGGCTCCCCGGAACCCTGGCCTCCCTCGCGGCGTTGGCGGTCCTCCACGGGGCGGACGTGGTCCGGGTGCACGATGTCCGGGAGGCGAAAGATGCGCTCGCCCTCGCCGACGCGATCGCCCGGGGACGGGAGGGGGGCGATTTCTGGGGGCCAAGCCCGGCCTGACGCCGCGTGCCGGACGCTCGACGGGGCGCAAGACTTGCGCTCTTGAAATCGCCCCGCGCGCGTGGCCTGTTGCTTCCATCAGACGACGGCAGGAGGGGCGGAATGGCACTCGAGCATCTCCTCGAAGTGGGCGAGGGAATCCCGGCGCCGGACAAGGTCCGCCGCGCCGCCAATCTCCAGGACGTGCGAGCGGAGCACGCGCGCAGCCTCGCCGACCCTCAGGGCTTCTGGGATGAGCAAGCGAAGCGCTTCCGCTGGTCGCAGCCGTGGACCCGCGTCCTCGAGTGGCGCGTCCCCGATCATCAGTGGTTCCTGGGCGCGAAGTGCAACATCACCGAGAACGCGCTCGACCGCCACGCTGACGGCCCGCGCCGGAACCATCGCGCCTTCATCCTCATCGACGAGGACGGGACCGAGCGGAGCATCACCTACGGCGAGCTGCGCGACCTGGTGTCCCGGCTGGCCAGCGGGCTGCGCTCGCTCGGCGTGGGCGTCGGCGACCGGGTCATCATCTACATGCCCCTCACCCTCGAGGGCATCGCCTCGATGCTCGCGGTGGCGCGCCTCGGGGCGGTCCACTCGGTGGTCTACGCCGGCCTCGGGGTCGGGGCGCTCCGCGACCGCATCGAGGACGCCGGGGCGAAGCTGATCATCGCCGGCGACATCGGGTTCCGCCGCGGGAAGCCGGTGGAGCTGCAGGGCATCGTGGACGAGGCAATCACCGGGCTGGACGTGAAGACCATCGTCTGGTTCCAGCGGAGGGCCGGCGGAGGGCGGGCACTCAAGCCCGGCGAGGTGGACTTCCGCCAGCTGGTCCAGCGCAGCAAGCCGGACGTGGCCCCGGTGCAGGTGGACAGCGAGCACCCGCTGTTCATCCTCTACACCTCCGGGTCCACCGGGAAACCGAAGGGCGTGGTCCACGTGCACGGCGGCTACATGGTGGGCACCGCCTACCACCTCCGGACCTTCTACGACCTGAAGGACGACGACGTCTTCTGGTGCACCAGCGACATCGGCTGGGTGGTGGGGCACTCGTACATCGTCTACGCGCCGCTGGTGGAGGGCATCACCACCGTGGTTCGCGAGGGCGCCATCGACTTCCCCGATCCGGCCATCGCCTGGCGAGTGGTGGAGAAGCACAAGGTGAACGTCATCTTCACCGCGCCCACGGCGCTCCGGATGTTCATGAAGTTCGGCGGCGAGCTGCCGGCGAAGTCCAACCTCTCCTCGCTGCGCCTGATCACCGTGGCCGGCGAGCCCCTCAACCCGGAGGCCTGCCGGTGGGCCTTCGAGCACCTGGTGGACAACGGCAAGCGCGGCTTCATCGCCGACAACTGGTGGCAGACCGAGCTCGGGGGACCGGCGCTGGGGACGCCGCTCTGCATCCCCGCCCGGCCGGGCGCGGTGGGGCTGCCGCTCCCCGGCGTGGACGCGGTGGTGGTGGACACCGACGGCAAGGAGGTTCCGAAGGGGCAGGGCGGGGTGCTCGCGCTGCGGCGGCCCTTCCCTCACCTGATGCGGACGGTGTGGGGCAACCACGAGCGCTGGGCCCAGTACTGGGAGGAGATCCCCGGCCAGGTCTATGCCGCGGGCGACGTCGCGAGCTGGGACAAGGACGGTTACTTCACCGTGCTCGGACGCAGCGACGACGTCCTCAACGTCGCCGGTCACCGCATCGGGACTGCCGACGTGGAGAGCGCGCTGGTCAGCCATCCGGCCATCGCCGAGGCCGCGGTCATCGGCATCCCTGACCCGGTCAAGGGCGAGGGCATCAAGGCCTTCTGCATCCTTCGCGCGGGACGAACGGTGACGCCGGAGCTGGAGAAGGAGCTGATCGACCACGTCCGCCACGAGCTCGGCCCCATCGCCACCCCCAGCGCCATCAAGCTGGTGGACAAGTTGCCAAAGACCCGGAGCGGAAAAATCGTCCGGAGACTCCTCAAGGCGCAGGAGCTGGGCAAGGACGCCGGCGACCTGTCGACGCTCGAGGAGTGACACCCACCCTCGGCCACCTCGCTTGCCTTGCCGCCCCCTGGCGCGGTCCCTAGCATGGTACGGACCCGGGGAGGCGTGACGGGCGGCGGGAGGGTCGCGCAGAGTGAGGTTGATGAGGGTTCCTGAGGCGCAGTCGAAGACCAGGCTGTTCGGCACCGATGGCGTGCGGGGGACGGCCAACGTCTGGCCCATGACCGCCGAGGTCGCGATGCAGCTCGGGCGGGCGCTGGCCTTCCTCATCCGCAACGGCAATCACCGGCACCGGATGGTGATCGGCAAGGACACCCGGCTCTCTGGCTACATGCTCGAGCAGGCTCTCGCAGCCGGAATCACCTCGATGGGGGTGGACGTCGAGCTGGTGGGCCCGCTGCCCACTCCCGGCATCGCCAACATCACCACCTCGATGCGCGCCGATGCCGGCGCGGTCATCTCGGCCTCGCACAACCCCTACCAGGACAACGGCATCAAGTTCTTCTGGCGGGATGGGTTCAAGCTCCCCGACGAGACCGAGGAGAAGCTGGAGGAGCTGGTCACCAGCGGCCAGATCGACGAGATCCGCCCCACCGCGGACAAGATCGGCAAGGCCTTCCGGCTCGACGACGCGCGCGGCCGGTACATCGTCTTCCTCAAGAACACCTTCCCCCGCGAGCTGACGCTGGACGGGCTGAAGATCGTCGTGGACTGCGCCCACGGAGCCGCCTACCGGACCGCTCCGCTGGTCCTCGAGGAACTGGGGGCGAAGGTCATCTGCCTCGGCTGCGAGCCGAACGGCGTCAACATCAACGACGGGGTCGGCGCGGTCTTTCCCGACCAGATGGCGAAGGCAGTGGTGGAGCACGGGGCCCACCTCGGACTGGCCCTGGACGGGGACGCCGACCGGCTGATCGTCGCCGACGAGAAGGGCTGCATCGTCGACGGCGACGCGATCATGGCCATCTGCACCGGCGAGCTGGTCGCCCGCGAGCGCCTGCGGACCCGGACCCTGGTCACCACGGTCATGTCCAATGTCGGCCTCGAGCGGGCGGTGAGCCGCTGGGGCGTGCAGGTGGTGCGGACGAAGGTCGGCGACCGCTACGTGGTCGAGGAGATGCGCCGGGCGGGACACAGCCTCGGCGGCGAGCAGTCCGGGCATCTCGTATTCCTCGACCACGCGACGACCGGAGACGGGACGCTCGCGGCGCTGCAGCTGCTCGCGGTGATGTGCCGCCAGCAGAAGCCGCTCTCCGAGCTGACCAGCATCTTCGAGCCGGTTCCCCAGACCCTGCTCTCGCTGGTGGTCAAGGAGCGGAAGGACCTGGAAGGTCTCACCGGGGTCAATGCGGCCATCGAGGCGGTGCGGACCAAGCTGGGCAAGGAAGGGCGGGTGTTCGTCCGCTACAGCGGGACCGAGCCGAAGGTGCGGATCCTCATCGAGGGCCCGGACAAGGCCCGCAACGAGGAGCACGCCCAGACCATCGCCGCCGCGCTGACCGCTGCCCTCGGCTGATCGCTGCGCTTTCGCTTGCGTGGTGGGTGTCCTGCGGGGCAGCGTGCTCCGTCCGAGATGACCTCCTTCCTTGGCCTCCTCGATCTTCCGGGAATCCGTTGGCGCCCCTCTCCGCCGGACGTGGACCCTTCCCGAGAGACTCGGGATCTTCCTCTCGCGCTGGCTCGTCTTCTCGAGCCGGTGGACGGGCTCGTCGCGATCGACGGCGGTCTTCACATCCTCGGTGCGCGATCCCGGCTGCCGTGGCACGACCTGCACCAGGTGTGGAAGGGCGAGCGAGCACTCAGCATTCTCTACGACTTGGTATTTCCCGAAGACGTCCCGTTCGCGGCGAACTGCATGGGCGACCAGTTCCTCCTGAGAGGTGAAGCGGTCGTACAGCTCATTGCAGAGACGGGTGAGCTGGAGCCTGTCGATGGATCGCTCGAATCGTTCCTCCAGCGCTGTGCCGCGCGCGATCCGGAGATCTGGCTCGGGCTTCGATGCCTCGAGCAGTTCGAGGGCGAGGAGGGCAGACTCGACCCCGCCCGGGTCCTGCTCCCATATCCGCTGCTGACGATGGCCGAGTCGGAGAAGGGCGTCCGGCTTGCCGCAGTGCCGGCTGAAGAGGCCCTCGAATTTCACGCGAGCATTGCCCGGCGCATCGGAGACCTGCCGGACGGGACCCGGGTCAAGATCACCGTCAAGAAGTAGTCTCCCGGGGCCGGCTGTATCGCGGCGCGACGCCGGCGACTGATTCGGAACCGGCTCGAAGTCGCGGTACAACCCCGCTCACATGGGACAGCGACTCGGCGTGAACGTCGACCACGTGGCCACCCTGCGTCAGGCGCGGCGGGCCGCCTATCCGGACCCGGTGACCGCAGCCGCGCTCGCCGAGGCGGCCGGGGCGGGGCAGATCACCATCCATCTCCGCGAGGACCGGCGTCACATCCAGGACCGGGACCTCAAGATCCTCCGCGAGACCTGCCAGACGCTCCTCAACCTCGAGATGGCTGCCACCCAGGAGATGGTGAAGATCGCCTACGAGGTGAAGCCAGACCTGGTCACCCTGGTGCCCGAGCGCCGCGAGGAGCTGACCACCGAGGGTGGCCTCGACGTCACCGGACAGCGCGAGTCCCTCGGCCAGGCCGTCCGGCACCTGAAGGACGGGGACATCGCCGTCTCGCTGTTCATCGACCCCGATCTGGACGCGGTGCGTGCGTCACACAAGCTCGGCGCGGACCGCATCGAGCTCCACACCGGCCGCTACTGCGAGGCCCGGAACGCCAAGGAGCGCAACCGCGAGCTGATGCGGGTCGTGGACGCCGCTCGCGCCGGGAGCAAGCTGGGGCTCGGGGTTGCCGCCGGGCACGGCCTCAACTACGACAACGTCCAGGCCATCGCCCGGATCGACGAGATCGACGAGCTGAACATCGGTCATGCCATCGTCGCCCGGTCGGTGCTGGTGGGCATGGACCGGGCCGTGCGGGACATGCTGGCGCTGATGCGGGGCGACTGACATGGCCGTTCTCGGTCTCGGGATGGATGTCTGCTCGGTGGAGCGGGTTGCACGCGTGCTGGACGGGCCCAACGGCTCGCGTTTTCGCGAGCGGGTCTACACCCCCACGGAGGTGGCGACCTGTGAGGGGCGCTCGGATGCGGCGACCGCGTATGCCGCCCGGTTCGCGGCGAAGGAGGCGCTGGTCAAGGCGCTGGGTGCACCGCCGGGGCTCCGCTGGCGGGACATGGAGGTCGTCAAGGCGACGAACGGAGCTCCAGCGTTCGCGCTCACCGGGGTGGCGTTTCAAGAGGTCGCGGCTCGCGGCGTGCGGGTCCTGCTGGCCCTGACCCACGACGCCGGAGTTGCCGCGGCAACGGTGGTGCTGGACTGTCTCTGATCCCCTGAACTTGCGACGCGCCGCGTCCGGCTGCACGCTCGGGGGAGAATGCAACCGCTGCTGACCGCCGCCGAGACGCGCACCGCCGAGGTCGAGGCCGAGCGCCGCGGGCTGCCCGCCTCCATCCTGATGGAGAACGCCGGGACCGCGGTGGCGAAGGCGGCGCTGACGCTCGGACCGCCCGGAGCTCGGTTCCTCGTCGTCGCCGGGCCCGGGAACAACGGCGGGGATGGCTACGTCGCCGCCCGGAAGCTCCATGCCGCCGGCCGGCAGGTGAACGGGTGGCGAGTAGGAGACCCGGCGCGCCTCAAGGGCGATGCCGCCCGGAACCACGCCGCTGCCGAGCAGGCCGGCGTCCCGGTGCACTCCTCGGCAGCGGCGCTGCCCCTCCGTCCGGGCGACGTGGTCATCGACGCGCTGTTCGGCACCGGCCTGGCCCGTGCGCCCGACGGCGAGGCCGCCGACGCGATCCGGGCGATGCTTCGCTGGCACGCCGAGGGGGTCCGGGTCCTCGCGGTGGACCTGCCGTCCGGGCTCTCCAGCGACACCGGTCGTTCCTTCGACCCCTGCGTCTCCGCCGACCGGACCGTCACCTTCGGTGCCTGCAAGCTGGGTCTCGCGCTCGAGCCCGGCGCGACGCTCGCCGGTCGCGTCGAGGTCGCGGACATCGGCCTGGCCGAGCTCACGCCGTCAACCTGGCTCCTCGAGCCCACGGATGGTCCGCGCTGGCTCCCTCCGCGCCGTTCCGACACCAACAAGGGAACCTACGGCCACCTCCTGGTCGTCGCCGGGAGCCGCGGAAAGAGCGGGGCGGCGGCGCTCGCCGGTCTCTCCGCGCTGCGGAGCGGGGTGGGTCTGTGCACGGTGGCGACACCCGCCGATGCGCTCTCCGACGTCCAGGGCCACGCGCCGGAGCTGATGGGAGTGGCGCTCCCCGCGGCCGCGGTGCTCGGGCCCACCCACCTGGATGTGCTGCTCGCGGCCGCCGAGGGGAAGGACGCGCTGGTCATCGGTCCGGGCATCCCTCGCGGGCCCGAGACCCACGTCCTCCTCGCCGAGCTGCTCGTGCGGCTGGACGTCCCCGTCCTCCTCGACGCCGACGGGCTGAACGCCCTCGCCGGCCATCCCGAGCTGCTGGCCCGGAGCCGGGCGCGGACGGTGCTGACTCCCCATCCCGGGGAGATGGCTCGGCTCACCGGCAAGAGCGTCGGCGAGGTCCAGGGAAACCGCGTCGCCGCCGCGACCGCCTTCGCCCGGGCCCACCACGCGGTGCTCGTGCTCAAGGGGGCGCGCACCGTCGTGGCCGATCCGTCGGGAGAGGTGCGGGTGAACCCCACCGGAAACCCCGGCATGGCGACCGGAGGGACCGGAGACGTGCTCTCGGGGATGGTGGGTGCCTTCCTCGCGCAGGGCCTCGCCCCGGTGGACGCGGCGAGCGTCGGGGTGCTGGCCCACGGCCTCGCCGGCGACGCCGCCGCCCGGCGCTGGGGGCGCCTGGGCCTCATCGCCTCCGACCTGACCGAGGCCCTGGGCGAGGTGTGGACCGCATGGGGACGGTGAGCTTCGCCTCCTCCTCACCGGAGGAGACTCGCGCGCTCGGCGAGGCGCTGGGTCGCGTCCTCCAGGAAGGGGACTTCGTCGGCCTGGTCGGCGACCTGGGCGCGGGGAAGACCGAGCTGGCACGTGGCATCGCCCGCGGCGTGGGCATCCCCGACCAGGCGGTGACCAGCCCCAGCTTCTCCATCGTCCACCAGCATCACGCCCGCATCGGGCTCACCCACGCCGACCTGTACCGACTCACCGGGCCGACCGATCTCGATGGCACCGGTTTCCACGAGCTGCGCGACGGGCCCGGAGCGACGCTGGTGGAGTGGGTGGACCGTGTGCCGGGCGCCGCCCCGACCGATGCGATGCGCATCGAGCTGCTGGACACCGCCGAGACTGCCCGGGAGCTGGTCGTCACCACCTCCGGCCCGCGGTCGGAGCACCTCCTTCAACGCTGGAAGGACGAGCTCATCGGGCTTGCCGGCTGAGCCTCCGTTCCGCTCGCCGCCGGGGCGTGACGGGACGGAGCGTCCTACTCGCCAGGTCCAGGCTGTCGGGCCTGGCCTCTCACCGGGACCTTGGTCAGCCCTCGCTGTCCCCTTCCTGCTGCGCGGCGAGGCTGTCCAGCCGCGAGTAGAGCCGACGGCGGGTGATGCCCAGGAGCCGGGCCGCGGCGCTCTTGTTGCCGCCGGCTCGCTCCATCGCCGCCTGGAGGAGCTCCCGCTCCAGGCCGTCGAGATCGAAGCCGGGGACGAGCAGCTCGGCGACCACGTTCCGGGCCCGGGGCGCGACTCCCAGGGTGAGATGCTCCGGTGCGATGGGCGAGTCACCGGCGAGGATCAGCCCGCGCTCGAGCACGTTCTCCAGCTCGCGGACGTTCCCCGGCCAGGTGTGCTGCTCGAGCCGGGCCCGGGCTCCGGTCGAGAGCCGCTCGTCCGGAACCCCGCGCGAGGCGAGGAAGCGCACGGCCAGGGGCAGCACGTCCTCCGCGCGCTCGCGCAGCGGGGGCACGACGATGGTGAAGACGTTCAGCCGGTAGTAGAGGTCCTCGCGGAAGGTGCCCGCCGCCACCGCGGCCTTGAGGTCGCGGTTGGTCGCGGCGACCACCCGCACGCTCGCCGTTCGCTCGGTGGTGCTGCCCAGGGGGACGTAGACCCGATCCTGGAGGAACCGGAGCAGCTTCACCTGGGTGGCGGCGCTGATGTCACCGATCTCGTCGAGGAACAGCGTCCCGCCCTCGGCGGCGGCGATGTGCCCCACCCGCCGGAGCTGCGCCCCGGTGAACGCTCCCTTCTCGTGGCCGAAGAGCTCGGACTCCAGCAGCGCCTCCGGGAGGGCGGCGCAGTGGACCTCGATCAGCGGACCGGTGGAGACGGAGCTGGCGTAGTGGATGCGCCGGGCGATCTGGCTCTTGCCGGTGCCGCTCTCCCCCATCAGCAGCACCGTGGTGGCCGTCGGGGCCACCCGCATCGCGGCCTCGAGGGTGGCACGCATCGTCGCGCTCTCGGCGACCAGGTGGGGGGTCAGCCGCTCCACCAGGGCCGATGACCGCCGGCGCAGCATCCGCTGCTCGCACAACCGCTTCACCCGGACCCTCAGCTCCGCCATCGAGAAGGGCTTGGTCAGGTAGTCGGCCGCACCGCGCTTCATTGCCTCCACCGCGTTCTCGGTGCTCCCGTGCGCGGTCATCATGATCACGTCCGGAGCGTCGGCCTGCTGGACCGCGGCAGCGAGCACTTGCAGCCCGTCCACGTCCGGCATCCGCAGGTCGGTCACCACCACGTCCATCGCGAAGTTGGCCATCGCGGTGAGCGCCGCCTTGCCGCCTCCCACCCGCTGGACGTGGTGTCCGTCCAGCTCCAGCATCTCGGCGACGAGCTTGCCCAGCTTCGGCTCGTCGTCCACCACCAGGATGTCACCCATCAGCGGGCCTCCTCCGTCTGCGGCAGCTCGATGCGAAAGGTCGCGCCCGGTCTGGTGGGCAGGAGCGCCAGGCTGCCGCCATGGCGCTCCACGATCCGTCTGCTGACTGCCAGCCCCAACCCGTTGCCGTCCTCCCGGGTGGTGGCGAAGGGCTCGAAGAGCCGGGCGCGAATGGCCTCGGGGATCCCGGGACCATCGTCGGCCACGTCGAGCCGGACTCTTCCTGCATCCGCCGCTGCATGGAACCGGACCCGGTTC
>Ga0207679_10002199_pt1 | contig 12057 bp, 7 predicted proteins | sample KBSC73metaG_FD_184320 | JGI IMG/M metagenome (GOLD analysis project Ga0207679, IMG submission 184320) | Corn rhizosphere microbial communities from Kellogg Biological Station, Michigan, USA - KBS C7-3 metaG (SPAdes) (version 2) | ecosystem: Host-associated > Plants > Roots > Rhizosphere > Soil ...
ATTGGCCGCGCGCTCGAAGGCCTCGAGCGCCTGCCCGGAACTATAGCCTCGTGCCGCCGAGCCAAGGACGAGCGCCGTGTTATATCCATTGAAGTGGTTGACCGGATCCGGGCCGCTTTGATACTCCGTGGTGACGACCGTGTCGAGTGGAATCATAGTCGTCCCCTGTCCGTTTTGCGCGCGGATATAGATCTTGGAAATATCCTGAGGCTTCGACCGATACTCCGCATCGGCTTCGGTCTGCACATGATAGATGCGACCGAATTTTAGGAAGTCGTTGATATAGAAAGTACCGAAGTACGCTTGCAAGGTGTCAAAGGCGTCGGAGATCGGCACCCCGAGCGCTTTGGCTCGTTCGCGATTGACATGGGCATACAGACGCGGCGCAGAGACCCGGAAGTTCGTACCCACCTGCCCGATGGCTGGTTCCTTTTTCGCTCGTTCGATAAATTGCTGGGCGACAGCCGCAAATTTCTTGAAATCTCCTCCGCTCGGATCTTGTAACTGAGCAGAAAATCCGCCGACCGTGCCGACGCCGCGAAGGGACGGCGCATTAAAGGCTAGGAGAAGCGCCTCAGGAATCTTTGCAAACTCGCCGTACGCCATTCCGATCAGCGATTGGACGTGATATTGAGGCTCTGTGCGTTTGTCCCAGAGATGCAAAGGGACAAACATGGTTGCGGCATTTGGACCTCTCGTGCCGAAGACAAAATTTTGCCCGGACATGGCATCGGTCGAATGCACCGCTGGATTGGCCTGAAAAAACTTTTCGATCCTTTCGAGTACCGCGTCCGTGCGCTGCTTTGACGCCCCATCCGGAAGCTGCGCCACTACAATAAAGTATCCTTGGTCCTCCTCAGGCAGAAAACTGCGCGGCAAGGTGACGAACATGCCGGCCGATAAAAGCACGACGAGACCGAACACGAGCATGACGCGAATGGGCCTGACGACGAGCTTACCGACCATGCTGGTGTAGCCTCGCTGAGTGGCCCCGAAGACGCGATCAAACCCTTTCCAGAACCCACCGCGCTCTCCCTCGTGTGGCACGAGAAACATGCTACAGAGCGCAGGGCTTAGGGTGAGGGCCACAAATCCTGAAACCGTGACCGAGATCGCGATCGTGGCGGCGAATTGCTTGTAGAGAGCCCCGGTGATCCCGCCGATGAAACCGACCGGCACGAACACCGACACCAGGACCAGCACGATCGCGATCACCGGAGCGGTGACTTCGGACATGGCACGTTTGGAGGCCTCTTTGGCGGAGACACGATCCTCCCGCATGTGCCGCTCGACGTTTTCGACCACCACGATGGCGTCGTCCACGACAATGCCGATCGCCAGGACCATTCCAAACAAGGTAATGGTGTTGATCGAAAAGCCCAGCGCATACAGACCGGCGAACGTTCCGATCAAGGACACAGGCACGGCCACCGTCGGAATAATTGTCGTCCGCCAACTCTGAAGGAACAAGTAGACGACCAGGATGACCAGGACCATGGCCTCAGCAAGGGTTTTGACGACTTCTTTGATGGACACTTCGATAAACCGGGTCGTGTCATAGGGAATGTCGTAGGACACGCCTGGAGGGAAGTCTTTGGCAAGCTTATCCATGACCACACGAGTCGCGCGGACGGTATCTAATGCGTTCGCGCCCGGGGCGAGAAAGGTCACGATGAACGTGGTTGGGCGGCTGTTCCACCGGCCTTCCAACGCATACGATTGGGCGCCCAGTTCAATACGGGCCACGTCTTTCAAACGCACAAGGGAGCCGTCCGGCAGTGCACGGACGATCAGCTCCTCAAAATCCTTTACATCCGTGAGCCGGCCCTTGGTGATGACCGGAATGGTCAGTTCAGTGCCTTTCATGGCCGGTTCCCGACCGATCAAACCTGCCGGATAATCGCGGTTCTGCTCACGAATGATTGCCGCGATGTCGTTGGGCGTCAGGCTCAACCGTGCCATCATCAACGGATTCAGTATGATCCGCATGCTGTAGTTCTGCTGGCCGAACACCATTGCATCGCCGACACCTTTTACTCGGCGGACGTTGTCGACCAGTCGCAGAATGGCGTAGTTCGAGAGGAAGACGGCATCGTGGTTTGGATCGGTGGATTTCAGGGCAATGACCCCCACGAGATCGGGGGACATTTTCTTCACGCTCACCCCTTGCCTGATGACTTCCGGCGGCAGCTGGGGCTCGGCGAGCTTTTCGCGGTTCTGGGTTTGGACCTGGGCAATGTCAGGGTCGGTTCCGATTTCAAAAGTCAGCTTGATGGTGACATGGCCGTCGTTGCTGCTCGTGCTATCGAAGTAGACGAGGTTGTCAATGCCCGGCAGCTGAACTTCGATGGCGCGAGCGACCGATTCGGCCACCACCTCGGCGCTGGCGCCAGGGTAATCTGCATCGATTTGGACGACCGGCGGAGTGATTTCAGGAAACTGTGCGACGGGCAAGAACTGGACGGACAGCAGGCCCATGACCACGATCACGAGGGACACGACCGAGGCCATAATCGGCCGATCGATGAAGACGTGTGAGGTCACGGATCACCCTTGCTTCGGCGACCCGGAAGGAGACGCGGTGGCCGGCGGCGCCTCTCCGACAGGGACGGCCTTGACCAAGGCACCGGGACCGATCTTCATCAACCCATTGACGACGACACGGTCGCCCGCTTGAATCCCCCCGTCGATGAGCCACTGATCGCCTTGCCAGGTCGAGGCCTGAACCGGGCGCATCTGCACGTGCTCGTCGGGACCCACGACGTAGACGAAGGGGCCCTGCGGCCCCTGAAGTACGGCGCGTTGCGGGATCAACACGACATTGGGTTTGGTATCTCCCTTGAATTTCACTTTCACGAATTGCCCAGGCAGCAGCTCCCGTTTCGGGTTAGGAATCGTGATCCGCACGATACGTGCGCCGGTTTCCGTGCGCAGGCCGGGCTCCATTAAATCCAACACCCCTTCATGTGGATAGGTGGTGCCGTCCAGCAGCATCATTTCGCCACGAAGCTGGTATACCCCGGGATGGGTGATTCTTTTCTCTTCGATGTCGCGCCGGCGCCTTAAGATAAACGTCTCGGGGATACTCACCACCACGTACATGGGATCGACCCGATGCACCATCGTGAGCAAATCCGTTTGAGCCGACACGAGCCGGCCTTCGTAATAGCGGGTGCGTTCGATCAATCCCTCGATCGGCGCGACGATCAGCGTGTTGTCCATGTCAAATTGCGCTTTCATGAGGTCCGCCTTGGCGCCCTGCAAGGCTGCTTTGGACGAGAGGTCTTCGGCCACGGCGTCGTCCACGTCCTTTTGACTGACCGCCTGCTCGGCGAGCAGCGGTTGGACGCGGGCCAAATCCTGTCTGGCCTGCACGACTTTCGCTTCGGCCTGAGCAATCCTGGCTTTCGCGCTGGCCACGGCAGCTTGGAACGGGACAGGGTCAATCTGATAGAGACGGTCGCCCTTCTTGACGTCACGGCCTTCCTTGTACAATACGGCTTTGATCAAGCCGGTGACTTGCGAACGGATCTCTACCGGTCGCGAGGCCTCCGCCTGCCCGATGAATTCTGGCTCGTCGGGAACCGTCGTCGTGGCCGCAGTGACTACCTCAACTTGAGGAACGGGAGGGGCCGGAGCCGACCCTGCGTCTTGTTTGCAACCGGCCAGGCCTGCCACGACTGCGAGTGGGCCAATCAGGGCCGCTACCAGCCGCGCTGATGTCAGATCGATGAATGGCAACATAAGAAGCGTCTTTCGCATCACCGTGTTCTCTATCGTGGCATCTTAGTGGCCCGGGACTCCCTTAGCAAGGAAACTCTCGGCGCGACGTTCCTGAAGCTCACCGGACCTGCCTTTTTGCATCCTCGACGATGGACCTCATACAGCATCCCGTGGCCAGCAGTTCGGCCCCGGCCTGGTGCATTCTCGTCAACAGCGCCTTGCCGTCTTGTTCGACAAACGTGACGCCGATCAGATCGACGATCAACCGCCGGCCGGCGGCAGAGTGTTCCGAATCCCGCCAGCATCGTTCGAGCTCTCCAATCCAGGGACCCACCAGGCGACCTTCGAGAGTAATTCTCGTCGCATCGTCGGACGTGTGGGTGGTGATCTTCAACATGGTGTGAATTCTCTCCTTTGTGCACGGTTTCGTGACTTCAGGCCTTCGCGCCTGCAACCAACAGCTCGTCATCCTCGACGAGCCTCTCCTCGCTGTCGTGCACAGCATCCGGCTGATGCTGCGCGGCAATCAGCGAATAAAACACCGGAACGACAAACAGGGTAAACACTGTTCCAACGGTCATACCCGTCACCAGCACCATGCCGATACTGTTGCGCGCGGCCGCGCCGGGTCCCGTCGCCAACACGAGGGGAAGATGGCCGAAAACCGTCGCCGCGGAGGTCATGAGCACCGGACGCAGGCGGGTCAACGCCGCCTCACGCACCGCCGCGACCCGGGCCATCCCTCTGGCTTGAAGCTGATTGGCAAATTCGACGATCAGAATGCCGTTCTTAGCGATTAACCCGACCAGAGTGATCAGGCCGACCTGTGAATAGATATTGATCGTCGTCAGATCGAGGAAGCTGAATACCAGTGCACCAGAAATCGCAAGAGGAACGGAGCCGAGAAGGACGATCAGTGGATCTCGAAAACTTTGAAACTGCGCCGCCAGCACCAAATAGATGAGGACGACCGCAAACCCGAGGGTGACCGTCAGCGCACCGCCTTCCTGACGGATCTGCCGGGACTCGCCGGCATAATCAAGGACGACCGGTGGGCCGCCGGCTGTCGCCGCCGCAGCCTCGAGCACCCGGAGACCTTCGGCCTTGGTGACGCCCGGTTTCACGCCGCCGAAGATGCGCACGGCGTTGCGTTGTTGGAACCGATTCAACGTGCGAGGCGCGGTGCCCGTTTCGATGTGCGTGAAGGTCGAGACCGGCACGAGCTGACCGGAAGGTGTCTTGATCTTGAGGTCGAGCAGAGGCTCCACGGTCGCACGATCCTTGTCGCCGATCTGCGGAATGACCTTGTAGCTCCGGTCAAAATAGTTGAAGCGATTCACATAGGCCCCGCCCAGGAGCGTGCCGAGCTCCCGGCCCACGCCGGCCAGATCGAGACCCAAATCGGCCAGGCGCTCGCGGTCGAGGACGACCCTGGCTTCGGGCAGATCAATTTTCAGATCCGTATCCACATAAAGAAATTTTCCGCTCTGCCATCCCGCCGCGAGGACCGTCCCGACCGTCTCCAGCATCTGCTCGGCCGGAACATCGCTTTGCAGCACCAGCTCAACGTCATACTGCCCGGGGGTGGGAAGCGGAGGATCCAGTCGAGGATACACGCGCAGCCCGGGTACTTGCGATACGGCGCCATACACCTGTCCATACATCTGTTCGGTCGAGCGGGCCCGTTCATGCCAGTCCTTGGCCACGAGTCCACCGAACCCCCCCCATGCCGTCGTCAGCGACCAGGTGAATTGGGTCTCGGGAAAGGACGTGACGGCATTGACGATTTGTAAATGCTGTCTATTCGTGGCCGCCACTGTGGAATCGGGTGACGCCTCAAAAAACAGGCTGATATGACTCTGGTCCTCGACTGGAGCCAGCTCTTGACGGGAGAACAGATACAACGGCCAGGCGGCGATCATGATCAGTACGGCGGCCGCCACAATGCCCCAGCGCATTTCGAGCGCGCCGTCCAGCAGGCGTGCATATCCGCGACGCACCAGATCGAAGGTCCGGTTGACGACTGACGCCATCCGGCCTTCCTTGCCCTGTGGGTGGACGAACCGCGAACTCATCACCGGCGAGAGCGTCACGGCCACCACGCCGGACAACACCACGGCCACCGCGAGCGTCATGGCAAATTCCAGAAATAGCGAGCCGGTCAAGCCGCCCTGGAATCCAATCGGCGTATAGACCGTCGCCAGGGTAATCGTCATGGCAATAATGGGACCAATCAGTTCGCGCGCCCCCGCCAGAGCCGCTTCGATCCGCGACTTCCCCTGCCGCACGTGCCGCTCGACGTTCTCGACGACCACGATCGCATCATCGACCACCAGACCGACCGACAACACAATGGCGAGCAGCGTCAGGAGATTCAGGCTGAAGCCGAACGCGAACATAAAGAGCGCCGCCCCGATCAGTGACACCGGCATCGCCACCAAAGGCACGAGCGCCGTGCGTATGGAGCCCATGAAGAGAAAGACGACCAGCGCGACGATCAGAATCGTTTCCGACAAGGTCTTGGTGATTTCGGTCAGCGCGTTCCGCATGAACATCGTGCCGTCCCAGACGAGCCGCATATCGATGTCCTTCGGCAGAGTCGGCCTGATACGCTCCATTTCGTTCCGCAGCCGCTTGGCGACGTCGATTTCGTTCGCGCCGGGGACGGGCCAGATGCCCAGATAGACGCCTTCCGTGCTGTTGTACTTCGCGACCATGTCCGCCTCTTCGGCCTCACGCTCGACCTTGGCAATGTCTTTTAGCCGCACGATGGCGCCACCGCGGTCGGCAACGATCAGATCTTCGAACTCTTCGGCAGAACGGAGGTCGGTATTGGCGAGCAAATTGACCTGCACGAGATTGCCCTTGGTCCGGCCGACTGCCGCCAAATAGTTGTTCCGACGGAGCGCGCCCTGGACGTCGCCTGGTGAAAGATTAAAGGACGCCAGCCGGTCGGGATCGATCCAGATACGCATTGCGATCTGCCGGCCACCCTCGATGGTCACCCGTTGGACCCCGGACAGCGTGGCGAGCTGCGGCTGCAGCGTGCGCAGCAGCCAGTCTGTCACCGCGGGAACGGTCCGCTCGCTGGACGTGAAGCTCAGATAGAAGGAGGCATAGGGACGGTCGGCGCGCTGCACTTCGACCACCGGCGGCTCGGCTTCCGCCGGCAGTTCCGAGCGCACCTGTTGGAGCCGCGCCGTCACCTCAGCCAACGCCGCCGTGCTGCTGTGGTTCAATTTCAAGTGCACCGTGACCGTGCTCACGCCGGCACGACTGGTGGACTCCACATAATCGACTCCGCCGATGGCCGAGACCACACGTTCAATGGGCGTGCTCAGAAACCCGCGGACGGTCTCTGCGCCCGCACCGTAGTACACGGTGGTGATGATCACCGACGAGCTCTCGATCTTGGGATACTGCTGCACAGGCAGCGTCGTCAGCGCCCGCCAACCGGCCAGCACGATCATCAGATTCACGACGATCGCCAGCACCGGATGCTTGATGAAGATGTCGGTGAATGAACGCATCTGCATGGTGTTTCCCGTCCCTCTGATCATCGATTCAGTGGACACTGACCGCCTGCCGCCGCTCGTCCTCGGCGGTTCCGGCGCCGGCAATGGACACGAGCGCCGCCTCGCGCAGCTTGAACGATCCCGATGCCGCGACCTGCTCACCTGCCATCAGCCCTGCATGAATCACAATCTCGTCTCCGAACATCGCGCCGCTCTCGACCTGCTGGACGTGTGCCCTGGCGCGGCCGTCCTTGTCCTGAGTGATGACGAAGACTTGATCTCCCTGCGGGCCTTTGCGTAACGCACTCACCGGCACGGCAACCCCCTTGCGTGGTGTGCCGATCGGCACGCGCACGCGCACCGAAGAACCAGGAGAGGGCGCATGAGCTGAGCCTTCGATTCGCGCCCGCACGACCGCATTCCTGGTCGCGGGGTCTATGCGCGAGTCGAGTGCCACGATCTTGGCGGCGACAGGAGCCGACGTACCCGCGGAGACCTCGACCAGTTCACCTTCTCGTAAATCTGCCGCGACCTGCTGCGCCACGGTAAAGTCCACGTGTGCGGCATCGTCGATCCCCTGAAGCGTCGTCAACAAGGTCCCTTCGTTCAGATACTGGCCGGGATGCACGTCGGCGATGCCGACCCGCGCACGAAACGGAGAACGAATCGTCTTGCGGGCGATGATCGCTTTGGTGCGGGCGATTTGCGCCCGGGCGACGTCGAGATCGGCCCGCGCCCGATCGACTTCTTCCTGTGTGGTAGCCATTTCGTGATTCAAATTCTGTCGGCGGTCGAGCACCGTCTTGGCGAGGGCAGCTTGCGCCTCCTGAGCTTTCAGTTCGGCCTCTTCGACGGAGACATCGAGCGCCACCAGCACCATCCCACCTTCGACGATTTGTCCCGGCGTGAGGCGCACTTCACGCACCGTGCCGGCAAGTTCGTTTTTTAGGGTGATCGAGCGCAGTGCCAGGACCGTCCCGATCGAGGTCGTGCTCTGGCGATGCTCGATTTCCTTCGCGACAGCGACCGTCACCGTCTCCATAGGTTCCGGCTGCTTTGCCGATGCCGCCTGGCCCTCTTGGATGGCATCATATTTCCAGGCCGCAAGGCCGACGCCCATCACGACTACCATCAACGGGAGTACAACCGAACCGACCCAATGATACCAACGCTTCATGGAAGACCTCCGCGCTCGTCTGACGTGGCTCTCACCCTTTGCAACCAAGAACAGCAACGTTCGTTCCAGATTGCTGAACAACTACCGTTCTTCTAAGCATTGAATAACGCTTACTAATTCGGTGAGCGGCAACGATAATTAGAGGTGGTGCCGAGGGCCGCCAGCCGCCTAATCGGCAGGTGCCGAAGGATCGGCAGCGTCAGGTAAGTGGTGTTGCGACGCTTCCTGTCATTTGATGCGGTTTGTTGGCCGGGAGAAATGCTTCGAGGGGTAGGATGTTGTATCGCTTTCTCAACTCGTCGACCTGCTCGCCCATCACCGGCCAATACTCCCACCCATTATTGAGGTCGACCGTCATGGCTGCGCCCCGTCGAATGGCGATCATGGCCGTCACCGGATCGAAGAACCCCGTTCTCGCCTCGGTGATGGGGGTCAAACGGACGCCTACATGAAATTGCAGTAGCACAAAAAACACAAACGTCCAGGGATCGCGCCGTTGAAAGCCTGCACTAAAGCAGGCGACCTGCACTTCCTCATCGGGGGTCGTTCCATATCCGGACAGGACATGGGCACAATCGTGGAACAGGACTTGTTCCGCTGCTCCGCCTTTCTCACCCGGCAACGGAAACCCGTTCTGCCGGCAGTACTCCCAATACGATCGGCCCAATGATCCGGAAGGATAGTGCTCCAAGGCTTGATACCGGCGGGCCAACTCGGCATTTTCATATCGCCCTACCATGCCGCGCACGAATTTGAAGATGCCCCGCAGACGCTCGTGCTTCCAGATGTCCTTGACCTTCTCCCTTAGCCAGAAGCGCCGTGCCAGATCGAGGCGCAGGCGCAACATTTCGCCGTTGAGGAGGTACCGCAGGTCCCGCACCTCTGGCGCATTGACGTCCAACGCCTGAGCAAACTGTTCGACCGCCTCGGTCTCGCGAGCATTGGCGTTTCCATCGATCAGCGAGACGACGATCAACCCCTGCACCAGTTGGTGGCGGATTTGCCGGTCGGCGAGTGCCGATGCCAGCTCCGCCGGGGTGACGGCTGCGAGGCTTTCGACGGGATGATTCGTCCCTAAGATCGTTTGAATCGACGTCAGCATCTGCTGTTCCGCCTCGTCGAGTGCGCCGTCCGCCAAGGCCACGGTTTTCATCGCGCGCAGTCCCCAGTAGGCCTGTTCCGGCGTCGGCATTTTCAGTTCCATTGAGCTCTCCTCTGAATGGTCAAGACGGTTCCGTCGCGACGGCTCAGGCTGAGGCCGGAACGATCTCTCCTTCCAACACCTGCACAGCAGCTGGTACGGTCGTAGCGGCGGCGCTCCATGCCTCGAGGCCGCCCGCGAGCGGCCACACGCGCGTGAACCCCAGCTTGCGGAGCCGTCTTGTCCCCTCGACGCTCGATGCATCCTTCGGGCAATCGCAATATAAGATCACATCGCGGTCCCGAGGCAATTCATCCTGCCTTGTCACAAGTTCGTCGAGGGTCAGTGCAATGGCACCTGGAATCCCCATCACCTGTTGCCGCGCCCCAAGCGACCGAAGATCAATGATCACCGGGGCGTCGCCGGTCGCGACCTTGTCCGTCACTTGTCGGACCGTGACACGCGGAATGCGATAGTCGGCTCGATACCGATAAACGCCTTTGTAGATGACGTAGGCGATGACCGCCGTCACGACTACCAGAACGACTGTCGGTCCAATCTGGGCGGTCATTGCCAATGCCAGTTCAAGCTCGCCGCTGAAGGCCAAGCCGAGACCAAGTCCTGTCCCCACCCAGAGGAGCGTGCCAAGACCATTGAAGAGGAGGTACTGCGGCACCGAAAGTCCTACGATGCCGGCGAGCGGCGGCGCAATCGTGCTGAATCCCGGGACAAACTTCGCGACGAGGAGCGCGCGTACCCCGTGACGGGCAAAAAAATCCTCGGTGCGCCGGACGCAGCTCGTCGGCTCTAACGAAATGCGGCAGAGCCACTTCAATACCGGCCGACCTCGGCGGCGTCCGAGCTCGAACCACACTTGGTCGCCGGCCATAGCAGCGACAACCGCCAAGACGACGGCGAGGCTAAGTGACATCTGACCCGTACCGACCAAGGCGCCGGCAGCAATCAAAAAGGGCAGGGCCGGCAGGGGCAGCCCGACTTGTTCAGCGAATACCACGGCAGCGAGGACGAGGGCGCCATGCTGTGTCAGAAACTCGAGGATCTCGTTCATGATGAACTCCGGTTAAAACGTCAGTTCTGCGGGCTCCGTCATCCTGTCTTGTGGTCCCGCACTTCCCTGAAATTGTTCGGCCGCGTGGCGGGCGATCGTCACAATCCGCTGATCGTGCCGTTGATGGGTGCCGGCGGACAGGCCACCGACCATCTGTGATCGGCTCAATTCAACAATGACGCGTCCCACTACCCATTGGATGCTCCCGTGATCCGGCTTCGCTGATCCGTCGTCGAAGGGTGCAGCAGTAGTCGACTCGTGCAAGCGCTGCCGGATCAGCGCGTCCTCTACGATCGCCTGTCCCAAGATCGGTTGAATCCAGCGCATCGAGATCTGCAGATCGGGCGAATGGTCACTCACATCGAGTGCCTCCATCGCACCGAACGTCACCGGCGTAAAGAGAAAGAACAGGCAGACCAGGATTCCAGCGATCGTGGCCATCATCCCGATCAATGTGAAGACATCCGATGTGTGTGAAGTGCGGTTCATGGCGACCTCCGTCATCTCTCCATGGCGTTCTGCTGACAGAAGGCCATTCAGCAAGTCACGTTCCCGCGCGTCTGACTTGATCGCATTGATTCAAGTGCTTGATGTTGCAGGAGAACCTTGTGGAGGTGCACAGGAGAAGCTTGCGCAAGGGGAAAGGAAGACGAAGATTTGTGCCGATATCTCGGCGGGCTGCCGAACACTCGGCGTTACTGGGGGCGCACGATTCCGAGTTTCTGCATCTTCGATTGAAGCGTCGTCCGCTTCATACCCAGCTTGGCGGCCGCACCGGCGGCACCGCCGATGGTCCACTTGGCGTCGCGCAGCGCTTTGAGGATATGTTCTCGCTCGGCGTCTTCAAGGGTTTTTGGGGATCCGTTCGACACCGGTGAGAGGGTTTTGAGTTCGGACAACGGCACGGTCAGGTCTGCCCCGGGAGACAAAATCACCGCTCGCTCGATAAAATTTTCCAACTCGCGCACGTTGCCGGGCCAAGGATAGGCCCGGAGCGCCTTCATCGCCTCCGCGGGGATCGTCTCGATCCGTTTCTTCATCCGGAGCGCAAACTTCTGAGCAAAGTGCCGGACCAAGGCGGGAATGTCTTCGGCTCGTTCGCGCAAGGGGGGAAGCGTGATGGGGAAGACCTTCAACCGGTAATACAGGTCACTGCGAAATTTTTGTTCCTCGACCATCTGCCCGAGATCCCGATTGGTGGCCGCGACAACCCGTACGTCGACGCGCATGGTCCTCGTGCTTCCCAGCCGTTCGAACTCCTGCTCCTGCAATACCCGGAGCAGCTTGACTTGGAGTTCGAGCGGGATTTCTCCCACTTCGTCCAGGAACAGCGTGCCTCGGTCGGCGGTTTCAAATCGCCCGATCTTCGTCGCGATGGCTCCAGTGAACGCCCCTCTTTCATGTCCGAATAGTTCGCTTTCCAGCAAGCCCG
>Ga0207679_10002201_pt1 | contig 12048 bp, 16 predicted proteins | sample KBSC73metaG_FD_184320 | JGI IMG/M metagenome (GOLD analysis project Ga0207679, IMG submission 184320) | Corn rhizosphere microbial communities from Kellogg Biological Station, Michigan, USA - KBS C7-3 metaG (SPAdes) (version 2) | ecosystem: Host-associated > Plants > Roots > Rhizosphere > Soil ...
GCTCGTGATAGCAGAAGCGCGGGATTTCCTTCCCCGCCAGCTCGCAGGCCTGGAGCACGGTCGCGCCCTGCGGGACCTCGATCTCGACGCCGTCGACGGTGACTTTAGGCATCGTCACCGTCCTTCGTGTCGTCGCGCTTCACCGTGCGAGTGATGTGGGTCACGCGCGGGCCGCCGCCGCGCGCAGCCAGCAGCGCGATTACGGCAACGATCGCAACGATAATGATAATCGCCTGCGTGCTCATCATCCGCGCTCCGCCTTGCGCTCGTTGCTCAAGATTCCCATCGATTCCAATCGTCATCGCCCCAATCGTCGCGGCGCCGTTTCGCCAACAGGAAGTCGGTCTCATCGGCGAAGAGCCACCGCACCGAAAAATAGACGGCAAGACACCCCAAAGGAGCCGCCGCGAGTATCCAGTGACCATTAGTCATTCCGCCGCCTCCAGCATGCCGCGCGCGGTGCGCTCGGCGATGCGGCGCTCGAGCTCGGGACGGAAGTGACGCACCAGTCCCTGGATCGGCCAGGCGGCGGCGTCGCCGAGAGCGCAGATCGTATGGCCCTCGACCTGTTTGGTGACGTCGATCAGCCTGTCGATGTCGGCGACTTCGGCGTCGCCCTCGCGAAGCCGCTCCATCATCCGCCACATCCAGCCCGTGCCCTCGCGGCATGGCGTGCACTGGCCGCAGCTCTCATGCTTGTAGAAATAGCTGATGCGGCTGATCGCGCGGACGATGTCGGTCGACTTGTCCATGACGATCACCGCCGCAGTGCCAAGGCCGGAGCCAAGGGCCTTGAGGCCGTCAAAGTCCATCGGCGCGTCGATGATCTCGGCCGCCGGGACCAAGGGAACCGATGATCCGCCCGGGATGACCGCAAGCAGATTGTCCCACCCGCCGCGGATGCCGCCCCCGTGACGCTCGATCAGCTCGCGGAAGCTAATGCCCATCGACTCCTCGACGACGCAGGGCGTGTTGATGTGGCCGGATAGCTGGAAGAGCTTAGTGCCCTCGTTCTTGGCGTTGCCGATGCCTGCGAACCATTGCGGACTGCGCCGAAGGATGGTCGGCGTGACCGCGATGCTCTCGACGTTATTGACGGTAGTCGGGCATCCGTAGAGGCCGGCGCCCGCCGGGAACGGCGGCTTCAGGCGCGGCTTGCCCTGCTTGCCCTCCAGGCTTTCGAGCATCGCCATCTCTTCGCCGCAGATGTAGGCGCCGGCGCCGCGGTGTACGAAAAGGTCGAAGTCGTAGCCTGAGCCTGCCGCATTCCTGCCCAAGAGCCTTGCTTCATAGGCCTCCGCAACTGCGCGCCGTAACACCTCGGTTTCCCGAATGAATTCGCCGCGGATGTAGATATATCCCGCCCGCGCCCGCATCGCATAACCGGCGATCAGCGCACCTTCGATCAGCTTGTGCGGATCGTGGCGGATGATCTCCCGGTCCTTGCAGCTCCCAGGTTCAGATTCGTCCGCGTTGATGACCAGGAAATTGGGCTTACCGGGCTTGGGCTCCTTGGGCATGAAGCTCCACTTCATGCCGGTTGGGAAGCCGGCGCCGCCGCGGCCGCGAAGACCCGACGCCTTCACCGCGTCGATGATCGCGTCCTGGCCGATTGCCATCAGGCCTTTGGTATTGTCCCAGTCGCCGCGCTGCTGCGCCGCCTTCAGCCACGGCTCCTGGAAACCGTAGACGTTGGTGAAGATGCGATCCTTGTCGCTGAGAGGTCCCGTATAGCCCATCAGCGGATGCGCTTCTGACCGAAATGCTTCTGCGCCAGCATGAGGACGCCGACCGCGAGCGCCACGATGATTGCGAACTTCACGAGCTTCAGCACCAGCCCGATGACGAGAATACCGACGATGACCGCGACGATCAGGCCGATCATGCCAATCCTCCGTTCGGGCTGAGCTTGTCGAAGCCCTGCCTTTCACTTTGGACGCAAGAAAAAGGGCAGCCCTTCGACAGGCTCAGGGTGAACGGTTGGGTGCGGTTCGACGTCACTGCGCGCCCTCCCCGGCCGTCGCGGTCCACTGACCGCGATAGTCGTAATTGCGCTCGGCCATCTTCTTGAGCGTGGTCGGACCGGTCACCGGGCAGCTCGTCTGCCGTTCAATCTGCGGTCCTGGCTTGGGCGTCTGGCCGGCGGCTAACGCGTCGAGGATCGCGCCCATCGTCTCCTCGGTCAGGTCCTCGTAATTGTCGTCGTTGATCTGGACCATCGGCGCATTGGCGCAGGCCCCGAGGCACTCGACCTCGGTCAGCGTGAACAGGCCGTCCTCGGTCGTGTGCCCCTTCTTAAGGCCGCGCCGATAGCAGGCGTTCAGAACGTCGTCCGATCCGCGCAGCATGCAGGGTGTGGTGCCGCAGACCTGGACGTGGAAGCGGCCAACCGGATCCAGGTTGAACATGGTGTAGAAGGTCGCGACCTCGAGCACCTGGACGTACGGGACATCAAGCACGCGGCCGACGAACTCCATCACGGGGATCGGGAGCCACCCCTGCGTGCTGGTCTCGTTGCCAACCTGGCGCTGCGCGAGATCGAGCAGCGGGATCACCGCCGACCGCTGCCGGCCCGCGGGATAGCGGGCGATGATGTCGGCCGCCGCCTTTGCGTTGACGTCGGTCCACTCGAACCTTTCCCACTGAGCGCGCTGCTCGGGGCTGTCGAGGATGCCTGCTTGCCCGACCATCAGCGGGTCTGCCTCATGCGACGCTGGCGACGGCGGGCTCGGGCTACAAACGCCACGATCTCTGCGAGTACCGCACCACCTGAAAGACCCAATCCAACGATTGAATAAATGATGATTGGATCCTCTCTGCCACTGGACAATTGCGGGCACGTTACCGCGATGAGTAAGCCAAGGACGAAGAAGACCAATCGCCCGCGCGCACGCACAAAGAAAGGCAGTGCTCCGGGAACTCCAGCGAAGAGCAACAAGAACCAGAAGAGGCTCACCGGTCCACCTCCCCGAACACGACGTCGATGGCGGAGAGGACGGCGGTGGTGTCCGCGAGCATGTGACCCTTCATCATGAAGTCCATCGCCTGCAGGTGCGAGAAACCCGTCGGACGGATCTTGCAACGGTAGGGCCGGTTGGTGCCGTCGGCGACGAGATAGACGCCGAACTCGCCCTTGGGGCTCTCGGTCGCCAGGTAAACCTCGCCCGCCGGCACGTGATACCCCTCGGTGTAGAGCTTGAAGTGATGGATCAGGGCCTCCATCGAGGTCTTCATCTCCGCGCGGCTCGGCGGGAACACCTTGCTGTCGGCGCCGATCGGACCCTGCGGCATTTCCTTCAGGCACTGGCGCATGATCTTCGCCGACTGCCGCACTTCCTCGACGCGGACCATGAAGCGGTCGTAGCAGTCGCCGCGCGTGCCGACCGGGATCTCGAAATCCATCCTGTCGTAGACTTCGTACGGCTGCGAGCGGCGGATATCCCACGGGATGCCGGACGCACGGATCATCGGGCCTGAGAAACCCCAGGCGATCGCGTCGTCCTTGTGGACGATGCCGATATCGACGTTGCGCTGCTTGAAGATGCGGTTGTCGGCGACGAGGCTGATCGCGTCCTCGAACAGCTGGAGGCGGTTGTCGAGCCAGTCGCCCATGTCCGCCAACATCTTCTCGGGAAGGTCCGCGCGGACGCCGCCGACGCGGAAGTAATTGGCGTGCATCCGAGCGCCCGACGCGCGCTCGTAGAATTGCAGCGTGTCCTCGCGCACTTCGAACAGCCACAGGTTCGGCGTCATGGCGCCAACGTCCATGATGTGGCTGCCGAGGTTGAGCATGTGGTTGGAGATGCGGGTCAGCTCCGCCATCAGCACGCGAATGTATTGAGCGCGAAGCGGTATCTCGAGGCCCATCAGCTTTTCGACGGCGAGAACGAACGTGTGCTCCATGCACATCGGCGAGCAATAATCGAGCCGGTCGAAGTAAGGCAGCGCCTGGGCGTAGGTCTTGTACTCGATTAGCTTCTCGGTGCCGCGATGGAGCAGCCCGATGTGCGGGTCGACGCGTTCGACGATCTCCCCGTCCAGCTCCATGATCAGGCGGAGCACGCCGTGCGCGGCGGGGTGCTGCGGGCCAAAGTTGATCGTGTAGTTGCTGATGGCTTCGTCGCCAGGGTCGCGAGCGTGACCTAGTTCGGTCCCCTCGCCGACTGCGCCGACGTTGACCTCCACGCGGCGTGGCGATTTCGCCTGCGCGCCGGTGCCGCCGGTTTCGGCCATGAGATCGCTGCGGGTGTCCGTCATGCTGCGCCTCCGCCGGGCCGTCGCCGGCCTGAGGTCTTCGGCTTCGGACTAGGGCCAGCCTCGGGCTTGCTGACTTCCTTGGCGGCTTTGGCAGCGCGAGGCTTGCGTGCTTCCTTGGTCGCCTGCTTGTCGGCGGGCGCTCCGCCGCCGGTTTGCGCCGGCGCGTCGGTCGTCTTGGGAGTCTCGGCGGAAGTCTTCACATTCTGGGGGGCGGGCCCTGTGGGCGGCGGCGCTGGGCTGGGTGCCCCCGGGGCCTCTCCCTTGGCTTTCTCGTCGCCGGGGAGAAGATATTCCGGCCCTTCCCACGGCATCAGGAAATCGAAGGTCCGGAAGTCCTGGGGCAGCGACACCGGTTCATAGACGACGCGCTTCTCGGCCTCCGAGTAGCGCAGCTCGATGTGCCCCGTGAGCGGGAAGTCCTTGCGCTGCGGGAAACCCTCGAATCCATAATCGGTGAGGATCCGCCGGAGATCGTCGTTCCCGGAGAAGCCAACGCCGTACATGTCGTAGACTTCGCGCTCGAGCCAGCCGGCGACGGGCCACAGGCTCGTGACGCTCGGCACGGCCGTGCTCTCGTCCGTCGCGACATGCACGCGAACGCGATGGTTTCTCGTCAGCGATAAGAGGCAATAGACGACCTCGAACCGCTCAGGACGGTCGGGGTAATCGACCCCGGCGATCTCCATCAGCTGCTGATATTCGTGCTCGTCGCGGAGCGCCGTCAGCACGCCGATGAGATTCTCGCGCGTAACGTCGAACGCAGTCTCGAGGCCCGCGCGCGGGGTCGCGTTCGCGAGGCTCAGGATCGACGCGGGAGCGTCGGCATAGCGGGGCGCGCTCGAAGCCATCAGCGCTCAATCGTCCCTTGCCGGCGAATCTTCCGCTGCAGCTGAAGGATGCCGTAGAGCAGAGCCTCGGCGGTAGGCGGGCAGCCCGGGACGTAGATGTCGACGGGCACGATGCGGTCGCAGCCGCGCACCACCGAGTAACTATAATGATAGTAACCGCCGCCGTTGGCGCAGCTGCCCATCGAGATGACGTAGCGCGGCTCGCTCATCTGGTCGTAGACCCGCCGCAGCGCCGGAGCCATCTTGTTGCACAGCGTTCCGGCGACGATCATCACGTCGGACTGGCGGGGCGACGCACGGGGGGCAGCGCCGAACCTTTCAAGGTCGTAGCGCGGCATGTTGACGTGGATCATCTCGACCGCGCAGCAGGCGAGACCGAAGGTCATCCACCACAGCGAGCCCGTCCGCGCCCAGGTGAACAGGTCCTCGGCCGTCGTGACCATGAAACCCTTTTCGTTCAGCGATTGCTGAAGCGCTTCGAAATGCTTGCGATCCACATCGCCGGGAACGAGACCTGCGAGCCGCGCGAGCTCCTCCTCACTCGGCATGCGGTCTTCGTTGGGGCGCAGCATCACTCCCATTCGAGCGCCCCCTTCTTCCATGCATAGGCGAGGCCCAAGCCGAGCTCGATCAGGAACAGCATCATCGCAACCCAGCCGGTCCACCTGGTGAAGTTGAGGCTGACCGCCCAGGGAAACAGGAATGCCGCTTCGAGGTCGAAGACGATGAACAGGATCGCGACCAGATAGAAGCGGACGTCGAACTCGGCGCGCGCGTCCTCGAACGCCGGGAAGCCGCATTCATATTCGCTGAGCTTCGCCGGGTCGGGGCGGTGCGCGCCGGTCAGCCGCGCAACCAGCATCGGCAGCACGACGAATCCCGCGGACAAGCCCAGGGCGATGATCAGGAACAAGAGGATCGGCAGGTAGCCGAAGGCGACGCTGGCCAAGAGGAAACTCCGGGGGCTCGAAACTTGGCGCGGGCTTTAGGCCAGCGACCAGCGCCTCGCAACCACCTGAGCGGGCTCTATCGAGCGCAAACCGAAGAGAGCGGCAGCGAGCGGATCGGGAATGGACCGTGCGGCGCCTCGCCCTCCTTCAGCGCCTTGTCCCAGTCGCCGTCGCCGGCGATGACCAGCTTCTGTCCGTGGATCGTCAACTGGGTCGGCGCAGGCAAGGCGGCGCCAGAGTAAAGCTCATTCAGCTTCATACGGTCGCCCTCGACGGTGAATGAGACCAGCTCATTCGGCTGCGCACCGTTGAACACGGCGACATAGCGGGCGCCGCAGCGGACGATTCCGTCAATTCCGCGAAAGGTTTTACCATTGTCGCGAAGGAGAAGGGTGCGCTTGCCCGTTTCGAGGTCGATGGCCGCAACCCCTTGGGAGTAATCGGCGACAATCAGCCGCTTCCCGCTCGCATCGAGGACGCTTCCCTGGGCGCTTTTGCCCACGCCGGGCTCAACGAGCGTGGCGAGAGCGCTGCTACGCGGCTTCAGCCAATAGACTGTGCCCTTCAGGGCGTCGCCAACGAAAACATGGCCCCTAGCGGCTGACACATCGCCCACGTGGAAACCCGTGCCTTTGGGCACGAGGCGGGAGCGGACCCTCCCCACCCGGTCGAAAGCAATGAGCGCACCATTGTCGCACTTCTTGAAGATCGGAAGCGGCGGGCAATCTGCCGTGACCCACAGCCGCTGCCGCGACGAATCCCATGCCATTCCGATCGGGTGAAGGGGCTCGGAGAGTCGGGCAAATGGGCGGCACGTCTTGCGACATGCGAGGATAGTCCGGTCGATGACGCTCGACACCCACACGGTCCGCCCGTCGCTGGCGACGCCTTCGATCAGTCGATGCTCGGACGGAATGGCGAAAAGAGGTGTGGGCTCAACCGATGCCGCCAACGCGAGAACTGCTGCCAGCACCCGATGACCTCCCCGATCAGTGAACGCCTGCCAAGATCTTCAGCTGGATCGGGGAGGACGCTGTCAGTTGGAATGGCCGAAGAACTCGGTGCTGTCGAGCTTGCCGTCATGGTTGCGGTCCAGTTCGGCGAAGCTCGGTCGCGGCGCTCCGGCCGGGAGCCGCGCGGCCACTGCGTCAAGCTCGGCCGAATCAAGTCCACCGTCGTTGTTGAGGTCCATCTGCGCGAAGGCCGCAGTCATCATCGCGACGTGGAAGCCCTTGAATTCGTTGAAGTCGACCGCGCCGCTATGATCGGTATCCTCCTTCGCGAACTCGGACTTGAGCAGATTTTCGGGGACCGGCGAACCTTTGGCGCCGATCGGTACGGCATGATGAAGCGGGACCATGAACGGCGCCGAGTGGCCGGGCGATTTGGCGGAATGAACGAACAGGCGGTCCTGGCCATGGCCGGTCCGGAATTCCTCGAGCGTGACGGTTCCATCCTTGTTCGCATCGAATGCGTCGAAGGCGGCGCGAAGATCGGGCCCGGCGGCCAGCGGCGCGGGCGCGAGTGCGCTCCAAACCATCGCGATTGCAGCTGCCCCGGCGGCGGCGGCAGGTTTCCAGGCGGTGATGAGCATGTTCGGCTTCTCCTTGGGTCGCTCCGCCAGATATGCGTCGATGGATTTGCGGATGACTTCGCTAGCCGAGCGGCCTTCGCTTTGCGCTTTGCGCATCAGGGCGGTTTTCACCCCGTGCGGCAAGCGGACTTCGAGGGTCTCGCTTTTCTTTGGTTCGCGTTTCCGTTCCATCGTGCCCATCCGGCGGCTGCCTCGCCATTGTCAGCCGATTGCCATTATGGCCAAGTCGATTCGCGTCCGGATGCAAGCGAAATCATGTCCGGACAAACTGCCTAGCGGAGCGCCCCCGCGACGAGCTTCTGCAGCTTGCTGTGGATCGCCGATGGGCCCGCGACATATTCGCGCCGTTCGAAGGAGCGGTCGGACCCGCGATAATCCGTCACGAACCCCCCGGCCTCCTTGACCAGAATAACCCCGGCGGCCGTATCCCACACGTCGAGATCGTCTTCCCAGAAGCCGTCCATCCGCCCGGCGGCCACCCATGCCAGATCCAGCGCCGCGGAGCCGAAGCGGCGAACTCCCGATACTTGGGGGCCAATTTCACCGTAGATTTTGGCCCAGCGCGCGGCGTCGCCGCGCCCGCAGTGCGGGAGACCGGTGCCGATCAAACTCTCATTGAGGTCGCGCCGTGCCGACACCCGAAGACGCGCATCATGGAGCCAGGCGCCCCTGCCCTTTTCGGCCCAGAAGCTCTCGTCGGTCAGCGGCTGGTAGACGAGGCCGTGGCTGATTTCCGTTGCGCCGCCGGGTTTGCGCTCCTCCACCGCAATGGAGATCGCGAAGTGGGGCAGGCCGTGAAGAAAGTTGGTCGTTCCGTCGAGCGGATCGACAATCCATCGCGGCTTATCCGGGTTTCCCTCGATCGCGCCGCCTTCTTCGAGCAGCATCCCCCAGTCAGGCCGCGCGTTGCGCAGTTCCTCGACGATCGTCTGCTCGGCTCGCTTGTCGGCCATCGAGACGAAGTCAGCCGGACCCTTGCGGCTCACCTGCAGTTGCTCAACCTCACCGAAGTCACGCCTGAGGCGCGGCGCTGCCTTGCGCGCGGCGCGGGTCATGACGGTGATCAGGCCGGAATGTGCGACCATCTAGTCAGTCCGCGCGGCGGACATATTCCCGGTTGTAGGTGTCGACGACGATCCTGGTGCCGCTCGTGATGTGCGGCGGGACCATCACCCGAACGCCATTGTCGAGAACGGCTGGCTTGTAGGACGACGACGCCGTCTGCCCCTTAACCACCGCGTCGGCCTCGACGATAGTCGCCTCGATTTGGTCGGGCAGCTGCACGCTGATCGGCCGCTCGTTGTAGAGCTCCATCACCACGTCCATCCCGTCCTGCAGGAAGGCAGCAGGTTCGCCAATCAGATCCTCGGGCAGCGACACCTGCTCATAGCTGTCCTTGTCCATGAACACGAGCATGTCGCCGTCGTGGTAGAGATACTGATAGTCCTTGGTGTCGAGGCGCACGCGCTCGACGGTCTCGGCGGAGCGGAAGCGGACGTTGGTTTTGCGGCCGTCGATGAGGTTCTTCATCTCGACCTGCATGTAGGCGCCGCCCTTGCCCGGCTGCGTATGCTGGATCTTCACGGCGCGCCAGATGCCGCCTTCATATTCGATGATATTGCCGGGACGAATGTCCACGCCGCTGATCTTCATGGGATCGCCTGCTTCCGCTTTACTGAATGAAAAGAGCCGAGCGCGCCCCTAGCCGCCGGCCTTCCTTCCGGCAAGCAGCGGATAGGGATTGATCGGTGTCCCGTTCCACCAGCGGTCCCCTGCCCCCATGGCATTTATCGCGAAATGAAGGTGCGGACCTGCGGCATTCGCATCGCCGGTGTGGCCCACCCTTGCGATCACCTGCCCACGCTTCACCTGCTGACCCTCGTGAAGATCCGGCGCGTAGGCCGAAAGATGCGCGTAATAATAGGTCCATTTCTGGTCGGGCGAACGCTCATAGATCGTCAGCCCGCCGCGTGCGCTGTTGAACAGTTTCTCGATCCTGCCGTCCGCAGCCGCAATGACCGGCGTTCCCTCGGCGGCCATAATATCGATCGCGTCGTGCCTGCGCCCGGAGCCGCGCGCCGCATCGTAGGTGTCGACGAGCTGACCCGGCTTGATCCCGACCACCGGCAGGGCAAGGCCGGAAGGCCCGACCACGACCTGCTGGGAGACGACGACGGGCGCCTCCTGGTCGGGTTTCACCGTGACGACGTTACCGCTTCGGGTCACCGTCGGAGTGCCCTGCGGGACGGAATTGTAGAACCATATCCAGAATGCGCTCGTCACCACTGCCGTGAGCAGCGCCGTTCCGAGCACCTTAACCATCAGACGACGAAGTAAGCCGTGAAGCCCGGCTTCATCATTCGAGACAGCCGCATCACGTCCCAGTTGGTGAGCCTCAGGCAGCCGTGGCTTTCGGTGTGCTGGATCGTCTGCGGCTCGTTGGTGCCGTGGATGCCGTAATGCTCTTTCGTGAGGTCGAGCCACGCGACGCCGACGGGTCCGTTCGGCCCCGGCGGAAGCTTTTGCTCGGCCTTATCGTCGGCGACATCCCAGAACAGGTCCGGTTGATAATTGAACGGCGGCAGGAAGGAATAGGTCGTCGTCTTCCAAGTGCCGAGCGGCAGCGGATCGTGGCCCGATCCCGTGGTCACGGGGAATTGCGCGATCAACGTGCCGGTCGGGACTGACGGCGACTTGCCCGATTTCGTCTTTTCGCTCTGGCCGCTCGGACCACCGCCGGATCTGTACACTCTCAGGGTACCGTCGCTCTTGTCGACAACGATGAAGTCTCCCTTCGGCTGATCGCCCGCTACGTTGAGCATGTTCATCAGCTGCGTCTGCTCGTCATTGATCGCCCCGCCATAGTCGCGCGAAGCCGGCACCACGTTGGGCAGGCGCAGAGTCTGGCCAGGACCGATCAATTTATCGGGGCCATTGAGCGCGACCACCGTCTGCGGCGTCGTATGATATCGCTCCGCGACCTTCTCGAGCATGTTGCGATAGCCCATGAACTTGAGCTTCGCCTGGTCCTCCGGCTTCTTCGGGAAGGGGTAGACGAACGGGCCGGAAACATCGTCTCCGGTGAGCTTCACATAAACAGTCGACTGGCGATTCTGCCGCAGCAGCGCGACGCGCGTCGGCTGATCGAGCTTGCCCGTGACCTGAAGCCCGTTCGCTTCCTGGAAACCCTTGACCGCTTCCGCGAAGGACGTCCCCTTCTTTCCATCGATCACCCCGGCCGAGAAGCCCGCGGTATCGAGCAAGACTTGGGCATGGAAAAGCTCGCCATTGATGGGCGAGCCGGGGGTGCCGGGGGCCACCCACGGCTTTGTACCGGTGGCCGGCTTTTGCGCGGCCGCGGCCGTGACGGCAGCAACCAGGCCGATCGAGAACATGAAGGCACGCAACGCAACTCTCCTCGTGATGAGATGGTTCGGCGTTGCAACGATGCAGGCTTCAACTGTTTCCAACGGCGTTCACGTCGGCTGCTCCGGCTGGGTTTACAAGCACTGGCGCGGCATCTTCTATCCGGAAGGCTTTCCGCAAAGGCGCTGGTTCGAACGCTACGCCGAGGAATTCGAGACCGTCGAGATCAATGCCAGCTTCTATCGTCTGCCGCTGGCCTCCACATTCGATAAATGGCGCGATCAGGCGCCGAGTGGCTTCCATTACGCCGTCAAGGTGAACCGCTTCATCACCCACATGAAGAAGCTGTTCGAGTGCGAGGAGCCGATCGACCAGTTTATCGCGCTGGCACGCCCTCTCGGTCCCAAGCTCGGTCCACTGCTCTACCAACTACCGCCAAGCCTGCATAAGGACCTGGATCGGCTGGAAGCTTTCCTGTCGCAACTCCCCGTAGACCTCGAGCACGTCGTCGAGTTCCGACACAAGAGCTGGTACGGGGAGGACGTCCTAAATTTGCTCGACAAGCACGGCATCGGCTTCGTCGCCCACGACATGAAGGGATTGGTCTCCCCGCGTTGGGCGAGCGGGCGTACCGCTTACGTCCGGTTCCACGGCGCAAGCGGGAAATATTGGGGCCGCTATACGGACGAAGCTTTGCTCGATTGGGCCGACTGGGGCCTGGAGCAGCTGCGGCTGGGACGCACTTGCTGGTGCTATTTCAACAATGACATCCATGGTCATGCGCTTGAGGATGCACGCACGCTCAAATCCATGGTGCGGCAGATGATGGGCTGAGGGCTATTGCGCTAAGCTGGCCGATTGCTCCACAAACCCGCCCTCACAAGGAGGGGTAACCGCGTGAAATCCACATGTTTGTTGCTGGCGGTGAGCACCGCCGCATTCGTCGCCGCTCAACCAGCTGCTGCGCGTCCGCTCGCCATCAGCGACGTCAACAACCTTCGGACCGTCTCCTCTCCGGCGATCGATCCAGGCG
>Ga0207679_10002202_pt1 | contig 12047 bp, 10 predicted proteins | sample KBSC73metaG_FD_184320 | JGI IMG/M metagenome (GOLD analysis project Ga0207679, IMG submission 184320) | Corn rhizosphere microbial communities from Kellogg Biological Station, Michigan, USA - KBS C7-3 metaG (SPAdes) (version 2) | ecosystem: Host-associated > Plants > Roots > Rhizosphere > Soil ...
CGAGGCGTGCGCGGGGGAGAGGTCCTCGGTGGCGGAGGCGAGCTTCCAGTTCAGCAGCTTGAGCATGTCAGCGCGTGCGTGCGCCCGGCCGAGGAGGACCTGCACCCACTCCGCATCGATGACTCGACTCCCGTCGGGGTTCTTCGTCTGCTGCGCCCACTCACGCACGAGCCGGATCGAGTGCTCGAGCGGGGCGGCGGAGGTGAGCGCCACCCGCTCGTGGTTGAGCTGGTTGGTCATCAGCGCCCATCCGCCGTTGAGCTCGCCGACGAGGTTCTCCTTCGGCACGCGCACGTTGTCGTAGTAGGTGGCACTCGTGCTCACCCCGGCGACCGTGTGCACCGGCGTGTACGAGAAACCCTCCGCGCCGGTCGGCACCAGGATCATCGACAGGCCCTTGTGGCGCGGGAGGTCCGGGTCGGTGCGGCAGGCGAGCCAGACGTAGTCGGCGTACTGGATCAGCGAGGTCCACATCTTCTGGCCGTTGATCACCCAGGTGTCGTCCTCGGCGACCGCCCGGGTCTGCAGGCTGGCGAGGTCCGTGCCCGATCCCGGCTCGGAGTAGCCGATGGAGAAGTGCATTTCTCCGCGGAGGATCGCAGGCAGAATCTCTTGCTTCTGGGCGTCGGTCCCGAAACGCATGATCGTCGGTCCCACGGTGTTGAGCGTCAGGTAGGGGATCGGCACGCCGGCGATGGCCGCCTCGTCGGTGAAGATCAGCTGCTCCATCATCGAGCGGTTCTGGCCGCCGTACTCCTCCGGCCAGCCGATGCCCAGCCAGCCGTCCTCGCCGATCTGGCGGATCACTGACTTGTACACGTTCGCGTCGCCGAACTCGCCGCCCCGGTCACCGGCAGGTTCGTCGCCCTGCTCGTCGAGCTCGGCACTCGTCGCCGAGGCGAGACCTGCGCGGATCTCGGGGGTGACGAGGTCGGCGAAGTAGGCCCGCAGGCGGGTCCGCAGCTGTTCCTGCTCGTCGGTCAGTGCGATCCTCATGGAGTCATCCTCACGCAGGTCTCGGGGCCTCGAACAGGCATCGGGGCTGGAAATGTCCCTCGCAAAACTATAACCTGTTCTCGTTTTCAGCCACAGCCCTGGGAGGCCCTGATGACCACCGCCACCGCCGAAGCCCGCGCCCTCGACCACGGGGTCCCGCCGGTCCGGTACGCCCGCGGCTGGCACTGCCTCGGGCTCGCGGACACGTTCCGCGACGGCAAGCCCCATCGGGTGAGCGCGTTCGAGAAGAAGCTGGTGGTCTGGGCGGACAGCCAGGGCGGGCTCAACGTGCTCGACGGCTACTGCCGGCACATGGGCGGCGACCTCACGCAGGGTGAGGTCAAGGGCGACAACATCGCGTGTCCGTTCCACGACTGGCGCTGGGGCGGCGACGGTCGCTGCAAGGAGATCCCCTACGCGCGCCGGGTCCCGATGCGCGCGCGCACCCAGCGGTTCGAGACGGCCGTTCGCAACGGCCAGCTCTTCCTCTGGCACGACCCGGAGGGCTCGGCGGCCGACCACGAGATCCTGCCCCCGGAGATCCCCGACGTCCTCACCGACCAGTACACCTCCTGGTCGTGGCACACCAAGGAGATCAACGGCTCCCACTGCCGCGAGCTGATCGACAACGTCGCCGACATGGCGCACTTCTACTACGTGCACTTCGCGTTCCCGACGAGCTTCCGCAACGTGTTCGAGGGGCACACCGCGACCCAGTACATGTCCTCGAAGGGCCGTCCCGACATGGGCACCGGGGGCTACGGCGACGAGAACTCCACGCTCAAGTCCGTCGCGACCTACTTCGGCCCGGCGTACATGATCAACTGGCTGGAGGTCGACTACAAGGGCTTCGTCACCGAGGTCATCCTGATCAACTGTCACCTGCCGACCAGCGCGAGCTCGTTCACGTTGCAGTACGGCATCTCGGTCAAGAAGCCCGAGGGCCTCGACGAGAAGACGGTGCAGTACATCGCCGAGCGCTACACCGAGTCGTTCGGCACCGGCTTCCTCCAGGACGTGGCGATCTGGGAGAACAAGGCGCCGGTGCAGAACCCCCTGCTCTGCGAGGAGGACGGACCGGTCTACCAGCTCCGCCGGTGGTACGAGCAGTTCTACGTCGACCGCGCGGACGTCAGGCCGGAGATGGTGGACCGGTTCGAGTTCGAGGTCGACACGACCAAGGCCAACGAGTACTGGCAGGCGGAGGTCGCGGAGAACCTTCGCAAGCGCGCGGAGGCGTCGGGCTCGGTCGCCGAGCCTGCCGAGACCGCGGACGCGTGATGGGACTTTTCGGCGCGACGCGACAGGAGACGCTCGAGGACCAGCGGCTCTACCTCGACGGCCGGCTCCGCAACATCGCGTGCCTGGACTGCCTGGCGAAGGTCAGGGTGAAGAAGAACAGCGAGCACCACACGGCGGTCCAGTGGACGGACGAGGCACTGGGGCACTGCCAGGAGTTTGCGAAACTCTCCGGGCAGCCGGGCGGGCGGCCTGTGTACGAGACGTGTTCGCGACTGATGGCCTCGATCGAGCGCGCGGTCAGCGAGGGTGAGCTGGAGGTCGGCGCCGAGGATGGCTACTGAGCATGGCTACTGAGTCCTACGTCCTGCGCGTCGCGGACGTGGTCGAGGAGACCGCGGACGCGAGGTCGGTGGTCTTCGAGGTCCCCTCGGAGCTCCAGGAGACGTTCGCCTACTCCCCGGGCCAGTTCCTCACCGTGGCGGTTCCCAGCGAGCAGACCGGCCTGGTGGCACGCTGCTACTCGCTGTCCAGCGCACCGCACAGCGGCCGTCACCAGATCACCGTGAAGCGCACGGTGGACGGCTACGCCTCGCGCTGGATCGTCGAGAACCTCAAGCCCGGCGACACCATGCGGGTGCTGCCCCCGAGCGGCATCTTCACCCCGAAGGACGTCGACGCCGACTTCCTGCTGTTCGCTGCAGGCTCCGGGATCACTCCCGTCATCTCGATCGCCCGCACGGCGTTGGAGAAGGGCACCGGCAAGGTCGTGCTGCTCTACGCCAACGAGGACGCGTCCTCGGTGATCTTCGCCGGGCAGCTGCGCGAGCTCGCCGAGGAGTACGCCGACCGGTTCACCGTCGTGCACTGGCTCGTGTCGGTGCAGGGCCTGCCGTCCCAGCAGAAGCTGGCCACGTTCGCGTCGTACTTCGACTCGCACACGGCGTTCGTGTGTGGGCCGGCGCCGTTCATGAAGGCGACCACCGACGCGCTGAAGGAGCTCGGGTTCCCGCGCGAGCGCCGCCACCAGGAGAAGTTCGTCTCCCTGGGCGGCAACCCGTTCGGCGAGGTCGAGGAGGTGCTCGCCGCGCAGAAGGAGCTCCAGGACGCCGACGACGCTGATGAGGACGAGTTGGACGGGGACTCCGACGAGGAGGAGGCGGCCGTCACCGGCCCGATCGCGGTCGAGGTCCAGCTGGACGGCCAGCAGTACTCCTTCGACGACTGGCAGGGCGACAAGGTGCTGCTGGAGTACCTCGAGGAGAAGGGCGTCGACGCGCCGTTCAGCTGCCGTGAGGGGCAGTGCAGCGCCTGCGCCTGCGTGATCCTCGAGGGCGACGTACGCCTGCAGCACAACGAGGTGCTCGACCCCGAGGACCTGGCCGACGGCATCCGGCTGGTCTGCCAGGCGAGGCCGCTGACCGAGCGGATCCGGATCTCCTACAACGGCTGACGATCACGGGGGTTCGAGACCTCGGGACGGTCAGCCGCAGTCGTCCTCGGTGTCGTCGCCGGTGATCGGCAGGAACACCGACTGCTGCCGCTGGCGCGGCGGGGCGACCGATTCGGGGCCGAAGACGCGGGCCCGGACCGGCCGGGTGAGCACGCCGAGCGGCGCCGTCAGCACGTAGGCGTAGGCCACGACCAGCAGCGTCGCCTCGGCCGCGAGCGCCATCCCGGCCACGAAGGCGATCGCGAGCAGCCCTGTCGTCACGCGGGCCTGCTGCGTGCGGGGCGTGACCAGGTCGCGGAACGAACGGAAGCGCACGGTGCTCACCATCAGCAACGCCGGGACGACGCTGATGCAGGCGGGGAGCAGGATCGCGGGCCCGACCTTCATGTCCGCGGTGTCCAGAGCGAGGACGGTGGCGATCACGACTGCCGCAGCGCCCGGGCTCGGCATCCCGACGAAGTAGCGCTTGTCGGCCGTCGGGTCGATGGTGAAGTTGAAGCGCGCGAGCCGGAAGGCTGCGCACGCCACCCACAGGTACGCCGCGAACCACGCTACGACCGGCCACTCGGGCAGCACCCGGGTGTAGACGAGCACCGCCGGGGCGAGTCCGAACGAGATCAGGTCGGCGAGGGAGTCGAGCTGGACGCCGAAGGGGGAGGTGGCGCCGACGAGGCGCGCGACCGCGCCGTCGCAGATGTCCATCACGATCGCCACGATCATCAGTGCGGCCGCCCAGTGGCTGTGGTCGTTGAAGGCGAGGGGGACGGCCGAGAACCCGCACGCCATGTTCGCGGCGGTGAACATGCTCGGGGCCGTGACGCGCAGCTTCTCCTTGGTCGGCAGCTGCCGCAGCGACACGACCTCTGCGCCCGAGTGCGAGGCGATCCGGAAACGACGACGGAGCAGTCGCCGCCGCCGACGCGGGACGCCGAGATCGGCGGTGGCGGCGTCCTCAGACACCGCGCGCCTCCTGTCCCGGGGCGGCCCAGCGGCCGAGCACGGTCTCGCCCGCGACCGTGCGGTCGCCCTTGGCCACGTCGAGCGCCACCTCGGGAGGCACGAAGACGTCCATCCGCGAGCCGAACTTCATCAGGCCGATCCGCTCGCCGGTCGCCACGGTGTCACCGGGCCGCACGCGGGTCACGACGCGCCGGGCGACCGCGCCGACGATCTGGCGGAAGACCACGGTGCGCGTGCGACCACCGACCTCGCGCTCGACGGTGATGTCGCTGCGCTCGTTCTGGATCGCGCTCTCGAACTTGTAGGCCGCCAGCCACTTGCCCGGGCGGTAGGTCACGTCGGTCACCCGCCCGCCGTACGGCGCCCGGTTGATGTGCACGTCGAAGACCGACAGGAAGATGCTCACCTGCTGCCAGTCGCCGGCGGGGGCGACGCCGGGCTGGGGTGCACCCGCGTGCATCACCTTGCCGTCGGCCGGGGCGAGCACCACGTCCTCGTCGACCGGCGTGGCGTCGGCGCGTCGGTCAGGGTCGCGGAAGAACGCGACGATGCCGACCGGGAGGGCGAGCAGGAGGGCGGCCGCCTTCTTCCGGCCGAGCGCGGCTGCCAGGAAGGAGGGGACTGCTCCGACGGCGGCGGCGGGCCACGCCTCGCGATCGATGGTCGTCGGCATGCGCCTCAAGGTACCGGCTGGGCGCACGGGTGACGGTCGTCTCAACCGGCGGTTGAGGTGGAGATCACGACTGCGCGGTGGTTGAGGAGGGCGGAGCGCCCTCGGGCTGCCCGCGTGGTCGACGAGCCGCAGCCGGTGGGCTGTGGAGCCGTGAGCGCCCATGCCTCACCGCGAGAAGGGTTGCCGGCCGGCACAACCGTTGTCAGCGCTTCATGAGCGCAGGCAGTCGCGCTGGCCGGCTCAGGGCCCCTATGCGGTGTGCGCGGGCGTGCCGACGGCCGGGTGGTAGTTGCGCCCGATCTCCTGGGCGCGCCTCATCGCCGAGATGCCCTCGTCCACACTCAGGAGCGGTGTCGTCTTGATCGACTTGACGGACCCCCCGGCTGTCGCGGCGAGGGAGAAGGCGGCCGCCTGCTCGGCGCCCGGGAAGTCGGCGAGCAAGACGAGGTCGTAGTCGCCGAAGGCGTAGAAGCAGCCGGTGACACTGGCGCCGCAGCCGTCGAGCAGGGGCTGGATCCGTTCGAGCACGTTGCCTTGCTGGCGGACTTGGGTCGCCCAGGAGTCGCTCGTGTAGGAAACCTGGAAAAGGAACTGTGACATGGAGGCCTCCAAGCCTCGAGGTTCGGTCGCGGGGCACATGTCCCCCGCCGCGACCCCAGACTCCTGACTCTGCGCTCGTGGAGTGCCCGCCACAAACGCTGGTCTAGACGCGGACTGCCACCGTCTCGGCGCCGGGAATCTCGCCGCCGACGGCGTCCCGCGACGCGATCCCACCCCGTTCATCCGGAACGATCTCCCAGCCGTAGGTCCGGAACTACCAGCCCCGTGCTTGCCATTCCTTCAGCTGCGGCCGCTCGGCACCGAGCGTCGAGTCGTTGCCGTGTCCCGGGTAGAACCAGGTCTCGTCGGGCAGCCGGTCGAAGAGCTTGGTGCTCACGTCGTGGAAGAGCGACCGGAAGGCCCTCTCGTCGCCGGAGGTGTTCCCCACGCCGCCCGGGAAGAGCGAGTCGCCCGTGAACAGGTGCGGGGTGCCGTCCGGGTCGTCGTACAGGAGGGCGATCGAGCCGGGCGTGTGGCCGACGAGGTGGATCACCTCGAGCCGAGCCTCACCGAACTCGACGAGGTCACCGTCCTTGACGCGGTCGTCGACCGGTACGCCGGTCTGCTCGGTGATCGCGGCCGCGTCCGGCTCGCCGGCCACCACCACGGCTCCGGTCGCGTCGACGACCTGGCGGAGTGCGCGGTGGTGGTCCCAGTGCTGGTGAGTGGTGATCACCTTCGACGCCCCGTCGCCCCCGAGGACGCGTAGCAGGGTGGGACCGTCGTCAGCGGCGTCGATGAGCACCTGCTCGTCCGTGGCCCGGCACCGCAGGACGTAGCAGTTGTTCGACATCTGCGGGTCGACGGCGACCTTCGTGACGATCAGCTTGCTGAGCTCGCGCACGTCGGGCGTGCCGCCCGGGGTCACTTCGCCTGTGTAGGTGCTGCCCATGGCCCCAGCCTAGGGAGGTCGCCGCCGTCACACGACAGGCCCTCCCCGGCACCGCGTCCCACGAGCCACCAGCCGAGGTCGGCCGACGTGCCCTCGACGACCGGCTGCTCGGCACCCACCGTCCAGGTGCGCACGGTGTCGGAAGCGCGAACGGTGAATCCGGGGGAGTCCGACGACCGGGCGTGGTTCGGGACGACGAAGTCGAGCAGCGCGACGGCGAAGTCGGTCGGCCAGTCGCGTCGGGTGTACCCCGCGTCCAGGTCGGCGTGGTGGATCTCGACCTCCCGGCGGCGGGTCCTCGGGAGACCCGTCATCGGCCAGAGGGGGCCCTCCGGGACCCGCCGGACGGAGCCGGTCCACTGGTCGCCCGCGACCGAGCCGAGGGCGTCGCGCAGCAGCTGGCCGGCGGCGAACAGCCGCTCGCGGATCTCCGGGGGCTCGGCAGCGGCCAGATCCTCGATGTCGGCGTCGCGACGATCGTTCGAGCCGTAGACGGGTATCTCCTGCTCGTGCCCAAGCCCGTCGACCGCCCGAGCGAGACCTTCCGCGTTCAGGGCCAGGTGCGCCACCACGTGCGCGCGCGTCCAGCCGGGGAGGAGCGAGGGCCCGTGCCACTGGTCCGGGGTCAGGGAATCGACCGTGCGCAACAGGTGTTGCTCGGACTGGTGGAGCGCCTCGAGGGTCGCCTCGTCGGGGGCGTCGGGTCGGTCAGCGGCCATGCGCGTCAGTCTTGCGGGGCCGTCCGTGCGACGCCATGCCTTTGTGTCGGTGAGGCGTGAGATCGTGGCCGCTGCACGTGTCCGCCGCGGTCGGCGAGCGGCGGTGTGCGAACATGTGTTCGACGGAGATGACAGCGAGCGGGAAGTGACCATGAGTACGGCGACCGCCCGGGCAGCCGGGCGACAGGGGCAGCAGTGACCGAACAGATCGTGATCCGGGGTGCGCGCGAGCACAACCTCAAGGACGTCTCCCTCGACCTGCCGCGCGACTCACTCATCGTCTTCACCGGGTTGTCCGGGTCGGGGAAGTCGTCGCTGGCGTTCGACACGATCTTCGCCGAGGGCCAGCGCCGCTACGTCGAGTCGCTGTCGGCGTACGCGCGCCAGTTCCTCGGGCAGATGGACAAGCCCGACGTCGACTTCATCGAGGGCCTGAGCCCCGCGGTCTCCATCGACCAGAAGTCGACCTCGAAGAACCCTCGCTCCACCGTCGGCACCATCACCGAGGTCTACGACTACCTGCGCCTGCTCTACGCGCGGGCCGGCCGCCCGCACTGCCCCGTGTGCGGCTCTCCGATCGAGCGGCAGACGCCGCAGCAGATCGTCGACCGGGTGCTGCAGCTGCCCGAGGGCACCCGCTTCCAGGTGCTCGCTCCCGTGGTGCGCGGCCGCAAGGGGGAGTACGTCGAGCTGTTCCGCAGCCTGCAGTCGCAGGGGTTCAGCCGCGCCCGTGTCAACGGCGAGACGTACGCACTGACCGAGCCGCCCAAGCTCGACAAGCAGAAGAAGCACACGATCGAGGTCGTCGTCGACCGGCTGGCCGCCAAGCCGACGTCGAAGCGCCGGCTCACCGACTCGGTGGAGACCGCGCTGAGCCTGGCGTCGGGGCTGGTCATCTTCGACCTCGTCGACGCCGACGCCAAGGACCCTCACAAGGAGCTCAAGTTCTCCGAGCGGATGGCCTGCCCCAACGAGCACGACATCGAGACCGACGAGCTCGAGCCGCGGTCGTTCTCGTTCAACTCGCCCTTCGGTGCCTGCCCCGACTGCCACGGCCTGGGCACCCGCATGGAGGTCGACCCCGAGCTGGTCGTCTCCGACCCGGACGCGACGCTGGCCGAGGGCGTGATCGCCCCCTGGTCCGGCGCGCACGTCGCCGACTACTTCATCCGCCTGCTCGGCGCCCTGGGTGACGAGCTCGGCTTCGACGTCGACACCCCGTGGGCCAAGCTGTCGAAGAAGGCGCAGACCGCGATCCTCGAGGGCCACCCGACCAAGGTGCACGTCCGGCACACGAACCGCTACGGCCGGGTGCGGTCGTACTACACCAACTTCGAGGGTGTCCGGCCCTACATCGAGCGCCGGCACCGCGAAGCCGAGTCCGACACCAGCCGGGAGCGCTTCGAGGGCTTCATGCGCGAGGTCCCGTGCCCGGCCTGTCGGGGCAGCCGGCTCAAGCCGGTCTCGATGGCCGTCACGCTGGGCGGCAAGAACATTGCCGAGGTCTGTGCCCTGCCGATCAGCGAGGCAGCGGAGTTCCTGGGCGACCTCGAGCTGTCCGCTCGTGAACGGCAGATCGCCGAGCGGGTGCTCAAGGAGATCCAGGAGCGGCTTCGTTTCCTCCTCGACGTCGGCCTGGACTACCTCTCCCTCGACCGGGCGTCCGCGACGCTCTCCGGCGGTGAGGCGCAACGGATCCGGCTGGCCACGCAGATCGGGGCCGGGTTGGTCGGCGTGCTCTACGTCCTCGACGAGCCGAGCATCGGCCTGCACCAGCGCGACAACCACCGGCTGATCGAGACCCTGGTCCGGCTCAAGGACCTCGGCAACACGCTCATCGTCGTCGAGCACGACGAGGACACCATCCGCACCGCCGACTGGGTCGTCGACATCGGCCCCGGCGCCGGGGAGCACGGCGGCCAGGTGGTGCACTCGGGCACCGTCAAGCAGCTGCTCCAGCACCGGGACTCCGAGACCGGCATGTACCTCTCCGGGCGCAAGTCGATCCCGTTGCCCGACGTACGCCGTCCGCGCACCAAGGGCCGCGAGCTCGTCGTCCGCGGGGCGAAGGAGAACAACCTCAAGGACATCGACGTCGCCTTCCCGCTCGGCCTGTTCGTCGCCGTGACCGGGGTGTCCGGGTCGGGCAAGTCGACGCTCGTCAACGACATCCTCTACACCGCGCTCGCCAAGCAGATCTACAACGCGCGCACGGTGCCCGGCCGGCACACCCGGATCACCGGGATCGACCACGTCGACAAGGTGATCCACGTCGACCAGTCGCCGATCGGGCGCACGCCGCGGAGCAACCCGGCGACGTACACCGGCGTGTTCGACCACGTGCGCAAGCTGTTCGCGTCGACGCCGGAGGCGAAGATGCGCGGCTACCTGCAGGGGCGGTTCTCGTTCAACGTCAAGGGCGGCCGCTGCGAGGCATGCGCCGGCGACGGCACGATCAAGATCGAGATGAACTTCCTGCCCGACGTCTACGTGCCGTGCGAGGTCTGCCACGGTGCGCGCTACAACCGCGAGACGCTCGAGGTGCACTACAAGGGCAAGACGATCGCCGACGTGCTGGACATGCCGATCGAGGAGGCAGTGGAGTTCTTCGCGGCGATTCCCGCGATCTCCCGTCACCTCAAGACCCTCGTCGAGGTCGGGCTCGGCTACGTCCGGCTGGGTCAGCCGGCGACGACCCTCTCGGGCGGCGAGGCGCAACGCGTCAAGCTCGCCTCCGAGCTGCAGAAGCGGTCGACCGGCCGCACCGTCTACGTGCTCGACGAGCCCACCACCGGCCTGCACTTCGAGGACATCCGCAAGCTGCTCCTCGTGCTCGGCCGGCTCGTCGACCAGGGCAACACCGTGCTCGTCATCGAGCACAACCTGGACGTGATCAAGACCGCCGACTGGATCATCGACATGGGGCCGGCCGGCGGCAACCGGGGCGGCACCGTGGTCGCCACAGGCACGCCCGAAGAGGTCGCAGCGGTGCCGGAGAGCCACACCGGAGAGTTCCTCAAGCCGCTGCTCGGGTGAACCCTCCCGGGACCGCCGTCGTAGTCACAGCAAGTTCCAAGTTTCAACTACTACGATCGCGCCTCCCGACGAAAGGAACTCCTCTGTGACCGAGTTCGAAGCCAGCCGCAGGAACGTGCTCACCGGCATCGCCGCCGCCGGACTGGCACTGCCAGTGCTCGCCGCCTGCGGGAGTGAGAACTCCGGCGACGTCAGTGGCGCGACGGGCTCCTCGTCGTCCGCGGGTGGCTCCGGCGCCGGCGGCTCGATCAAGACCGCCGACATCCCGGTGGGCGGCGGCAAGATCTTCAGCGACGAGAAGATCGTGGTCACCCAGCCGACCAAGGGGGAGTTCAAGGCCTTCTCGTCGATCTGCACCCATCAGGGCTGCCCGGTCACGAAGATCGCGGACGGCACGATCGACTGCACCTGCCACGGCAGCAAGTACTCCATCGAGGACGGGTCCGTCGAGGACGGGCCGGCGCCCAAGCCGCTGCCGGAGAAGACAGTCACGGTCACGGGTGACACCCTCACGGTCACCTGACATCCCTCGGGACTGTCCGGCGTCGCCCGTAGGGTTGGGGCGTGGCAGATCCGTCGACGTACAAGCCGAAGCAGGGGTCCATCCCCGTCCGGCCCGGGGTCTACCGCTTCCGCGACAAGGACGGTCGGGTCGTCTACGTCGGCAAGGCCAAGAATCTCCGCGCCCGGCTCTCGTCCTACTTCCAGGACGTCGCGCACCTGCACCCACGCACGGCGACGATGGTCACCACGGCCGCGAGCGTGGAGTGGACCGTGGTGGCGACCGAGGTCGAGGCACTGCAGCTGGAGTACTCCTGGATCAAGGAGTTCGACCCGCGGTTCAACGTCAAGTACCGCGACGACAAGTCCTATCCCTGGCTCGCGATCACTCTCAACGAGGAGTTCCCGCGTGTGATGGTCGGCCGTGGGGCGAAGAAGAAGGGCGTCCGGTACTTCGGCCCCTACTCGCACGCCTGGGCCATCCGCGAGACCGTCGACCTCCTGCTGCGGGTGTTCCCGATGCGATCCTGCAGCAACGGCGTCTTCAAGCGTTCCTCCCAGATCGGCCGGCCGTGCCTGCTCGGCTACATCGACAAGTGCGCCGCTCCCTGTGTGGGGCGCATCGACGCCGAGGAGCACCGCCGGATCGCCGAGGACTTCTGCGACTTCCTCGGTGGCCGCACCGACGCCTTCGTCAAGCGCGTCGAGAAGGAGATGTACGCCGCGTCCGAGGCCCAGGAGTACGAACGCGCCGCCCGCCTCCGCGACGACCTCGGAGCGCTCAACAAGGCCCTGGAGAAGCAGGCTGTGGTCTTCGGCGACGGCACCGACGCCGACGTGGTCGCGCTGGCGGAGGACCCGCTGGAGGTGGCGGTCCAGATCTTCCACGTGCGTTCCGGGCGCATCCGCGGCCAGCGCGGCTGGGTGGCCGATCGGGTCGAGGACCTCGACACCAGTGGTCTCGTCGGCGAGTTCCTG
>Ga0207679_10002210_pt1 | contig 12015 bp, 13 predicted proteins | sample KBSC73metaG_FD_184320 | JGI IMG/M metagenome (GOLD analysis project Ga0207679, IMG submission 184320) | Corn rhizosphere microbial communities from Kellogg Biological Station, Michigan, USA - KBS C7-3 metaG (SPAdes) (version 2) | ecosystem: Host-associated > Plants > Roots > Rhizosphere > Soil ...
GAGCATTGCCGCGCGAAAAGACGCGCTCAACCGGGCGATTCCCGATGCCTTGGATTTGATGGTGGTCTGCGTCGAGGCAGGCCTCGGATTGGATCAGGCGATCGGCCGTGTCGGTGAAGAGGTCAAGCGGACCCATCCGGCATTGAGCGACGAACTGAATTTGTTGGCATTGGAATTGAGATCCGGAGTGTCCCGCCAGGAAGCGCTCAGAAACCTCGCGCTTCGTACCGATATGGAAGAGATACGAAATCTGGTGGCCCTACTCATACAGACTGACCGGTTCGGAACCAGCATCGGCCAGGCGCTTCGGGTTCACGCGGATTCCATGCGTACGACCCGTCGGCTCAAGGCCGAGGAGCTTGCGGCGAAGCTTCCGGTCAAATTGCTCTTTCCGCTCGTCTTCTTCATTTTTCCGAGCATGTTCATTGTCATCATTGGGCCGGCCGGCATCAAAATGGTTCGGGTCATATTTCCTGCGATGGCGGGCAATTAACATCAATGGGGATTGTGCTTGTCTCCTTCATCTCTCCGGAAGTCGGTAGAGGCAGTGCTTTCCCGCCGCTTGCTGTCTGACGGAGGCATGGCGGGCAGGTTAGGCGGGCCACTCCATATTGACTCGACGGCCTGGGGAGTGCTTGCCCTCCGAGCATCCGGGGGGGCACACGAGGTCATCGAGCAGCTGTGCACCGTTCTCGTGCGCGAGCAACACGGGGATGGTCGAGTGTGTATGAATAGAGCCAATCCTGCCTCCTTTTGGCCGACCCCTCTCGCAGTGCTTGCCTGGCAGGATTCAATCGCCAGCCAAGTTGCTCAAAGTCGAGCCGTTCATTTTCTACTGAGTACGACGGGCGTGCACTTCCCTAAGCAGCCCACCGATCCGTCGGCACACGATCCAAATTTAAAGGGATGGCCTTGGATCGAAGATACCCATTCGTGGGTGGAGCCTACGGCGCTGGGTGTGATGGCCTTACGGGTGGCAGGACATGGTCAGCACGATCGTGTTCGTGAAGCGCTTCGGATGATTCTTGACCGTCAATTGCCCCATGGCGGCTGGAATGTTGGAAATACCCTGGTGTTCGGGCGAGAACTTTACCCCATGCCGGAAAGTACGGGCGCGGCACTCGTCGGGCTTGCCGGAGAGGTCGATCAAAAGCAGGTGGCTCGCAGCATTGACTATCTACAAGGGGAGGTCGATCGCATACGCACGCCTATTTCACTTGGTTGGAGCTTGCTCGGTCTTTCAGCGTGGGATCGTTGGCCGGCAAACGGCTTGGCATTGGTCGAGCGCTGTCTGGCGAATCAAGGCCGATATGGTGGTTACGATACATCGTCGCTTTGCCTGGTGGCATTAGGCGCTCTTGCCGGTGACTCCAACGCGTACAGTCCTCTGATTCAACGCAGACATTCCAGACCGACCTCAGTTGCTGCGGCTTCATAGGAGCACTGTGTCAGATTCAACAGATCAGAGACCGGTAAATGGGTTGACGCGCCGCCAGCTGCTGCTTGCCGGAGCGGTGGGTGTCGCGATGGGCTCCGGATTGCTGCTGGTACCGAAGCGGTTGTTCCGGATGCCGCAGCATGCAGAAACGTTCGTCGCCAAGGTTGCCGATTATCAGCTGGACATTGCCGATGCCATCACCAGAGGGATCAGAGAACTGGGTGTTCGTCCGGAGGAACTGAGGGGGAAACGGATTCTCTTGAAGCCGAATCTCGTCGAAACCGCGTCAGGCGCCCCTCACATCAACACGCATCCGCTGGTGTTGCGCGGCGCGATCGAAGCGTTCCTTCGGCTGGGTGCGTCTGCGGTCATGGTGGCTGAAGGACCCGGTCACCGCCGTGACACCTTGGCCGTCTATGAAGAGTCAGGTTTAGCAGATGTCCTCACCGAGGATCGGATTCCCTTTCACGACCTCAACTACATCACCGGCTACGACCTGCCGAATGCCGGACGACAAAGCCGGCTAAAGACGCTCACGTTTCCCGGTTTGTTTCAGGAAGTGGATTGGATCGTCTCTGTGGCGAAAATGAAAACACATCACTGGGCTGGGGTCACCCTCTCGATGAAAAATCTGTTCGGGGTGATGCCAGGAATCTATTATGGGTGGCCCAAAAATGTGCTACATCATGCCGGAATTGAAAATGCGATTTTAGACATCAACGCAACGCTCAAACCGCACTTCGCCATTGTGGATGGCATAGTTGGAATGGAAGGCGATGGTCCGATCATGGGTGACCCAAAGAAGGTTGGAGTGCTCGTCATGGGACGCAACTTAGCAGCGGTGGATGCGACGTGCTGTCGAATCATGGGCATCGATCCCTACCAGGTCTCGTATCTGGAGCGGGCGGATAATTGGCTCGGTCCGATTTCGGAAAGAGCAATCGAACAGCGCGGTGATCTGATTGCTTCGGTGCGGACCAACTTCAATCTGATCGAAGCAATCCCGGCTCATAGAGGCTTACGACTCACATGAAGGTGGACACATGAAAACATGGATACTTTTCGGTTGCTTGATTGTTGCGGCCGCCGCCCATGCGGCGGAACCCGACACATTGCCGCAGGTGACTCAAGAGCCAACGCTTCACGACCACTATGTCGCGATGAAGCAGATGCAGGAGCGTCTTGCAGGGCGCTCACTCGAAGACCAAGCCAAGATGCAGCCCCAGATTCAGCGTGCCCAGCAGAAGGCATGTCAACGCCTTCGAAAGGACCATCAAGAGCGAGTTCCGCGAGAGGAGTATCGGCGCCAGGGAGGAAATGAATTCCTGGTGTTTACATTGGAGCTCGAACAATGGTGCCAGATCAGTCGGTAAGCACCTCCTCCGAAAGCCACCCTGCATACTTACCGGAGGTTGACGGTTTGCGGGGAATCGCCATTCTGCTCGTTCTTTGGTACCACGCCCCCTTCCTCTTTCGACAACTCCCCGAGTTTTCCGCTGAACAGACTCCGTGGTCGATGCTCGGCCTGATTGGGCGGATGAGTCTTGGTGGTTGGATGGGTGTGGATCTTTTTTTCGTAATCAGCGGATTCCTGATCACATCGATTCTGATTCGTGTGAGAGAAGGGGTGGGGTCGGTCTTCGTGTTTTGGGGAAGGCGTGCGTTAAGGATCTTTCCAGTGGCTGCTTTGTACCTTTTCGTCCTGCTCGCCCTTGTAAAGTTCAATGACCCACTCAACCTATTGCCGCGTTTTGACGCGTGGCCATGGTATGCCTTCTATTTAGGCAATATTCACATCGCCCTGTTTGGATGGCAGCCGTTGGCTGTCATGATTCTATGGAGCCTCGCGCTCGAAGAACAGTTTTATCTTTTGTGGCCGCTGATCGTACGAGTGTCCAACTGTCACCAGGTATTGAGGTGGAGTATCGGATGTATGATGATGGCGCCCCTGGTCAGAGCGCTCGTTCTTTTCGTGGCAGATTACCCGGCAACCTATGTATTTACCTTCTGTCGGCTGGATGCACTTGCCGCCGGTGCCATTGTGGCCGTGCTGTATCGCTCTAGAAATTGGCAGCAGCACATGATGGCCTGTAAGAGACTTGCAGTTCCGGCGCTTGCTGTGATTATGCTCACCCTGCTCGTGCCATTTAGTCCGTCTATCCCTCAAACGAGGTCATGGTTGTTCAGTGTGTTCGGCTATTCATGGCTGGCCGTGGGTTTTGCGATTCTCTTGATGGCGAGTCTGGGCGCACAAGGGCCAGCAAAGGTGCTGTTGAGGTCTCGGATCCTCACATTTCTGGGAAGACGCTGTTATGGGCTCTACCTCTGGCATGTGGTGGCTGGTGGGCTTACTTCAGTGGTGCTACAGCAATGGCAAATAGGTTTCTATGCTCATATCGTCCTATGGTCCGCAATTCTCCTAAGCATGGCCTGTTTGTGCTGGTTCTGGTTCGAAGCGCCTATTCTAAGGCTCAAACGGCTCCTGCCGTATACTGAAAGGCGACCCGCTGCGGTCGAAGTCTCATCCACCGGTCTCATTGGCGTCTACCGCTGAATAGCGGAAGCGTCCGTTGGTCGAATTGCCTAACACCTTGGGAAATCAGTTGAAAAGAGTCTCACCTGGACCTGCTATGCTTGATAGCGGGCCTTCTCTGGGGAGCCGCATGCATTACGGGAGATTCGCACCAGCAATTTGCGTTTGTGTGCTCATCTTCACCGAGCCCACGGTCTGCCAGGCGCTGGGAGTCCAGACGACGACAACAAAAAAGCCGACGTCGCCTGCTATTGCCGTAAAAACTGTAAAACCTTCATCTGAGCCAACTCAGAAATCTTCAAGCAAAATCGCTCCACCTACATTGGAACAACCGACAAAAACTCTCCAGAAGACGCTTAAGCAGGAGCCGCCGATGCAGGTGAAGCCATTGGCTTCGAAAGGTCGCCTGCACGCCAAAATCCGCAAAAAACCCATGCCCAAAGCCGTCGTTCAGCCGAGGACGGACTTGATCCACTATGGGATGCTCGAAGACTCCCAACGCTATGATCCCCGTCCTCACGCCGATTCCTCGAGCGTCCCCAGTCCGCAAACCCCCGATTTGACCCATGACCATTTTCAAGAACTCGACCGCAACCAGGACGGCATCATCGATCCCGTCGAACGGGCGTTCGGCCGCATCGATATGGACCGCGATCTTTACAACCGCACACGAAACTGAGCGGGCCGGTCACATCTGCTAGATTTACTGCAAGTCCACGATCTTTCTGCAGGATTTCCAAACGACCTTCCCCAAAAGCGTTGACAGTCAGAGCAGGAGTCCCCATGATACGCGGCCATGGCGCACGAAATACCGGCAGCCCCATCGGCGCACGGCATGCAGGTCGGTAAGATCGCCACGGTCATCGTCATCGGCTGCGGTATCGGCTTGTTTGTCTATTTCGACCTGGCGCGCTGGCTTTCTCTGGAAGCGCTCAAGGCCAACCGGGATCATCTGCTGGCCTTTACCGAAGCGAACTATACTGGGGCCGTCGTGCTGTTCATCGCCCTGTACATCGCGGTGACCGGCTTATCGCTGCCGGGCGCCACCATCCTGACCCTGGCGGGGGGATTCTTGTTCGGCAGTCTTCCCGCCACCATCTTCGTCAATCTCGGAGCCACGATTGGGGCGACCCTGGCCTTTCTGGCTGCCCGCTACGTCTTGCGCGATTGGGTGGAGCGGAAATTTGGAAGGTGGCTGGAACCGCTACAGGAAGGATTTGCGAAAAATGCCTTCAGCTATCTGATGACGCTGAGGTTGATTCCGCTGTTTCCGTTCTTCGCGGTGAATCTGGTCTCCGGGTTGACACGAATGAATATCGGCACTTATGCGGCAGCGACGGCGCTCGGTATCATTCCAGGGTCATTCGTCTATGCCTATGCGGGCCGCCAGCTGGGGACACTCAATTCGCTCAGGGAGATCGCGTCTCCTCATGTCCTTGGCGCCTTCGTGCTGCTGGGCCTGCTCGCGCTCACGCCTGTCGCGTACAGAAAATTCAGTGCAAAATCGGCATGAGTCCAACCCGATGTCACAGGGAGTGGTGATGTTCGAAGGTTACGGCCTCTTGTCGGACGATACATACGATCGCGAGCTTGCCGAGAATGTGCATCCCTCGAAGTGGGTGAACCCCGAAGCGGCCGGTCGCTACAACATCGTGGTATTAGGCGGAGGCACCGCAGGACTCATCACGGCCATCGTCGGCGCTAGCCTCGGCGCCAGAGTGGCTTTGATCGAACAACATCTGATGGGCGGGGATTGCTTGAACGTGGGATGCGTGCCCTCGAAGGGAATCATTCGCGCGTCGCGCGCCTGGGCCGACCTCAAGCATGCGGCGGAGTTCGGCCTTGGCATTCCAGACGGCGTGACCTACGATTTCGGCGCAGTCATGTCACGAATGCGACGATTGCGGGCACGGATCAGCCACACCGATTCGGCGCACCGCTATGCGAAACTGGGTGTGGATGTGTTCATCGGCCATGGACGGTTCACGGGCAGAGAGACGATCCAGGTGGAAGGCGAGGCGGGGACCCAGACGCTCACATTCGCCAGGGCTGCCGTGTGCACGGGTGCGCGAGCATCCGCCCCCTCCATCCCCGGCCTCAAAGAGGCGGGCTACCTGACCAACGAATCCGTCTTTGGCCTAAGACAATTGCCCCGCCGACTCGGGGTAATCGGCGCTGGCCCCATCGGCTGCGAGCTGGCGCAGGCCTTTGCACGCTTCGGGAGTCAGGTGCATTTGATCGAAGCCATGCACGGCGTTCTTCCCAATGAGGATCGCGACGCCGCTCAATTGCTCGAGCAACAGCTCGTGAAGGACGGCGTCACCCTGCTGTGTTGTGGCCAGGATCTTCACATCTCCAAGACCGCGGAGGGCAAACGGCTCACCGGCGCTTCCCATGGCCGGGCGTATGATGTCACCGTCGATGAAATTCTGGTCGGCGTCGGCAGAACGCCGAATGTCGAAGGACATGGACTGGATACGTCCGGCGTGGCATTCGATGCCCAGGGGGTGAAGGTCAATGGCCGGTTGCAAACCAGCAATCCGAAGATTTTCGCAGCGGGCGATGTGTGCTCCCGTTACAAGTTCACGCATGCTGCGGACGCCATGGCCCAGATTGTTGTGCAGAATGCCTTGTTCCCGCATCCGTTTGGACTGGGATATGCGAGCGTGGACTCGCTCATCATCCCGTGGTGCACCTATACCGATCCCGAAATTGCGCACGTCGGTCTATATGAAGCAGATGCCAGAGCCAGGGGCATCGAGGTCGAAACCTACACCTTCAAGCTCAATGAGGTCGACCGGGCGATCCTGGACGGACAGGAAGAGGGTTTCGCACGGATTCACCTCCGCAAGGGCACCGACAAGCTGCTCGGTGCGACCATTGTGGCCGCCCATGCCGGCGACCTGATCAACGAGTTTTCCGTGCTGATGCGGGCCGGCGCAGGGGTGAAGACCATCGCCGGAACCATCCATCCCTATCCGACTCAGGCTGAGGTAAACAAAAAAGTGGTCAACCTTTGGCGGAAAGCACATTTCAGTCCGGCCACCAAGAGCAAGCTGATTCGGCTGTTCGCGTGGATGCGCCGGTGAGCGGGAAGAACCGTGTGATCAGCCTGCGCTGGTGTTGCGGAATGCTCGCCCCGGGAATGTTGTTCGCCGCCCTCGCCTGGGCAGCGGATACTCCGACCATTCTTGACGTCGGAAGGTTTTCCGGCAATCGTCCCGGCTCCGGTCATCCCGAAGGGTGGAAGCCACTGACATTCAAAAAAATTCCCAAACTCACCACCTACGAGCTGGTCAAGGACGGTGATGTTGTGGTGGTGAAGGCCACAAGTGAGGCGGCCGCCTCCGGTCTGGTCAAGGAGGTCAAGGTCGATCCCTCAACATTTCCCATCGTCCGCTGGCGATGGAAAGTCGAAAATGTCCTGACCCGCAGCGACGTGACGCGGAAGAGCGGCGACGATTACCCGGCCAGGCTCTACATCACCTTCCAATACGATCCGGATAAAATCAGCTTCGCGAAAAAACTCAAATACAAAGCCGGGCAGGTGCTCTTCGGCGATATTCCAATCGCAGCCCTGAACTACATCTGGGACTCTAAGACGGGGGTCGGCACCATCGTCGACAACGCCTATACGGATTTCGCCAAGATGATCGTCGTGGAAAGTGGTGCGGCGAAGGTGGGCGCGTGGGTCGAGGAATCCCGCAATGTCTATCAGGATTACAAGCAGGCGTTCGGAGAGGAGCCCCCCCTGATCAACGGGGTGGCTATCATGACTGACACCGACAACACGAAGGAACGAGCCATCGCCTACTACGGAGACATCCGGTTTGCGCGGGCCGCACCGTGATCAGCGTCGGCCTAAAAGCGGAAGAGGCCGGCCTCTCTGGCCGGCCTCTTCGTGGACACCACCGCGCGCGGAGCGGGTGCGCGTATTCAGGGGGGGGTTACTGGATCGAATTCGCGAAGCCGCCCCGCGTAATCTCGGCGCGGACGGTGTCTCCAACCTTCTTCTGCTTGATGTACTTGGTCCCCTGCCCGACGTAGAGCTTCACCTGATTGCCCTCGAAATCTTCAACGGTATAGGCGTTCTCCTTGATATCTTTCACCGTACCACCGACCGTCCTCCAGGCTGGGCCCGGCTTTTCATCGTGATGCCCCGCCTTGGGAGCTTCCTGGACGGCCGGCACCGCACCCATCGAGGCCGCAGCTGCTGCCGCCGATTTGTGAGAGGTCGTTTTCTTCGAGTCCTTGGCCAATGCTGGTGCTGCGGCAACCATCGCGACCACGGCTGTCACCGCGAAGAGAGTGAGCATTCTTTTGTGATGACTGTTTCATGGAAACCTCCTTAAGCCAACATGCCTTCACATCCATTCCCTGACCATTCAGCAAAGCATGTGCCGAATGCCGCAAGGTTTCGGCCCAGGAAATTCAGTAGGTTGTGATCCGAGGGCCGGCCGGTGACCAGTGGCGCGGCGACCGATGTAAAAAAAACGGCAGAAACCTGTCCAAATATGACCGTCTCTGCCGATGTGAGGAACAGTGATGGCACGGCGGAAGGCCGTTACGCACGTTCGCTGGACGAGGGGCTCAAAGGCTGGTAGTACTGAGTGGTTCGAGGCGCATTTCACTGGACAGGAGGACCACATGAAACAGACTGTTCTCGTCATCGGTGCGGTGCTATTGGTAGCCGGCGTGGCCCATGGACAAGCTGAAACTCCGGGTATCGATCAGCGGCAAGCCAATCAGGAGCAGCGCATCGATCAGGGAATCACCAATGGTCAGCTCACTCAACACGAAACAAATAAGCTGGAAAAGCAACAGCAACACATCGATACCATGGAGAACAAGGCCAAGTCCGATGGTGTAGTGACGAAGAAGGAACGGGCCAGGATCCACGCCGCACAAGACAAGGCGTCGAAGAACATCTTCCGCCAGAAGCACGACCGGCAGAAAAGCCGGCATCAATAGCTTCAGTTGCCAGCATGACGTCACGAGGGGTCCGGAGAAGATCCGGAACCCCTCGTGTTGTCTCTGCGCCCTTCAATACCGCGTCGAGCCGTTTCGAGACTCAAGAGAAAGGGCTAGAATGCCCCGATGGCACCAGAACGCGTTGCGCGACCCTTGATGCGACGATTGCCGAGCCGGATCGTACGGCTGCTGCGCCAGCTCGGCCAGTTAGCTGACGAGGAGGGGGTTGGGCTCTATCTCGTCGGAGGCGTGGTCAGGGACCTTCTGCTCAAGCGGAGTAATTGGGATCTGGATCTCACCGTCGAAGGCGACGGGGTGTCGTTCGCCGGTCTGGTGAGGAAGCGCTACGGCACCGGCCGTGCGCTGTTCGAACGCTTCGCAACTGCACGGTTGCATTTCCGCGACGGTCTCAAGGTCGACGTCGCGAGTACTCGCCGTGAAAGTTACGCGATGCCGGCAGCCCTGCCGGACGTTATGTCTGCTGCACTCGATGAGGATTTGTTTCGCCGTGATTTCACCATCAATGCCATGGCGATTCAGCTGAACATGTCTCACTGGGGGGAATTGCACGATCCCTATGGAGGTCAACGGGACCTGAAGCACAAGACACTGCGCGTGCTTCACGATCGGAGTTTTGTCGACGATCCCACCAGGATCTTTCGGGCGATCCGATTCTCTGAGCGATTTGGATTTCGCCTTGAGCCGAACACCGAGAAATTACTCGCGGGTGCCGCACAGACGAACCTGGTGGCACGGCTGTCGGGTCCGCGCCTTGCCAACGAAATCTTTGCGCTGATGAAGGAGGATCGGCCGGAGAAGGCGATTGGCCGGCTTCGGCGACTGCGCTTGCTGAGATTTCTTCATCCACGCCTCGTACTCGGGAAGCGGACCGAACGCCTCCTGGCAGAACTCCCGCAGGCTATCGGCTGGTGGAAGCGGCAACGTTCGGAATCTCCCCCACATCGTCCGCTCCTGTGGGTCATGGGCCTACTGGCCTATGCCGCTTCCTCCACGATTTCCGGCGTGAACCAGCGGTTGCAGCTGTCCGCCGTTCAGACGAGAACGCTGGAATGCGCGGGTGATAAAACCAGCCGCGTGGTCAGAATCCTTTCAGGCGATGCAATCTTGCGTCCGTCCCGAGTCTATCGGCTGCTTTCGACTCTCCCGGATGAAGCATTGATCTTGGTGCTGGCCAAAGGCCTCACGAAAAAAACTACGGCGGGTAGAGTCACCAAACGACTGACGAGATTTCTCACGCGTGACCGTTATGTGACGACCACGATCAACGGTGATACCCTCAAGCAGTTTGGCCTCCAGCCGGGCCCGCACTTCAAGACCATCTTGAATCGGTTATTGGAGGAGCGGCTGGACGGCAGAATTACCGCTGGGGCGCAGGAGCGGGACCGTGCGCTTGCCCTGGCCGAGCGGTACCGCTAGAGGCGATACTTCCGCAGCCGCGGATCGATCTCGATCTTACCAAACAAATCGTTGAGTGCCGCCTGGACTGCGAGATTGATGGGTATACGATCATCGTCATCTCCGGCGGCCTTCCCGAACCCCAGATATTTCGATAGAGGACGTTTGTTGGAGTCTGCCAGCGTCGCATCGATGCGAGCCACATAGACACGATCGAAGTCGGACTCGACGCTTGGATCGACGTAAATATTGAGCCGCATGGAGAGGTCGAGATCGGTTTGGCTGTCGGTCGACAGATAGGTGAAGGTCTTGCGTGTCGCGAGATACTCCAAGATGGACCGTTCCCATTCCTTTTTTGCCTTGCTGAGCGGCTCACGGACTCCGGTGACCTTGTTCTCAATGCGCGGATCGGCAACCATCGTGGCGCCTGGTTCCACGGTATAGGCTTCAATTTCCATCAACCTGACAGTGGCGGAATATGGTAGAGGCGACGTCGTCGGAACCACCGGTCCCGCCTGGTAGACCATGTGCGAACAGGAGAGGCTGAGGAGCAACGGGGCGCATGCGGCGAGCAGGACGGTGCGGCCTGGTTGAATACGTGCGGCTGGTATAGACTTCATGGCGCATCCCTCCATCGAGCCCCGCATCACCCTACAACCGACAACGAAGTGTTGCAAGGGGCAATGACGCCAATCACCGTCCGGAGATTGGTCTGATGGCGGCAGAGGTCTGGCTGAATCGGGGTCCCGGTCAATTCATCGGGATGATGCTGGTGGCGACTTCCGTGGGAAGCAGCAAGGTGACCATAGCCTCATTGCGCTTGTCCGGCTGAATGAGGGCGAACAGTGGGACCGGCTGAGGGACCGCGCCGTGAGGAATGGCCAACAATGCCGGAAAATCGATCAATGGCGACATCGTGGGCTGCGCCGCCATGCGGAGCCTGAAGGCCATCAGCACGTCTCGCAACCTGGCAGATTGCTCTGCTTCTGTCAGCGTCTTCTCTGGCACAATACTCGTTTCCCAGAGCGGCTTCGTCACCGTGACGGAAAACGACAAGCCGAGTTGTCTTGCCGTCGGCGTGACGTCGATCAAGGACCCGGCGTCGAGTGCCTGCTGGAACGGTATCTGTGTCGGCATCGCGCGGGGAGGGTCCTGCAGCGTGTCTTGTAGCTGAGCTTCGACGGGTGCCGGCGCTGACGGTTCTTCCGGTATCACCGGAGTCGGAAGCGAGTTCACGATCCCTTCATAGACCGCCTTCGCTCGGGCGGACCAGCGGGGGTTGCAGGGACGGCCGGCGAAGGCCGCCTCGGCTGCGTGGCGTTCGTCATGCGAGAGGGCACGAGGGGTCTGTGGATTATCCATACAGGTAGAAATAAGCCTCTCAGGAGCAAAGTCAAGGGCGGGAGGGGTGTGACGGCACCCCTAGTCCCTGAGCGGGCGGCCCTTGGTTTCCGGCGCAAACCACAGGATGGCCAAGCCGAGAAGGTAGATCAGTGCCACCGTGCTCGCGGCGCGGCCAAAGGAGCCGAGTGCCGTCACGAGCCAGCCGGTCATGAATGGCGAAATGGAGGCCAGAATCCTCCCGGCATTAAAGCAGAAGCCTGCGCCAGTGGCCCGGAGTCTGGTGGGATAGAGCTCCGGAAGATAAATCGGAAAG
>Ga0207679_10002215_pt1 | contig 12007 bp, 7 predicted proteins | sample KBSC73metaG_FD_184320 | JGI IMG/M metagenome (GOLD analysis project Ga0207679, IMG submission 184320) | Corn rhizosphere microbial communities from Kellogg Biological Station, Michigan, USA - KBS C7-3 metaG (SPAdes) (version 2) | ecosystem: Host-associated > Plants > Roots > Rhizosphere > Soil ...
AAATGCAGTCGACTATCGTTGACGGTCATCGTCACATTGGGCGGAATCACGTACGCGTGATCGGCCTGTATCTGCGTACCGTCCTCGGCCTGCGCGACGGGAATTGTCGTCGCGCGGCCGAGCAACTCGGGCAAAAGACTCTCGTGCTCGCGCGAGAGGTGCTGGACCAGGACGTAGGCGAGCCCGGTGTCAGGGGCGAGGCCGCCGAGGAGCCGCGTGAACGCCTCGAGTCCACCGGCGGACGCGCCAATGCCGACGATGTGGGGACCGTCCCGGCTCGTGGCGGTTTTTGCGGACGGCTTGGGACGCGCCTTACGGGCGGATTTGCCAGAGCCTCGCTTTGTCATCTCAGTCGTGGGGCTTCGTCCACTTGATATGGCGACTGGCGGGCAGGATCGCTACCCCGCGCGACGCCGTGGCCGGGTTTCCTGAGGAACTCAGAGTCCACGGCTCCGAGACGGCAAGCATGCGGATTTATAGCGGCCCGCTCTTCAGCTAAGTTTTCGTGCGGCGATCGCAATACGATCCGCTCCGCGGCGATCACACTACCGAGACGCTTCCCAATGGATGCACGCAGGCTGTCGCTGTTTCTAGCCGTCACAGTCGTCGCGTTGTCCGCGGACGCCCAACAACCGCGCGACGTCCGATTGGTTCTCACGCATGCCACGGTCGTCGACGTCGCCATCGGGGCCGTTCGAACAAACCAAACGTTGATCGTGAAGGGGCGTCGGATCGAATCCATCTCGTCGGCGGCATACCTGCCTGAGCCCAACGATCGGGTGCTCGATGCGAAAGGAGCATTCGTGATTCCCGGGTTGTGGGACATGCATGCTCACGACTTTCAATCGAAGAAGTTGGATCAGGCCTTGCTCTGGCCGCTGGAGCTCGCGAATGGCGTCACCGGCGTGAGGATCATGTGGGGTTCGGACGCCGCACTCAGACAACTCAGACCGAACACCGATACGACACCGGTGCCGAAGCTCGTCGTCGGCTCGCCGCTGCTTGACGGCCGGCAACCGATGTGGGCGGGATCTTTCTCCGTCACCTCCGATTCGCAGGCGAGGCGATTGGTCGACTCGCTCGCTGCGTCCTACTCCTTTATCAAGGTGTATCAGTTTCTCGAGCCGGACGCGTTCATGGCTATTGCCAATGCGGCTCGTAGGAAAAACATCGCCATCGACGGGCACCTCCCGACCGCCATCTCGCCTCGCGAAGCGGTATTGGCTGGTCTACACACTTTCGAGCACGGGATCGGATTGTCACTCGCGTGCTCGCGCCACGAGACGACTCTCCGAGCGCAACTCGTCGCCGACATGCGGGCGGCGGACACGGGATTCGCCTCCCATGCCGCCATAATGTTTCGCGAGGAAAGTGCGCCGATCGCCAGCTTTGATTCACAAAAGTGTGCGACGCTGATGCGCGACCTCGCTCGAGCCAACGTACGCATCGTCCCAACGCTGACGCTTTGGCAAGGCTTCGTTCGCGCGCGCGAACCCGGCGCAGTCCGCGACCCACGGATGCGCTATATCGCGCCACCCGTTCGCGCGGCTTGGCAAGGAGCAGCGAGCCAGCCAGACACCAACCTCCACGCAACCGCCGTTTTCGAGCAGATGAAGCGATTGACGTTGCTCGCGTCACAAGCCGGCGTTCCGCTGTTGGCGGGGACGGATGCTTTCAATCCGTTCGTGTACGCGGGATTCGGTATACAAGAAGAGCTTGCGTTGATGGTTGCCTCCGGACTCACGCCACTGCAGGCGCTACGCACCGCAACACTCAATCCTGCCATAGTTTTTGGGGCAACTGATTATTCCGGAACTGTCGCGCCTGGAAAGATCGCGGACCTGGTGTTGCTTGACGGCAATCCTCTCGAGAACATCGGCAATACACGCCGGATCCGCGCGGTCGTGCTGGACGGGCGCCTCCTCACTCGATCTACGCTCGACTCACTTCTCACCAGCGTCGAGCGCGCGGCGAGGGAGCTGCCGAGGTAACGTACACCTCGCGATCTGTCTTACGGCTCCGCGAGAAACTTCTCCACCGCCGGCCACACGATCTCCGGCCGCTCGAGATATACGAAGTGCGCCGCTCGCGGCACTTTGATCAGCGTCGCCATGCCTTTCGGCATCGCGCTGACCCATTCTTCGACGAGATCCATCGGAATCGTCTCGTCTTCGCCGTGCATCACGAGCAGCGGCACCTTGAGCGACGCGAGCGATGGTCTGAGGTCCCAGTCACCGAACGAGTTGGTGATCGTTCGCGTGCCGTACCGCGCGCCGTAGCGAATGCCACGCAAGTCGGTCTCACAAAAGTCGGCTTTCATGAGCGGCCAGGTGCGGTCCGGCTCACTCAACCGCGGTCGCATTCCAATTCTCCAGTACTCGCGGCACCCCGCGCGCGCGGCGGAATCTGAGGCCGTCGAGTCGAGCTGCTGACGGTTGGCGGCCTGCATCGCTCGGCGCTGCGTACTGTCGAGACGCGCGCTGAAGTTGCGCCCGTAACGGGCGCTGTAGTCGCCCTTCCGCGGCGGCACGGGACCGAAGAAGATCATCTTCTTGACGTTTGCCGGATGCGCGATGGCATAGCTCGCGGCCAGCAACGGTCCGTACGAGTGCGCGACGAGTGTGACCCGGTTCAAACCGAAATGCTTGCGCACGTCGTCCAGGTCCTGGATCTGACGCGGCGCGTAGAGGCGCGTGGTATCCGCGGGGAGATCAGAGCGTCCACCGCCGCGCTGGTCGTAATAGATGACCACGTGCCGATCGCCGAACATCGCCGCCATGTCGTTGTAGATGGTCCCGAGATCGAGACCGGGTCCGCCATGAACGGCAATTATGGTATCGACGCCTCGCCCCGGATGGCCCGACGTTCGATAAAAAAGACGTGCGCCGTCGGAAACCGTGACGTAGCCGCTTTGCTGCGCGCCGACGATCGCGGGAACGAAGACAACCGCGAACCATGTATTGAGCTTCATGAGACCCCGATCAGTGGACCCATCTCGACATTGTGGAACATATACAGCGCCGCCATCCCCGCGATGGCGATCCACGCCGCGTGCGCGGCCGCCGAGCCCGACAACGCGTCGTCCTCGCGTGCGACGGCGTCCGACCAACGTCCACTGAAGTCCTTTTCAACGGACTGGTACGTTGTTTTCATGCCGCGCTCTGCTCCGCAGAGGCGCCGAGCCGTCAACAGTACCACTTCGAATTGTCGTGGTCGTGTCGCACACAGGCGCGTCGGTCGCTCCGATCCTCGGGATCAGCCGATCCCGCGACTCGATCTGCCGGGGGCAACACACACCGTGTCCGCCATGATTCGCGGCGTCATTCCGCCGCCGTACGCGACGTTTCGTGATGTGGTCCGATGGGACTCGGCACTCTTCAGGCAGTTTGCGCGTTAATGAGCCGGCCACCTTCGAAGGCGGTTGAATCGTCCGGATCGGACGCGGCCACGCTTCATCGCTCGTACACGCGCGTGACCGACGCGTTGCGCAATTCGATGGGCGAGGCGGGACGCGCTGCCCTCCTCGCGCGAGCGCTCGCATGCACTGAACAAGCACATCCGGCGTTGAAGGAGTTGCACGTGCTCGGCGATGACGGCGTTCGCGCCGATGACATTGCGGCAAGCATCGGCACCCATGGCCAAGCAGAGGTTGCGGCGGCGATCGAAGCGCTCATTGGCGGCGTCCTCGACATACTTTCGCGGCTCGTCGGAGCGGATATGGCAATGCAACTGACCGGCGACGGCGCTCCGCGGCCGCAGCCGCAGGGTGGAGATCGAGCGACATGACACCCTCCGCTAATTCCCTCATCCGAAATGTCCCGACGGGCGTGCCCGGCCTGGACGCCGTGCTCGGGGGCGGGCTCTGCGAGTATTCGTTCAACCTCGTGGCCGGCGCGCCTGGAGCTGGCAAGACCACGCTGGTCCAGCAGATCCTCTTCGCCAATGCCACGAACGAGCGCAGCGCACTGTACTTCACCGTGCTCGGCGAGCCGACAGTGAAGATGCTGCGGTACCAGCAACAGTTCGGCTTTTTCGACGCCTCGAAGGTGCCGGCCGCGATCCGATTCGTAAACCTCGGCACGGAAGCCGCCAGCGGCGACCTCGAAGCCGTTCTGGCTCGCATGGTTTCGGAGATGACCGAACACCGGCCGGCATTCGTCGCCGTCGACTCGTTTCGTACGCTTGGTGGACACCTGACGCTCGGAGTCGATCGCGCCGCTCTTGCGCTGGCGGACTTCATCCAGCGCTTGGCGCTGCAGTTGACGTCTTGGGAGGTCACATCCTTCCTCCTTGGAGAATACTCCGACAACGAGGCGCGGCACCCCGTGTTCACGGTCGCCGACAGTATTCTCTGGCTCTCGGAGGACGTCGATCGAAACTCGGCGGTACGCAAGCTCCGCGCGGTGAAGGTGCGCGGCCGCTCGCCGCTCCCCGGCTTGCACACGTTCCGCGTCGACAACTCCGGGATCGAGGTGTTCCCACGGATCCCCGAACAGCAGCACGACCGCGTCGTGCGCTCCGGCAAGCGCCTCACCAGCGGTGTGCCCGGCCTCGACGACATGATGGGCGGCGGGATCCCGGAAGGCGACGCGGTGATGCTCACCGGACCAGCCGGCAGCGGTAAGACGACGTTCGCGTCACAATTCCTGGCGGAAGGACTCTGCGAAGGCGAGAACTGTGTGGTCGCCGTATTCGAAGAGTATCCTGAGGCCTACCTGGCGCGAGCCAAGTCGGGGCAGATCGACTTCGGCGACATGATCGCGGCCGGCCGGCTCGCCGTGATGTATCTCCGGCCAATGACGCTCTCGGTGGACGAGATGTTGGTGGAGTTCACCAATACGGTCAAGCGCCTCAATGCGAAGCGTGTGGTGATCGATTCCCTGTCCGGCTTCGAGATTGCGCTGGCACCGACCTTTCGGCTCGACTTCCGGGAGTCGCTCTATCGCCTCATCGGCGCGCTCACGGCGACCGGCGTCACCGTCCTGATGACCGCCGAAGTCATCGACATCTTCCCGGAATTTCGCGTCACGAACGAGCGCGTGTCGTTCGTAGCGGACGACATCCTCGCGCAACGATACGTCGAGATTGACGGTCACCTCGAGAAAATCATCGCCGTCATCAAGATGCGCGGGAGCGACCACGCGACCGACTTCAGGCGGTACGATCTGACGCCATCCGGCGCCGTCGTTGGCGAGCCGCTCCGGGATTACCACGGCATCACCACCGGCGTGCCGAGTCGCGAGGAGCCGCGTTTCGGGCCGCCGAACGTCGTTGCCGGCCACCCGTGATTCAGCGCCCGAACGACCGCATGGACCCGCTGATCATCGATGCATCGATCGGCAAACACCTCGCACTTGCCCCAGTCGCCTTCGCCGTGATCGAGCCGGACACTCACACCATCCTTTACGCGAACGCGCTGTTTCGGCATCTACAATCGGTCCACGAGATCTGGGTCGGCGTTCCGCGCGAAGACGGACGGCCAGCGGCGGCCAACCTGACGGCGCTGCTGGATGATGCGGTTCGATCGCGCCGCACGATCCGTGACGTGATCCTCGAGCCGCCCGACGGCGAGGCCGCGAGGTGGAGCTGCACCGTCTGGCCCGTCGCCGACTTGGGCGACGCGCCGCGGCAGCTTGTCGTCGAGGTGCGCAACATCGAGCTGATCGAGGGCGCCAAACAGCGACAGCGAGCGGTCGCGCAGGAACTCCTTCTCGGTGCGCTCCGGGCACAGGACGCCGCGGGCGATGCCGCTCACACGAGCGAGCGGTCAAAGTTCCTGGCCGAGGCCAGCCGCGACCTTGCACTGTCACTCGACGAATCGGCGACGCGCGAGACGATCCAACGCCTCACGCTGCCGCGACCAGGAACGTGGTGCATCGTCGACGTCGTCGAATCGAACGGCGCGATTCACCGCTTGGCGGCGATTCACCCCGACCCGGCGAAGCAGGCGCTGGCCCGTCAGCTCGAAGCGCGCTGGCCATCCGGTCCCGACACACCGGTGAACACGGCCGTCGCACCGACCGCGCTCGAGCCCAGCGTCGTGACCGAGGACTCGTCTGACGCGCTGCTTCGTGCCGCTCACGGAGAAGAAGGCCTCCGCATTCTGCGCGAGATCGGATTCGGTTCGCTACTCGTCGTTCCGCTCGTCGTTCGCGCCCGCGTCGAGGGAACCATCACCTTCGTGAGCCCGAAGGGAGATCCTCCATTCACGTCCGACGAAATCGGACTCGCGGTGGACCTTGGCGCTCGTTGCGCCATGGCGCTGGAGAGTGCGCGATTGTACCGCGAGGCGGATCTGTTGCGGCTCGCCGCCGAGACGGCGAATAGATCGAAGAGTCAGTTTCTCCGAACGATCAGCCATGAGCTCCGTACGCCGCTCAACGCCATCGGCGGATTCGCCGAACTGATCGAGCTGGGCATCGAAGGCCCGGTGACCGAGAAGCAACGAGACGCGCTCGCGCGGATCAAAACCAATCAGCGGCATTTGTTGAAGCTCATCACCGAGATCCTCAACTTCGTCCGGGTCGAGAGCGGCCGCCTGGAGTATCGTCTCGGCCGAGTGTCGCTCACGAAGGTACTCGCCGACGTGGGCGCGATGCTCAGCGGTGCAGCCGAGCAGAAGAAGCTGAAGCTGGTCACTGCTCCGAGGGAGCGTGACGCGGAGGTCATCGCTTGGGCGGACCCGGACCGGGTGCGACAGATTCTTCTGAATCTCGTGATGAACGCGTTGAAATACACTCCGGCCGGCGGGACAATCACCATGTCTTGCGCGAGCGTCGATGGCAATGCCGTCGCCCAGGTCGCCGACACGGGTCCAGGCATCGAGCCGAAGCAACTGGAGTCGATCTTCGAGCCGTTCGTTCAGCTCAGTGCCGGGCTCACCGACCAGAGCGGCGGCGTCGGCCTCGGATTGGCGATCAGCCGAGATCTGGCGCGGGCAATGCAAGGCGACGTCACCGTGGAGAGCGCCTTGGGCAGCGGGTCGCGCTTCACCTTGTCGTTGCCTCGATCGTCAAACGCCGCTTCGCAGCGGCCGACGGCTGCGCGGTCCAAGGCGACGCGCAGCGAGCGCGCATCGGTCGGTCGCACAACTGGTGACTGACGCCGTTTCGTGAACGTCCAGCGGGTGCCGGAGAGCGCGTGGACGATCGCGACGGAGAAAGTTGGGAGCCGAGGAGCGCCGAGACGCTCGCGCCGCCGCGCGCATCGAGCCCGGACGACTCTTTCTTTGGGACCCCGCCCGGGAGGCCGTAGCCTCCCGAGCGTCAATCCCCAAAAATTCCCGGCTCGTGCCGAGACGAGCCATCCTTACGAGCAGTTCTCTGCGTCCTCTGCTCCTCCGCGGCCTCTGCGTCCAAGCAGTTCAGCAGCGCCTCCCGATAGAGAGCCCGGACTGGCCGCGGAGGTTAGTTCGGCGGGAACGGCACCACCTTGTTCGGGTACTTCGGCCGCTTCGGCGTCACCGGTGGATTCTTCCTCAGATCCGCCATCAACACCTCGACCGCCTTCTCCAGCTGCGGATCGTGCCCCGCAATCACCGCCGCGGGTGACATCTCGACTTCGATGTCCGGCGGCACGCCGACATTCTCCACCACCCAGCCATCCTCCGCCGTCCAGATCGCGAAGTTCGGTGCCGTGATGGTTCCACCATCCATCAACACCGGGAAGCCGAGGATTCCGACGAGTCCGCCCCATGTCCGTTTGCCGATGAGTGGACCCATCTTGAGATTGTGGAACATCCACGGCAGCATGTCGCCGCCCGAGCCGGCCGTCTCGTCGATCAGCATGGCCTTCGGCCCCTGGATCGATGCCGTCGGCGTCTTCATGTCGTCGCCGTACCGCATCGCCCAATAGCTGATCGCCGGACGACGCAGAATGTCGATGTAGTAATCCGCGAACTGGCCGCCGCCGTTGAAGCGCTCGTCGACGATCACCGCATCCTTCTGCGCCTGCGGATAGAAGTACCGCTTGAAGTAGTCGTGACCCTGATTGCCGGTGTCGGGCACGTACACGTACGCAATGCGGCCGCCGCTCAGTGAATCGACTTTCTTCAAGTTGCCTTCTACCCACGCGCGATTCCTGAGCGCGGATTCGTTCGCGATCGGGACAACCTGCACCGTGCGCGCGCCGGTTCCCTCGGGATTCGACGCGAGTGTGAGGTCGACGATCTTGCCCGCGGTGTTCTCGAATGCCGCGTAAATGTTCATCGGCGCACGGACCTGAACACCATTCACGGCGATGATGTACTCACCGGCCTTCGCGTTGACGCCCGGCTCGGTGAGCGGCGAGCGAAGATTGGGTGTCCAATTGAGCCCACCGTACACTCTCGCGATGCGATAACGCTCGTGGTCCACCGCGTAGTCGGCGCCGAGTAAGCCGCCGGGTACGAAGCTGGCGGGTGAAAGCCGGTCGCCGCCGCCGCCGCGGTGGTGACCCACGCTCAGCTCACTCATCGTCCACTGAATGATTCGATTGACGTCGCCCTTCGTGGCGGCGTCGGGCAGGAATTGCGCGTACTTCTTCCGGTTCGCTTCCCAATTCACGCCGTGCATGTTGGGCGCGTAGAAATAGTCACGGTTGATTCGCCACGCTTCATTGAACACCTGCGTCCACTCGGCGCGTGGGTCGATCTTTACCTGGACGTCGGCGATGGCAAGGCGTCCTTCGCCGGCGTTGACCTTGGCGACCGGCGAGACGAAGAAGTTGGGACCCGGGACCGTGACATACAGAACCTTCTTCCCATCTCTGGAAAGCTCGTAGCCGCCGACCTGCGGGATCAAAACTTCGTCCTTACGCTTCGATAGATCGTAATGGTGCAGCGCTCCTCGACCATCGACGCTCTGTACGTAGTAGACTTGCCCGGCGTCGCCCGTTGAGAGCTGCGACAGATCGCCTGAGGCGATCGGCATGGCGAGAATCCGATTCTCGATCCCTTCGAGATCGATGCGCACTGCCCCGCTTCCGCGCGGCGCGGCTGGTGCGAGTTGTACGGCACGAGACGCCGAGTCACCGAGTCGCCGAGCCGCCGAGTCGCCCCTCGTCGAAGTGTCGCGCGTGACGACGACGCGCTCTTCATCGCTTTCTTTCGCGAGCGGATTCGCGACGTCGTTGCGCAGGACGATCGCGTAGATGTTGCGGGTGCGCCGGTAGTCGGCGGTCGCGAGCGAGAACCAATCCTGGAGCGGGCCGGCATCGGTCGACGCGAAGATGTAGAGGTACCGGCCACTCTTGTCGAACGCGGGCGTGCTCACCTCGCTCAACCCGTCCGTCACTCGATACGACTTGTCCTCGGCGACGTTGTACACCGAGAGCGCGGTGACGAGCGATTTGGTGTTCGCCGTGTAGGCGAGCCACTTGGAGTCGGGCGACCAGGCGTGCGTCATGTCGACGAGGCCGGCCGGTCCGTACACCTTGTTGCTCCCGGCTATCTTCGCCACCCCTGTCTTCACGTCGATGACGTAGGTGCTCATCGAGTTGTCGGCGTAGGCGATGTGTGTTCCGTCCGGTGACCAGTCGAGATCCTGGTAGAAGCCGTGGCCCATCAGCTTCAATGTCTTCACCGCGCCATGCCCGTCCTGCGGCGCGATCTTGAGCTCGTACTCACCGCTTTCATCGGAGACGTAGGCGATCTGCGAGCCGTCGGGCGACCAAGCGGGCGAACGTTCGTTCGCGCCCGGGGTGTTGGTGAGATTTCGCGCATCGCCCTTCTCAACAGGAACGGTGACGATCTCTCCGCGATATTCGAAAGCCGCTCGTACGCCCGATGGCGAAAGCGAAAGGTTACGCGCGTAATTGGCGCCCTTCACAAAGCGCGGCCGGGTCTCCCTGAGATCGGCGGCGACGCCGATTACAAGCTTGCGTCCATTACCGTTAGCGGTCGGCTCGAGTACATGTAGATAGCCGGCCTGTTCGTAGATGAGCTTCCCGGCCCCCGCGTTCATGTTCAGAACGGGGAAGTCCTCGTGCGTCGTGAGGCGGCGAACTTTCTTCGCGCCCGCGTCATACGCGTAGACGTTGAACTCGCCGTCGCGATCGGAACGGAAGTAGACCGTGTTGCCGATCCACTGCGCGTCGACGTCGTTCGAGCGTCCTTCGGGCTGCGGAATCTTCTCGACGGCGTGCGTCGCGACGTCGTACAGCCAGATCACCGACGCCGTGCCGCCGCGATAGTGCTTCCATTGCTCGAATCGCGGCGCGATCGGGTTGTAGGCGATCCGCTTCCCGTCTGGCGAGTACGACGCGCGCGCGGCGTTCGGGATGGGAAGCTTCGTCTCCGGCCCCCCTTCTATAGATACGGTGAAGAGCTGGGAGTAGCGGTTCGTGTAACTCGACCGGCCGCTCGCGAACAGCACGCTCTTTCCGTCGGGGGTGAAGCCCTGCACGATGTCGGGGTCGGGATGATACGTCAGCCGCTTCGGCGTGCCGCCGGACGACGGGATGACATAGACGTCGGTATTGCCGTCGTAGTTGGCGCTGAACGCGATCAGCTTGCCGTCGGGCGAGAACACGGGGTTCTGTTCGTCGCCGTCGGCGGTCGTGAGACGCCTGACATCGCTGCCGTCAGTTCGCGATATCCAGAGGTCGCCCGCGTAGATGAAGGCGACATTGGTCGCGCTCAGCGCCGGCTGGGCGAGCAGCCGGGTGTCGGTAATGCTGGGCTGAGCGTGGAGGGGGAGGGGGAGCATGGCGGCCGTCGCGGCCACGAGGAGGCAAGGGAGTAGTGTGCGCATGCTGGACACTACGGCGGAACGCGCCACTCGGCCAGCGGCGGCGCAACTGGTCGCCCGGCGCTTCCGATGATAGCTTCGCGTTGACCCCCTCCTCCCCTTCCCCCTCCCACAACATGTCTCGCCGATCGCTCCTTCTCGCCGGCGTATTCGCCGCCGCGTGCACCCACCCGTCGACGTCCGGGTCGCCGCGCCCTGCCTCTTCCACCTTCGATCTCGTCCTCGAGAACGGTACCGTGATCGACGGCACCGGCGCCGCGTCATTCCCCGGCGACGTCGCCATCGTCGGCGACCGCATCGCACGCGTCGGCCAAGCCGGCTCGCTCAAGCGCTTTCCGGCGAAGCAGCGCATGGATGTGCGCGGCCTCGTCGTGTCGCCAGGATTTATCGACATTCAGGGCGGATCGAACTTCCCCGGCGACGGCCGATCGGTGAGCAAGGTGACGCAGGGAATCACCACCGAGATCACCGGCGAAGGCGGGACGCCCGCCCCCACGAACGAAAAAACAGCCGCGGGCGGAAACTTCGCGACCGGCGGACCGCGCGGTACCGGCGCCTACTCGGGCCCGCACGGATTCGGTGCCTGGCTCGACGCGATCCAAGCGCACGGCATATCGCCCAACGTCGGCTCGTTCCTCGGCGCGGCGACGGTGCGCGTCTACGCCAAGGGTGAAGCGATCGGCAAGCCCACGCCCGCCGAGCTCGACACGATGCGCGCCGTCGTGCGCCGCGCCATGGAAGACGGCGCGTTCGGCATCGGCTCGGCGCTCATCTATCCGCCCGGCAACTATGCGACGACCGACGAGTTGATCGAGATGGCCAAAGCGATGTCGCCCTACGGCGGCATCTACATCACCCACATGCGATCGGAGGCCGACCAGCTGCTCGAGGCGATCGACGAGGCGATTACCATCGGCACCAAGGGCAACGTGCCGGTCGAGCTGTATCACCTCAAAGCCGCGGGCACGAAGAACTGGATCAAGGGGCCGCTGGCGATCGCCAAGATTGATTCAGCGCGCAAAGCGGGCGTGAACATCCAGGCGAACATGTACGCGTACGTCGCCGGTGGCACCGGCCTCTCGGCGTGCACACCGCCATGGGCGTCGGAGGATGGCAAACTGATCGCCAACCTCCAGGACGCGACCGTACGCGCGAAGATCAAAGCCGAGATGGACAACGAGCACACGGAGTGGGAGAACTTGTGCCAGCTCGCCGGTCCGCACGGCGTTTTGATTCTTGGCATTGTAAAGCCGGAAAACAAGCAATACGCGGGCAAGCGG
>Ga0207679_10002221_pt1 | contig 11996 bp, 11 predicted proteins | sample KBSC73metaG_FD_184320 | JGI IMG/M metagenome (GOLD analysis project Ga0207679, IMG submission 184320) | Corn rhizosphere microbial communities from Kellogg Biological Station, Michigan, USA - KBS C7-3 metaG (SPAdes) (version 2) | ecosystem: Host-associated > Plants > Roots > Rhizosphere > Soil ...
AGCTGCGACTACTTCGGGCGCTGCCGCAAATGGCATCCGCGCGAACTGGGAAGGAGGACGGCATGAAGTCGTTCCCTTTCTCGCTGTCCCTGCTCGGGCTCACGCTGATGTGGGTCACCTATACAGATGCAGACCGGTCTACCCCCGAGTTCGGCTGGATGAGCGACCGAATGAGAAACCCCCGGCTGCGTCGTGCCCGATGCGGTCGCCGGGTTCACATTCGGCGTTGGCCGTTTCCAACCATCCGCCCCAAGTGCCGGGTGAAACCCACCACCTTGGCCATTTGGGGCTGTCTGCTCGTCATCTGGGTAACCGCGATCCTCACGAAGTCCGTGTGGCTCCCCCTCGCGCTAACCGCCGCCGTGTGGCTCGCCGTCAGCTATTTGCTGCCCAAGCGATAACTCCTCCGGCTCATCCCCCGAACGACCCGCGCCCGTCTCGACCTCTCCGGTCCGACGGGCGCGGTCGTTTCAGCCCCCAACCTCCATTCCATCCAAATCCATGAATCTGAATCCCATTGCCCGCCCGGCGGCCGTGCCGGGCTTGTTGCTCCATCGCGGCGGTGAAAATGTCAGCCGCGAAGATGTGTTCGCCGTGCGCACTCCGTCCGGCACCGACACTTGGTATCCCCTGTCCCACCGTTCGCTGGTGCTGGAAGTGCAGTCCGAATTGAAGGCCTGCGGCTTCCAACTCACCGGCGAGAGCCATGCGCTGTCGCACGACGGCGCGCGCTATTTCGGGGTGTTCTCGATCAACCAGCCGACCCGCTCCCCCGGCGAGGTCGGTTGGGTGGTCGGCTTGCGCAACAGCCACGACAAGACCTATCCGGCCGGCCTCGTCGCTGGCACCCGGGTCTTCGTTTGCGACAATCTCGCCTTCTCGGGCGAGGTCCGGCTGTCGCGCAAGCACACCAAGCATGCCTTCCGCGACCTACGCCAGTTGATGGCGCGGGCCGTTGGCCAGCTTGGCGAAAAATTCCGCAAGCTCGACCAGCGGGTGGACGCCTACCGGCTCCAACCGCTTAGCGACCGGGGTGCGCACGACTTCATCGTGCGCTCGATCAACTGCCGGGTGATCACGCCCACGCAGGTCCCGGATGTGCTCAAGGAATGGCGCGAACCGTCCTACGACGCGTTCCAGCCGCGCACCTTGTGGTCGCTCTTCAACGCCTACACCGAGGTGTTCAAGCGCGGCAACCCGCACACCACGGTTCACCGCAGCCAGGCGCTGCACGGCATGTGCGATGCCGTCGTCGGTCTCGCTTCCTGAAGTCCAGCGAGGCGCTCATGGCACAGGACCGTCCGGAATCCGTTCCGGGCGGCCTTTGTCGTTTTCCACTCAACCACCCCCAACCTCATGAATCACAACGAATCCATCACCCTCCATTTCCGCGAAGGCGCTTCCGACAAAGTTTACCAAGCCTCGCTCGAAGCGCGCGGCGACGGCTACGTCGTCACCTTCGCCTACGGCCGGCGCGGCTCGACGCTGCAAACCGGTACCAAGACCCAGTCGCCGGTCGCCTACGAGACGGCCAAGGCCCTCTACGACCGCTTGGTCAAAGAGAAGCTGGCCAAGGGCTACCGGCCGAGCGACAGCCAGGAAAGTTCCTACATGTCCGCCGACGTCCCGGACGAAGACACCGGAATTCGCTGCCAGTTGCTCAACCCCATCGACGAGGAACAAGCGCTGGAGCTGGTCTGCATCGCCGGTTGGTGCGCGCAGGAGAAGCACGACGGCCGGCGCATGCTGCTGCGGCGCACGGGCGACGAGCTGGTCGCGATCAATCGCCGGGGGCTGCGCACCGGTGTCCCGGAAGCGATCGTGGCGGCCGCCAAGGCACTGCCCGGCGACTTCCTGCTCGATGGCGAGGCCGTCGGCGAGGTGTTCCACGCCTTCGATCTGCTCGAACACCGGGACAAGGACCTGCGGCCGCAGCCCTTACGGAAGCGTATGGACGCCTTGGCGAAGCTGCTCGACGGCCACGCGCCCGAGGCCATCCGCTGGACGCTCACTGCCCGGCTGCGCTGGGAAAAGGAGTATCTGCTGGAAACGCTGCGGGCGAACCGACGCGAAGGCATCGTCTTCAAGCACCTTGACGAGCCCTACACGTCAGGGCGTCCGGCGAGTGGCGGCAGCCAGCGGAAATTCAAGTTCGTCACCACCGCCAGTTGCCTGGTCGCCGGGGTGAATGGCAAGCGGTCGGTCGCGCTGGCGTTGCTGCGCGACGGCAAACCGGTGCCAGCCGGCAATGTCACGATCCCGCCGAACCAGCCAGTGCCCGGACTCGGGGCCGTGGTGGAAGTGCGCTACCTCTATGCCTTTGCCGGGAGTGGTCACCTCTACCAGCCGGTTTACCTGGGCGCGCGCGACGACCTCGACGCCACCGATTGCTTGGCCTCCCAGCTCAAGTTCAAAGCCGCACCGGAAGCGGCGGCTTGAGCCCACTCCGCTTTGGCATGGACCGCAGTGGCAAGCCCGGCGCGGACGCGCGCCGGGGAAACCGGACCGACTCGTCCCGCTCCCCCCACGGGGCGGGTCGGCCCACCTGGCGGAGCTGCTTCAACCCGCTATAAGTCTGCCTCAGGACCCTATTCGACCGCATTCGGCGGTCTCAGATCCCTTCTCCATTTCGGGAGCACGTCTGGAACCAGTGCAGACACCTCGATCCGAAGAGCTTTCGCAAGGAGGATCCACTCCAGATCGGAAACGCCCCGCACCTGCCGTTCAATCTGGGATACAGTCTCACGACCGATGTCAAAGCCAGCGAGATGGCACCTAGCCGCCAGTTCCTCCTGGGTAAGCCGCTGGGCCTTGCGATGCTTTTGCACCATTGGCCCGATCGCATTCAAAGGCTGACGGCTGAGCATCTTTTTTAGCTAGCCGGATCGCGTCCTTATTTTGGAAAGCTAGCTTTCCATTTGCTCTTGCAAGCAGCCTCCCAAGAGCGGAGAAATTGGAGACATCCGCACGTATCATGCTCAAGTTTCATTGCCCCCATTGCGCCGCCCGAATCTCTGCGGAGGAGGTCCATGAGGGCACTCAGGCAAGCTGTCCTGTTTGCGGCAGAGGAATCTTCGTTCCATACTCGGCGGAAAAGACAGCTTCGGCATCCCATGCGACGCCTCCTCCTCTACCCGGCTATGCACAGGCACCACCTCCTTGGCCCCCGGAAGCCGGTGGCCCAGCTTATCCAGAGCAAACGGCTCCAGCGAGTCCCAGCTCTCCCTCTCAATTAGCCCCACATTCAAAGGAAGAGCTCCGGAAGTTATCGCGCAAAATCATGTGGATCTCTGTTGGCAGCCTCCTGATCATCAAGCTGGTTGCCATAATCCTGTCGAGCGACGCGAAGTCCGCGCCGAGTCCCACTCCTACTACACAGGCTTCGTCAGGCGATCTCAGTAACCCAGCAATATTCCTCCGCTTCTTCGATGGGATACAGTGCCATCAATGCGATGGCCGAGGGATTGTGCAAGGCAGCACATGCCTCGACTGCCGTGGCGCGGGAACACGGCGGACTCCATCTGGCTACGCCATGTTATGCGAAAGCTGCGGCGGCAGTGGGCGAGCCAAGATGCAATGTGGTCTCTGCGGCGGCACAGGCAAACTCCAGGTTTCACGTTAATACCCCCATGAACTTGTTCCGCTTCCTTCTCTGCGTCTGCCTTCTCGGCTGGGCGACGCCCCTTCAAGCATCACCCGCGGGCGATACCGCGAAAGCAGTCGGACGCTTACTTCGGGATGTCGAAAATATTGAAGGGCCTACCTTGGCGCGAGGTGCCGCCCTGAGCTCCAAAACCTACAACCGGATGAACGAGGAGCAGAAATCCTCCGGCATTGGAACCTTCATTCTGCTGCTCCTATTCGGATTTTTCGGCTTGGCCGTCGTCAAGGTCGTGTTGCTGCTAAGCCGCCCTAAAACTCGTCCCACTTCAGTCAAACGGGCGGCTCCGGCTGCCACCGCCCCAAGGCCGCCTGTTGCTTATTCTTCTATAGCGCGATCAGCTCCGCCTTCGATTCCTCCTCCGATCCCGCAGCCTGCGCATACCCCTCCTCCGCTTCCTCGGTCTACACATACCCCTCCTCCGCTTCCTACCGCCCAATATTGACCCCTCTTGTCCATGAACTTCTACGTCGGAAAAAACGGCCAACAATTAGGACCCTTCACGCAGGATCAGGTGCGCAGCATGCTGGACGGCGGCTTGCTGGGCCACGCTGACTTAGCTTGGCATGAAGGTGTACCGGACTGGGCCCCTCTTGGACAGCTTCTTGGACTTGCCCCCTCACCGTCTTTGAGCGATTCGGCTCCTGCCTCCCAACCATTCACCGCTGTACAGCCTGCTAGCTTCCAGCAAGCGGCTTATCAGACGCCCGCTGCTCCAGACGAAAAGGCCGGCAAAGGCGTCATCATCGGCGGTTACGTTTGCGCGGCTCTGTCCATCCTCATCCTGCCGATCATTTTTGGGCCCGTCGGGGTGGCTCTAGGCATTCTCGCGCTAACACGTAAGGAAACCGGCCACGGACTCACCATCATCATCCTGTCGGGCGTCCTGAGCTTGTTTGGATTTCTAATCGGCATGGCGGCCACCGCAGGTTGATCCGCAACTCATTTTTCTTCCCAAATCTGAAATGTGACGTTTGCACACGAGCACCGCGCTTGGGCTAATGTGGGCGGCCGCCTCCTGCGATTCTCGCGCTTTAACACGCCTCGTGCTTCGCACTTCGGCGTGTTCAAAAAATCGCGCGAGAATCCCCGTCGCCGCCTCCCCCACCGCCCAAGCCTGCGCGCGTCCGCATCGCCCGCGAAAAATCCGGCTACCACCTCTATCTCCCCTGCCCCAAATGCCTTGAGACCAAAGGCAAGGCCGAGCTAGCGGACCCGAAATACGCCATCAACGCCTCCAAATACTGCGGCCTGGGCGACGACTACCGCCACCTCCAAGCCGACGAGGATCCCAGCTTCAATCCCTCCCGCTTCGCCAGCAACCAACTGGCGCAGGAAATCCGGGAAGGCCGCTCTGGCATCTGCATGCGCACCTGCCAGAGCAAAGCCCCCCACTTCTTCAGCGTGGAGGAACTGCTCGAAATGGCCACGATCCAGCAGCGCCACCCGGACATCCAAACCAAGGCCGGCGTTGTTGGAGGCACCACCGACGACAACCGGGAATCCCACTGGGAGCCCGACCCCGCCACCGGCGTCAAATGCCCGCCACCGCCCGGCAAAACTACCCCGCTCATCGAGCTGCCAGACACCCACGCCGCGATCTGGTATGTCAAAAGCCGGGGCTTCGAGCCGCGGAAGCTGTGGGAGCAATTCCGGGCGTCATGGTGCTACGAGGAATACCCGGCCGGGCAGAACGGCATCCACTACCGCCAGCTGCCGGGCGGCTGGAAGGACACGCCGCAAGGCCGCATCATCTTCCACTCGATGCACAAGGGCACGCCGATGACGTGGCAGGGGCGCTACCTGGAATACGTCTCGGAGGACGGGCTGAACAAATACGCCCTCCACCCCTACCGCAACGAATGGAGCCACCTGGCCACCCGGGCTGGCGTCCACCAGCCGTGGATCCCCGTGGCGCCCTTCGACGAGACGGACGCCAACGGCAACCTCAAGATGGCCGGCCTGTCCAAATACCGGACGGCCAAATACAGCTACCGGGCGATGATGGGGTGGGATGCCGCGCTGGCCGCCCCCGACAAGGACGGGCTGAAGTGGTGCGTGTTGTGCGAGGGGCCGCTCGACGCCGCCCGGGTGGGTCCGGGAGGCGTGGCCTTGATTGGGAAGAGTATCAGCGCGGAGAACGCGGCGAAGGTGGCCGAGGGAGGTTAAGTCACCATCCGGGCATCAGGAATTGATTCCTTGGCGTTGCTTGCTTGGATGAAAGCATGCCCCCCATTTCCAACCCAACCGAGCAGCCCGGCACGATGAACGGCAAGCCGGTGCTTTATCGCGATGCCGTAACGGCTCTGACAACCGCAAGCCACGAATTTCAGCACAAGTTGCTGTGCGACGGCATCGTATTCAATCTGGGTGATGCCTGCGTATATGGCTGCCAGTTCTGTTACGTGGAAAGCATGATGCGGCACCAAGCCGTGCCGTTGCTAAAATCCTATAATCACGAGCATGGCACCAATCTCGGGTTCCAAGACGTGGTGATCCGACGACGCAACGCATTGGAGCGGCTGAAAGAGCAGCTGGTCCACCCGGACGGAGCCTTGGTGTTTCCCGAAGAGGACGACCGGCGAGTCGCATTCAGCTCCACGACGGTAGACCCAGCGGCCAACATGGAGCTTCTCAAGGAAACCGCCGCTGCCTGCAACCTGATCTTGGATCACACTTCGTGGCAGATCCGGCTGCTTTCGAAAAGCAGCCTTCTGCACAAGCTCGTCGCTGACGGCATGATCCCGGAGAAGCATCATCAGCGGATCATTTTCGGCTTCTCCACCGGGACATTGGAAGACCGGGTCGCCAAAGCGATCGAGACCGGCACGGCTTTAGTCTCAAAGCGGCTCCAGTCTCTTCATTGGCTCCAGGACAACGGCTTCCGAACGTACGCCATGATCTGCCCGAGTCTGCCTCAGGAGGACTATGATCGGTTCTCCCGGAACATACTCGACGCCGTACGAGCGGACCGCTGTGAGCACGTCTGGGCGGAGGTGATCAACCTCCGGGGGGACTCGCTCTACGCCACACTCGACGCGCTGCGGAAAGCAGGGCTCCAGGATGAGGCCGAACGCCTGGAAGCTGTCTCCGGCCCGGGTTCGACGGAACGCTGGGAAAATTACGCGTGCGAAACCTTCCTCGCACATGCCCGTCACTGCCCACCCGGCAAGCTGAGGTTTCTTCAATACGTGACCGAAGACTCACTGGCTTGGTGGTCCGGTCAGCGAGCGCAGGGAGCGGTGCTAATCGGAAAGATTGCGAAAAAGAAGCACGTCGTGTCGGAAGAACCCTCTGCGCCAGTGACCACCCTTTCCATGGAAGTCCTGCCCGTAATGGATACGGATGACCAAATCTACCTTGAGTCGCGCGAAAAGGTGGTGAGCACCTCGCTGAAACTGTCGGTTGTAGCCGCGAAAGCGCTTTATGAAATCCGCACCTATCGAGGTGGCTTACTCTGGAACCGGGAATTCCCTAGCTTTGAAGCCTACTGCGCCAGCCGGTGGAACTATGGCAAAGCCCACGCTTACCGCCTTGCCGCATGCGGAGAGTTCCTAGCCGATCTGGAAGCCCAGTCTCCAACTGGAGACTGGATGCCGGGGAATGAAAGCCACGTCCGGCCGATCTTTAAGCTCCCGAGGGAGCGGCGGGTCGAGTGTTGGATGGAGGCAATGTCGGCCATCCCGGCTGAACGACGCACCGCCAGGACTATCGCCAAGGAGGTTTCTCGCTTGGCGAAGACCGAAGCGCCCCGACCGGTCGCCCACACGCCGAAGAAGACTACAGACGACGGTGTCGAGAAGGCGCTCCAGAAGCTGCACAAGGCAGCCTCCGGTCATGCGCACGCCCCGGAGATCGAAGCCGCACTCGGCCAGATTGCGGCGTGGTTCAAAGAACCTCATGAGCGATGAAACTCTCAGCCTGAGAGCCGCAGAGCGAGGCTCCTGGTGCCACGAATGGCAGCCCCCACGTTACAGCTGCGCCTTGCCCACGCGTCTCGGTTTAATGACCCACAGCTAGGTGAGCCAAACTGAGCTTGGGCTGCCTCGCTTGCCTGTAACAAGACCGCGACACGACCGAAGTGAGTCAGGCGGAAGATCAGGTGGCGTGGAAGATCTGGGAAGGATCGAACCAACCATTGAGAAGCGGGCAGAACTGATCGTGGTATACCCTCGCGATCTCCGGGTCGGGAAGCCGCGCGAGCTGCATCCCGTCAATCTCCTCCTTCACCTTGGCGACTTGAATCCAAGGAGTAAGCGGCGGCCCGTCTTCGGGAAGCAAGTTCGTGATCGAAAGCTCAATTAGCGATTCGAGGTGCCTTTCCGCATCCCGGCGAATATCCCTCAGCGTTCTAGAAGATCTTCCTCCGTCCCGAGCATACGCGTCTAAAATGTTCTGTAACGGGATACTGTGGTCTTTTGCGAGGTTCCCCAAAAATCGAGCCATTGATCGCACATCCCCAGAGCTATTCTCCTTCAAGAACACGCCTCCCGTCTCGGCCAAAGTACCTCGCAGCATGCGGTAAAGCAAAGGGAGCGAAAACCGGCGGGGACGTGAACTCTCACCCTCGATCGCAACCTCAACCCCCATATTAGCTGCACGTTTCACCACCTCAGCTCCCGACCATTCGCATTCGATTCTCAATACTGGGATTTCAGGAAGGGGGACTTCCTTCTGCGTGTAACGATTAAGCGTCTCCAAATCCTTCCGATAAACATTGATGCTTTTGGCCGTGCCTTTGAGCTTCACGGACTCTCCGTCGAAACGCCGGGTTGGGTCCCGCATCCCAGGGTGGCGAAGATTCTGGAACGCAGCGAGGAGCTGGCCATCCGGATCGAGTAAATGCACCGGGAATGCCACCGTACGCCAGTAGCTCGCATTCTGCGCGTCCAAGCTCGGCAGAATGCGAGTGTGATACCTAGGAGGCACGAAACAACTCAACACGTCACGCAAACGTGTGAGGCCGACGAGCAGGTCTCGCTGCGAACAGATCGGCACGGCGTTGTCTCCATATAACAGCCGCGGAAGATTCCCTTCGATCTTGGTGAGGAACCACTTCTTGCTGCTGTCGTCATGTAGCCCGAAGAGCCGCAAGGCCTGACACGGGCCGACAACCAGCCGAACTGCCAGTTTGCCTGATTCGTAGCGAGTCAACGCCGCTTTGTGGATTTCGGGCAGCAAGCTGCAACCGACTTGATTCGCCTCAGCCAGTGCGGTTTCGACGGCCATCGGCTCGGAAGCAAACAAGTCGTGCAGTGGAAGGCCCGGCGTTTTGATCACGAACTGATCCATAAGGGTGGAATGAGCAGATGCTAAAAATGGTACGATATTCAGAGAGTGTTCGAAGTGTCTCCCAACGACGGAGAACCACGCGCGTGCGCCTGCGGAAACTGATGCGTCTCAGCCATTCTTACCCTCTTCTTGCTTTGAGAGGTGCAAAGCATCCAACACCCCCGCCAAATAGGCGATCTTCTCCTCGACGCAGCTGAGGCCCATAATGGCGTCGTGATGAGCCTCCGCCAGAAGCCGCGCGTGCTCCGCATCGGTGAGTTCCACGTCATCGGTAAGCAACCAGGATGGCTCGGGAAAAGCCACCGGATCGATCATGGAAAAGGCCAATCGCAAAATCTCCTCATGCGATCGCTTCACTAGAGGCTGCGGCAGGTTTGGCACTTCCCGAAGACCGAGGCGGCGCAACGACTCGTTAAGGAGATAATGGCCGCGAATGCCCTTGAGCGGGATGATCTTCCCCTTGTTCACCAAGTCGTGAAACGTACTCCGCGCGAGCGGTGGATCGAAAAAGGCGCTAATCGTCTCCCGGCGAACGGCAAACTCTGGAACGTTACAGGTCGGCTGGGGGGTCTTTGCCATGAACGAGTCTTGAGCGAGCCGGCAAAAGCCGCACGCAGATTTTTAGCTATGCTGTCCGGACTCGCGACGAAGCCAATATCCGTGCGCCGGCAACTCGATCCCCAGCTTCATACACCGCTTGCGGAGCGCGACGTCAGACACGCCGAGTTCACCTGCGGCGTGGGTAAGCGGCTTGCTCCACACTAGTTTCTTGAGCGACGCCTTCGACGGCCAGTTGATCTGAAGTCTGACAGGGAGTTCGACCGGCGGCGGCGAAGCAAGAAGCGCCTCCGGCGTCAGGCTCCAGAACTCGTCGAGCGCGGCTTGGGAACCGACGTTGTTGCGGTAGTAGAGGTCCATCATCTTCGTGGAGGTGCCGTTATTGTAGGCGGTCAACGCCTCGTTCTTGTCGCGCTCCGACTGGAAGCTGATCGACGTGTGGCGGATGATGTCAGAGACCCATTTAGCCGCCTTGGTCGCTTTCTTCAGTTGCTTGAATTTATAGTCCCAACCCTCCGGCAGGCCTTTGAAGGGCAACCGCTTCAACCATGAAGCCAACACCGGCGGGATCGGCACCGAGCGATTGAGCTGACGGCGCAGTTTACCACCAGTAACGCGGATATGGGTTTCGCCAATATCCTCAGGCTTCAAGTCTTCGATTTCACTCGGACGCAAGCCTGCAAATAGCCCGATCGCAATGGCTGGTGCGGTCGCTCCATCCTGGTACGCCACTGCGGCGTAGAGCAGGCGCTTCACCTCCGACAGCGAAAGGATCGAAATCTGGCTGATCTCTCGCGTGAGCTTGTCGAGACGCAGGCAAGGATTTTCCAAGCAGTAGTGGTGCCGGACGGCCCACCCGAAAAAGACAGAGAAGATCCGACGGAATGACCGCTGGGAACGCAAATTGGTATATTTGCCAAGCGCCTGCTCCAGATCCTGCACCGTGAACGAGTGCACGTGCCTGTTCGGTCCGAGCTTAACCAGAAGGCTGAGTCCAGTTTCGTAGTTCGCCCGAGTCGCATCCACAATGTTTGTCCGCGAGCCAAGAAACTCCGCTTTGGCGTTCAGAATCGAAATCGCCTGAATCTCCGGTCGATAGCGGCTTTCGAAAAACGAGAAGGCCTGATCCAAGCTCACCCCCTTTGCCTCCGCCCGGGCCTGAAGGCTCTGGTAATGCGCCACCGCCTTGGCGAAAGGAGCCTCCCCGAGCTGCTTGATGGCGGCCTCCGCGTCGGCGAGTTGTTCTGACGTCAATAAGGTCCGGCGAGCTTTACGTGGCTCCGGGTGACCGGCGACCTCGAGTTCCAGATCCGCGACACGTTGCACGGCTTCGATCCGCTTCCCGTAGTTTTGGCGGATTCGCCGTCCATCCGGCATGGTCCCGGTGACGCGCCACGACTCGCTACCTGTCGCGTTGCGGAAAGGCTGGATCTTGAAGCGGACAATTTTCTTCGGCCGGGCCATGGTGCATTTTTGGCAACTATTCTGGCAACTGCCAAGCACCCGCAAAAAACAAAATCACAACTAATTGATTTTCAATTTGTTGAATTTCATAATTTTTTCTTTCGCAATGAAGAGGTCAGGAGTTCGAATCTCCTATGCTCCACCAGCCGGATCCCACCCTAACCCGCTCATTTCGAGCGGGTTTTTTGTTTCCCGGACCTCATTGCCACGACCACCAGGGCGAGGCCTCGGCGCGGGCGCAGTGGACCTCGACGTGGTGGTGGCCTTCGGATTCGAGCCGGCGGCGCAGCGCGCCGACCGCAACGTCGGGCGCGTTGCAATCGCGGCTGAGGTGACCGAGCACAACGCGCCGCAGGCCGGGGTGCGCGAGTTCGGCGACGAGCTCGGCCGCCTGGGCGTTGGACAGGTGGCCGTGGCGCGAGCTGATCCGCTGCTTGGTCGACCACGGGCGCTTGGTGTCGGCCTCCAACATGGCGTCGTCGTAGTTCGCCTCGACGAACAAGCCGTGCACGCCGCGCAGGCGCTCGACCATGCCGCGGGTGACGAAGCCGGCATCGCTGAGCAAGCCGAGCCGGTAGGTATCGTGGGCGATGACGAAGCCGACCGGATCGACTGCGTCGTGCTGGATCGCGAAGGGCTCGATCTCGACCGCACCAATGCGGAACTTCTGCCCGGCATCGAAAATTTTCCAAGTCGCGCCCTCCACCCCGCCCTCACGCACGACATGGGCGGTGGCGGCGGTGGCGTAAACCGGCAGCGGGGCCTGCCGGAGCAGCACCCGCAGGCCGCGGATGTGGTCGCCGTGCTCGTGGGTGAGCAAGATGCCGTCGAGGCTCCGAAGCTCGATGCCGAGCGCGCGCGAACGATCGACGAGTTGTTTGGCGCTCAGCCCGGCGTCGACCATGAGACGCACGCCCCCCACCTCGATCACCGCCGAGTTTCCCGAACTTCCGCTTCCCAGCACCGCCAGACGCATCGCGGCGGACGCTAGGAAGATCCCGCAGCCGATGCCAGAGCCAAG
>Ga0207679_10002229_pt1 | contig 11975 bp, 12 predicted proteins | sample KBSC73metaG_FD_184320 | JGI IMG/M metagenome (GOLD analysis project Ga0207679, IMG submission 184320) | Corn rhizosphere microbial communities from Kellogg Biological Station, Michigan, USA - KBS C7-3 metaG (SPAdes) (version 2) | ecosystem: Host-associated > Plants > Roots > Rhizosphere > Soil ...
CACGCGATCGGGGCCGGGATATCCCTCCTCGAATTCCAGCAGAATGCAGACGTCACCTATCGTCTCTACGATTATGGACGCCCGCGGGAATTGCACCTCGACGACGCCATTTCCGTCGCCAGCCGCTGCGCTTACCCGGAAAACCTCCGGCAGCATGTGACCGACGACGCGGAACGCGTTCTCCTCAAGGGTCCGCCGTTCAGCCTGGTGCAGAGCCGGGAGGACGCCCTCACTGACCGGCACCGCTGGGTTCTGCCCCTGGAAGGCGCCGCGCGTTCCGGCGGCGACGTCGCTGCGGCCGGCGAGTGCCTGCTGGTCGAGGCGGGCGAAACGGTTTCCAGCGACGGCGCGCTAATGCTGATCGGCGCTACGGCCTAGCACTGATTGCGAGGGCGATGGCGCCGAGCGGCCCGGAGTCGCTTCCCAGGTCCGGCGCACGCACGTAATCGCCATCCGCGGGAAGCTGCATATATCCGCGCAGGCTGTCGACCAGCTTTGACTGGATCAGCCCAACCAGATGCGGCTGACGGTCGATCACCCCGCCCCCGATCGCGATGCGCCATGGCGCCGCAGCCGACACGATTGCATGGCACAGCTGGGCGAGGGTCCAGGCGACCGAATCCCAAACGGGGTGATCGGGCGCCACATCCGCGAGGTCCTCGTCGAACCGGGCCTTGAGCGCTGTCCCTGAGGCCAGTCCCTCCACGCAATCGCCATGGAATGCGCAGGCGCCCGGCCAGTCGTCTCCGGGCAAGCGAGCGACGCGAATATGGCCGAGCTCGCAATGAGCGAAGCCTCGCGTGGGGTTGCCGCCAACGATCAACCCCACGCCGACACCCGTGCCCACAGTGATGTAAGCGAAATCATCGAAGCCGCGTCCCGCGCCCCACCGCATCTCGGCAAGCGCGGCGCCGTTTACGTCGGTATCGAGCGCCATCGGGACGCCGGCGGCAGCCTGAAGCCGCGGGCCAACGTCCGCGCCGGCCCAGCCAGGCTTCGTCGTCTCCAGCATATGACCGTAAGTTGCGGAGGCGCCGTTGACGTCGATCGGCCCGAAGCTCGCAATGCCGAGCGAAACAAATCCGAACGCGGCCTTCCAGTCTCGCAACAAGGTCTCGATCGCACCGAGCGTTGCGTCGGGTGCGGTCGTCGCGACGACCTCCCGCGCGAGCACCTCATCCGGTCCACGGGCAATGAGTACGACGCACTTGGTGCCACCCAGTTCGACGCCGGCGAAGTTCATGCTGCTATGGAGAGAAAAATGGTGGGCGTGGCAAGGATTGAACTTGCGACCCCTGCGATGTCAACACAGTGCTCTACCACTGAGCTACACGCCCACCCGGGTCAGCCGAACGGCTTGGAGAAGCGGCATTTAGGGAGGGGATCGGAAAGGCGCAACCCTGTCCTGAGCGAAGTCGGACGACACCCTTTTCGAGAGCTATAGGCGCCCGTGCTGGTCCTCGGTCTGGAAGATCCGGTCGACTTCCATCACCAGGTCCTTGAGGTGAAACGGCTTGGACAGCAGCTTGGCCTCCGGCGCGGTCCGTCCGCCCTGCAGAGCAACGGCCGCAAAGCCCGTGATGAACATGACGCGGATCGCGGGATCGATGGCGCTCGCCTTTTGGGCGAGTTCGATCCCGTCCATCTCGGGCATGACAATGTCGGTGAGCAGCAGATCGAAATGCTGCGATTGCAGCAGAGGCATGGCTTCGGTGCCGCAGCCGACCGCCTCAACCTCATAGCCGACCCTTTGCAGGGCCCGCTGCAAATATTCGCGCATCGACGTATCGTCTTCGGCCAGGAGGATTCTCGCCATGGGCTTCTCTATGCTCTGCAAAAGTGCGTTTTGCCAGAAGCGAATAATGCGTTCGCGCGTTGCAGGCTCCCTCAGCAAGTCCTAAACTGGCACGGAATTTAACCTTAGAGCCGTGAGCAAGCTCCCTTCACCCTTCATCCATGAACCGCATGGAGACCTCCCGGTCCTGCTGTCCGTGCCGCATTCCGGCCGCGACTATCCGGACTGGCTGATTGCGATGTCGGCGGGCGGGAAGCCGACATTGACGGTGCTCGAGGACCCGCTTGTCGACCGCCTCATATGGCGAGCGCTTCAGCGGGGCTGCGGCGCAGTCATCGCCCGTGCGCCGCGCGCAGCCGTCGACTGCAACCGCGCCGAGGACGAGGTGGATCCGTCCGTCGTTGATGGGGCACGGCGCGGCCGCGTCAGTGCAAGGGCTCGAGGCGGCCTAGGCATCGTTCCCGCGCGGACGCAGCAGCACGGCTATCTCTGGCGCCGGGCGATCAGTCCCAAGCAGCTCGACGAGCGCCTCAGTCAGGCGCATCGGCCCTATCATGAAGCCATCGAAGCGCAGTTGGCGGCGCTGGTTGAGCGCTTCGGCTGTGCCCTCCTGCTCGATTGCCACTCGATGCCGCCGCCGCCGGAAGGCGTACCGCCGATCGTGTTCGGCGATTGCCGCGGGCAAACCTGCGATTCCTGGATCAGCGCCGATGCAATGACGATCACACGGCGATGCGGTTTCGAGGCAGGGCTGAACGATCCGTTTGCAGGCGGCCACGTGATCCAGCGTCACGCAAACCCTTCAGGCGGGGTCCATGCGCTTCAGATCGAGATCGATCGGACCTGCTATCTCGAAGCCCGGCTCCAAAAGCCCGGCAAGGGGTTCGACGGTGTCGCCACCTTCCTCGAAGTTCTTGCCGTGGAGCTGGGCCAGGCCCTCATCGGCCGCCAATATGCGATGGCGGCCGAATAAGGCTTAGACGATCGCTTCCGACGTCTGCGGGAGCAGGCTCGGCGCCTTGCCCTGCTGCATCTGCCGCGCGAACACATCGCGCATCTGGCTCAGCGAGAAGAGGTGCGCGAAGATCAGCGGCAGCATGCCGTTCTGGTTCATCTTGCGCAGCTCGTCGCCGCGAAGGTTCCGGATCTTCTCCTCGTCGACCATTCGAAATCCGCGATAGACGAACGGCTGATCGAAGCCTTCCGGCTGGATCGCCACTTCGCCGTCCATGAGAAGGTCGGATTTTACGAGATCCTCGATAAACGCATTGGTGCGCAGGCCGGCGGCCTCGAACTGCTCGCAAAACTCAAGGATCGCCTTGGTGGCGCCGCTCGGCTGATCGCCTTCGAACAAGGGCTCGCCTTCGTCGAAGTCGCCAACCGCGCCCGAGCTCGGGTCATAGCAGAGCGAGAGCTCGTCGCTGTCCGGCCGGAGCTTCGCGAGGAGGAAGGGATAGCGACGCAGGTACGCGGGAATATAGACGTTCGGATCGGCCGAGCGCCCGTTCTCGTCGAGGAAGACGTTCACGCCTTCATTGAGGCCCATCAGCGCGATCGGGACCGGCGTGTCGCCCACGGAAAAGACGATCGGGAAGTGGCGCTGGACAAGCGTGAATTCGTCGACCGTGAGCGGTACCGCGTGCGTCCGGCCGACTTCCGGCATGCTATTGAGGCCGCGAACCTTCATTTGCCCGTGCTGGTCAAGGCTCAGCGGTTCGATCGCGTTGTAGAATAAAGGCAAACCTGGGTTCGGGGCGGCAGTCGCCATCTCAAATCTTCTCCTGGGGTCCGGACTTGCGGCCGCGCGCTCACGCAAGCCTGCCGAAAACAGTGACACGCGCCTCTATTGGCCTCGCGCGCGTAAGGCAAGCCACGGTTGCTTGGAGAAGCGCTGGTAGTTCATTGATCATTCAACGCTTTGCTGCGAAGCCGCCTGCATGGGGACCGGTGGTCGGTGAGCGCAAATACATTCTGGAACTTGCTGCCCGCCCTGCTGGGCCTGCTGGGCGGTCAGCCGGGCGCAGTTGGCCAATCAGTCACGCGGCTGATCGTCCAGGACGAGATCATCCTGCGCGTGCCCGTGCAGCCCCGGCCGCTGATGCCCTCCTTCGAATGGGTTGAGAAGAAGGGTCCCAAATGCTTGCCGGTGTCCGTCATTCAGCGGGCCCTGCTGTCCGGGCCTGAGCAGGTCGATTTCATCCTCGCCGACCGCTCCCGCATCCGTGCCCAATTCAATGAGGATTGCCCTGCGCTCGACTTCTACGGCGGATTCTATCTGCAATTGCAGGACGACCGTCTGTGCGCCCGGCGCGACGCGATCCATTCCCGCATCGGCACCAGCTGCACGATCGAGCGATTCCGGCAGCTCGTTCCAAAATTCCGGCACTAACCCGCCGGCTACGCGAACCGCCCCAGGGGAGGCGGCGGGGGAGCGGGGTCGTCCCAGGGCGATCCGCGCATCCGGCGACTGTTGCTGTAGACCCGATGACCTGACGGCCAGCCGTTCGATTGCTTAAACTTCCGCAATCCTTGCCAATTCGCGACGGAGGATCAGCCGCACGCGAAGGCCGGGCTGATTGTCTTCGAGAATCAGGTCGCCTCCATGCAGACGCGCGACCGCGCGCACCATGGCGAGGCCGAGGCCGCTGCCTTCGGTGGTACGGGCCTCCTCGAGCCGGCGATATTTGCTGACGGCGTCTCCGCGAAGTTCCGGCGTGATGCCCGGTCCACGGTCACCCACGATGATTTCGGCGAATTCGTCGGTGTCGTGAGCGGAAAGGCTGATCGCGCGGCCCGAGGCGGCATATTTCATGGCATTGTCGACGAGGTTCGCCACTGCCCGCCCGATCATCTGGCGGTTTCCGACGAAGGCGATTCCGCCGCTCGGTTCGACCTCGATTTTCAGCCCCTCTTCCTCGGCGACGGGCTGGTAGATTTCGCAAATGTCGCGGAGCAGTTCTGAAAGATCGAAGCTGCTGAACTGCTCGTGCCCCATGCCCGCTTCGGCGCGGCTGATCTCGAGCGTCGCGGAGATGATGCGCAACAGGCGGTCGATATCGATGGAGATCGCCTCCAGCGCCTGCTGCTCCAGCTCGGCCGACGCAAAAGTCGCGGCCTTCTCGACATTGGCGCGGATCCGCGTGAGCGGCGAGCGAAGATCGTGAGCGAGAGAGTCGGTGACCAATCGCAGCTGCTCGACAAGCTCCTCGATCCTTTCGAGCATGGCGTTGATCGCGTTCGCGATGACGGCGAACTCCTCGCCCTCGCCGCGCTCATCCAGCCGGTGGCTGAAATCGCCAGCCGCGATCCTCGCGGCGACCCTTCCGACCGCCCGCGCGCGACGTTCGGTAATTCTCAGCAGCATGATGCCGCCGATCAGGCCGAGCGGGATTGCAAGGAGCAGCGCGCCGACCAGGGCTTCGACCAGCGAGGCTCGCATGCGCTCGCGGTCCTCGATGCCGGTCCCGAGCAGCAAGCGTTCGCCCTTCGGCAGCTGGACCGTTCGCAGCGCATAGAGGACAGCCTGGCGGCTTCCTTCGGGATACAGGCGGATCTCCAGCCAATCGGCCTTGGCGGGAAGAGTCGGCGGCCATGCTGCGATATTGCCCGCAATCCGCCGCCCGCTCCCGTCAACCAGCAGGATTGCCCCGTTTCGTGCCCTGCCGCTGTCGATCTCTTCGCGGATGGTCCGAACGAGCCCTGCTGCGCCCTCGCGGCGATAGCTCCTGAGCAGGATTTCCTGCCTATCGTCGATGCGGCCGCGGACGCGCTGCTCGAACAGGGTGTCCGTCTGGTGATAGACGAACAGCAGGACCGGCACGCTGATAAGCAGGCTGAATGCGAGGCTGATGAGCGCCACGCGCACGGGCGCGGAGAAGGGCCGCATTCGCGCCCCCGGCCGGTTCAAGCCTGTTCGCTCAGCATGTACCCGACGCCACGCACCGTATGCAGGAGCGGCCGTTCGGACCCTTCATCGATCTTCTTGCGCAGGCGGCTGATGTGCACGTCGATGACATTGGTGCCCGGATCGAAATGATAATCCCAGACCTCTTCCAGCATCATCGTCCGGGTCACGACCTGCCCCTGGTTTCGCAACAAGAGTTCAAGAAGCCGGAACTCTCTCGGCTGTACGTCGATGCGCTTCCCGCCCCGTTCGACGCGGCGCGTCAGCAGGTCCAGGTTGAGGTCGGCGCAGTTGAAGCTGGTCGCGACCTGCGAGGAGGCTGGCCTGCGGCGCTGGAGCGCCTCGATGCGAGCGAGCAGCTCAGAAAAGGCGAAGGGCTTCGCGAGATAATCGTCGGAGCCCGCCTTCAAACCTTTCACTCGCTCATCGGTCGAGCTCAGCGCGGAAAGCACGATCACCGGCGTTTCGATGCCGGCCGCACGGATCGCGCTCAGGACCGCAAGGCCATCCATCCCCGGAAGCATACGGTCGAGCACGATCGCAGCGTAATTTCCATCGGTGGCGTGGAAGAGACCGTCGCGCCCGTCGGCGGCGCGGTCTACGATGAACCCGTTCTGCGCGAGCCCACTCGCGATATAGTCCGCGGTCGTAACATCGTCTTCGACAACGAGGATCTTCTTGCTCAAATCAGGCTCCCGTCTCGGCTAATTGAACATTGCGGATTGTAGAGCGCCCCTCGCGGCGGATGGACACCGGAGTGACAGCGGCGGGCACGGACGAATTGCCCCCGACGACGGCAGGCTGGCCGCCGATCTGCTCGATCACATCGCCGACGCGGATATCGGCGGCAGCGGCCGGACCCCGGCTGGCGACGCTCGTCACGACGAGCAAGCCTTTTCGTTGAGGCAAGCCGAGCCTTGACGCCGTGGCTCCGTCGACAGGCTCAACCGTCGCTCCGAGGGCGCTGTCCAGCCGCAGCAGAGCGCGGGCATCGGCAGACGCCGGGCTGTCCACTCGGAGCGGCCGGAAGGCAAGGAACAAGGCAAGTGCCACGAAGGCGCCGAGTATCAGCAGCGGCGCGGCACCGCGCCAGATCTGAACATTATGCGCCATGCTGGGCATCATCGCTTCCGATACCTTATCGCGCGGCGATGCATATGATGACAAATCCGTAAGTCGACAAAGATGAAAATCCGCCCTCGAAAGTCCTAGTTTCCTTGACAAGCTGAAGCCGTGCGGCATAGCCGCGCTTCGCGCGTTGGCGTATCGGCCATGAGAAGCCGCGGCCCACTCTATCATCCGGAACTTGAATGACTTTTGCCGATCTCGGCCTTTCCGACGAACTGCTGAGCGCAGTCAACGACAGCGGCTATGACGAGCCGACACCGATTCAGCGCGCCGTGATCCCGTCCGTATTGATGGGCAAGGACCTGATCGGCATCGCCCAGACCGGCACCGGCAAGACCGCCGGTTTCGTCCTGCCGATGATCGACATCCTGCATCACGGCCGCAGTCGGGCGCGCATGCCGCGCTCCCTCATTCTCGAGCCGACGCGTGAGCTCGCCATGCAGGTTGCCGAGAATTTCGAGAAATACGGGAAATATCATCCGCTCTCGATGGCGCTCCTGATGGGCGGCGTTCAGATGGGCGACCAGGTGAAGGCGCTCGAAAAGGGCGTCGACGTGCTGATCGCGACCCCGGGACGCCTGATGGACCTGTTCGCCCGCGGCAAGATCATGCTGAACGACTGCAACCTTCTCGTGATCGACGAAGCCGACCGCATGCTCGACATGGGCTTCATCCCCGACATCGAGGAAATCTGCTCCAAGCTCCCGAAGTCCCGGCAGACACTGCTCTTCTCGGCGACCATGCCGCCGCCGATCCAGAAGCTCGCCGCGAAGTTCCTCAACGATCCCAAGCGTGTCGAAGTCACCCGGCCGGCAACCGCCAACGTGAATATCGAGCAGAAGCTCGTCGAGGTCAGCGCGGACAAGAAGAAGGACGCGCTCAAGGACCTGCTGAAGTCCGAAGAGGTGACGACAGCGATCGTCTTCTGCAACCGGAAGACCACGGTCCGCGAACTGGCCGGAAGCTTGCGACGCGCGCGCCTCGCTGCCGGTCAGATCCAGGGCGATATGGATCAGGCGCAGCGCATTGCGGAATTCGATCGCTTCAAGGCGGGCGACATCAACATCCTCGTCGCCTCCGACGTCGCCGCGCGCGGCCTCGACGTCAAAGGCGTCAGCCACGTCTTCAATTTCGACGTTCCCTGGCAGCCCGACGACTATATCCATCGCATCGGCCGCACGGGGCGCGCCGGCGCCAAGGGCACGGCGATCACGCTTGCAACCAAGGCCGAGGGCGAGCTGGTGGAGCGGATCGAGAGGCTCACCGGCCATAAGATTCCGCGCATCGGCAAATCGACCAAGGCAGACGAGCCGAAGAAGGTGCACGAGCCGAAGCCGGCGGCGAAGGCCAAGCAGGTCGAGCCACGGCAGGTCGAGCCCAAGCAGATCGAACCCAAGCAGATCGAACCCAAACAGGTCGAGCCCAGGCGCGAACCCAAGCCTGCAAAGGAGCCGCAGCCGCGCCGCGATGAACGCTCACCGGTCGTCGAGGACATCAGCAACGAATGGAATGGCCCGATGCCGTCGTTCCTTTCAGTCAGCGCCGGCTAGTTACAGGCCTGACACTGGAAAGCGCGTTTCTTGCTTCCTAGCTCCCTCGCGGGCTGTGCAAACGAAGGAAACGCGATGACCGAGACGAGCGAATATGTTCTCCCGAAAGTGTGGACCTGGGAGCAGCCCAGCGGCGGCCAGTTCGCGAGCATCAATCGACCGATAGCCGGCCCCACGCACGACCGCGAACTTCCGGTCGGAAAGCACCCATTCCAGCTCTATTCGCTGGCGACCCCGAACGGCCAGAAAGTCGCCATCATGTTCGAGGAGCTGCTCGCCAAGGGTCACAGCCAGGCCGAATATGATGCCTGGCCGATCCGCATCGGCGACGGCGACCAGTTCGGCAGCGGCTTCGTCGACGTGAATCCCAATTCCAAGATCCCGGCCCTGGTCGACCGCGGCGGGCCGGAACCCGTGCGCATCTTCGAATCCGGCGCGATCCTCGTCCATCTCGCGGAGAAATTCGGAGAGTTCCTGCCTGCGTCCGGTGCGGCGCGCGCGGAGACATTGTCCTGGCTTTTCTGGCAGATGGGCAGCGCGCCCTTCCTCGGTGGCGGCTTCGGCCACTTCTTCGCCTACGCGCCCGAAAAGTTCGAATATCCGATCAATCGCTATTCGATGGAGGCCAAGCGCCAGTTCGACGTCCTGAATCGCCGCCTGGCCGACAATGAATTCATCGCCGGTCCTGATTATTCGATCGCCGACATCGCGATCTGGCCCTGGTACGGCGGCGTCGCACTCGGACGCAGCTACGAGGGAGCGGACACGTTCCTCGCCACCAATGAATATGAGCATGTGTTGCGCTGGGCGAAGCAGATCGATGCGCGTCCCGCCGTGAAGCGCGGCCGTATCGTCAACAAGCTGAGCGGCGACGAAAGCGAGCAATTGCACGAGCGCCACGACGCCAGCGACTTCGACCTAAGGACCGAAGACAAGATCAAGGGCCTTGCCGCGGACGAGGCCGAAGCCGTGAAGGACGACGCGATCTAGTTTTGAGGCCGGTAGCGCTGCAGGAATTCGTTCGCGAACGCCTGCAGCCGCTGGCCCGCAATCGCATCGCGCAGACCCTGCATCATCCGCTGGTAGAACCAGAGGTTGTGTTGGGTCATCAGCATCGCGCCAAGGATCTCGCCCGCTTTGACGAGGTGATGGACATAGGCGCGGCTGAAGGTCGTGCACGCCGGACACCCGCAACCTGGCTCGATCGGCTCTGGATCATCCGCAAAGCGCGCGTTGCGCATGTTGATCGGACCGTCGGCAGTAAACGCCTGCCCGGTTCGCCCCGAGCGCGTGGGCAAAACGCAGTCGAACATGTCGATACCGCGGACCACCGCTTCGACAATATCGTCCGGCTTGCCGACGCCCATCAGGTAGCGCGGCTGGTCTGCAGGCAGCATGCCGGTCGCGAAATCGAGGCAGCCGAGCATTGCCTCCTGCCCCTCGCCCACGGCGAGCCCGCCAACCGCGTAACCGTCGAAGCCTATGTCGATGAGCGCGTCGGCCGATGCCTTGCGCAACTCCGCGTCGAGTGCACCCTGCTGGATTCCGAACAGCGCCGCGCGCTCCGCATGCTCGCCGCCGCGGTCGAATTCCTCGCGAGATCGCTTCGCCCAGCGGATCGATCGCTCCATCGCCTCACGCTGCACCTGAGGCGTGGATGTCGTCGAAACCAGCTCGTCGAACTGCATGACGATGTCGCTGTCGAGGAGCCGCTGCACCTCAATCGAGCGCTCCGGTGAGAGCATGTGCCGCGACCCGTCGAGATGGCTCGCGAAGGAGACCCCCTCTTCCGTGACCTTGGTCAGCTCGCTGAGGCTCATCACCTGATAGCCGCCGCTGTCGGTGAGGATCGGCCGGTCCCACCCCATGAATCCGTGCAACCCGCCCAGCTTCGCGACCCGCTCCGCCCCCGGCCGAAGCATCAGATGATAAGTGTTGCCGAGGATGATGTCCGCGCCGCTGGCCTGCACCTCCTGGGGCCGCATAGCCTTTACGGTCGCCGCAGTGCCCACCGGCATGAATGCAGGCGTGCGGATCTCCCCCCGCTGCATCGTGATCACGCCCGCGCGCGCTGCACCGTCGGTCGCGGAAATGGAGAAGTTGAAACGCCCTGCTGCGGCCATCGGCGGCCCGTAGGTCAGCCGGGACAACGCGTCCATGAATCACGCGCCGAAATCGGCAGGAATCTTTGGGTGTCCACAACCCGGAAAGCGCCAGACTCGCGCGCCTGTTGATCGAGCAGGAAGCCATGTCCCGCTCCGTAGATCACCGCGATTCGATCGCCTGGCCTACCTATGCGCCTGAGATTATCGAGGATGCGCAAGTTCCTCGTGTACCAACTGCCCACCCACGCGGCGCCTGGATTCGTCGTCGCATCACCTAGCCGAGCGATATCGTAGTAAATCCGCTGGTCATTTTGCCGATAAGAAGGAGCGTTGAGCCGGCGAAGCCACGCCGAGACTGGCGTGCAAGCCATCAGTCGGCCGTCAACGTCGGCTCGCGCCTGGATTTTCTCCTGAACAGACCGCCAATCGCCGCCGCGTCCATGCGCGTTCGCCCAGGCGGGAAAGTCATAGTCTGCATCCTTGCCAGGGGGCTCCTCATTCCAGTCGACCGCATCTATTTGAGCAAGGTGAAGGCGTGCGGCGAGCCTCAGGCCGATCTGATCCCGCTCATCCGCGCTCAATTTGTATCGGCCAGCGCGATACTCAGCGTAGCGGCGATCAAGATCGGATTGCCGGCCAGCTCGCCATTCGACGGCAACTCGGGTTGGATGGAAGGTTGCGAGCTGCTCGACGACGGTCTCGATCTCGCGCTGGCGCGATGGTGTGAGTACGTCCCCAACCTTGGTGTTTCCAATGTCGCGCGCCGGATTATCGAAATGAGGCGAACCGACGACGAGCAGCTGCGGTCGATCGAGGTTTTGCGCTGAAGCTGGGAAGCTCGCGGCGATTGCGGCAGCAAAAGCGATTGTCTCTTTCAAGGAATTTTCCTCCTGAGCGGTGCTCTATGAAGTCACACCGCGCCCGCAAGGATCTCTCCGCTATGCCGCCACAAAGAGCGCTATTTTGATCGAGGCAGTAACAGGCTCGCGTCGCCATAGGAGTAGAAGCGGTAGCCTGCCTCGATCGCATGCTCATAGGCCGACTTCATCACGTCGAGGCTCATTAGCGCGCTGACGAGCATGAACAGGGTCGAGCGCGGCAGGTGGAAGTTGGTGATCAGGCCATCGATCGCCGTGAAGCGGTACCCCGGCGTGATGAAGATGGCGGTGTCGCCTTCGAACGGCCGGATCACCCCGTCGTCGCCCGCAGCGCTTTCGAGCAGGCGAAGGCTCGTCGTCCCGACCGCGATCAACCGCCCGCCGGACGCGCGAACCTCGTTCAACCGATTGGCGGTTGCCTGATCGATGCGCCCCCATTCCGCGTGCATCTTGTGGCCGGTCGTGTCTTCCGCCTTCACCGGCAGGAAGGTGCCCGCACCCACATGAAGGGTCAGTGTCTCGCGGCGGACGCCGCGCTCATTAAGGGCCTCCAGCAGCCGCGGCGTGAAGTGAAGGGCCGCCGTCGGGGCAGCCACCGCTCCTTCCTCACGCGCG
>Ga0207679_10002231_pt1 | contig 11971 bp, 10 predicted proteins | sample KBSC73metaG_FD_184320 | JGI IMG/M metagenome (GOLD analysis project Ga0207679, IMG submission 184320) | Corn rhizosphere microbial communities from Kellogg Biological Station, Michigan, USA - KBS C7-3 metaG (SPAdes) (version 2) | ecosystem: Host-associated > Plants > Roots > Rhizosphere > Soil ...
CTGCCAGTGATGGTCCCACCGATGAGTGACACGGTGCCAGTAGCGCCCTCTACGCCAACAGCATTGTTGAGAAAGCTGGAGTTGGTCGCTACGAAATAAGCCTCGGCCGCTACGACTATCCCTTGCGCCGCATTGCCCTGGAAGACGTCGTTGCTGCTGAACAGCTGCGAACCATCCACAGTCGCACCGCGAAAGAAACTGTTCTGGATCACATTGCTTTCTAGAAAGGCATGAGAGCCAGCAAATACCCCCACACCCAACCCATCAGCGCGCTGAATCGTGTTGCCAGTGAGATAACACACACTTGCGGTATTACATAAGACTCCTGTGCCGCCGCCGTTGATGGTAAATCCCTGCAGGGTGACGCTGCGCGAGTCCTCGATATCCACTGCCGCTAAGGTACCGTTGGAACGATCCGTGATCGAAGCGCCACTTTTGGCAATCAGGGTGAGGCGATCCATACTTTGGATCACGATGTTTCCTTTGCATGCGCCCGAAACTGTGATTGTGTTAGGTCCTTGCGGGTTGGTCGTCGCGAGCAGACGCAGGGCTGTGCGAATGGGTTGTTGTTTATCGCAATTCACGGTGAGCTTGGTCGCATGGGCGGACTGGCTTGCGGCCCCAATGGATATCAACAGAAAGAATGCAAAAGCACGTGCACTTTGCCTCATGGATTTTTCCTCTCCCACGTCAGTGAGTGTGGTGCGTTCATTTCGATTTGGATTGAAGTCTTTTCGAACAGCCACACGCCTACAGCGGTTAGGCCGGTATGGCTTGACCCTTGACGCATAGCGATGCGTCCCATGACGCACGTCTTGATGAAATGGTGCTTACAAGGCCCGATACGGCTTCGAGGGCAAGAGCCTAGGAAGGAATGGGCTAGGGGGATAGGCTCCGCCACGACGTGTCCGCGACAGTGCGCCCAAAGGGAGCGATTGTCAAGGTGGATCGATGGGGGAGTTGATTTGAGAGGCCATTGTCACGGTAGAAGTGTCGCCTAAAAATTTCTGATCGATGTCGCCGAAATGTGGGAATACCCGCTGGTGCATTCGGGGTAATGGTACTTCTGTACCCAAGCACGGCCCTTCGAAACCTTTGCTAATCGGCGGTTTACGCGCCAGAATGGGGTTTCGCAGCGACAGCTTCCTACCCACATGGAAAAAGGTTTTGGCACTGCCCTGGCGTCTCTCCCTCCGACCAAGAAGGCTGGGGCGCGGGTTGCGCTGGTCGACATCAACGGGCCAGCCAAAGCGGTACTGACGGAGTGCTTCCGACAATTTGGGGTGGAGAGCTTGCCTTTGGAAGGTCCGATCGCCGCCGAGCGATTGGCGAAAGAAAAATTTGAGGCTTGCGTGGTGCGTTTAGTCGGCGATTCGCAGCCTGTGATGGAAGCGGCGCGGCGGTCGCAGTCCAATAGCCGGATGGTGATTTACGGAGTGGGCGGCAGCGCGCAGGAGGCGATGAAATTCTCCAAGTACTGCATCAATGCCGTCTTTCATGAACCTGTCGAGCGACAGGCGGCGCTGAAGCTGGTGCGCGCAACGCAGATGTTAGTGCTGCATGAATTCAGGCGATATGTGCGCATTCCGGTGATGACTGAAGTTGGCGTGATGCTGGCGGATGGAACGCAGATTACCGCAACGACCCAGGAAGTGAGTTCCGGGGGAATGTCGTTAAAGTGCGCGCACGCATTTGAGCCAGGACAGCTGGTGGAAGTTTCATTTGCACTGTTAACCCTGCCACGCATCTGGATTCGCGGGAACGTGACGTGGCGCGGAAAGAATCGATCGTTCGGAATCAAGTTCGATGCAACCGATGACAGGCGGATCCGGCTGAAGGAATGGATTGACGCGTATCTGGAGAGCTAGACCGCGATTGGATCGGCAAACGCCGAGTTTTCTGCATCATCCCCAGAAAAAATGATTGGTTCATGCTGCTGCTGGAAATTTGAGTTTAGTTTCCGTAGCGGTCTTTGAGGTAGCGGGCAACTTCGTCCTGGAGTTGGCGGTAGTCCGAGTGAATGGTTGAACGCAAAGCCGCCTCGGTGGAACTGCCTTGTCCGATGCGCTCAAGAATTCTTTGTAAGTCTCCCATGCCGGAGGTCGAGTGAATGAATTCGACGGCGGCGAGGGACTGATCGTAGGCGAGCCGGGCTTCGATCGCCGAGAACCCCATGAAATTACCTTCGAGAGTGTTGAAGGGGAGGGCATGGTCCGCCTGAAAGAGCTGCGACAGTTGGCGACCACTGGATTGCGTGGATTTGCCTTCCACTAATTGCGCGATACCTTCATGAAGCCATTGCGGGCAGCGTCCACCAGAGATTTGGTTGATGAAGGAGTGTGCCAGTTCGTGTTTTAGAACCTGAGACAACTCGGGAGTGACGGAAACAAGTCCGTTGATGGGAATGCGGAGTTTGCCGTCGTTCACAGCGCCGCTCCAAGAAGGGGCTTGGGTCACATCGAAAAACGCCTGTTCTGTATAAAGCGCCACAGGAATACTGCTGCGCGGAGTAACGCCTAGTTCGCGCACGAGGTCGTCATAGTGGGCTTCCAACGTGGCCAAAAGATCGCGCCGGAACGATTCATCGCTACGCCTGCCTTCAAAACGAAGAATGAAGTGACTGCTCTCACGCGAGGAATAGTCGGCTTCGACGGTGGCTTCGCGCTGGGCTTGGGCGAGAAATTTCTCGACCGCCGGGTCGGGACGCACTTTTAAGGAACGTTTGAAGGTGCGGATTGCGTCTTGCGTGTGATCAGTAGAGGCCTGCACGTATCCAAGAATGGTGAGGGCATCCGGGGAATCGGGAGCACTCGCCACCGCGCGCTGTGCGAATGGGAGGGCTTCCGCCGCGTTGCCGGTGCGGGCAAGAAGGGCTGAATAGTAGGTCAGAATCGTTGCGTTTTCGCCCTGGAAGCGCAGCGCCGTTTCGAAGTAGCGGCGCGCTCCCGCGAGGTTGTTACGATCGAACTCGTGTTTTCCCGCCAGGAAGTAGGCCGTGGCAGTTAGCTCGGCGTTCCCTTCTTTTTCGACGGCTGCGAGAGCTTCCACATCGACCTGATTATCGTGGACGATTTTGGAGGCAACATCAGCTTCGCGGCGAAGACTTACCGCGGGGGCGAAATCGGGTACGTCGTGGGCCGCAGATCCTGAGGCTGAAGAGAGTTGAGGCGGAATGCCGCCTGTGTCTACTCGATCGACGAGCGACTTGGGTATCGCGTAGGAGTTATCTCCGATGTCATACTCGAGGCGCTTTCCCGTGTCGCGAACATGATCGGCCCAGATCGTTCGACCATTCTTCAGACGAATGACGTCCGCGGAAGCGGTGATGGAGGCCGCGAGCGAGCCGGCCAGCAGGAAGATGACAGAAAGCCGCACAGAAGCGCATTCTAGCAACGGGGGCATTGCTCAGCAGGTGACGAAAGTCATGGGGACCAAGTGGACGATAGCGTGTCTGATTGTGCTTTTGCTGGGCGGGACAATCCGAGGACACGCTGAGAATTCTTCGCCTCGCACAGCGAGCGATTTGTACACGCAATTGCGAAGTGTTGGACTCGACAAGGGCCGGGTTTATCACATTCGCGAGGCCGCACTTGATCGCAACAGCCTGCACATTTTGTTGCAAGACGGCGAGATCGCATTCACCACGGACATTTGCGGGCGCATCACGGGCGCGTTTTTCGTCGGCGACGGGGAAGTTTTGTTGCGCCCGCCGAACAAGATCGAGCGAGCTTCGCTTGCGCTGTTTACGGGAATGGCGATTCTCGAAGAACAGTTCACGACCGCATACATCCGGTTTAATGATGAGACGTTCGACGAGCTTAAGCCCGCGCTAAGGCCAATCGAGGGTGCGGAATTCGTCACGCAGTTTGGAGGAACGGCTTCGCGGTTGGCGGACAGCGACGCGCTACGGCTGCTGTTGGACTTCAGCCAGTTCCTGCCGGGAACAGCGGCTCCTCCACAGGAGTTCACGATTTCCGGCAGATTGTTGCATGCGCGACTACAGGGCCGCAAGCTTGGTGCGATTGATCTTTACTACGACGCGACCGTGCCGGATTCCATCTGGGTTGCCCAACTGAAGACCGAAAATCAAATCACCTACATCGACACCCTGACATCGTTTGCGCCACGAACGGCAGTGCCGAGAGCAGCGCCGCCTTCTTCGTCGCGGAGAGATGATGTCACGATCGGCAGCTATCGGGTGGCCGTAGGCATTCGCCCTCCGCGACAGTTGGATGCAGATTCCCAGATGCAAATTGATGTATTGCGTGGCGGGCAAAGAGCGCTGTTGTTTGAGCTGTCGAGATATCTGGACGTTCGATCGGTAGAGTTGGACGACAAACCTCTCGAGTTCATTCACAACCAGGCGCTTGAAGGCAGCCAACTCGCGCGTCGGGGTAATGATCTGATCGCGGTTGTGTTTCCGCAAATGTTAGTAGCCGGCCAGAAGATCAAGCTCCGATTCAAGTATGGAGGCGAGGTGATCTCTGAAGCCGGATCGGGTCTTCTTTATGTTGGAGCGCGCGGCACGTGGTATCCGAATCTCGGGCTTGCCATGTCCAATTTCGATCTCGAGTTTCACTATCCGGCGGCATGGACCCTGGTTGCGACAGGAAAGCCTGCGGTGCTCGGGAAGAGCATCACGAACGAGGGACAAATTTTGACTGCCGGTGATCAAGCAACACGTTGGGTATCAGAGCGTCCCATTCCGGTGGCAGGGTTCAATTTAGGGAAATATGAGCGCGCCAGGGCAACGAGCGGAGCGATCGCTGTCGATGCGTATGCGACGACTGGGGTAGAAAAAAACTTCCCCAAAGGCCAGGAAGAAGTTGTGGCGATACCCAGCCTACGGCGCCCGAACATGCCGGGCACGGCGGTTGTAGTCACAACGCCGCCACCGTCGCCGGCCCGTAATGCTCAATCGGTGGCAGATCGATCTGCGCAAGCAATCGATTTCTTCGGCAAACGATTTGGTCCGTATCCTTATTCTTCACTGGCGCTCACTCAGTTGCCAGGCGACCTGAGCCAAGGATGGCCTGGGCTGGTGTTCCTATCGAGTTACGCGTTCTTGTCTGAGGCGGAGCGCCAACACCTGCGGCTCGACCCGGTGCAGTCGATTCTAAGTTCGCAGGTTCTAATCCACGAGATCGCTCATCAGTGGTGGGGCGACCTGATCGCTTGGCGAAGCTATCGGGACCAGTGGTGGGTGGAAGCGATGGCGAACTACTCGTCATTGATGATGCTGGAACGAGAAAATCCTGCTCAGTTTCGAGCGGTTCTCACCAGATATCGGGACAACCTCTTTGAGAAAAATACAAATGGTGAATTGTTGAAAGATGCCGGGCCAGTCACATTCGGCGGACGCTTGTCTTCGTCACGTTTTCCGAACGGTTATGAAGCAATCAGTTATGGCAGAGGAACGTGGCTGTTTCACATGCTGCGCTCGATGCTGCGGGAGGGAACATTGAAGCGCGGCGCGCCGTCAGAGGATCCATTTCTACGCGGACTGCAGCGACTGAGGGAAAAATACCAGGGGAGATTGATCACGACGGGAGAGTTAGTGGGCGTGTTCGAAGAAGATCTTCCGCCGCAGCTCAGGTACGAGGGAAAGAAATCCCTTGCATGGTTTCTGGACGGGTGGATCAATGGCACCGCGGTGCCCAAACTCGAGCTGCAAGGGACGAAGTATGTCTCCCGGGAAAATTCAGTCGTGATCACAGGCAAGATCATGCAAAAGGAAGCACCGCCCGAGTTGGTGGTGCCGGTACCTCTTTATGGGCAGATCGGGAACAATCCCGAGCTTGTTTTCCTAGGGCAGGTGTTTTCTGACGGTCCGGAAACGACATTTCGAATTGTCGCTCCCCACAGGACGACGAAGGTTCTGCTCGATCCCAACCAGACGCTTCTCACGGCAAAGTAGTTGAGGAGAAGCCCACTCTGACACTCCGCCTCCCGGAATGGAACCCCTCGATAGGAAAAGACGTGGCGAAGCGTTTTCCTGGCGATTGTTAAAGACGACTAATCAGCGAGTTGCGCACGGATGGGTAATTCACTGCCATTGGCATTGCGTTTGCTTTTCAGATTGGCGGTTATGCAACGCGGTGCGCGGAGGGAGTGATGCAAAGCGCTGGCAAAAAGCGAGCCACTATCCTGCTGGTTGAGGATGACGAATTTGTGCAAGACGTGGCATTCGAGATTCTGGAAAGAGCGGGATTCCGTATTGTGCGATCGCGGAATGCTGCCGAGGCTTTAGAGGCGTATCGACATCAAGAAGAAGGAATTGATTTGTTGTTGAGTGATGTAGTGATGCCGGGCAAAACAGGGCCCGAGCTTGGGACAGAATTGCGAAAACATCAGCCTGAGCTGAAGGTGGTGTTTATGTCTGGGTACGGAGACAGTTGTCCGGAAGCAAGCATGCCCGACGCGAAAGAGGTTTATTACCTGGCAAAGCCATTTTCGGTAAAGACATTGGTGGACAAGATCAATGAAGCCTTCGGACAATCGACGGGGCGTCTCGCGGTTGGAGCGGGATAGACGTGGCGGGACGGTGACTGGATGTTGAGTCGCCCAGGTTGTTACATTCATTTGGAGCGAAAGAGCAAAGCGACCAGCCTGCGGACCTCTTCGAGATAGCCATCCATTTCCATTGTGATCCGAGCCCAGTCAACAGATTTCGAGGTGGGAGACTCACTCATAAGGCAAGCGAACGCTGGCTCCGTGGTCAAATCGACCTGACGATCTTCAGGAAAGCCGTAGCCCATGGCGTTCATGCGGCACAGTAAATCTGCGAGGGCAACGATCGCGGTTAACATTCGATGTTCGGGCGCGCGATCGATGTCGTGATGAAACGCAATGACGGTGGTTAACTCCTCGCCGAGGTGCCATTTTTCGGCGAGAAACTTGCCACTTTCGCAATGGGTAATGCCCAGGATTTCGAGTTCAGCATCCTGCAAGGAAATGTGGCGTGCCGTCGCGACATCGAGTGCGGCGCGAAATTCGTTTGGGACGAGCCAGAGGTGAGCGATGACCCCGATGTCGTGCAGCAATCCAGCCGGGTAAGCCTTTTCTGTATGGGGAAAGGCAATTGCCTGCGCAACGCGACGTGAGAGAAGTGCGCATTCAAGAGAGTGCTCCCAAAACAGCACTGGATCAAACGGGCCAGATGAAGGGGTGAGGTTGAGCAAACAACAGGAGACGGCGATTTCCTTCATGCGGCGAAGCCCCAACGCGATGACCGCGGCGTGGACCGTGTCCACCGTCTGATAGCGCCCGAAGAGTGGGGAGTTGGCGAGATGCAAGCAGCGTGCGGCGAGAGAGTTGTCGCGCGCGATGACATTTGAGACCTCGCTAATGCGCAGTTGATCGGGCGGCTTTTCGAGATAGTTAAGCAACTGGCTAACGACGACGGGCAAACTGGGCATTTGATCGAGCGATTCGAGTTTGCGGAGCAACTGATCGCGGACAGTCTCGGTCACGGCGCACCTCCTATCACATGGCGCGTGTCTCCGCGAACATACGCGGTAGCGGAGGGCATATGCACAAGACGAAATTCATCGTTGACACCGTAGAGTGACTCAGAGTGTCCGAGAAAGAGGTATCCGTGTGAAAGCAAGTTAGTATAAAAGTGCTGGATCACACGCCGCTTCGATGTCACGTCGAAATAGATGAGAACGTTGCAGCAGAAGATTACGTCCATGCCTTTCATGAACAACATGCGAGTGTCGTCCTGCAAGTTAAGGCGCGAGAAATTAACCAGGGACTTGAGAGAAGGATTGACCTGAAGCCGTTCATTCTGAGGCGTGAAATACTTTTGCTTCAGTGCTGCGGTAAGGTTGCGGATCGCGTAGTCGCCGTACAGACCTTGTTTTGCGTGTTCGAGCGAGCGTTCATTCAAGTCGGTGGCGGTAATTTCGAATGTCCAGCCTTTGAGGAGACCATTCAATTCTTCCGACAACATGATTGCCAGGGTGTAAGGCTCCTCGCCAGTAGAACAACCCGCACTCCAAAACTTGAGCCGGCGCAGCGGCGTTTTACTACGAGCTTCGAGCACACGAGGCAGCACAATCGTTTTTAGAGCGTCCAATTGAGGCTGGTTTCGGAAGAAATATGTTTCTCCAATCGTAATTTCGTTCAGAAGCTTGGCCATCTCCTGCTGGGCCGATGAGCGCTGAGTGAGTATGTCCAAGTACTCGCGCAAGCCGATAACTTTCAGGTCCCGCGTTCGGCGCGCGATCCGATCCTCCAGTAGGCGGAGTTTGTTGTCAGGATGGAAGATGCCCGCGCTCTTGTAGATCAAATCACGAATCTTGACGAGGTTAGGGTCTGGTGGACCTGACGACCGAACCGCCGACGCCATTGCAGGCATTGTCGAACTCATAAAGTCGGCTCTCCGAACGGCGAGAAAGATGAGATCGGGCGCGGCATGCCAAAAGAGTCATCGGCGGATGAAGGCATAACTTTATTGGGCGGATTTCATGCCAGCCGACGTTGTAACGGATTGGGAAGAGTTCGTGATAACTGCGGAGGGTTGTCGAATGATCCGATCGGCACGCGTGAACACCGACCACTCGTCCGGTTTAGCGCGAAAGCGCGGTGCTAGAATAATTTGTTTGCCGTTATATTGATTGCTCTCCTAAGGTGCCCTTCATGCCTAGCACCATGCTTGCGGTAGTCAAGCCGGAAGCCGCGCCCGGCGCGGAGATTCGCGAAGTTAAGATTCCGGCATTTGGACGTACCGACGTTCTTGTCAAGGTTAAAGTCGCCTCCATCTGTGGAACTGATCTTCACATTTACGAGTGGGACCGTTGGGCACAAGGACGTATTCATCCTCCACTGATTCCCGGCCACGAATTCTGCGGCGAGGTGGTTGCGTTCGGTGATGAAGTTACCAGCGTGAAAGAAGGAGACTTTGTTTCTGCCGAGATGCACGTGGCATGCGGGAAGTGTTTCCAGTGCCGCACGGGCGAAGCGCACATTTGCCAGAACGTGAAGATCATTGGCGTCGACGCGGATGGCGCCTTCGCCGAATACGTGGTGATCCCCGAATCGAACATTTGGAAATTGGACCCGGCCATTCCTCAGGAATACGCTTCGATTCTCGATCCGCTTGGAAATGCCGTGCACACGGTGCTCGCCGGAGAGATTGCTGCGAAGACCGTTGCGATCACGGGCTGTGGTCCGATCGGACTGTTTTCGATCGCTGTGGCAAAGGCTGTAGGCGCCACGACAGTGATCGCCATTGAGGTGAACGAATACCGCCGCCGGGTCGCGGAAAAGATGAAGGCGGATGTTGTGATCGATCCGTCAAAGGAAGATGTGAACGCCATTGTGGCCGAACGAACTGGGGGTCTGGGCGTGGACGCTGTTTTTGAAATGGCAGGGCATCCTGACGCGATTCGAACAGCATTCGATATCGTGAGGCGCGGCGGCAGAATCTCACTGCTGGGACTTACATCCAAGCCCATCTCGCTGAATTTCTCAGAAGACATCATTTTTAAGGGCATTACGATCCAAGGGATCAATGGGCGGCGCATGTACCAGACGTGGTATCAGATGACGGCGCTGTTAAAGGCGGGGAAATTGGACCTGCACCCGGTGATTACGGACCGCATTGCAATGAAAGACTTTTCCAAGGCGATGGCGCGTCTGAAAACGGGAGAGGCGAGCAAGATTTTGGTTTATCCGAACGGGACTAAGTGACGATAAGTCTGGAATGAACGCATCGGTTCGGCACGCGTGCCGTGCGAGTCGTATGTAAGTGAATCGACGTGAAGGCTGACCTTCGAAAAGGCCGCTGTTGGTCTGCTCATGTAAGTGGACCTTGAACTCCATTCCATTGATATTCTCTCGGCATCACAGAGACGCTCTCTCCAGCATGAAAACGGACAGAAGACAGTCGACGTCGGAGACGGAACCCTTCGAACCGATCGTTCGACGATACATGCCCGAGCTCGACTCGTTGCGTGGCGTGGCGGTGCTATCAGTGTTGTTCTTTCACGGGATCGCTCCTCCTGCCAGTCCGGTATGGACTAGCGCTGAGCGGATGCTTTTGTCGATCTCGGGATATGGGTGGGTCGGGGTAAATTTGTTCTTCGTGCTGTCTGGCTTTCTGATCACCGGCATACTGATCGACAGCAGGAACGATGGTCATTACTATTCACATTTTTATGCGCGCCGAGCGCTGCGCATTTTGCCGGCACTGTGGAGCATGCTGCTGTTGCTGCTCATCAGTGGATCGATCGACTGGCGATTTTTTGGATTAAGCGCACTCTTCCTCGGCAATTTTGCCACCCTGATGGGAGTGGCTCTGCAGTACGGACCGTTATGGTCGCTTGCGGTGGAGGAACATTTTTATCTTCTGTGGCCGACGGTGATCAGGCAACTCGGGCGACGAAGTTGGAGCGCGATCGCAATCTCGATCTTTGCTTTGACGCCACTCCTGCGCTGGTGGGGTTATGAGTATGCGGGCAGGCCGGGTGGGTGGGTGTCCTTATACACGTGGTGCAACCTTGACGGCCTGGCGCTTGGCGCATTGCTCGCCATCTGGGTCCGCGCACGCACTTTTTGTCGCGGACACCTTGGGCGGGTCGCATTTCCGGCGTTAATCGTCGGGATCGCCGGTTGCGTTTGGTCGGCACTGGGGCTTTGGTCGAGAGCAATTCTCTTTTCCAGTTTCTGCAACGCCGCGGCATTCGGACTTATATCGTCCGCTTTGCTGGTCGGAACGAGTCAGCGGAAGTCATTGGTAGATCGCCCGGTGCTACGGTTTTTCGGATGGTTGAGTTACGGGCTGTACCTGGTGCACGTTTTCGCGTTTCGCGTGGTTGACGTTGTTTTCAGTCGCTGGTGGTCAATTCTGCAGCCGTCCAACAATCCGGTTCTCGCAATCCTTGTGCGATTTCTTCTTGGAAGTGCCATTGCAATCAGCATCGCGTATCTATCTCGGCGCTCGCTGGAGGCCAAGTTTCTAAACATGGGCGCTCGATATCGGAGCAGGTCCGAGAGTCTCCGAGAAAGCTGGGGAGCCAAACCGGTACTTCCGGAAACGCCACTCAAAGGGTGAGCGAGTACGTTGGGGTGGGCTCCGTCAATATCTCTCGACACGAAAATCGTAGCAGCCGGCGTCGGTGTCTCGAACGTGGATGTAACGAATATCGCTGTTTGCGAACAGTCTGTCGATGACACCCTCGACGTTGCCATCAGTGACATATTGCTCGGAGCACAATCGGCGGCCGGCGCCGTAACCGGCAATTGTCAAACGATGATGACGAAGAGTCTCCGGGACGCCTCCGCGTTCATCAAAGCGCGCGCATGGATTCGCATGAATGAAGACAGGGCCCGGCAGTGGCAGCCGTTCGACACCATGAAACGGGTCGTAGGTAAAGAGGATTCGGTTTTCTGCCCCGACGTCAAATGTTCGAAGACAATGCCGGCAAGGGCCATAACCGGCTGCGACTTCGAGGTGAGCCGGGTGCCCATAGCCGGGCGAACGCATCGTGGAGCGTACGAGTTCAACAACCTTGGTTGGAATCGCAATCACGCGAAACGACATAGAATCCTCCGCTAACAACGGCGAGTATCCCCGTTGCGGCGCTGCTGAGCTATCCGATTCTTGCTTGCAAACTGAGGAAGATTCGCGGCCCCGCTCGAATTCCCTTTCTTGCTTGCCGAGTATTAAACTGGCAGGTCTTAGTGATTCATAAATCCGAACGCACTTGTTGCGAGGTTCAATTCATGCCGACTGCGACTCGCGTCAACCCGCTCTCTTATCTCACCGACCAGCTTGATGAACTCAAAGCCAAGGGCACTCACTTCAAACTACGCGTTCTCGATGACGAACAGGCGGCAGAGTGCACGTTTGATGGCAAGCGGGTCATTAATCTTGCATCGAACAACTACCTGGGATTGACGACGCACCCAAAGCTCCGAGAAGCCGCCCTTGAGGCGACCAAGAAGTATGGCGTGGGATCGGGCG
>Ga0207679_10002233_pt1 | contig 11967 bp, 10 predicted proteins | sample KBSC73metaG_FD_184320 | JGI IMG/M metagenome (GOLD analysis project Ga0207679, IMG submission 184320) | Corn rhizosphere microbial communities from Kellogg Biological Station, Michigan, USA - KBS C7-3 metaG (SPAdes) (version 2) | ecosystem: Host-associated > Plants > Roots > Rhizosphere > Soil ...
CGGTCCGATGTTCACGCCGCCCTCGCTTAGAGGCACGCTCCAGCGGGTGAGCCAGGCAGGCGGCGCGAACTGGGGCGGCGCGGCATTCGATCCGGAAACCGGCTATCTGATCGTGCGAGCCAACAACGCGATCGGCGTCAACGCCGTAGGCAAGAACAACGGCTCCGATCCGCTCGTGCAGGTGGACTATTCGCACGTGTTTGCCGATCGGTCGAGCGCAAATCTGCCGGGTGGCCTGCCGCTGGTATCGCCCCCCTATGCGGTGCTGGTGGCGATCGATCTGAATCGCGGAGAAATCGCGTGGCGAGTGCCGCTGGGCGACAACCCGGCGGTTCGCAACCACCCACTGCTCAAAGGGGTCGCGCTACCCGAACGCCTCGGGTCGTCGGGCAACCTTGGTGGCGCGATGGTGACCAAGAGCGGCCTCATCTTCATCGGCGGTGGCGACGGCTACTTCTATGCCTTCGAGACGAAGACCGGCAAGGAGGTCTGGCGCGAGAAGATCCCGTATAACAATACGGCGAACCCGATGACGTACCGCACGAAGTCGGGGAAGCAGTTCATCGTGATGGCGACGGGCGCGAGCGACCAGAACGCATTGCTCGCGTTCTCTGTGGACGGAAAGTAGGCTCGATATGCGCGGAGGCTGAAGCCTCCGCTCTACGCTCTTGAACTCTGGGCTTGGGAGTTGGGGCCTTGGGAGTTGGGAGTTGATCTCAAGAGACCAAAGGGTAGGGATTACGTGAAGAGATCGGGATTCATCATCGCGTCGGCGCTGTTCGTCGTGTCAGTGGTTGGGAGCGGACAGGCACAGAAGACCGTCTGGGACGGCGTGTACACAGAGGAACAGGCCAAGCGCGGAGCCGAACTGTACGCCGAAAAATGCTCGATGTGTCATGGCGACAGCCTGGGGGGCGTCGAGTCGGCGCCGGCACTGACGGGCCCCGCCTTCTACGGCAACTGGGAAGGCGAGACGCTCAACGCGTTGTTCGAGCGCATCCGACTCTCGATGCCGCAGGACAACCCCGGTTCGCTCTCGCGGACGCAGAACGCGGACATCATCGCGCACATGCTGCGTGTCGGAGGATACCCGGCTGGCAACACCGCGCTCGAAGGACAGGCCGGCGCCCTGACCGCGATCAAAGTCTTGACCTTTAAACCGTAAATGACACCGGGTGTGATTTCCGATCGAAAGCTGCGGAAATCACACCCGGTGTCTTAAGCAAGGAACAACCATATGTCTCGAAGGCTGCGGAATGGTTCGCTCGTGCTCGCCGCGGTTGCGGCGATGACGACCGCGTCCGTGCACGGTCAGACCGGCGCGCTCAACGGGGAGTGGAGGACCTATGGCGGCGACCTCGGGCACACCCGCTATGCACCGCTCGATCAGATCACTGCGGCCAACTTCAGCAAGCTCGAAGTGGCATGGCGGTTCAAGACCGACAACCTGGGCCCACGTCTCGAGTTCAATCTCGAATCGACGCCGCTCATGGTCGGTGGCCGCCTCTACTCGACGGGCGGAACGCGCCGTGCCGTCGTGGCGCTCAATGCCGCCACCGGTGAGTTGATCTGGGTGCACAGTGAAGACGAGGGCGCCCGCGGCGCCGCGGCGCCACGACAACTCTCGGGCCGCGGGCTCGCGTACTGGAGCGATGGGAAAGAGGAGCGCATCCTCTACGTGACGCCGGGCTATCGCCTCGTGGCGCTTGACGCGAAGACCGGCAACCGCGTGCCCGGGTTCGCTCGCGACGGGATCGTCGACCTCAAAGCCGATCTCAATGCCGACATCGATCTGACGACGGGGTCTATCGGCCTTCATTCGACCCCCATCGTCGCCGGCGACGTCGTGCTTGTCGGGGCGGCCTTCGAGACCGGCGCCAATCCAAAGAGCAAGAGCAATATCAAGGGAGCCGTGCGCGCGTTCGACGTACGGACCGGCAAGCGGCTGTGGATGTTCAAAACGATCCCCGAGCCGGGTGAGTTCGGTGCCGAGACCTGGGAACAGGACTCGTGGGCCTACACCGGCAACACCGGTGTGTGGGCGCAGATTTCGGTCGATCTCGAACTCGGCATGGCATACCTGCCGGTCGAAATGCCGACGCACGACTACTACGGTGGCGCTCGTCCCGGGAACGGACTCTTCGGCGAGACGCTGGTGGCCGTCGATCTGAAGACCGGACAGCGGAAGTGGCATTTCCAGCTCGTGCACCACGGCATCTGGGATATGGACATCCCGTGTGCGCCGATCCTCGCGGACATCACCGTGAACGGGCGGACGATCAAGGCGGTGGCGCAGCCGACCAAGCAGGCGTTCCTCTACGTATTCGATCGCGTGACGGGGCAGCCGATCTGGCCGATCGAGGAGCGTCCGGTGCCGCAGGGCGACACGCCGGGTGAGAAGTACTCGAAGACGCAGCCGATTCCGAGCAAGCCGAAGGCCTACAACCGTCAAGGTCTGGCCGTTGACGATCTGATCGACTTCACGCCCGAACTGCGCGCCGAGGCGGTGAAGGCGATCGAGAAGTACCGGATCGGGCCAGTGTTCACTCCGCCAACGGTGAGCAACGCAGACGGCCCGATCGCCACCTTGCAGATGGCGAGTCAGGCAGCAGCCACCAACTGGCCCGGCGGCTCGTACGATCCGGAAACGCACATCCTTTACGTCCACTCGCAGAGCGTCGTCGGCACTCTCGGTCTGGTGCCTCCGCCACCGGGTGCCGCGCCCGACGTCCGCTATCACCAGGGCACGGCGTTGGCAGGTGCGCGTCGGTCTGGAGGTTCTGGTTCGGCGAGCGCCGAGGCCGGCGGCGCGGTGACGTCGCTGACGATTCAGGGGCTTCCGCTCGTCAAACCGCCGTACGGTCAGATCAACGCCATCAACATGGATACCGGCGACATCCTCTGGCAGGTTGCGCACGGCGAGACACCGGATCCGATCAAGAACAATCCGGCGCTCAAGGGGCTGAACATCCCGCGTACCGGTCGGCCGGGCAATGTGGGCACGCTGGTGACAAAGACGCTGGTCGTTTCCGGCGAACCTGGATTCGGCATGACATCAACGGGGCAGCGCGGGTCGATGTTGCGCGCCTACGACAAGAAGAGCGGGGCGGAAGCCGGCGCCGTCTACATGCCTGCGCCGCAGTCTGGATCCCCGATGACCTACATGCTCAACGGCAAGCAGTACCTCGTCGTCGCGATCAGCGGCGGTACATACAGCGCTGAACTCGTCGCGTTCCGCTTGCCCGGCTAACGTACCTGTCGTCGTCACGCCAGGACCTCCGTACGGCAAGGCGTGGGGACACTACAAGCAGAAGCCTCGCAAGCAGTGGGACACGATCGTCGTGGCCGATGACGACGTAGTGAATCTCGTTCAGGTCCGGTTCCTCTCCGACTACTACAGCATCCCGCCGGATCGGGTCATCGAAGTGCGTGGTCATCAGCCTGACATCGTCGCCGTCAACTACGTGGTCGCCAATGGCCGCTCCAGACACGGTGACGACGACGATCAAGGCGAAGACCATAAAGGCAACGGAAAAGGCAAGGGTAAGCACGGAGGTCACTGATCATCTTCTTCTCCAGGTCCGAGCGCCTGGTGGCGCTCGGAATCCCTACATGTCAGAATCTCGCGTTGCTTTCAAAAACTGCGAGGTGGCCGATGACTTGCCGGCTCGTTGTCTCAGCCGTTGCCTCACTCTTCACAGCGAGCGTTCTTCTCTCGCTCCCGGTTGCTCCCCTCCTGGCACAGTCGCGAGGAACCGACTCCTCGGTTCGACTGAAGCGGGATGCTACGTACTCAGTGCCGCGTACCGCGTGGGGTGACCCTGACCTTCAGGGTTTCTGGTCGTACAACGATGACGTCGACACGCCGCTCGAGCGACCATCCGACCTCGGCGGCAAGAGCGAATTTGGCGACGAGGAGCTCGCGGCGGTGCTGGCGGAGCGCGCGCGTCGCAATGTCGAGCGGGCGCCGACGATTGGCGGTGAGACCGGAGCCGGACCGACGCATTGGTACGAGTTCTGGAACGCCAAGTCGACGAGAACGTCAAAAATCATCGATCCGCCGGACGGCCGCGTGCCGCCACTGACGGCGGAGGCGCGCACGCGTGAGGCAGCGCGAGCCCAGGCCACTCGCGGCCGCGGTCCGGCCGATTCCTGGACCGATCGCAGTCTCGGCGATCGCTGTATCGTCTCGCGTAACGGTTGGCCGCATGTCGTGGTCAACGCGGGCAGCTACGGCAACATCTTCCGGATCGTGCAGAGTCCTGGCTACGTCGCGCTCACGCACGAGATGATTCACGAGACACGCATCATCCCGGTTGATGGCCGTCCGCACATCAGCCAGGGCATCCGTCAGTACCTGGGTGATCCACGCGGTCACTGGGAGGGCAACACGCTCGTCGTCGAGGTCACCAACTTCTCCGACAAGACCGACTTCAGAGGCTCGCGCGAGACGTTGCGCCTGATCGAGCGATTCACGCGAACGGGGCCGGATACGGTCGCGTACGCCGTAACGATCGATGATCCCGCGACGTTTACGAAACCGTGGACGATTGGCGTACCGCTCAAGAGCGACAAGGGACAGGACGAAATCTTCGAGTACGCCTGTCACGAGGGGAACTACGCCATGAGGAATATCCTCAGCGGCGCGCGCGCCGACGAGCAGGCGGCGAAGGCCAGGTAGGGGGACACTATGGATGCGACGATGCCCGCGAGTGCGGATGCGATTGCCGTTGCACAGCGGTATTTCGACGGATGGAATCGTCGCGATCCGGCGGCGGTGCTGGAGACGATGGCGCCCAACGGTACCTACGCCGACCCGACGACCGGCGGGCCGATCAGCGGGGAGGCGTTCAACGCATACATGAAGGGTCTGTTCTCGGCGTTCCCGGACGTATCGTTCGAGGTCGCGAGCGTTGGCGTGGCGGCTCCGGACCTCGTGGCGGCGCAGTGGGTCATGCGCGGCACCAACACCGGTTCGATGTACGGACTGCCTCCGACGATGAAATCGATCGACGTTCGCGGGGCCGACTTCATTCGTGTAGCCGGCGACCGGATTCGATCGGTCGATGGGTATTTCGACTCCGGTGAGTTTCCCAGGCAACTTGGCCTGCAGGTCATCGTGCAGCCGCACGCAATCGGGCCGTTCACGTTCGGCACGTCGGTTCGCGTGTCAACCGATCGGCCCACGCGGCCCGGCGCGTTCAGCGTCACGGCCATTGCGCCGCGAAGTGACGAGGACGCAAACAACATCCGGGAGATGAGCCGCCAGATCGCAGTCGAACTGCAATCGATGAAGGGCTTCATCGGCTGGGTTGGCGTGACGCTCGCGAATCGCATGATCACGATCACCGCCTGGGAGGATGTCCGTGACCCGCAGCAGTTGATGGAACGGGGCCGGCATCCCGAGGCGATGAACAAATTCTTCGCCGGTCAGCTCGGCGCGAGCGCCTACACCTCGGTCTTCACCGCCGACCGCATCAACGCGAGTTGGGTGCGCTGTCCATCGTGTTCCAAGATGGTCGACCACGCCGCCCGCCAGGGCACGTGTCCGTGCGGCGCGACACTGCCTCAGCCGATGCCGTACTGGTAACTCAGTTGTCGTCGCCGTTGCGGCTGGCGCGGTCCATCCGATACATCACGACAAATATCGCGATGCAGCCCAGAGTACTGAGGACGGCGAAGGTCTCGAACACGTCTATCTCCAGTCGTCGCGTGGAGGCGGGTCTTCAGGCTCGCCTCCACGCGATAGTTTGAACAGAAACTAATATCTGTACTATCGCAACGACCGCCCGTCCCTGTCAATTTGAGCCGAGATTCCCAGGGAGTGGTCCTCCTTGTCCCTCGTCCCTGGCCAGGCTGCTCCAGCGGACCTTGGAGCACAGACCGGGCCAGAGAACGAAGGACGAAGGAGCGGGGACTGCCCTATTTGTGCGGAATGATGGTTCGTCCTTCGCCTGGCGCCTCCCACACGCCTGTCAATCGGTACTGGTTCTCACGATGGTCGAACTGGAGAGAAGGTTTGCCGGGGCCCTGTCCGGCGGCCGTCTCGGTGAGGACGAAAGCGGCCTGCGGCGTCTGCATCCCGCGGATGAGGAGCACGGACGAGCCGGTCAACGATTCTTCTTCCACCATGTAACGCCCGGCCGGGAACATTTCCTTGCCGACCTGGAACGAGAACGGCACGTTGACCTGCAGGACATCCGAGGCACGGGCCGTACCCGAGGCGAGCAGGAGCACCGCTCCCGCCATCGCCGATTTCACGATCAGTGATCGCATGATGACCTCCCCGTGACGCGTCGCGCGTCGATGGCCTCTGTAGGTAGAGACGTTGCCGGAGATGTGCGGGATGTGAAAAGGAGATTAATTGAGCGTCAGGATCGCTGCTGGCCATGAATGGCCGGCAGCGTCACCCTGAATGTCGACCCGTGTTCGGGACGGCTGTCGACCGTGATGGTGCCGTGGTGACGATCGACGATCCATTTCACCAGGCTCAGGCCGAGCCCGGCGCCGTCGGATGCCGACGAGCGGGACAGGTCGGCCTGATAGAAACGCTCGAAGACGTGCGCGACGACATCCGGTGTCATGCCGATTCCGGTGTCGGCGACTTCCACGCGAGCGCGGTCACCGTCGCGGCAGACGCGGACGACGACGCGGCCTCCTTCCGGCGTGAACTTCATCGCGTTGTCGAGCAGGTTGAGCAGGAGGCGTTCGAGCCATCCGGCATCGCCGAGGGCCTGCACCGGGCTGACCGGTTCGCATTGCATGTCGATAGAGCGAGCGTGCGCCACCGGCTCGAGCTGATCGACCAGCGAAGCGGCGAGCTCGCCGAGATCGACCGCGCCGAACGTGAGCGGGATTTGACCGGACTCGGCGCGCGCCAGTGTGAGCACGCGATCGATCAACCGTGTGAGTCGATCGATGTCCTCGATCTGACTGGCGAGCGAGCGCTGCAGGTCACCGCCGCGAGTTGCCCGCAACGCCAGCTCGATTTCACCGCGCAGCGCCGCCAGCGGCGTGCGCAGCTCGTGTGCGAGCGCGGTGCTGAACTGCCGCATCTCGCCGATGGACTGTTCCAGTCTGCCGAGAGTGTCGTTGAACGCGCGCGTCACCGCCTCGAGTTCATCGCTCACCCCACGCGTCGGCAGGCGGCGCTCCATCGTGGCGACGTCGATGCCGCGCGCGGCGATCGCGAGCCGCGTGAGCGGCGCGAGCGCGAACCCTGACAGCCACCATGCTCCGGCACCGGCCAGCACGAGCGAGAGCGGCGTCAACAGCAGAAGCAGATCGCGATAGCGACTGAGCGACGTGTCGAGCGATCGCAGGGAGACACCGACCTGCAACAGGTAGTTGTGTCCGATCGGGCTCGCGACCGGACTGCTGATCACGCGCAGACGGCCATACGGCGTCGTGATGTCCGCTGGCAGGACGCTGGCGAGCAGCAGCGCGACCTCGCCCTTCGTGAGCGACAGGCCGAGTGGCGCCATGTCCGGCGACTGCACCAGCAGTTGGCCGGTCTCGGAGTCGTAGATCTGGTAGTACCGGGTGGCCTCGTGGACGAACGACGCCTGGTCGGTGTCGCTGATGTTGTACTCCACCGACGGCATCCCGCCGTCGAACCGCAGGTAGCCGTGCAGCCCGTCGGTCAACTCCGTCAAGCGCGTGGTGACATCTTCGTCCAGCCACCGGGCCAGCACGTTGTACGACACGATGCTCAACCCGCCGAGCAGCAGGCCGGAGACGATCGTCGCGATGACTGCAAGTCGCGCGCGAAGAGTGAACGTCACGGAGCGGAGTCAGTCAGCATGTAGCCGACGCCGCGAACAGTGTGAATGAGCTGGATGGGAAAGCCGCGGTCGATCTTGTTGCGCAGTGAGTTGATGTGCACCTCGACGACGTTGCTGATGCTGTCGAAGTGGATGTCCCAGACGTGCTCGATGATGAGGGAGCGGGTGAGCGGGCGATCGCTGTTCCGCATCAGGAACTCGAGGAGCGCATATTCCTTCGGCTTGAGGTCGATGCTCGTACCCGCGCGCCGCACGCTGCGCCGGATGGTGTCCATCTCGAGATCCGCCACGCGCAGCACGCTCTCGCGCGGCGTTCCCCGGCGCAGCAGCGCGCGCAGCCGCGCCGACAATTCGGCGAGGGCGAAGGGCTTCGCCATGTAGTCGTCGGCTCCGGCGTCGAGGCCGGCGACCCGTTCGTCGAGCGAATTCTTCGCGGTGAGCATGATGACCGGGAGCGACGGCTTGCGCGATCGGATGTCGCGCAGCACCTGGAAGCCCGACCGTCCTGGCAGCATGAGGTCGAGGACGACGGCGTCGTAATCCACGACCCGGGCCTGTTCGCCGGCCGTATTGCCGTGGTGCAGCACATCCACGGCATAGCCCTCCTGTTCAAGGCCGGTTTGGATGAAACTGGCCACCTTTCCGTCGTCCTCAATGACCAGGATGCGCACGGCGTCCTCCGATTCCTCTTGACACCATACAGGGACCACACCGGGCACAACAAGGGCTGGAACGCGTCATTAACAAGGATTAATCAGCGCTTCATGATTGTCTCAGGTCAGTCGAGTGGAATGACGGACAGCGGCGACGCGTGGCCGCGACAGCATGTCCGGCAGGGAGCCGGACGCTAGGGAAGGGAGACTCTCATGCGCTACACACTCACCGCGTTGATGCTTGCCGGCGTGCTCGCCACCTCCGGGATCGCATTCGCGCAGACCTCAAAGTCAGCCCAGAGCACCGCCGCAAAGCCTGCAGCCGCAAAGTCTACGTCGGCTGCGACGCATTCGGTCCAGGGCGTCGTCAAATCGGTCGACGCGTCCTCGCTCGTCATCACGAAATCGGGGAAGAAGGGCGGCGATATGACCTTCAAGCTCGATTCGACGACCCAGAAGGATGGCTCGATCACGACGGGATCGGCGGTGTCGGTTCGTTACCGGATGGATGGTAGTGCCATGGTGGCAACGGCTGTGAATGCCGAGGCGCCGAAGGCGTCGAAGACTGCCAAGAAGTAACGAACCCGGTGGGACGGGGGGCCGTTGCCGGCGGCCCCCGTTCCGCTGTCCACAGGGTCCGGCTAAAGCCGGGACACTACGACAGACGTCAGGCTGAAGCCGGACACGACGCAGGGGTCCGGCGAAAGGTGAACATTCACAGCGAGGACGGATTTTGTGCCTGCTCGCAGTCACGCGCAGTCGGTTCACCTGTATGGCGTCAACAATGCGCGGCCGGTCATCGTATCGAGCGGCGATGGCGGTTGGATTCATCTCGGCTCGCATGTCGCGGAGTTGCTCGCCGCACACGGCTGCTTCGTCGTCGGCTTCGACGTGAAAGCGTATCTCACGAGCGTCACGACGACGACATCGACGCTGCACGCCGATGACGAGCCGTCGGATGCCAGGACCATCTCCGACTACGCCAGTCAGTTCAGCCATTCCAAACCGATTCTGATCGGCATCTCCGAGGGCGCCGGTCTCTCCGTGCTGGCGGCTGCCGATCCCATCACGCGCCAATCGATCCGCGGCGTGATCGGCATCGGCCTGCCCGACCGCAACGAGCTCGGCTGGCGGTGGAAGGACTCGATCATCTATCTCACGCATGGCGTGCCGAAAGAACCCACCTTCAACGCCTCGGCGCTGATCGACAAAGTGTCGCCGCTGCCGCTCGCGTTGCTGCACTCCACGCACGATGAATTCGCGCCGCTCGCCGACGCCCGACGCATGATGCAGCTGGGCGCCGAGCCCAAGCGACTGTGGGTGGTCGGAGCGTCCGATCATCGGTTCAGCGACAACCTCTCCGGGTTTGACCGGAGCCTCCTCGAGGCGATCGACTGGGTCAACCAGAACCAGCCAACGGCAGGGTCTTGAATCCTTTTTTGAACGTGACGAAGCCCTTGGCTGGTTCGACAGCGTCTTTTTGGCGCGCTTTACGCGCCGGGGACGGCTATGCGGTGGAACGGCGAGTGCAAGCGTCTCGGACAGGGCCGCATAGCGGTCCAGCTGCAGGTGTTATGAGCGGACAAATCCGGCGCGCGCTTCCCGCAATCATCGGCCTGATGCTGTTTGTCGGCGCGCTGATCGTGCTCTGGCATCAGCTGCACGAGGTCACATGGGCCGCGCTGTCGGCGCACGTCGTGGCCACGCCGCGCCGCGCCCTCGTACTGGCGCTTCTCCTGACGACACTGAGCTACGTCACCCTGAGCGGATACGACTTACTGGCGATGCTGTACATCGGCAAGCGTCTGCCACGCGGACGCGTCGGATGGGTCTCGTTCCTGGCCTACGCCGTCGCCAACAACGTGGGGTTTGCCGCCTTGACGGGCGCGTCGGTGCGCTATCGCTTTTACACGCGATGGGGACTGACGGCCGAGGACCTTTCGCTGATCGTTCTGTCGAACGCGGTCGCCTGCTGGCTCGGTCTGTTGATGCTGGGCGGCATCAGCCTGGTCTCCAGCGCGCCGGCGGTGGCCGCGCTTCCGCTGCCTGCATGGGTCGCGCCCATTGGCTGGGCGTGCATCGTGGTAGCCCTCGCCTACATGCTCGTCGTGGCAGTGTGGCGTGTGCCCGTGCGGGTGCGCGGATTCTCGGTGCCGGCGCCGCGAATGCGACTCACCATCGCGCAGCTGACGGTGTCCGCGATCGACTGGACGCTGGCCGGCGGCGTCCTTTATGTGCTTCTTCCGGCCAGTCCGGCGACGTTCGTCGATGTGCTCGGGGCGTTTCTTCTGGCCCAGCTCCTCGGTCTCGTCAGCCATGTGCCAGGCGGCATCGGCGTGTTCGAAGGCCTCGTCGTCTTTGGGCTGTCGCCCTTCCTGACGCCGGCACAACTGGTCCCGGCGCTCGTCGTCTATCGCGCCATTTACTATCTCCTGCCGTTGACCGTCGCTCTCGTGGGTCTGGTGATCGACGAAGCGCTGTTGCGGCGCGCGCATGCGATTCGGCTCGCGGCCTCCATTGGACGCGTGACCGAGCGGCTGACACCGCAGATGCTCGCGACGTTCACGTTCGTTGCCGGTGTCGTGCTGCTGTTCTCCGGCGCGACCCCCGCTGAAGCCGATCGGCTGCGCTGGCTCGATCGCGTGCTGCCACTCGGGGTGATCGAGGCGTCGCACGTGACGGGCAGCGTGGCAGGCGCCGTGTTGCTGCTCTTGTCGCAGGGCCTGTCGCGTCGCCTCGACGCGGCGTATTACCTGACGATCGCCACGGTGGCCGCAGGCGTCGTGGCTTCGCTGCTCAAGGGCTTTGACTACGAAGAGGCGTTACTGCTGATCGGGTTGGTGGCCGTTCTGCGGCTGGCGAGGCCGGCGTTCAACCGGAAGGCCGCCTTCTTTGCGACCAGGTTCTCGACGCCGTGGATCGCGGCGGTTGCCGCGGCGCTGGTGGCATCGGTCTGGCTCGGGCTCTTTGCCTTCAAGCACGTCGAGTACTCGCAGGATTTGTGGTGGCAGTTCGAGCTCGCGGGGAATGCCTCACGCTTTCTCCGCGGATCGGTCGGGGCGGCGACCGTCGTTCTGTTGTTTGCGATGGCGCGATTGATCGGGCACGCGCCGCACGAACTCGAGCCGCCATCCGATGACGATCTGGAGACGGCCGGGCGCATCATCGCCGCGCAGGATTCGACGTTTCCGTATCTCGTCTATCTCGAAGACAAGGCCTTGATCTTCGACGAGCGCCGCGAGGCATTCATCATGTACGGCGTGCAGGGGCGGACGTGGGTTGCGCTCGGGGATCCTGTCGGCCCGCCCGAACGAGTGCCCGAGCTGATTCGGCAGTTCATCGCCCGTTGCGACGACTACGGCGGGACGCCGGTCTTCTACGAGGTCAGTACCAAGTACCTGAGGCACTATGCCGACTTCGGTTTGACGTTCGTGAAAGTGGGTGAAGAGGCGCGCGTCGATCTCCGGGAGTTCACGCTCGATGGCCCGCGCGGCGCACGATACCGCCAACTGGTACGACGGCTCGAGAAG
>Ga0207679_10002238_pt1 | contig 11951 bp, 16 predicted proteins | sample KBSC73metaG_FD_184320 | JGI IMG/M metagenome (GOLD analysis project Ga0207679, IMG submission 184320) | Corn rhizosphere microbial communities from Kellogg Biological Station, Michigan, USA - KBS C7-3 metaG (SPAdes) (version 2) | ecosystem: Host-associated > Plants > Roots > Rhizosphere > Soil ...
CTACTGTGTTCTTCAAGTAAAACGGATGTGGTCGACGGATCGTGGGGACAAGGTGCTAGCTGGCTTCCGGATTAGCTTCATCAAGGAGGGAGAAGGTCATTGGCAGGGACTTCTTCTCTCTGAGGCCGGCCCTCCTCTACTAAGCGAAAGAAAAGCAGCGTGAAAGGCGCCGGTAGGGGCTCGGTGGAAGCAGCAACTATCATGGAGGGAACAGCATGAAGACAGTGGTGGGACGAAAGAAGGACGCATCAATTCACGAACCCATGGAACGCCTGGTGACACCCAGGCAGTGTGACATACTGCGCCTAATATCCTTAGGGAACACAAGCCGTGAAATCGCAATGATGCTGCAGATTAGTGCGCGCACGGTGGAGGTTCATCGCTATAATTTGATGCACAAATTAAACGTTCGAAATGTCGCGCAATTGCTCACACGGGCACTCCAACTTGAACTACTTCCCCGCTCCGGAGGCGGCATGGACGTGTTGACCAAGCAAACGGTGTGAGAGCCGCCGAAGAATCAGAGCAGTAAGGAGGATCCGAATCTGGGGTGCCCGACCTGTGTGAGCGAGGCCGAACCTTCTCCTCCGGCAAGCGATCCACTCATCCCTACAAATTCCCTGCTTGTAGGACAGCGCTGATGGACAAGCTAGGGCGCGGATCTTACATTTGTAACCCATATGATCACCATCGCGACTGCGATCTCTCGTATGTTCCATGTCCGGTTGCGCTGTACGGACGTGCTTCCCTCGTATCAATGAACAACCCTTTTCCTGCACGATCAGGACGTCCCTAGCTGGATCAGAAAATTGGATTCCATTGAAACCAGTATGGTCACCACACCACACATTCGAGTGCTGCTTGTCGACGATCATCAGCAATTTCGGCAAATAATGACCGGTCTGTTAGCGCAGTATTCGAATGTGGAAGTCGTCGGGGAAGCGAGCGATGGGCGCGAAGCGATCGAGCGCGTAGGACAACTCCATCCAAGTGTTGTTCTCATGGACATCATGATGCAAAGGATGGACGGAATCACGGCGACTCGACTAATCACAAATCAGTATCCTGATGTAGCCATCATCGGCTTCTCTTGCGAGACCCGCGAGTATTACGTCTCTGCTATGCATGAAGCTGGCGCCTTTGAAGTATTGGCCAAAGGACAGTCCGTTGATACTGTGTATTGGGCGATGCAGAGGGCAGTGATATCCATGACGGACTCGGACAAGTGACGTCTGCTGATACTTTCAGCCACGGTCCTGAGTGACATTACTGGACAAACTATCGTGGGATGGCGCCGCCGAAGGATTCCGTTGTGGCGACCAATCAGTAATACAAGAGTGGACGTCATTGCTTCGACGAATGCCTCATCAGTGACCTGATGTCCTCTTCCGCAGTTCACTGAGGATTCGTGCTGCTAGCCTGGTTTTCAATTGACGCTCTGCCGCGTGGTGATAGCAAACGGCCGAACCTTCTCTAATCGTGATGGCGACGCGTGGGCAATAGGAACAGGTCCACTCCGTAAACAGCTCCTCGCTGGGAATATCGTTCTGCTCCACGACCGGGCCTTTCCTGGTGACTAAGTCCCTGGTGTCCTGACCGCTGTGAAACTAGGAACGTGAGGCATAGGCCAACGCTTACAAACATGTAGGCAATTGGAACGTGCGTGATGTGAGGAAATGTATTCCTGTGTCAAGCGGCCGTTGCCTACATCACCGCGAACGATGGGCGGATCGTGACGAAACACGGAGACAATGATTGTGGTCGAGTTTGATCGAGTCAACCTATTAATCCTTCTTCAAAGGCATACCGGATCAACTCAGAAAGGTTTTGTAAGTTTAACTTGTGCATAATGTTGGCCCGGTGGGTACTTACTGTTTTCCCGCTGATGCCCAGGCGAATAGAAATTTCCTTTCGGCTCATACCTTTGACAAGAAAGTTGAGCACTTCTAGTTCTCGCTCTGATAAAGCTGGCCCCACTCTGGTCTTGCGTGGTTTTTTGATCAGTTGTCCCTGAAGTGCCGTGTTTACGGCGGCTAGTAAGTCCAGTGGCGGGCGATCCTTCGATAGATATTCAAGGGCTCCAGCACGTAATGCGCTGGTGGCATAGTGTGACTCGGGAAACATGCTGAATACTATTATCGGAGTGTTAGGACAGCAGCGTTTCGCCTTTCTAACGACGTCAATGCCATTTTTCCCGGGCAAATTAATATCGAGGATGACAAAGGCCCACGGAGCCCTACACACTTCCTCAAGGACGTGATCAGTGCCAGTAGACTCAGTAACGGACAGAAACGGAAATGTGTTCTCGAGTAGCGCCTTTACTCCTCTACGCACAAGGGGATGATCATCGACCACGAGGGCCTTTTTCATCATTTCTAGAGGGTCGTCTTTTGTAAAAGTATGTGTAGTGGGGGTGAGACCAAATTGGTAGGAAAATATAGAGGAGATGAATGTTTTGTCTATCAGCGATAGACTACGATTGAGTACGTAGTTATCTATAGTACATTATTTCAAGGGCAAATCTTGGGAATCCTCATCAGAGAATATGCAATGCTCACGCTATAAATGCGCCCATAAAGCCAGCACAATTTCAGTGTTCATCAAATTGCTGCTAGGTATGTTTGGCCCTAATGCTTTGGCAGTCTGAAAACAATCGTGCCGATTTGCGGGGAATACACCGAGGAATCCCCATTCCAACTATCCTGCGTAGACGGCGGCTCCTCGGGTCGATGGAAAGATGCGAACTCATTGAAGCATGGTAGGCTCGAGACGATCGCCAGGCAGGTATCAAGGATCTGCTGATGGGGGAATGTAGTAGCAATAAAAGACGGTGGTGGACGGTTCCCCTCCAAGACCAGAAATCCATTCACCGCGCTCGTCTGTGGGTCTGTTACTTTTGGAGGTTCCGCCCCGTATGTCAATCTGGAAGTGATGGGTTAGCTGTTTTGCCAGGCCAACATCTAACCAGCGACCTGCGGTTTATTAGTTCGCTGCCTCCCCTACAATCCTGTAGTGGAACAATCAGTTATACATTCCTGCTACCCATCTGCTACCTAATCTTAGGATTGGGAAGCCTCCGGAGGACCAAAGGCTTCCCGTTGAAGCGTTCAGCGCTTCAAGACATGAGCGGCGATCCACTCCTTCGCTTCATACGCGACGGTGAGCAGTGCCTCGAGTCATTCAGACCGAACGAAGTACCGTTGCTCCATTTGCCCGATCGTTCCTTGTATGACCTGCTAAAGGTCGTGGAGAAGAACGGTCCGTTCTTACTCGGATTCTCCCAGATTGTTGCCTTGACGATTCCACGTCGCAGCGTCGTTGCGGGTTTATTGTTGGTAGCCATCTTGTTTCCTCCTTTGTTGAAATGAAGTTGGCTCTCTCACGGGGAGAGGAGAGCTAATGAACATTTCAAGGAGGGAACTTAGGCCGTCGCCGGCGTACCGAAGAGGAGGAAGCAGCGGGAGTGACAGTTTTACTGGCGCGAACAATGCACCTCGTAGGTGCTAGCCGGTCGGCCACTGCTAGGCTACAGCGGAAAACCAAACACATTAAGGTGGATAGTGATGGCTTAGATGTATGAATGCCGTGTGATGAACGACCTGCGGTTTACGAATGGAGGCAGGAAGGCTTTTCTAACGCTGGGTGATGTAAGTAGTTTCGCTGTTTTAACTAGTCAGTATTGATGATTCGGCAGTTCTATCGTTTCTATTCATTCTGCTTGTTACCGTTGCGTGCTAGATTTGTTAGCACAAATCTAGCATAGCGCTGTGGGGTGAACCCCTCCGTTCAGACAGTTTAGCATTAGTGCATCCTTGAGACTTTAACCTATTCATACTTTCCCCTGAGTTCTCAGTCGCGAGCAGGTCCGTAAGAGCCTTCAGTGTCAGCGGCGCGTTTCCTTCCAGCCGCTTATTCATCAACAGCTACGCCTGTCAATTGTTGTTTACCGCACCCTTAAAGGATTCGATGGGGACGCGGCTTCGTCGACTTTTGCGAGATCGTTCGCATTGACGCCGATAGCGACCGCAATGGCCCTCCCTTGCTCTAAGTGGTCTTTCAAAACGTGGAGCAACTCCGCCATCCAGTGCTTAATCCGTGGATCCGCTATCGTTGGTGTGCGTTGCTCCCAATCATCTATCAGCTTTATGTGATCTCGGACCATGAATGCCATATAGACTTTGTCGAACTTCTTCCCCGAGAGTTGAGAGAGCATCCGCTGGATGCGTTGGTGAGGCATACTCAGCTCGCCAGTCTCTTGGATGCCTTCCTGACGGGTTAGCTTCCCTAACTCCTCGCTGATTCTCTGATGGTCTTGCATCATGCGCGCCCCAAACTGTCTGACCTCATCGCTTGATGCTTTCTCGACGGCCATTTGGCCGAGCGCCACTTCCGCTTGCTGTCCTTCGGTCGCTTGATACAGATACGAAAGTTCGAACGCGCTCGCCGATCCTCCTTGGGCACCAACCGCAAGGGTCGCGTGAATAACAGCCGAGCTGACCGCGATCACTCCTCCGATGAAGCATATTAATGTGTTTGCTAGGTGCTTAAGCAGGTACACATCGAAGCGGATTTCATCAGGGTTGTCGCTCGATCGACAATGGAGATGACAGCTACTCTGTAAGCATAGACACGAGAGCACGAGGTAGGTAACGACCGCCTTTATTTTTTCGTATCTGCTGTAGGAGTGCAATAAGGCTGAACGTGACATGCGTGATTCTGCTTTCTCTGCGCATTTGGACGGTTACTTCTTCAGTGCAACGCTCATGGCTCTAAACAATTCCTCCGCGTAGTACTCAATTAAGCGTCGTTCATCTTCTGTCAATGGTTGACAGCCCTGGAAGGAGAGAGCCGACAGTAGGTGTTGGCAACCACGAATGAAGAGTCGGGCTTCATGTCGAAGAGCAAGAGGACAATTTGGAGAGGACATAACCCGTGCCTCTGATTGTGTGGCCTCTTGAGTAATTGACGTATTATCGGATTCGGGAAGACGTCTCTGCTGCTGCTGATGCAGTCACAAGTATGGTCGACAAGCAACCGGAAATCCCTTTCAGTCTCTCCGGTCAAGAGGGAGCAAGTCGGATGCCTACTAGTCATCATGGGCGATTCGCAGTGATTGAGAGTATGGTGAGGCAAGACATGAGCAATTCTGCACGATCCGCACTGTGCACAAATGCCCGACCAGCATAACCCCCAGGCATCGATGTTTCAGCGCCATGACGTCCTTTGCTGGCCGCTTTCAACGAGAAACATCAACGTGGGAGGTCGGCGACGACCCATGCGACTGTCTCACGCAGGCTCGTGATCGACGGTGCTGCGGAAACCCCACAACTAGCTGGCGTTGCCTAATAAGCTCATTAAATCTAATGTGATCGTGAATCCATAGGTGGGGACATTGTCTTTATGATGAATACTTGCCTTGCCAAGACAAAATCCTAGAGCCGATGAGACGAAATCTTACGGAGGATGCTAGAGGAGTTAAAGGTGTCGCGCCGTTCGGATTTCTGCTCAATGCCTTCGGAGAAGATAATTTACGGAGGCGTTCACCTTTCGTGGAGCAGCGTATCCTTGCGCACCGACGCATCGACGGCGGTCGAGACCGCAAAGACGGCATTAAAGATTGCCTGTCGCCTTTTCTCGATTGACCTGACTGATAATTTTCGCACGGTTTCTACCGTGCAAAAACGCTCGAATTACATTGATTCTCGTTGCAAAAATATAGCGTTTCGTAACTTTTTTAGTCGGCATGATTTTTGAGAGGATTTGGTTAGCTGCTCAGGCTTTTTCTGAGGTGTACACGTGCCGATTGCAGGGCTTTCAAAAGAAATTTTGGACTACACTCGTGCGAGCGAGCATCTCATTGGAGCCGTAATGAGACGAAATACCAAATTCTCCGAGGAAGAATTGCTAGTAGTCAAATACTACACCGATGAAGTCATGCAAATCGTGAAAGGAATTGTTCATCCTTGTGGATCCGTCCCGCACAAGTGAATGAGCTTGGGCTAATGGATAAAAAGATGAGCAAGTGTTTACGCTGTCCAAAGTGCGAAGGAAGCCTGAGAGCGGAAACTGCCATCGACCTGCTAAGTGGCATAGCCATACTCCAGTATGTTTGCTTTAACTGTGGCAGGAGATGGAACGCAGAGAAGGAGCCGCGACCATTAAGCGCAGCTTGATTGGGTCTTTGCCGCCCGAGACGCGGGTTTATGAATTCTCCACGAGCTTATCCCTTTCCTTAAGCAAGCTGCGGCCCCGACACTCTCATCGGTGCCTGTCATGTCAATTCCAGTTTCAGAGCGAAGCGGGGGCTGTCTGTTGACCCTTTCGTTCGACATAACTCAACTACGCAGAACCTCTCTCTTGTGACTCAAGTGGCATTGCATTTTTGAGATTCGTGCACCCAATGCCTCAGAATGCCGTGCGCGTCGAAATTGAGCGTATAATTATCGCACCACCAGGTTCCTGCCATTGTCCAGGCGTTATTGCCGCCTTGCACAAATTCCCGAATGTGATAGGTCCAAACGGCTTCTCCAGTTTCATCGATCGTCATCTGGGATGGTTGACCGAGGTACTGCTGGACCTCTTCTTGTGTGGCGCGGTCTGTCGCCGATAGTAGATATCGGGTCTCTTTGGCCAGAAACAAAACGCAGCCGATCGCAACGATGGTCAAGCTGAGTATCAGTGCGTTGACAATGACTCGCATCATGAAACTTGCCCTGCGAGACATTATTGGTCAGTGTTAGAGCGTCCAGCATCGAATGAGTACGTTCTCCATGCTGGATGGTATGGAGAAAACAGTTGGAGCCGGAGATAGCGGCATCGCATGGTATAGAATATCGCGCGGTCGATCCGGCGAAAGCTTTTCGTTAATATTACGGATCGATGCCCATCCCCACGCCAAGTCCGATCCTCGCTCGCAGGAGATCATGACGTTTGACTGAGAAGAGGACTTTGCCGTCCTTTTCGACAGGCAGGCTGAGCACATGATGTTCCTCCATCATCTTGGCGGCCTTAGTGATCAGCGTGTTCGCCGTTACTGTGAGGCGAACCTTCCGCATGATATCCTTTGCCTCTAGCTTGCTCAAATCCTTGCGTTGGTCGAGCGCACGCATCACATCCGCCTCATTAATGAAGCCCAAATATGTCCCCTGGTTATCGACGACCGGTCCTCCGGCTGTGTGGGTAGACAGTAAATCTAGGGCGACGGTCATCCCGTTTCGGGTGTCTTCAAAGCACAGTGGGTTCGTAGCGTCAATCTGTCCGATGGTGTGGAGTCCTCCAAGAGGAACCCCAGGATTATTTTGAATGGTCATGTTGTCCTCCTCGCATTTCGGATGGGGAGGTCTCTGGACCTCCCCATCAGCAGAGCGGTGGTTTGGCTGTGATGTCGTCTGCTACGGCGTCACATTTTCAAATGCTTCGACGGACGATGGATTTCGTGCGCCACCACCGACCACAAAGACGCTGGCATTCCGATCGGTTTCCGCAGCCGGTAAATTTTCATCCAGTCTGACCTGGTAATCATACTTACCGAGCTCCGCAAAACACATACTAGCTGACGCATTCGGAGCGACAACGGCCGAGAGTACACTGTCGCTTTTCTTAAATCCTGAGCGACAGGAGATCCGGACGTCATCGGATTTGGGAAAAATCAAGGCAATCGGCTGAGATCGCTGGTTCACCCAGCGCACTTCGTCACCTCTGCCTGTATTGATTTGAAGCGGTTCAATTTTGGGACCGACATTTACTGTGTGTATTCGCGTCGTATTGGATGAATGAGGTACTGACTGGCATCCGGCAGTGAAGAACGCCAGGCCCAGTACAAGAGAGGCAACGCCGTATGTTTTTGCAAAAGCGATCATGAGATCCCCCTATCTTTGTTTTAGAGTCTTGAACGGTTGTTGATACTAGTGAGAGGAGGCCGTTCGTCTTCCTCTTCTAGGTCTGACTTCGTGCATCAACGCTTAATGTACAGGAGCCCGCCGATGTGCGTGGAATCGACGTGGCTATAATACGGGAACACGCTCTGATCGGTTCCGATAGCGTCGAGCTGTGTCACTGAGAGTTTGATGGTCTTGGTTTCTCCAGGTTTGACGATTTCCTTTACGCGCACTTGGTCGATTGCGAATCCCTGTTCCTTTTTCGTGTGGTTCGTGACGGTGAATGTGACTCCACTCACCTTCCCTCGTTCGTCGACGATGAGTGCGGACGGCACGACAAAGCTGACAGAATCTTGATCGAGAATCGCAAGGTTAAATTGTGTGGGGCCTTTGACCTCTTGGGCCTGAGAGACGGTCGTAAGAAAGAGCGCGCACGCCCCGATTAGTATGGTGAAGGCCATTGATTGCATGGTGGTTTCCTCCTTTTGTGTCTCATACTGTTCTTCCTCCTTTGAGCACCTTTCGCTCTGTCTTGATTTAGATCATCTTTCGATCTAGAGATTTTTTCGCAATCGGACGACCTTGCCCCACACAAAGTCCGGTTCGGTTAACGGAAGGTCTTCATACATCCAATTGACCGGATGAAGTATGGATTGATTGCCAATTGCTTTAATTTGCCGGAGGAGAGTCGATGCCATGCTCTTTCCATGGCGGGTAGCGACAACAAAGTCTCCCGGCTTCCATCCCAAATCGGGATTGATAAAAATCATTGCCCCTTTGCTAAACAGGGGCTCCATCGAATCGTCTTGTACTTTCAAAGCGAACGTCCGTATCCCTGAAATGTCCGTCGCTTCGACCATGGCTTCAGCATGGATGGGATCAGGAAGGTTCCCTCTCTTCGCAAATTCCCCCATCTGATGCCAATCGAAGAGTGGAATCCTGCGAATGTGACCGCCTGGGGATGTCCGGCTTGATAATTCACGTCGCGTTTGTGCATATCTCGACTCACCGGTCCGAAGAAAATCCACATCCATCCGAAAGTACTTCCCAAATTTGTCCCAGATGGCGCAGGTCTGAGGTTCCTTGTTTGTAAGGATATTCGTCAACGTACGCAGAGGGACTCCAATAGCTGATGCTAATTGTTCTTCTGTCATCCCTTGACTTAATTCCCAATGAACCAAGCCTTTCAGAATCATTGTGATGAGACCCTCGCTCCTACCTGCTCCTGCTTTTCTTCAATAGGAGCCACTTGAGGAGCTACTTGGCGTTCCCTCTGGTGCTCGTTCTTTCAAGACACGTTTTAACGTGTCAATGTGAAGGTTTCGTGAAGACAAGATGAAGAGTTCTTCATTTGGATGAACGCAGAGATTTGAGGATAGAGATTTGTGACACATCACGGATGTTGCATAGCTCTATGGAAAGCTGATTAGATGAACTCGGTGAAACGGCCCTGTGAGCCGCTCCTTTTTTAGAGAAAGGAACTCTGCGTTTCTGAAGGGTTTGAGGTTGGATTATGCGAATTCTTGTGATCGAGGACGATACGGATCTCGCTCAGTTCATTTGCAAAGGCTTGAAGGAAGAGGGCTACGCTGTGGATTTAGCAGGCGATGGTGAAGAAGGGTTAGACTTCGCGTTAGCCAATCCTTATGACCTTTTGATTGTCGACATCATGCTGCCCAAGCTCGATGGTCTTACCGCATGCCGACGTCTACGCGCTTCTGGGAATATGGTGCCGGTATTGCTGATGACGGCGCGCAATACTGTTGAGGATAAGATATCGGGTTTCGACACGGGGGCGGACCAATTTCTGACAAAACCGTTTGCGTTTGCCGAACTCCTGGCCCGGATTCGGGCCTTGCTGCGGCGGGGATCTCTGCAACCAGACGTGACCCACCTGAAAGTAGCCGATCTCGAACTAGATCTGGTTTCACGCCGCGTGTGGCGTAGAGGGAAGGAGATCGTGCTCACGAACAAGGAATTTGCGCTGCTGGAGTATCTGCTACGGAACCAAAATCGTGTTCTGACCCGAACGTCGATCATCGATCATGTATGGGGCCTCGCGCACGACCCAATGACGAACATTGTCGATGTCCATATCCGGGCGTTGCGGACGAAGATTGATTGCCATGCCTCTCCGTCGCTAATTGCGACCGTCCGCGGTGTAGGGTACATGCTCAAGGTGGGCGAATGAAATCATTTCGTGTGCGTGTTCGGTCCTCACTCCTCGTGTTTATTGCGGTAGTGCTTGTGGGGTCCGATTTACTGACCTACGTGGGCCTTCAAGCCCTGTTACGAAAGTATGTCGATAGTCGTTTGCTGGGATTGGGTCAGACGTTGGGTAAGCTGGTCGAGCAGCAACCTGATTTGATGTTGAGATCAGAGGGAGAATTTGTCTCGAGGCAGGATAACTGGTCGTTCAACGAGGGAAGGCAAGAGTTGCCTGAGGTCTCTCATTCGATACGATTGCTAGATCTAGATGGCACAGTTCGATGGAAAGCTGCAGGCGCGTTCGGAGGTCCACCAATCTCACCAGACGCTCTGAGGCAAGGCAAGGCGGGTCACATTGTCTATGAATCGGTCCTAACCTCCATTGGTATGAGCGTGCGGCGAATTATCGTGCCTATCCGAGAGCACGGCGAAGTGCGGTACCTCTTGCAAGCGGAAGCCTCGTTATCACTGGCCGAACGAACACTGAAGGGCCTGATGGGGCTATTAGTTGTGAGTTCGTCGGGGATGATTATTGTCGCGTGGTTTGGAAGTGATTGGTTAGCACGGAAAACGTTAGAGACCATTCAACTGTTGAGCCGAACCGCCGAACGAGTATCAGAATCCTCCTTTGAGGACCGAGTCAAGTTGGACGCGCCATATAGTGAGTTCCAGCAACTGGCGCATGCGTTCAACGCGATGTTAGATCGATTGCAGAAGGCATACGAGACCGAACGTCATTTTGTCGACTATGCTGCCCACGAGATGCGGACGCCTCTCACCATCCTCCGGGGTAATCTGGAGGTCGCCCTGCAAAAAGACCGCAACGTGGAAGAATATCATGAGGTTCTCGTGTCTAACCTGAATCAAGTCGAACGACTAATCAGGTTGACGAAGTCTTTGCTGACCCTGGCGCGATTTACCAGCGGACGACCTCCCATGCAGCTGGCACCTGTCAAACTGGAACCCCTCTTGCATGAGTTGGTAGATGACTTGGCCCTCCTCGCGGTGGACCGGAAGATTCGTTTATCTCTGGAATCTGAGTCGGTCCCTGTGGTCCTCGGGGACGAATTTGGACTTAAGCAAGTCGTGATCAACCTCCTCGACAATGCGCTTCGCCATACCGACCCTGGAGGGGGTATTACCGTGCGCTTACGTTCATTGGGCGATGCAGTCACCATCACGGTTCAGGATAATGGGCACGGTATTGATTCGAAGCATCTTCCTCATCTGTTTGATCGTTTTTACCGAGTTAATAGTGGCAGTGCCAGGAATTCAGCCGGGACTGGTCTTGGGCTTCCGATTGTCAAAGAGATTGCGACCGCTCATCACGGAATGATTACGGTAGAAAGTGAGATTGGCAAAGGGTCTACGTTTACGCTCACGCTGCACCCCATGAAGCTACTCACTCCTCACCTCGCGAAGCATTGATCGAGTCTCGATCCCCATCGTTTTGATCTCGTGTCCTCACTGCCTTGTCCTCTCTCCATATCCCACGGTTCTGCTCGGAATCGCCTCCTCTGACAACATCTGGTGCATTTCATAGCACTCGTTCACACTCATGAAGAAGTCTTCACCATCCTCTCGCCACTGCTTCATATGTGACTGGTACCTTCCTGTCTGAGGACACATTCCGTCGACGTTCATTTCAAGGTCTTTTAGACAAGGAAGGGTACAACACAGGGGAGATATAGTCGTAGTATTTTGGTTTCCGTTAATCATCGGAGGAATGCTCGTGGTCATCACATGGGCCATGAGCGCCGTTCCGTAACAGATTAACAAACTCAAAAGATTGTGAAAGGAGGACTCGCATCTTTTCATGCGAGCGGGTGTCGTATGTCGTGGATAGGGATAGATTGGGGAATTGTC
>Ga0207679_10002240_pt1 | contig 11948 bp, 14 predicted proteins | sample KBSC73metaG_FD_184320 | JGI IMG/M metagenome (GOLD analysis project Ga0207679, IMG submission 184320) | Corn rhizosphere microbial communities from Kellogg Biological Station, Michigan, USA - KBS C7-3 metaG (SPAdes) (version 2) | ecosystem: Host-associated > Plants > Roots > Rhizosphere > Soil ...
CGGCGCGCGAGCTGAACGAACAGTTCATGGAAATCATCCGCGAGGGAACGCGATACCGGACCGAGGACTCCGGCGACGAGGAGGTGGAGCTTTCGACCCCGCGGCAGATCGTGGAGGCGTTCTTCCACGCCCGCTTCATGCTGGAGATGGCGGTGCGCTATGCCTCGCTGGAAGAACCGCCGCATTGCCTTCCAAGCGGCTGGGCGGCCTTGCTCTACCTTTACGATATCCGCTGATCGCCGCATGGAACCCTCTCCCGTGCAACCCGACAACTACCGCGCGCTGCCGCTGGCGGAGTGGGGAACCGCCACCTGGCGGGCATTCTTCCTGGGGCTCAAGCGCCACTGGAAGCGTCTGCCCGCCCCGTATTTGCCGGAGCCTCGTTTTTCGCGCGAGACGTGCGAGTTCCTCTGCGGGCCGTTGCGGCTCCGGCCCGGCGAACTGAGCCTGCGGCTGGATGTCGCCCGTTTCGGCTTCGACCCCGCGGGCTTTCTCAAACGCTGGAATTCCAAGCTGCCGCAGGAGCTCCAGTTCGCACTCGGTCCGTTGGAAAGCGGGCCGGCCGGATTCCATTTCACGCTTCTCCTGGCAGACGACTACCGCATCCCGAACGAGGCGGGCGGCCTGGATCGCGGCGGCCTGTTCGTCGCCCTGCGCGCGCTGATGATCCGGCTCGACGCGGCCAGCGAAGCTCCGCGCGAACCCGAGGGCGCCTTCGGGCCCCTGCCTCCTCCTCGCCAACCGGATCTGGCGAAGCACGTGGCCTGGTTGCTCGGATTCGCCCGCCCCTCGTTCCAGCGCTCGCATCCGGTTCCGCACCAAGCGGCGATGACGCTTCGCGAATGGCTTTATCGTTCTCCGGCTCCCGTCGAAGTGCTGGCGGACCCGCTGGCTTATGCCTGCCAGTGCGTTCCCTCCAGCCCGGCGGACGCCGGCGTCTCCCGCGTCCTCGCCCCGGTCGATTGCTCCTCCGCGCGAAACATGGATTCCCGGCAACCGGCCCGGCTCTATCTGGTTCCGCCCCCGACGGATCACCGCCCCTCCTGCTTCGCCCTGCGCGTGCGCGACGTGATGAGCTTGATCGATCATTTTCAATCGCTCGACAAAACTCAGCTGGAGGCCCCGAGCATCGCGAAGACCCTTGCCCCCTGGGTCCAGCGAACCTCCGGTGTGGTCGATTGATCACCCGCAGGCTTCCCGTCCCGCTCCACTCCGTTAGGAATAGGAAAATGGCCCGAGCGTGGTAGTTGCTGATGGTGGTGGAAAAATACAGACATAGCGATTAGAACTCGTTAGCAACGCCACGCCTTTTTGCCGCCGAACATGCCCAGCAATTAAACCTCCACAACCGAAAAATCCACCAAGCGCAGGTTCATTCTGCCGACCCGAGCATCCCGAATAATCCTACCCCCATGAAACCCAATCTCTTCGATTTTGCAACCAAGGAGCTCAGCCAAGATGCCTTCCTATCCTGGTTCCTGCAATGGGCTGACCCCTCTTGCGCTACAACCAATGAATCTCTTCACAAAGCCGCGCGCCAATTCGCTATCGAATTGCTATCGTTGCAGTCCACGCCTCCGATGGCTATAAACCGAGTAAAGGTCGTCCGGCAGTGGGGAAATATTGATATATGGGTGGAGGTTAACGACTCCCACCTTGTTATCATCGAAGACAAAGTTGGAACGGGGCAGCATTCTGGGCAGCTGGCTAGATACCACGCCATCGGACAAGAATGGTGTCGAGAGCGTAATTGCGAGCTGGTATGCGTGTATCTCAAGACCCAAAGCGACTCGGCGCGCCGCCTAAAGCAGATAGAACAAGAGAAATTTGCATTTTATAGCCGAAGAAAACTACTGGCCTTTCTAGAGGCGATCGAGGCCCAAAGCGATATCTACACCGACTTCCGGGATCGGCTTCGTAATTGGGAAAATAGCGAATCTGGTTTCGCCGAAAAACCCATTGGTGAGTGGGATGGAAATGACTGGAAAGGATTATACCAAGCGATCGAAGAACGTCGGCCTATTGAAGACTGGGGATACGTAAACAACCCCGCAGGTGGCTTTTGGAATCTGGTTCTGAACTGGTTCGATCACAACGGCATCTTCCCTTACATGCAAATTGAGCAGGGGAATCTCTGTTTCAAGGTGGGCGAGGTCCATCATCAGCGTAGGGATATCCGAGAGGCTTATCATCGCCTATTGATGGGCTCCGCTCCTGCGGAAATGGAATTAGAGCGCCCAGGGCGATTTGGTAGCGGTGCCTATATGACGGTCGCCATTGTTCCAAAGCGTGTCTGGTTAGGCTGCGACGACGAAGTGGTAAATATATCAAGCGTGCTTGGGCGCCTTGCGGCTTATGAAAGTTGGCTTCGAGATGCTCTTGACCTGGATATCGCCGAGGGGCATGCAAATGTTTAATTCTGGTCTGGCGATTTCAATTCCACGACCGAATTGCGCTTTGTTGAATCCGCAGATGTAGGCGGAAATCGCACCATTAGGTTTTCAGGATAGCGTATAGTTATTGTATTGCGAAAATCCATAACCGCCATCCTCGCCAACCTGCCCGCTTTGGAGGCGGTGTTGGTTGAGGTTGAGCGGCCTGGGCGTTGTGGGATCCTGCGCGACGGATCGTCGAGTTCCGCCGCACGGCATACGACGTCGCGGCGGCGGCGAAGGGGATCCTGGAGGCCGGATTGCCCGGCGAATCCGCGCGTTGCCTGCTCGATCCGCTTTCCTGCGGCGCGCGGGCCGGTTCTGTCCGGGGTGCCGGCTAGGATGGCGCGATGTCCGCCTCCCAAGGGTCCTATTTGCTCCGGAAAACCCATGAACTCCGCCAGGCCTTCGAGGCCGCCGCGGTGCGGGACGAGCTGGAGGTGAAAACGCATCTGGAAACGCAGAAGTTCCTGCTCGGCAAGCTCTTCGTCCATTGCGGGCTGAAGGACAACGCGCTGGATTTCGACCTCCACTACGGCCAGCTGTTCGCCTTCATGAAAGACTACCTGCTCAAGCGGCTGGAGGACGACGATCCGGCGCTGGCGGCGCGGGTCGATGATCGCGAGGTGTGGCCCGAGCACTTGGAAAAACTGTGGAAGGACGTGGAGTGAGGACGGGTCCGGAAAATTTTCCGAAAAAATGTCCGGGCGCGGACCGCGATTGTCCGGGGTCGTTGGTTAGAACGGTCGCACTGATCCATGACAACCATGACCGTGATCCCCGAGAAACTGAAGAAGGACATCCCCGAAGCCGTGCTCCGCAAGCTGGAGACGATGAACGAAGCCGCGCAAATGAGCTTCGCCGAGGAATTCGGCAAAAAGAAGAAATCGCCGCGCGTGGCGTTCTGGCTGGCGATGTCGGTCGCCGGTCTCCACTACCTCTACCTCGGCCGCTGGGTGGTCGCCTTGATTTACTGCGCGACGTTCGCCGGGTTCGGCGTGTGGTGGATCATCGACCTGTTCCGCGTGCAGGAATTGGTCCGCGTGCGGAACCGCACGTTGGCGATCCAGGTGTTGAAGGACGTCCAATTTCTGAGCTGAATCCGAACTCACTCCCCTTATGTCGAACCACTACTGCAAATACTGCGGCACCAGCTCGCCGAGCATCAAATCGCTGACGTTGAACCAGTGCCACCGCCACCCCGACGGCCATGGTCGCCACGTGCTTTACGAAGGCGACGAGAAGGATTCCTACGAGTGCAAATACTGTGGAACCAGCGCCCGCACCATCAAGGCGCTGGTGCTGAACCCCTGCAACCGCCATCCCGACGGCAAGGGCAAGCACTCACCGGCCCTCTAACGTTTTTCCCGCCATGCCGAAACCGAAGAACCTCCAAGACGTCAGGGACTTTTTGAGCGCGGGCAAGCCGCTCACCGCGAGGCAAATGGCGGAGAAAATGGAATGCAATGAGCGCACGGTCCGGCGCTGCGTCGAGCACCTGATGAATCATGAGAAATGGCCGGTCGAAGCCGGCAGCTATGGCTACAGGATGCGCGTGCCCGAAAGAGGCGAGCGGCGGATCAACGGCCCTGAGGAGATCGCGGCGTTGGCGCAGGCGCACGCCGCGCTCCAGCGGCTGGGTTCGAGCGAGGTGGCCGACAAGGTGCGCGACGAGCTGGCGAAACTCTGCCGGCGCTCGGTGCATTTCAAGGAGGCCGGCTGGGAGCCGCTGGACGGGGCGATCCTGGAAGAGCCCGCGGGCGGCGAGAGCGGGGCGCGCCAGCGCGTGTTCGGCAAGCTGACGCTGCTGATCGTCCAGAAGCGGCTGGCGAAGCTGCGCTACCGACGGCTGGAAGAGGAGCAGGGTTACGAGGTGACGGTCTTCCCCCACAAATGGATCTTCCGCGATCAATGCTGGTATTTGGTCGCGGAGGATCTTGAGCGCGGCGGGCAGAAGTCCTACGCGTTCCCGAGAATCGCGGCGGTGGAAACGGCACTGACGCCCGACGATTTCCAAGTGCCCTTGTTCGTCGATCACTACGCGCACGCGTTCGGCATCTGGCTGCCGGCCGACCCGGACGCGCCGCTCCACGAGGTGTGCGTCGAGCTCCACGGCTACTGGGCGCGGATCGCCCGCGAGCGCGTCTGGCATCCGAGCCAGCGGGTGGAATCGCTCGCGCCCGACCATGTCCGCGTGCATTTCCGGCTCAACGAGCTGGTGGAAGTGAAGAGCTGGGTGTTGAAACTCGGCGGCGCGGCGAAGGCCATCGCGCCCGCCGAACTGCAACGGCTCGTCCGCGACGAGCTGGCCGAAATGAACCGCCGATACGCCCGAACCCCATGAATTTGCACGACCATTCCTTTTGTCTGCTCGACATCGAAACCACGGGGCTTTCGACCGATTACCACGAGATCACGGAAATCGCCGCGATCCGGGTGGAGCCGGGGTTCCGGATCGCCGGGGAACTCTCGTGCCTGGTGCGGATCGAGGGCCGGGTGCCGTGGCACATCACGGACCTCACCGGCATCACCGACCGGATGCTGGCGGCGGAGGGCAAACCGCTCGCCCAGGTGGTGCGGGAGATCCACGCCTTCCTGTGCGGCGGCGCGATGTTCGCCCACAACGCGTCGTTCGACCGCCGGTTCATGAACGAGGCGGCGCGGCGCACCGGCCTGGGCGCGGAGTTTCCGCTGGCGTGCTCGATCCCGGTCTTCAAGCGTCTGTTGCCCGGGCGGAAGGGCTACGGCCTGCCGGTGCTGGCCGAGGCGCTCGGCGTGGACGGCGGCGGTGCCCACCGCGCGCTGGCCGATTGCCGGGTGTTGCTCGGCTGCCTGGAAAAAGCGCACCGGTTCGCCGGCCGGGTCATCCCGCGGGGTTCATGAAAAATCGGAAACACGTTTACCGGCGAATCGGGATCATCGCCGTGCCGAGGCGGCGTCGAGCAGGCCTTTCCAGCTCACGCGGTAGTCGAGGCGGCACGGTGCCAGCTTCGGCTGCGGACCGAACACGGCGGGGGTGAGCATCTCCTGCCACGCCGGCGGTTCGTCCGCGCGGGCGGTCAGACAGGCGAAGCTCAGGACGGCGGCGGCGCGCGTCAGCGGGTGCATGGCGGGAAGATGCGAAAATTCCGCCGGATCTCAACGAGGGAAATTACGGCTGGGCGGCGGGATTCGCTGTTGGACTTGGTATGGTCCGTGCTCGCTTCGGTATGAAAGCTCTGCGGAAATTTCATACCGCGGTGCGTTGCAACCTCCAATCCCATCGCCATGAAGTTCTTGTCCCGTCTCGGAATGCTCATGTTCGGCCTGCTCGCGACCAGCGGCGGCCTGCTCGCGGAACCGCTCAAGATCGCCTACTCGGACTGGCCCGGCTGGGTCGCCTGGGAGATCGGCGTGCGCAAAGGGTGGTTCAAACAGGAGGGCGTCGACGTCGAGTTCCTGTGGTTCGACTACGTGCCGTCGATGGACGCCTACGTCGCCGGCAAGGTGGACGCCGTGTGCATGACCAACGGCGACGCGCTGGTCACCGGCGCCACCGGCAAGCCGTCGGTCGGGATTCTCCTGAACGATTTTTCGAACGGCAACGACATGATCGTGGCCGCCCCGGGAATCGCCTCGGTGAAGGAGCTGAAAGGCAAGAAGGTGGGCGTCGAGGAGGGATTCGTGGAGCATCTGCTGCTGCTGACCGCGCTGGAGAAGAACGGCCTGAAGGCCGACGACGTGACGCTGGTGAACACGCCGACCGGCGAAACCCCGCAGGTGCTCGCCTCGAAGGCGGTCGATGCCATCGGCGCGTGGCAGCCGAACTCCGGCCAGGCGCTCAAGGCCCTGCCGGGATCGAAGCCGGTGTTCACCTCGGCCGACGCGCCGGGCATCATCTACGACCTCCTTTACGTTTCTCCGGAAAGCCTCCAGAAGAACAAGGCGGAGTGGGCGAAGGTGGTGAAGGTCTGGTATAAAATCGCCGACTATCTGGCGAAGGAGGAGAACCTTGATGACGCGCTGAAGATCCTCGCCGGCCGGGTGAACCTGAAACCGGAGGAATACGAGCCGCTGCTGAAGGGTACGAAGATCCTCACCTACGAGGAGGCGCTGAAGCGCTGGGAAAAGGCCGACGGTTTGTCGTCCGTCTACGGCTCCACCGCCAACGTGAACGCCTTCAACCTCAAGCACGCGGTCTACAAGGAGTCCCAGGATCCGGAGAAATACCTCGATCCCTCGCTGACCAAGGCGCTCAAGCCGGCCAAGGGCGAGTGAGCGGATTCCGCCGTCGGTCGTCACGCAACCCACTCCTTCCATCATGTCCCGATCCGGGTGTTCCTGCGGCTGGTTCGTCGTCCGGCGCGGTCTTTCGCGCGGCAGGCGAGGACTGCTCGCGGTCCTGTCGTTCGTCCTGCCGCTGCTGTTGTGGGGCGTCGTCTCCTACGTCCCCGGCATCTGGCATCCGGACGTGAAGCTCACGCTCGCGGCGGGCACCGAGCGGATGACCGCCGTGTTCACCGCGGGCAATCGTGTCAGCAAGGAGTTCTTCCCGCAATACGCCGAGGCGGTGCGCCGCGACAACGAGGACATCGCGAAGGGCGGCGAGCCGCAGGCCCCGGCCGCCGGGGCCAAACGGGCGAACCGCCTGCTGCTCCGCCAGCTCGCGCCGGTCGCCGTCGGCAACGGCTGGCTGAAGACCGGCCAGGAGCAGGACGACGCGGCGATCTATCTGATCTGGGGGGAACTCGCGACGGCGGCGAAGGTGGCGCGGGAACCGGCGCTGACGGACGAGAACCTCGCCATCGTCCGGGCGAACTGGCGGGAACTTTCGGCCCGTTCGCCCGTGTTCGAATACGCCAGACTGCCGGATCGGCCGTTGTTGAAGCTCGTGCCGCAGGGCGTGCCGGCCAACCCGGTCTATCTGCCCGCGCCGCACGAGGTGCTGCGCGCGGCGCTGGCGGATTTTTCCGCGCCGCGGGAAGGCGATAACCCGACGATGTTGGAGCGCTACGGCCACTCGCTGCGCATCATCTGGTGGGGTTTTTTCTGGTCCTGCCTGATCGGCGTGCCGCTGGGCGTCTTGTGCGGGGTATACGATTTTTTCGCTAAGCTGGTGGAGCCTTTCGTCGACTTCTTCCGCTACATGCCGGCGCCCACCTTTAGCACACTGCTGGTCGCGGTGCTCTCGGCGCACGACGCGCCGAAAGTGGCGCTCGTGTTCATCGGCACCGTGTTCCAGATGATTCTGGTGGTGTCGAAGACCACGCGTCTGCTCGACCCGGCGCTGCTGGAGGCGGCGCAGACGCTCGGTGCCAAGCCACGCCAACTGATCGCCCGGGTCGTGCTGCCCGGCATTCTGCCGAACCTCTACAACGACCTGCGCATCCTGCTGGGCTGGGCCTGGACCTGGCTGGTGATCGCCGAGCTGATCGGCGTGAAAAGCGGCCTCACCGGCTTTCTCGACACGCAGGGGACGTTCCGCAATTTCGACCGCGTCTTTCCGGTCATCATCCTGATCGGCGTCACCGGCTTCGTGACCGACCAGCTTCTCGCCGCGCTGCACGGCGTCTTTTTCCCATGGGCGGGCAAGTGCGGCCGCCTGCCTCGCGCGGTCGTCAGCGCCGTCACCTGGCCCGTCCGCGGCATCCTCACGCTCACCCGCCGCATCCCCGCGCCCTCCGACCTGTCATGACCTCCGACGACATCCCCGAATACCTGTGCCAGGACGCGGCGGTCGCCGCCCGCTTCGCGCGGCTCAAGCAACGCCCGGTCGCGCTGAGCGTGCGCGGGCTTGGCAAGCGCTTCGAGTCGGGCAAAGGCGCCGTCACCGCGCTCACCGACGTCGGCTTCGACGTCCACAAGCGCGAGTTCATGTGCGTCATCGGGCCGTCCGGCTGCGGGAAATCGACGCTGGTGCGCATTCTGGCCGGCTTGGAAACGCCGAGCGAGGGCGAGCTGCGCGTTTACGGCGAAGCGGTCGCCGGGCCCGGGCCGGACCGCGGCATGGTGTTCCAAGGCTACACCCTGTTCCCGTGGCTTACGGTGAAGGAGAACGTCATGTTCGGCCCGCGGGTCGCCGGGCGGGCGCACTTGTTCGCCGAATCCGAGGCGCGCGAATGGATCGAACTCGTCGGGCTTTCCAAGTTCGAGAACTCCTACCCGCACCAGCTTTCCGGCGGGATGAAGCAGCGGGTGGCGATCGCCCGCGCCCTCGCCAACCAGCCGCGCGTGCTCTTCATGGATGAGCCCTTCGGCGCGCTCGACGCCCAGACGCGCGCCAACATGCAGGCCTACCTGCTGGAGATCTGGAAGAAGGTGGACATCACCATCGTGTTCATCACCCACGACCTCGACGAGGCCGTGTTCCTCGCCGACCGCATCCTCGTGCTCGACGCCAACCCCGGCCGCGTCCGCGAGATCGTCGAGGTCGCCGTGCCGCGTCCGCGCACGTTCGAGCAGATCGCCGACCCGATGTTCATGGCGACCCGCCGCCATATCGAGCACCTGATCCACCCGCCGCGGCAGGCGGACACCGAGAGCTTCCCCGTGCTGCGCATGGCCGTGGCCGACCCGGACGTGATCTGAACCGGTTTCCAAAAGTATGAAAATTTCCATTTTTCTTCATACATGGAACCGCGGCTGCTATGCCAGTGGGCATGGCGAAGGATTCCACCCACGACGGTTTGCGGCGCATCACGGTATCGATGCCGGAGGACACCTATCAGGCGCTCGACCGGCTGGTGACCGAGCGTGGGTTCGACAGCCGTTCGCAGGCGATCGTCGAGATGATCCACCAGCAGGCCGCCGAGCATCTGGGCAAGATCGGCACGCAGGTCATGGCCGGCACCTTGACCATGATTTACGACGAATCGAAGAGCACGCTGCTCAAGGACCTGTCCCGCGTCTGCCGCGAGCACATCACCGAGGTGATTTCCTCGCAGCACATCCTGCTGGAGGACGACCACGTGCTGGAGGTGCTTTTGATGCAGGGGCCGGCGGCCACGTTGCGGCAGATCGCCAACGAGCTGGTCACCTGCAAGGGCGTGAAGAGCACTCACCTCTCGCTCACGCCGCACCTGATGCCGCCGCTCCACGCGAAGCGCGCGAGCGACTGACGCGGCGGAGCCCATTTCCCGACGGAAAATGAACACGATTTACGAACGAACCTTGCACGGCGCCGGCATGTGGTCGGCGGTGGTTGCCCGCCATAAACGACTGCGTCTGACGGACCTCGACGGCGGCGCGAACGTCTCGATGCTGCTCTACAACGCGCTCGAACGTACGGAGCGCTACAACATGCCGGACACGCTCAAGGGGCAGCACGTCTTCCATCTGCGCGCGCCCTACTGCCTGCATTCCGACATGGGCCGGTTGCTCGCCTCGATCACCGCGGACACGGTGGGCTGGCACGACACCGTCTGCGGCCACTCGGACGCCGCCCGTGTGCGGGCGAAATACGGCAAGCTCGATTACCAGGACGCCCGCAACGAATGGCACCGCAACGGCCGCGACTGCTTCCTCATCGAGCTCGCCAAGTGGGGGCTCGGCAAAAAGGACCTCGTGCCGAACCTGAACCTGTTCAGCAAGGTGACGGCCGACGACGACGGCCGGCTGTCCTTCGTGTCCGGTCATTCGCAACCGGGCGATTCCGTCGAGCTGCGCTTCGAGATGGACACGCTGGTCGTGCTCAACACCTGCCAGCACCCGCTCGATCCCGACCCGGAATACCGCCACCGCCACGTGAAGCTCGAGGTGTTGGCGGGCGAGCCGGCGCTGGCGGACGATCCGTCGTTCACCGTGCGCCCCGAAAACCTCCGCGCCTGGGAGAACAACGAAACCTACCACGCCCTTCGTTTCTGAGATGAAAGCAAGCACGCTCGATCCACAGTCCGCCGCGTTCCGCGAGGTCGTTCCCGCGGGCGACTGGTGGGTGCATGAGATTAAAAAAGGCCAGACGCTCCGGATCGTCGATCTGGAGGGCAATCAAGCCGCGGATACCTTGTTCTTCAGCGCCGCGGATCCGACGGAACGCTACAGCGCGGACCGTACCATTCAGGAACAGGGCACGCTCTACCTGACCGACGGCAGCAAGCTGATGAGCACCGGGGGCAACGTGATGCTCGAAATCACCGCCGACACCTGCGGCCGGCACGACACGCTCGGCGGCGCTTGCTCGCGCGAAAGCAACACGATGCGCTACGCCCACGACAAGGAGTGCATGCACGCGTGCCGGGACAGCTTCATCCGGGGCGCGCAGGAATGGCGCGTCGAACTGACGAAGCGCGACATCACCTGCAACATCAACTTCTTCATGAACGTGCCGGTCACGCCCGACGGCCGTCTCACCTTCGCCGACGGCATCTCCGCGCCCGGGCGCTACGTCGAGATGAGGGCCGGGATGGACGTGGTGTGCCTGATCTCGAACTGCCCGCAGCTCAACAACCCGTGCAACGGCTGGAACCCGACGCCGGTGGAGGTGCTGATTTTCGACTGAAAATTGAAGACTGACGATTCGAAGAGATGAACATCCTCATCGCCAACAGAGGGGAAATCGCCGTCCGCGCCATCCGGACCTTCCGCCGGCTCGGCTACCGCAGCATCGCGGTGCATTCGGACCCGGATTACTCCGCGCCGCACGTGGAGCAGGCCGACGAAGCCCATCGCCTCGGCCCGGGTCCGGTTTCGGAGAGCTACCTGCTGAAGGAAAAGCTGCTGGAGATCGCGCGGGCATCCGGGGCGGACGCCGTGTTTCCCGGGTACGGCTTGCTTAGCGAGAACACCGACTTCGCCCGCATGTGCGAAGACGCCGGCGTGAGATGGCTGGGGCCGACGCCGGAGCAGATCATCGCGTTCGGGCTCAAGCACGAGGCCAGGCGCCTGGCCGGCGAGGCCGGTGTGCCGCTGGTGCCGGGAACCGGATTGCTGTCGGACGCGGCTGAGGCGGTGGCGGAAGCGGAGCGGATCGGTTTCCCGGTGATGCTCAAGAGCACCGCCGGCGGAGGCGGCATCGGCATGAAGGTCTGCCGCGACGCGGAGGAGCTGCGCCGCGAATTCGAAGCCGTGGTGCGTCTCAGCGAGCGCAGCTTCGGCTCGGGCGGCGTTTTCATCGAGCGCTTCATCGAGCGCGGCCGGCACGTCGAGGTGCAGATTTTCGGTGACGGAAGCGGCCGGGTGCTGGCGCTCGGCGAGCGCGACTGCTCGGTGCAACGGCGGAATCAGAAGGTGTTCGAGGAGACGCCCGCGCCGTGCTTGGACGAGAAAACCCGTGCGGCGCTCCATGCCGCGGCGGTGAAACTCGGCGAGAGCGTGAACTACCGGTCCGCCGGCACCGTGGAGTTCATCTACGATGCCGACCGTGGCGATTTCTTTTTCCTGGAGGTGAACACGCGGCTCCAGGTCGAGCACGGTGTGACCGAGTTGGTCACCGGCATGGATCTGGTCGAATGGATGGTCCGGCTCGCGCTCGACCCGTCGTGGCGCATGCCTTTGGTGGCACCGGAGCCGCACGGCCACGCGATCCAGGCGCGCGTGTAT
>Ga0207679_10002243_pt1 | contig 11939 bp, 8 predicted proteins | sample KBSC73metaG_FD_184320 | JGI IMG/M metagenome (GOLD analysis project Ga0207679, IMG submission 184320) | Corn rhizosphere microbial communities from Kellogg Biological Station, Michigan, USA - KBS C7-3 metaG (SPAdes) (version 2) | ecosystem: Host-associated > Plants > Roots > Rhizosphere > Soil ...
CGCTGAGCTAACCGTCCGTAGAGAAGCCAAGATTATGACACAACTCATGCGGCAAATCAATTTGCAATCGCAGCCCTCCATACGCAGTTTCCCTTGGTCTCCTTGTCCAGCTTGTCGAGCAGGCTTTCGTGTTCGGCCAATTCCTCTTCGCTGGCCGGCAGAACAAGAATTTCCGCCAGAGGAAGCAGTTCGACTACGCCACCAGCGGCTTGCTCCATGCCCGACGCAGCAAGATCGATCGTAAGACTGTTCTGGCCGCGTGTCATCGCCAAGTAGACTTCGGCCAGCAATTCAGCATCGAGCAAAGCACCGTGCAGCGCGCGGTGAGCGTTGGAAATGCCGTAACGTTCGCACAAGGAGTCTAGCGAATTGCGCTTGCCGGGGTGCATCTCCTTGGCCTGTACCAGCGTGTCTGTGATCGTCTCCACATGCTCGGCAAAGCGCGGGAAGCCAAGTCGCTCGAACTCGGCATCAAGGAAGCCCAAGTCAAAGGGGGCGTTGTGGATGATAATCTCCGCTCCGCGCACGTAGTCACGCAATTCGTCGGCGATCTCTGCGAACTTCGGCTTGTCGCTCAGGAACTCCGTCGTCAAACCGTGCACAGCAAGCGCGCCCTCTTCCGAATCACGCTCGGGGTTGATGTAGCGGTGGAAGTTGTTACCGGTAAGGCGTCGATTGACGATTTCGACACAGCCGACTTCAATGATGCGGTCACCGGAGCGGGCATTAAGACCTGTGGTTTCGGTATCGAGGACGATTTGTCGCATGGGATCAGTCTGCGTAAGACATCGGGAAGATGGATCAAGGGTGCATTCTACCAATACTGTCGTTGGCGCAGCTTCACTTTACATCGGGGAAAAAATCACGTTCATCCAGATGCATGAACTTGCCTGTTTCAAGCAACAGAGGTCACGCCCCTATTCGCCAATGCATCGGCACGCTCATTGCCTTCATGTCCCGCATGCCCCTTCACCCAGCGCCAATCAACCTTGTGCCGCGCCTGCGCTGCGTCGAGCGCCTGCCACAACTCAGCGTTTTTGACCGGTTCCTTGGCAGCGGTTTTCCAGCCGCGCGCCTTCCAGCCATGTATCCACTCGCTGATGCCTTTCTGCACGTACTGGCTGTCAGTATGAATGATGACTTCACACGGACGTTTGAGCGCGTTCAGCGCCTCGATGACGGCCTTGAGTTCCATGCGGTTGTTGGTAGTGTTACGTTCCCCGCCGAACAATTCCTTGCGATGTTCGCCTGCAATGAGCAGCGCGCCCCAGCCGCCGGGACCGGGATTCCCTTTGCAGGCCCCATCGGTATAAATCTCTACTTTGTCCATTTATTCCTGTCTATGTATGCGATTGGTGGCCGGCACGCCTTTGGGCGCCTTGGCAACCTGCCGTGTGAAGGCAGGGCCGATCAGGCGCATGCCGCGTACGCGCTTGATAGCGTGCACAATGTAGACCGCGCCAAACACGTGCCACCAGCGGTCGCCCGCGTTTTCCATGAAGGAAAAGCGACTGAGCCATTTCTCTGTCAGGCAAGGCGGCGCATAGCAGCCGAAATGCCCGCGATTGACTTCCATGCTGAGCAGCTTGAGCCAGTCCTTCAAGCGGGGAAAACTGATGAATTCGCCGGGCCGGGGCAAAAAATGCGAGCCGGTCAGCCGCCCCATAAGCTGACGCGCCCCCCACAAACTGGCAGGATTAAAGCCCGAAATAATGACTTGCCCCTCCGGAATCAGAACACGCTCCACCTCGCGCAGCACCTGGTGCGGTTCTTCAGCGAATTCCAGCACGTGCGGCAACACCACGAGATCGAGACTCTGCGACGCGAAAGGCAGTTCAGCGAAATCGTGCACGACGACAATAGACGCGCGCTTGCCGTTCTCGTCGGAAGCGGGGATATGCGTGTCGGTCAGCCACTTGTTGGGCATGCGGTTGGCCTGCAGCGCCTGGATCTGCGGCAAGCCGATCTGCACTGCATTGAACCCGAATATATCGGCCGTGAGCATGTCCAAACACTCCTGCTGCCAAGCCCGGACATAGTTGCCGGCCGGCGTCTCGAGCCAGGGGCCGAGCGCTATAATCGACTTTTCAGGAGCAGGATGGGACATTGTATGTTGAGTGTATTGGCCGTTCCGGCTTTTCAGGATAACTATTTATGGCTGATTCACGATGACAGACACGCTGTTGTAGTGGATCCGGGCGATGCCGTCCCTATCCTCGCGGCACTTAAAAAACATCAACTATTATTGACCGCCATTTTACTGACTCATCACCACCATGACCATGTCGATGGTGTGCCCGCCCTGCTCGATCGCTTCGACATACCGGTATTCGGGCCGCGCAACGAGTCGATTCCGCACATCACGCATCCGCTTGGCGAAGGCCATACCGTCAAGATACCCGAAATGCCACTGCAACTCGATGTTCTGGATGTACCAGGCCACACGCGCGGCCATATTGCCTATGTTGAACGGGAACGGCAATGGCTGTTCTGCGGCGACACCCTGTTTGCCGGCGGCTGCGGGCGACTGTTCGAAGGAACACCCGAGCAGATGATGACATCGCTCTCCAAGCTGGCGGCGCTGCCGGACGAAACGCAAGTCTTTTGCGCGCATGAATATACCGTGGCCAATCTGAAATTTGCGTGCGAAGCCGACCCCGGCAATGCCGCGCTCAAGGCGCGTCTGGTTGCCGAGCAAGCCAAGCGCGAGCGCAATATCCCCACCATACCCTCTTCCATCGGTCTCGAAAAGGCCACCAATCCCTTCCTCCGCTTCCGCGAACCAGCGATTGCCAACCTCCTGATCAACAAAGGGTTTCTTTCCGCCCGGGAACCAATTGCAGTCTTTACTGCCTTACGGCAATGGAAAAACACCTACCGTTGAGATTTCTCACCCCGCTTCATTATCAATTTGATATTGTTTGCGATAAATCTTGACGCGGGAAAAGCGAATTACGTAAACTTCAACATTTCAGCCAGCCGACCAAGATGCGGCGGTAACACCAATAAGCAAGTGAGGACCCATGCATCTGCTGAAGCGAAAAGCACTGCCTTTTGCAACTTTAGTAACTTTATTCATTGTCAGTGCCCCCCTCACCAGCCTCGCCAGCGATCTTTCCATCTCCATTTCCAACGGCCCCCAAGCTTCCGCTCTCGACAAGCCCAACGACCCGAACGACCCCTTGACGCAGTTGCTGTCGATGGAGGAAGTCGATATCTGGGGCCGCATCCGCAAAGGCTTCGTCATTCCGGACCTGGATAATCCGCTGGTAGAAAACCAGCTGCAGTGGTACACCTCGCGCCCCGATTACATCCAGCGAACCACTACGCGCGCTTCGCGCTACCTGTTCCATGTCGTGCAAGAACTGGAAAAGCGCGGCATGCCGACTGAACTGGCGCTCTTGCCCTTCATCGAATCGGCGTTCAATCCGCAGGCCTTGTCGCCTGCGCAGGCCGCTGGCATGTGGCAGTTCATTCCTTCGACCGGACGCGACTATAACCTGAAGCAAAGCACCTTCAAGGATGAGCGCCGCGACATTCTGGCATCGACCGATGCCGCGCTAACCTATCTGCAGAAGCTGTACGACATGTTCGGCGACTGGCAACTGGCGCTTGCGGCATACAACTGGGGGGAAGGCTCGGTGCAGCGTGCCGTCAACAAGAACCGTGCGGCCGGCCTGCCGACCGACTTCAACAGCCTGTCGGTTCACATGCCGGCCGAAACGCGCAACTATGTGCCAAAACTGCAGGCGGTGAAGAACATCATTGCGAATCCGGCGCAATACGGACTCGCGCTGCCCAAGGTGGACAACCAACCCTACTTCGTCACCATCGGCAAGACACGCGACATCGACATCAAGGTGGCCGCGCAGTTGGCAGAGCTGTCTGTTGATGAATTCAAAGCGCTCAATCCGCAGTTCAACAAGCCCGTTATTGCGGGCAGTTCCAGTACGCAGATTCTCCTGCCTCAGAGCAATGCCGAGAAATTCAAGACCAACCTCTCGAAGTGGGGCCGCGCCCTTTCATCCTGGACCGCACATACCGTTACCGCGGCACGTGAAAGGATAGAGTCGATTGCGGCGAAATTCGACACCACGCCGCAACTGATCCGCGAAGTCAACAACATTCCTCCTCACATGCGTTTGAAGGCCGGCTCCACCGTGCTGGTGCCAAAGACTGAACAAGCGCCGGAAAAGGATATCGCCCCGGAAATCGTCGATAACGCCAGGATCGCAATTGAGCCGGACGTGCCGGATACCCGTCGTGTCTGGGTCAAGGTGGGCAGGAAAGACTCTCTGACATCGATCGCCCAGCGCCACAAGGTCACAGTGGCGCAGATCAAGGAATGGAACAACCTGAAGCAGGACAAGGTTGCGACGGGCCAGAGCCTACAGCTCAACCTGCCCTACAAGGCAGCGCCGGCCGTAAAAAGCAGCATGCGCACGGTATCGAACAAGGTGCAACCACGCCGCGTGGCCGCCAAGCCGGTACCACGCAATACCAAGGTGATAGCAAAGCCCGTCAAGAAAAAACGGGGATAAAGTCACTCCTGTAACGCCGGCACAAGCCGGCGTTTTTCATTCACGTGCCGGCCATGCTTTTCGGAAAGACGCCCATGTTCACAAAACATCTTCGTACCTGCAGCAAGGCTTTCATTACTGCATTTGTATTAAGCTGTGGAGCGGCGCTCGCGCAAGAAGATGCAGCGTCTCGCATCGTCGAACCCAATTCCCACCTGACCGTCGAAGGCATTCCGCCGATCACGGAAGATCTGGTGCAGCGCGTATCCCGCTACAACGACTTCCGGCCACGCAAGATGCTGGACTGGCATCCGCTGAGGCGTGAAATGCTGCTATCGACCCGCAGCAATGGCGCCACAGTGCAGTTGCATCTGCTGCGCAAGCCCATGGGTGAGCTGGAGCAGTTGACAGACTACCCCGATCCGATACGCGCCGCGCGCTTCGAGCCGAAAACCGGCAAGTACATCGTTTTTGCAAAGGATGAAGGTGGCTCCGAAGCAACTCAGATCTACCGACTCGACCTCGATACGCGCAAGGTGACGCTCTTGACCGATCCGAGCGAGAAGCATGCTTTCGCCGAATGGAATCACGCGGGCGACACCCTGCTGTATTACTCGACCCAGCTCGACAAGACCGCCGGCACGGAACGCCGCAAGGAAGTCACAACCGATGTGACACTGTTCGATCCCATGAAGCCCGAGTCGCGGCACAAGTTTACGTCTCTGCCCGGCGGCGGATGGTTCTCCTTCCAATGGTCGCCCGACGATAAGAAACTGGTGGCAATGAACTACAAGTCGGCCAATGAAACCAGCATCTGGCTGATCGATGTGGCAAGCGGCGAACGCAAGCAAATCCTCCCGCAGAAAGGTTCGCAGGCGGAACCGGCCTTTTACGGCGATCCGCATTTTTCGCCGGACGGGAAATTCCTGCTGGCCACCAGCGATCGCGCAGGCGAGTTTCGGCAATTGATGAAAGCCGATCTGGCGACGATGAAAATCACGCTGCTCTCCGGTGGCATCCCATGGAACGTCGAGGAAGTGGAACCTGCCAAGCGCACAAACCAGTTAGCCACAGTAATCAATAACGACGGCCTGTTCGAACTCCATCTGTTCGATGGCCGCAGCAACAAGGAACTTGCACGGCCACGCTTGCCGATCGGCGGCGTCTCGAACTTGCGCTGGCGCGGTGACGAGGAACTCGGCTTCAGTATCGATTCGGCACGCAGTCCCGGCGAACTTTATTCGCTCAATGTGAAGACCGGCAAGGTCGAACAATGGACATCGCCGTTTGCACCAATGGACACCAGCAAGTTCAGCGACTCCTCGATCATCCGCTGGAAGAGCTTCGACCAACGCACGATCAGCGGCCTCATCACCAAGCCAGGAACCGGCTTCACAGGACGACGTCCGGTCGTGATCATGCCCCACGGCGGGCCGGAAGCTCAAGCAACGCTGGGCTTCATCGGCCGCTTCAACTACCTCGTCAACGAACTCGGCATCGTGCTGATTCAGCCGAATGTGAGAGGCTCGGCCGGCTACGGCAAGACCTTCCTGAAGCTGGACAATGATTATCTGCGCGAAGACTCGGTGAAGGATATCGGCAGCCTGCTGGACTGGATCGCGACCCAGCCCGATCTCGATCCGCAACGGGTGGTAGTGATCGGCGGCAGCTACGGCGGCTACATGAGCCTCGCCGTAGCAACGCATTATGCAGACCGCATTGCCGGTGCAGTCGACGTGGTAGGGATCTCGAATTTCATCAGTTTTCTTGAGCGCACCGAAAGCTACCGCCGCGATTTGCGCCGCGTGGAATACGGCGACGAGCGCGATCCGAAGATGCGCGAATTCCTCACACGCATTTCGCCGCTGAACAATGCACAGAAAATCGCCAAGCCGCTGTTTGTGGTGCAAGGCAAGAATGATCCACGCGTGCCCTTGTATGAAGCGGAGCAGATCGTGGCACAGGTAAGGAAGAACGGCACGCCGGTGTGGTATCTGATGGCCGACAACGAAGGTCACGGGTTTGCGCGCAAGCCGAATGCGGATTACTACTTCTTCTCGGTGGTGAAGTTCATGGAAGAGTATTTGCTGAAATAAGGCATTTCAGGTTCGTTGCAACGCCGGCTTGTGCCGGCATTTTTTATTGAACGGTGCATACAAATCAACCATGTATTGCTGTAGATCAAAAACGCTGTTTGTAGTACTGGCAATATGTTCTTTGGACAAACCGTTCTCATGGCCGATGCATTTGACCACGATCAAACTTACCGCCTTACACTGTTTCACTTTTGCAATCACCTTCTTGCCCTCCAGCCATGTCTTGGCCTTCGGCTTTGACGATGTGGCGGAAAAAGCCCGGCAACTGGCAGCCGCTTCCTACAACAAGCCTGCCAAAAATTTGAGCAAGCCCTTGGAAGCGCTGACATACGACCAGTACCGTGACATCCGCTTCCGCCCCGACAAGGCATATTGGCGCAACCTTCGCCTGCCCTTCGAGCTTGCATTCTTCCATCAAGGGTCGTATTTCGACACCCCGGTGAAGGTGCATGAAGTCGTTGGGAATAGAGTGCAGGAAATCCGCTTCGATCCGAAACTGTTCGACTACGGTGCCAACAACCTTCCTCCCAAGAGCCTTGCAGGCTTGGGCTTCGCAGGCTTCCGCGTGCACTACCCGATGAACACGCCGAAGTACAAGGACGAAGTCGTGGCATTCCTGGGAGCCAGTTATTTCCGTGCTGTCGGCAAAGGACAAGCCTACGGCTTGTCGGCACGTGGACTGGCGATCGACACTGCGCTCAATTCCGGCGAAGAATTTCCCCATTTCACCGAATTCTGGATCGAACGGCCCAAGCCTGGGGCAAAAGAGATCACGATTCATGCGCTGCTCGATTCGCCTCGCGCAACCGGTGCATATCGCTTCGTGATCAAGCCCGGCGTGGAAACAGTGACCGACGTCAAGGCACGGCTCTATCTGCGCGAGAACGTGAGCAAGCTCGGTATTGCCCCGCTCACCAGCATGTATTACTTCGGCGAAAACCAGCGCTCCAACGTGGAGGATTACCGTCCTGAAGTGCATGACTCCGATGGCCTGTCCATCCATTCCGGTACCGGCGAGTGGATCTGGCGACCGCTCGTCAATCCGAAACGGCTGTTGGTGACGTCATTTGCCGTCACCAATCCGCAAGGCTTCGGCCTGATGCAGCGCGACCGCAGGTTCGCCAATTACGAAGACCTGGAAGCGAATTACCAGCACCGTCCCAGTGCCTGGGTCGAACCGAAGGGCGACTGGGGAAGCGGGCGCATCGAACTGGTCCAGATCCCGACGCCCGATGAAACCAACGACAACATCGTCGCCTATTGGGTACCCGATGCGCCGCTCCGCCCCAAGGCCAAATTGGATCTCGAATACAGGCTGCTGTGGCAGAACGAATCAGAGACGCATCCACCGTCGTCGTGGGTAACGCAAACCCGACGCGGACATGGCTATCAACGCAAGGCGGACGACAGCCTTGCGCTGTTCGCCGACTTCGAGGGGCCGGCACTGAAGAAACTGCCGGCCAATACAAACATTGAAGCAACCGTCACCGTCGATGCCAACGCCAAGCTGCTCGAAACAACGGTCTATCCGAACAAGATGACCGGCGGCTGGCGCACTGCAATACGTATCAAACGCATCGACGAAAAGAAGCCGGTGGAACTACGCGGCTATCTGCATGACGGCAACACAACCTTGTCAGAAACGTGGAGCTACATCCTGCCACCCGATTAAAGCGCCCGCAAAGCGAAACACATCCGCTCTGCGAGCGTTACCTGGAACGGCTTGCGCTGCCCCCCGGCGCACGCAAGAACCTGCCTGCGCCTATTGGCGACAAGCTGGAAGCGATTACCGCCGTGCATGACGCACTGGCCGGGAAGCACGCATGCGCCGACAATCCGGCCCATGCATCAGTGTCGAGCCGGCTACGGCTGGCCTGCGATTGGACGCCTTCCGCTTTGCGTCATGGCCGTTTGCCGGAACGTATCGGCACTTTGCCGCTTGCGCCGCCGGTCAAGCGCTCATCAATGGTGCCGCATCCATGGACGCCACTTAATCCGTTCACTCGCTGGTGCAAGGCCATAACGCGCAAGCCTCAGGAATGGGTCGAACGCAAGCCGCGTCCACCCTGGCCGGCGCAATTGCCGCAAGCGCCCGATCACAGCGAAGCCACAGGACTGCACGGCCTCTTGCCGCACTACGGCAAGATGAGGCGTCTGCTCCTGCTGGTGCTGGTCCTGCTGCAAACGGGATTGGCCACCTGGTTCATGGGCAAGGTGCTTCCCTATCAGGGAAAAAACCTGCCGGAAGCTGCCTTGCTGGCCTTGTTCGCCATCTTGTTCTGCTGGGTATCCGCAGGCTTCTGGACAGCGCTGGCGGGCTTTCTGGTCATGCTGCGCGGTACCGACCGCTTTCTCATCTCGCGACATGCCGCCGCCGATGGGCCGGTTGCGGCTGAAGCACGGACTGCGATCGTCATGCCGATCTGCAATGAAGATGTACCCAGGGTCATGGCCGGACTGCGCGCCACCTATGAGTCGCTTGCAAAGACCGGAGAACTGGGCCGCTTCGACTTCTTCATCCTCAGCGACAGCAATGATCCCGATACCTGCGTGGCCGAACTCTCAGCCTGGGTCGAGATATGCCGCGCAGTCGACGGCTTCGGCCGCATCTTCTATCGGCGACGACGACGACGGGTCAAGCGCAAGAGCGGCAACATCGACGATTTCTGCCGCCGCTGGGGAAAGTACTATCGTTACATGGTTGTGCTCGATGCCGACAGCGTGATGAGCGGCGATTGCCTGACTACGCTGGTACGGCTGATGGAAGCCAATCCGGGTGCGGGCATCATTCAGACCGCACCCTGCGCCGCCGGACGCGATACGTTATATGCGCGTATTCAGCAATTCTCGGCGCGCCTCTACAGTCCCCTGTTCACCGCCGGCATGCATTACTGGCAGCTTGGCGAATCGCATTACTGGGGGCATAACGCAATCATCCGTGTCGATCCTTTCATCCGCCATTGCGCGCTTGCCCCTGTGCCGGGACGCGGCGTGCTGACCGGCGAGATTCTGTCGCACGATTTCGTGGAAGCCGCGCTGATGCGACGCGCGGGCTGGGGCGTATGGATCGCCTATGATCTCGATGGCAGCTATGAGGAAATGCCGCCCAACCTGCTTGACGAATTGAAGCGGGACCGTCGCTGGTGCCATGGCAACCTGATGAATTTCCGCCTGCTGCCGGCGCGCGGCATGCATCCGGTGCATCGGGTGGTCTTCATCACCGGCGTCATGGCTTACCTGTCCGCGCCGCTGTGGTTTCTGTTTCTCGCACTGTCGACCGGATTGCTGGCCTTGCATACACTGGTCGAACCGCAGTATTTCGTAGAACCACGCCAGTTGTTCCCGATCTGGCCGCGCTGGGACCCGCAAAAAGCCATCGCCTTATTCTCCGCCACGGCCACGCTGCTGTTCCTGCCGAAAATCCTCGCCGTTCTGCTGGCCTGCAAGGGCGGCGCACGTTTGTTCGGCGGCCGCCTGCGCGTGTTTGCAAGCATGCTGCTGGAGATGCTGTTTTCGATGATGCTGGCACCGGTGCGCATGCTGTTCCACACCTGGTTCGTCGCTGCCGCCTTCCTCGGCTGGGAAATCCGCTGGCGCTCGCCGCCACGAGAGGATTCGGAAACGACCTGGATCGAAGCGACGCGCAGACACGGGCTGCATATGCTGCTGGGATTGGCATGGGGCATCGGCGTGTTTCTGCTTAACCCGGCTTTTCTGCCCTGGCTGATGCCGATCGCCGGCGCTCTGACCTTATCGATACCGATCTCGGTCTGGTCCAGCCGCATATCACTGGGCCGCCGCTTGCGCGAGTTAAAGCTGTTCGCGATTCCTGAGGAATTGGAAACGCCACCGGAGTTAGTAGCTACCCGTGCATATACAGGCACCTCGGCCGGTACAGCGGATTTCATCGATGCCGTCGTCGATCCGCTGACAAATGCATTGGCCTGCGCCGCTGCCCGGCCGCATCCCGACTTGCCGTTGAACGCACACCGGGAGCGTGACGCTTTGGTTCGAACAGCGCTACGCCTTGGCCCTTCGGCATTGGACAAAGCGCAGCGCCACATCCTGCTGGACGATCCGTTGGCAATGTCGCGCTTGCACTTCGAGGTATGGACTTCCGATCATGTGCATGCGGATTGGCGAAACCGGATCGCCAGCGACGTTACAGCACAAAAATGAAATCCTTGACGAGCGCCCCCGGCAGACATGTGCTGCCGGTCTGGCGTCCGCCGTAAGTATTATCGTCCACCAGCATTTCCCGTTCGCGCGTCAGCCCGAGCAGTTTGTCACCCAGGATGCGCAGCAGCGAATCGTCGAAACGCATCACGTTCAGCGGCGCCTTGATCTCGCCCTTCTCCACCCAGAAGCTGGCAAAGCGCGTCATGCCGGTGATGCGGCAATTCGCACGGTCGGAGAAGTTCAGGTACCAGAGGTTGCTGATCCAGACGCCGGTATCGAGTTCCTGCAATACCCGAGACACAGGCAGCTCGCCCGGCGCGAGATCGATGGAGTACATCGCCTCTCCAGCCTCGGCGCCATTGGCCTCGATGCCATATTCGCGCGCCGTGCGCGGCGAGATCATGCTGCCGACCAAGCGTCCGTTTTCAATCAGGGGCACACAATCGGGTTTGATGAATCCCTCGGCCTGAAAGCCGGGCGCCAGTCCTCCAGCCGTGTTCTCTCGCAGCGTAATCGAAGGATGAAATTGCAAACCTTCCAGATGCATGCGCCGCAACGAGCTTTGCTTCGTTCGCAGCGCCTTTTCGGAAAGGCCATCCCAGTTCAGCATGCCAACCAGTTCATACAAGGCAGCCGGTGCAAGGTAGGCGCGATAGTTGCCGGGCTTGATGCTGACCGGTTTGCGTCCAAGATATTCGAGCTGTTCGGCAGCCGCCGCGAACTTGCTGCGGAAAGCTGCGGAATCCCAGTTCATGCCTGCATAGGAAGCCTTCACCGCCTTGTCGCGTGTCTGATAGAGGCTCCAGTCGAAGCTGAAACTGGATGTCTCATGCCAGTTACGCTGGCCGAAGGAATTGGCAAAGCCGCGATAAATCGGCCCCGTTGCCAGGAAGCCGACGAGGTCGAGACCTTTCGCGGCGTCGAGTATCTCCTCGACCATCGCAGCCCCCGAAGGCAGTCGGGACGCTTCGATATGACTGGTGGAATGCACCTCGGTGGCGATCAGCAGATGCGGATCTTCGGGAAGCTGGGCAACCTGCTCCCGCAACCGATTCACCGCGCTCTCCAGAATGAGGCGATCCGCATCAAAAACGCCGCTCAAGCTCAGCGTAGCGGAGGCATGTCGTTTGCCATCGAGCAGATC
>Ga0207679_10002244_pt1 | contig 11936 bp, 9 predicted proteins | sample KBSC73metaG_FD_184320 | JGI IMG/M metagenome (GOLD analysis project Ga0207679, IMG submission 184320) | Corn rhizosphere microbial communities from Kellogg Biological Station, Michigan, USA - KBS C7-3 metaG (SPAdes) (version 2) | ecosystem: Host-associated > Plants > Roots > Rhizosphere > Soil ...
GGTGGCGACGTCGAGCGCAAGCGTCGATGTCACGTACAGGTTGTCGCCCGGACGTTGATCGCCGATCGTCGGGCCGCCGTTACCGGTTCCCCAGTACGCCAGATTGGTTTCGGGATCGTAGTTGCCAGTTACCCATACCGGAGCGCCACCCGTCTTCCAGTGATCGCCCTTGGGCCATGTCTCGCTGCCCGGCTCTCCCGGCGCCGGAACGGTATAGGTTCGCCATTTTTCCTTGCCCGTTTCGACGTCGAATCCGGCAACGAAGCCGCGGATGCCGAATTCTCCTCCTGACGCGCCCACCATCACCACGCCGCCGGCAACCAGCGGCGCGAGTGTCGTGTAGTACCCGGATTTGTTGTCGGCGACAACCGCGGTCCATACTTCGCGGCCCGTCCTGGCATCGAGTGCCACGAGCACCGCTTCACCCGCGGCGTAGAACACCTTGTCGCCGTACAGCGCGACGCCACGATTGGTCTGATGCGGGACGTTCATGCCCGTTTCGAGCGGCCGGCGATAGCGCCAGAGCAGATTGCCGCTCTTCACATCGATCGCGATCACCTGGTTATTGGGACTCGTCACGAACATCACACCGCCGTTGACGAGCGCTGCAGCCTGATGCACGCGCGGCTCGGCGGTCGAGAATACCCATGCCGGACGGAGGCGCTGGACGTTGGCGGGAGTGATGTCGGTCAGCGGGCTGAAGCCCCAGCCGTCATACGTGCGACGGATCATCAGCCAGTCTTCGTCGTTCGGGTTCTTGAGGCGCTCGGCTGTGACGGACTGGTAATTCTTCAAGACCGCCGGCATGGGCGGATCGGCGGGCGGCTGCGGTTGTTGCCGCGCGAGGGCAGCGCCCTGGGTCAGCACGGCCGCAGCCATGCTCATGACGACCGCGGCGAGGACACCACGAAGGCAATTCATGACGCGGAGTTTACCAACCTTTCATCGTCGAACCCCGTCCAACCCGATCACTATGCTCGACGATTTCCTTCAGGATCTGCGCTATGCGGCGCGGTCTCTCCGCCGCGCGCCGGGGTTCGCCGCCGTGGCGATCATCACGCTGGCCCTGGGCATCGGCGCCAACACGGCGATGTTCAGCGTGCTCAACGCCTATCTCTTCCGTCCGCTCCCCTATCCGCAGCCGGAGCAGCTGGTCCAGGTGTTTCGCACGTCGATCCATTCCGATAGCTGGCCGCATTCAGCCGCCAACTTCGTCGACTTCCGCCAGCGCAATGATGTCTTCACCGAGATGGTCACGTTCGACGGGATGTCACCCGTTCTGATCCGCGACGGTCAACCTGCTGAACGGCTGCAGGGCATGTCGGTATCAGGCAACTTCTTCGCCGCTCTCCGGGTGCCACCGGCAATCGGGCGCGTGTTCACAGACGCCGAGGACCAGCCCAATACCAACAACGTGGTCGTCCTGAGCGACCGGCTCTGGCGGACCCACTTCGGGGCCGACCCGGGCGCGGTCGGCCGCACGATACAGCTCGACGGCCGGAGCGTGCAGGTGATCGGCGTGATGCCGCCAGACTTCGAATATCCGATTCTCTGGAACTCCGTCGATCTGTGGCGTCCGATCGCGTTCACACCCGAGCAGCGACAGGACCGTGGCAACAACTACTTGCGTGCGTTCGCCCGTCTCAAGCCGGGCGTCGACATCCAACAGGCACAGCAAGCGATGTCGACGCTGGCCGCCAATCTATTCCGGGAGCACGACTCGAATCAGAACGAGAGTCTGAGGCTCGCACCACTCCAGCGATCGGCGTCGACGGATGCCTCCCGCAACGTGATGTGGTTCACGTTCGGGCTGGCCGGTTTCGTGCTGCTCATCGCCTGCGCCAATCTCGCCAACCTTCAGCTCGTTCGCAGCGTGACGCGCACGCGCGAGCACAGCGTGCGCGCGGCACTCGGAGCAGGGCGCCTCCGGCTCCTGCGTCAATCGATGACTGAGAGCCTCGTGGTTGCGTGTCTCGGCGGCGCATTGAGCCTCTCGCTCGCGTACGCCGGCATCGAATTCATCAACAGCCGGCTGTACTCATCGTTGCCTGGTGCAGCAGTAACACTGGACCGGACCGTGTTCGGATTCTCCATGCTCTGTTCGCTGCTGACCGGGATCCTGTTTGGAACGGCTCCGGCATGGCTGACGTCGCGCACCGATCTGAATCACTCGCTCAAAGAAAGCCCGCGTGGATCGACAAGCGGTTCACATCATCGGCTTCGTTATGCGCTGATCATGGGCGAGGTGGCGTTCGCCGTGATCCTGCTCGCTGGTGCTGGTCTTTTCCTGCGCGGGCTCCAGCGATTCGAGCATCTCGATCCCGGCTGGCACCCGGACGGGCTCCTGACGGGACAACTCAACCTTCAGGGCGAACGCTACAGTACGCCGCCCCAGGTGAGGGGCTTCTATGAGCAATTGGAAGAGCGCCTCCTCGCCTTGCCAGGAGTGCAGCGTGTTGCGTTCTCGAATTCGCTGCCGGCGTGGGGCTTCAACAGCAGCGGCGATGTCTCGATCGAGGGTCAGCCCGAACCAGAGCCAGGCAAGGCGCCTGAAGTCTTCTTCGAGCAAGTCAGTCGAGGGTATTTCGAAACGCTCGGCCTGCGACTGATTGCCGGGCGCACCTTCGATTCGACTGACGCGTTCGGCCGGACACCAGTCGTCATCATCAACGACACGATGGCGCGCCGCTTCTGGCCGAATCAGAGCGCCCTCGGCAAGCGGATCGGCCGTCCTGCGCCTGGAGCAGCGACAGCCAACGATCGCGTCTGGCTGGAAGTCATCGGGGTGGTCAGCGATGTCAGTTTTCCTGCGAGCCTCGCTGAACCGTACACCCGCCTGCAGGCGTTTCGGCCCTCGGCCCAAGCCTTCCTTCGAAACGTGAACGTCACGGTTCGAACGGGCGGTACGCCCGAGGACCTCGCCCAACCGGTACGTCGTGTGTTGAGCGACCTCGATCCCACGCTCGCGCTCAATCGCGTGCGCAGCGCACGCAGCGTGGTGAACGAGGGCCTCGGCAACGTATCTTTGCTTGGCACGCTGCTCGGCGCGTTTGCCGCCCTGGGCCTCGCGCTGGCGACAATCGGCATTTACGGCGTGACGTCATATTCGGTCGCGCAACGCACGAACGAACTCGGCATACGGATGGCGCTCGGTGCACGCGCAGGCGATGTGCTCTGGCTGATTCTGTCCACAGGCGTCGGGGTGATTGCGGCGGGAGCGCTCATCGGGAGTGCCGGCGCGGTCGCGGTGTCGCGCTTGCTGACCGCGCTGATCCCGACGCTGCCGACACGTGACCCGGTCGCGTTGGCGGGATTAACGATCTTCCTGGTGGTGATTGCTCTTGCGGCCTGCTTCGTGCCCGCTGGCCGGGCCGCACGAGTCGATCCGTTAGTCGCGCTGCGTCACGACTAACGGTTCGGGTGAGTACGGCAGAGGACGTCGCGTCTGAGCGGCGTCAGCGGGATGCGAATCGGATGATGTGCTCCGCGGTTTCATCATTTCGCGCATCGATACGCCGCCAGATCGTCGCGTGGGTCCGGTTGGCGATCATCGCAATCTCGACGTCCTTGTGACCTGCGGCTTTCATCGTTGCTGCCATCTCGACGTTCTGCTGGCGTCGCCAGTCCTCGTCTCGGTCCGCGTAGAGGATGAGCATCGGCGGCGGGGTCGCCTGCAGGTTATGGGCCGGTGAGGCGTCTACCCAGACCTTCCGATCAGAGCCCCACACGCTCGCGTCGCGATCCGGTGCCACACCGCGCCGCTCGACCCAGTAGAACGCGCTGACGGGAACCACGCCGCGGATGTCGCTCGGCGACAGCTTGTGTGCGGCGAGATAGCGCGGGTCGGTCGCCAACAACGCCGCCAGATAGCCACCGGCCGAATAGCCAATGATGAACACACGATCAGGGTCGCCGCCGTATTCCGCGATGTGGCGCTTAGCCCACGCAAACGACGCAGCCGCGTCCTGGATGTGAGCCGGGTGTGAAATGGCGGGCGACAGACGATAGTTGACGACCGCGGTCACGAATCCGGCGGACGCGAATCGCCGCCCGATGAATGCATCCTCACTCTTGTCGCCGCCCATCAACTGGTTGCCGTAGTACGAGACGATCACCGGCGCGTTCGGCCTTCCCTCGGGGAGATACAGGTCCAGTTTGTCCTTGTTGTCCGGGTAGTTCACGCCCTGCAGGTACGGGACATCACGTACAACTCGTACTGCATAGGTCTGTGCAGCAGCTGGTGTCGCCGTGGCTGAGCACAACCCCATGACCAGGACGACACCAGCGATTCTCACGTTCACGATCGGCGGCCTCCAACTCCCGAGTCCTACTGCTGCGTTCGTGACCCGATCGTCGTGTCCGACGAGCGCATCTTGGTCTTGAAGCGCCAGCCCTTCGACGTCTTTACCAGCGTGTCATCGTAGCGGGAATACGAGTTGATCTTCACGGGCACTTCCTGCGGATCGACGATAAACACGTAGAGCGAGCCGCTGGCGCCTACGGCGGTGGGCGCGATCACCAGATTGGAAACGACGTGGCGTGTCTTGGACGGGCCGGCACGTCGCCGCGACTCGATCAGCGCCCCCCGCCCGATCGTGCCGTTGAAGTTGCCGTCGTCGGTGAACGTATCGGCCCAGCCCTCCGGGTCGCCGGCATCGATGGTGTGATAGTACTTCGCGTAATTCTGCTCGATGTCGATGTAGTCCTGCGTCGTCAGCGTGCCTGCGGCCGATGTCGTCTTGATGCCATACACCGTATAGATCCAGCCCGCGGTCACGAGAATGAGCAGCGCCGACAGAGTCTTTCGAGTCAGCATAAATACTCCTTACTTCACTGCAGCTCGCTTGTGTTGGTGGGCTCCGGTCAAAGTCGAAGTGACAAAACGGCTGGTCTCCTCCGGATGAGCGCTAGCGAAACCACCGACACAAGCGAGTTCCGGGAGTAGTTCACCGTCCTGAGAGCACCGCTCACCGTTTGAAACCGTTTTCTCTCAGAGCCGGCTCGATCACCGGACCTTGCAGAAACTTCACCAACGCCTGCGCCGCGGCCGCGTTCGGCGTGTTCGTTGAAATTGTCGCGGTGACCACGGCGGGCACCTGCAGCTCCGGGATCACCGGGCCCATGTTGCGAAGGGCTTTGTTGGGCATGATCTCACTCAGCGGATAGATATTGATCTCGTACTCACCCGGCGCGAGCGATGGCCCGGCGACCGACATGTCGCGTTTCGCTTTCACAGCGTCGCGGATCTCGAGCGTGTCGAGGATCTTGTTCACCGTGAAGAGAGCAGCTCCGGTGTCCGCCCAGCGCAACGAATTTGCGTTCAACATCGCGGCCTTGACCTTCGCCGGCGTGCTCAGATCGGGTGTCGCGTCACCACGCAGCCCGATCGCGACGTCCGTCTTCGCAATGACGACGCCAAGGGACTTGATTTTCGATGCCTTCAACAATTGTTCGTCCACGTCGGGGAGAAGCAGCGCGACTTCAAAGGAGTTCCCCGCCATGATCGAATCCTTCAGATTGCCACGCGCGGACCCGTACTCAATCACCAGCGGGTGACCGATCGCCTTGGACGCTTCCGCACGAACGGCGTCGAGCGGAATGCGGATGGCCGCGGTCGCCAGGACCCGGACGTCGCCAGGCTTGGCATCGGCGATCCGTTCCCCTCGACTGCCGCCCTGCGCGGTCACGAGCGCTCCCGTCGCCAGGAGCGGAATGCCAAAACCGATCGCCACAACGGTCATCTCCATTGCCCAAGTTCTCATGTCTCCTCCCGTTCTTGATCGTCCGGTCGATCGGCCCGATGATGAACGGCGCCACGATGCTTCAATCGAGAGGAGCGGTCATGCGCCTCACGTCCCCGCATGTGTTGCACGTGCGGCAACTCATTCGTGTGTCGCTGATACTACTCGTCTTCGCGTCGATACGGCTGGCCGGTCAGCCACTGCCGGATCGGCCTGGAGGATTGCGGCCAGTCGCGCTCACGAAGCCGCGGATCTCGCCATTGCCGGAAGCACAATGGACCGACGAGCACAAACAGCGAATCGCGAAATTCCTGCCCGACAGCGCTCGGCCGGGCAACAGTTTCCGGACGCTCCTGAACGTTCCGGAGCTGGTCGACCGGACGATGACGTTCCACAACTACGTCACGCAGGAGTCCAGCCTGCCGCCGCGGATCCGCGAGCTGCTGGTGCTGCGCACGGCATGGCTGCACGGCAGCGACGTCATCTGGCGCGAGCGGGTGCCGTTGGCGCGAAAGGCCGGGCTGACAAACGATGAGATCCGGAGAATCGCGCAGGGTCCGGGCGCCGCCGGTTGGGACGCGTTCGAGGCCAACCTGCTCCAGATGACCGATCAGTTGTTCCGGAATTCGTTCGTCAATGACGCCATCTACAAAGTGATGGCTGCGCGCTACGACAGGTGCAACGTGATGGATGCAGGGATGACCGTGGCCGACGTTGCGTCGCTTGCGCTCCTGTACAACACGCTCGGTGTCCAGCCCGATGATGCTCCTGCAACCGATCGGATGCCAATGGACATCCGCTACCGGGTCGACGTGCCGGCGCGCGAAACGATTACACTCACGGCGCCGCGAGTGGCGCCGCGTACCGGTCCGGGCGCCAACAACCCTCGCACGTTCAACCTGTGTCCAAAGCTCGCTGCGGCGCGAAACGGCTCCGGGTACGTGAATCAGATCTCGATGCTCGGCAAGACGGGCCGTGCGCGCCACCGCGAGCTGCTGATCCTGCGTGTCGGATGGAACTCGCAGTCCGAATACGAGTGGTCAGAGCATGTCGGACCAGTGGGTGGGGCCCGCAAGATGGGTGTACCGATCGAAAGGGTCACGATGGGTCCGGATGCGCCAGGCTGGGATCCGTTCGAGGCCAACCTGCTCAGGTTCGCAGACGAGATGTATCGCGATTCGGTCGTCTCGGACCGAACGTGGAACGCTCTGAAGGAGCAATATGACGATCGATTGATGATCGACGCGACGATCACTGCGGCCAACTACCGGATGGTCTCGATGGCGCTGAACATGCTGGGAGTGCAGAGCAATCCGGGAGAAGAGAAGCTGCCGGCGGTGCCGTCGCGCTAATCAACGATCAGCAATCGACAAATCGTAGGCCGGGTCTTGTTCTTTAGACCCGGCTGGTTCGGCGGGTCCAAAACAGGACCCGCCCTACGAGAGCGAATCCCGCGCAGCGCTACCCTGGTCAGAGATCGTTACGGCCGCTGGCTCGCTGGCGGCGTGATCCCGTTGAGCCGGAGGTAGACCACCATCTGGCCGTAGATGTCCCAGGTGTGTCCCATATCGAAGTAGACGACGCGGACGCGATTCGAACCGCCCATGAACCTGTCGCCTCGTCCTGAGACGGCGGGAGCGAGCAGATCGCTGTCGCTCATCGACTGCAACACTGTGGTCCCGTAGTCGAACGAGGCCTCGAGCATTTTCAGTATCTCCGCCTTCCTCGTTTCCTTCATGTTGTAGGCGGGCGCGGGAGTCTTCGCGCCAAGACGGGCGATCTGATTGACGTTCGCCTCCACCACGTGCAGCACCTGCTCACCGAAGTTTCGCTGCGGCGGCGTCGGCTTGAAGGTGAACTTCTCCTCGGGCATTGCCGCGGATATCTTCATCATCGTGTCCTTCAGCATCGTCCAGTCTCTGAGTGTGCCCTGCTGCAGCGATAACGGTCCCTCTTGTGCCGAAAGGACGGTGACAGCCAGCAACACGACCATGCTCAGCGCGAATCTCATGTTCCCTCCTCTGACAACGGCGCCAGTCACAACTCTTGTGGGCCGGGTCTTGTTTAGACAGGCGGGTCCACAAAGCAGGACGGCCCTACGATAGCAGCGCATCGCGCGCCGCGATGACGAGCTCCTGCGCTTCCTCCACCGTTCGAGCCGTCGCGGTGAGATGGCCCATCTTCCTGCCCGCCCGCGGCTGCGTCTTTCCATAGAGATGCAGCTTGACGTCCGGGAATCGGCAAGCCGCCGCCCAGTTCGGTTCGCCTTCTGCCCACAGGTCTCCGAGCAGATTCGCCATCGCCGCTGGTCTGAGCAGCTCGGTCGACCCGAGCGGGAGGCCGCAGATCGCGCGCACCTGCTGCTCGAATTGGCTGGTGACGGCGGCGTCGAACGTCAGGTGGCCGGAATTGTGCGGCCGCGGCGCCAGCTCGTTGACGAGGAGGTCACCGTCGGTCGTCACGAAGAACTCGACGCACAGCAGGCCGATGTAGTCGAGCGCCTCGAGGATCGCGCGCGCGATTTCACGCGCGCGGGCCGCGATCGCAGCTGGGATCAGCGCCGGCGCCGTAGTCACATCGAGAATGTGGTTGCTATGCCGATTCTCGAATGGCGGATACTCGGCAACCATCCCGTCGAGACCGCGGGCCGCGATCACCGAGATCTCCGCCTGCAGCGACACAAACCTCTCGACCAGGACCTCGCGTCCTTCGAGTGCATTCCACACCCGCTCGACCTCGTTCGGTCGCGTGATCTTGTGCTGGCCCTTGCCGTCATAACCGAACGCGGCCGATTTGATGACGACGGGAGTGCCGATCCGCGCCACGCCGTCCTGAAGCTCGGCGAGCGTCGACGCGCGCGCGAACGGCACGGTTGGAAAGCCTCGCTCGGAGAGAAACGCCTTCTCGCGGCCGCGCTGCTGCGCCGTATACAAGGCGGTCCGTGACGGCCGTACTGGCACGAGCCCTTCGAGCGCGTGCACCGCATCGCTCGGCACGTTCTCGAACTCGAAGGTCACCACGGCCACGTCCTTTGCGAACGCGCGCAACGCCTCGAGATCTTCGTAGGGCGCCGTAATCTCACGATCGGCGACCTGCCCGGTAGGCGTGTCCTGATCCGGCGAGAACGTGTGGACGCGGTATCCCATGCGTCTGGCAGCGATCGTGAACATGCGCCCAAGCTGGCCGCTTCCGAGCACGCCCAGCGTCGCTCCCGGCGCGATGATCCGCACTCGCGAAGCCGCGTCCGACTGGGTCGAAGACGAAATCATGGCAAGCGATCCTGGCGCACCTTCTCTGTCTGCTCGACGCGAAACGCACGCAACTTCTCGCGCAACTCCGGCCGCGAATTCGAGAGAATCGAGATCGCCAGCAGCCCCGCATTCGTGGCACCCGGCTTTCCTATCGCCAGCGTTCCAACCGGCACGCCGCCAGGCATCTGGACGATCGAGAGCAGCGAGTCGAGGCCTTGCAGTGCAGCGCTCTGCACCGGCACGCCGAGCACCGGGACGACGGAGTGAGCGGCCACCATGCCGGGCAAGTGCGCGGCTCCGCCAGCCCCGGCGATCAGCACCTCGATTCCGCGGGCTTCCGCGCCGGACGCGAATTCGGCCATCCACACCGGCGTGCGATGCGCCGAGACAATGTGCTTTTCATAAGGAACGCCGAAGCGCTCCAACACATCGACGGCATGCTGCATCGTCTCCCAATCGGAGGACGAACCCATGATGACGGCCACTAGTGGTTCACTCACAAATCGGAAATGTTACCTGAATTGATAGACAATGAAACTTCCCATCGGCTTTCCGGAGACACATGAGCACAGCAAAGATCATCTACACCCACACTGATGAAGCGCCCGCACTCGCGACCTACTCGCTCCTTCCGATCGTTCAGGCCTTCACCCGGGCCGCGGGCATCGTCGTCGAGACGCGCGATATTTCTCTTGCCGGCCGTGTCCTGGCCGCGTTCCCGGAGAGCCTGACGCCTGAACAGCGCCAATCGGACGACCTCGCCGAACTCGGCGAGCTCGCGAAGACGCCGCACGCCAACATCATCAAGCTTCCCAATATCAGTGCATCGATCCCACAGCTGAAAGACGCGATCAGGGAGCTTCAGCAGCAGGGCTACGCGGTCCCTGACTACCCCGAGGATCCGCAAGACGATACCGAAAAACAGATCAAGGCCAAGTACGCGAAAGTCCTTGGCAGTGCCGTCAACCCGGTGCTCCGCGAGGGCAACTCCGATCGCCGCGTGGCGACATCGGTGAAGCAGTACGCAAAGTCTCACCCGCACTCGATGGGCGCGTGGAGCAACAACTCCGCGTCGCACGTGTCCAGCATGACTGGCGGCGACTTCTATGCCAACGAGCGATCGGCCGTGATGAGCGAGTCGGGCAAGCTCAGGATCGAGCTCACGAGTAGCGGCAAGACCACGGTCCTCAAAGAAGGCGTCGCCGTGACCGATGGCGATGTCATTGGCGCATCGATGATGAGCCGGCGTGCGCTCGAGGAATTCTTTGCGCGGGAGATCGCCGACGCGAAGGCCCAGGGCGTGCTGCTGTCGCTGCACCTCAAGGCGACGATGATGAAGGTCTCGGACCCGATCATGTTCGGACACGCGGTCACCTCGTATTACGAGGACGTGTTCGACAAGCACGCTGCGGTGTTCGAGTCGCTCGGCGTCGATCCCGACAACGGAATCGGCGACGTTTACAAGAAGATCCAGGCGCTTCCTGCGGAGCAGCGCGCGGCCATCGAGGCGGACCTGAAGGCGGTCTACGCCACTCGACCGGCGCTGGCCATGGTCGATTCGAGCAAGGGGATCACCAACCTGCACGTGCCGAGCGACATCATCATCGACGCGTCGATGCCGGCTGCGATTCGGGCGTCGGGACAGATGTGGGGTCCTGACGGCAAGCTGCATGACATGAAGGCGATGATTCCCGACCGCAGCTATGCCGGCATCTACCAGGCGACGATCGACGACTGCCGGCAACATGGCGCGTTCGACGTCAGGTCCATGGGAACGGTCTCCAATGTCGGCCTCATGGCACAGAGCGCCGAGGAGTACGGCTCGCACGACAAGACGTTTGAGATTCCCGCAAACGGAACCGTTCGTGTGATTGACGCAAACGGGCAGGCGCTGTTCGAGCACGCCGTCGAAAAGGGCGACATCTGGCGCATGTGCCGGACGAGAGATCTGCCGATCAGGGATTGGGTGAAGCTGGCGGTCACGCGCGCGCGCGCAACCGGCCATACGGCGATCTTCTGGCTCGACGAGAAGCGCGCCTACGACCGTAACGTGATTGAGAAGGTACGTCGGTACTTGAAGGACCACGACACGACCGGGCTCGACATCCAGATCCTGTCGCCGATCGAGGCGGTGCGCGCGACGCTCAAGCGTATCCGCGCCGGCCTCGACACGATCTCCGTGACCGGCAACGTACTGCGCGACTATCTCACCGATCTGTTTCCGATCCTCGAGCTCGGGACGAGCGCCAAGATGCTCTCCATCGTTCCGCTCCTCGATGGCGGCGGCCTGTACGAGACCGGCGCGGGCGGCTCCGCCCCGAAGCACGTGCAGCAGTTTCTGCAGGAGAACTACCTGCGCTGGGATTCGCTCGGCGAGTTTCTCGCCCTCGCGGTGTCGATCGAAGATCTCGGGACAAAGACAGGCAATCCCAAGGCTCTCGTCGTCGCGGAAGCGCTCGATCGAGCGAACGGGAAGATCCTCGATAACGACAAGTCACCGCAGCGTAAGATCGGTGAGCTGGATAACCGGGGTAGCCATTTCTATCTCGCCATGTATTGGGCGCGCGCACTTGCTGATCAGTCGAAAGATCCCGAGCTCCGCGCACGCTTCGGCCGGGTCGCGACCGCGCTCGAGGGCAACGAGGCAAAGATCGTTGGTGAATTGAATGGAGTGCAGGGGAAGCCTGTGCAGGTTGGCGGCTACTACCACCCCGATCCGGCGCAGACGGCGCGAGCGATGCGCCCGAGCGCGACGCTCAACGCGATTATCGAAGGGATCTGACGGGGGTCAGACCCCTTCACGCTATTTCACATCTGACGTCGTAGGCCGGGTCTTGTTCTTTAGACCCGGCATCTTTGGCGGGTCCCTGAAGCAGGACCCGCCCTACGAATAAGGAGAATCTCATGGCGAAACGACTGTGTCTGGCGCTCGCGTTCATGACGG
>Ga0207679_10002259_pt1 | contig 11881 bp, 7 predicted proteins | sample KBSC73metaG_FD_184320 | JGI IMG/M metagenome (GOLD analysis project Ga0207679, IMG submission 184320) | Corn rhizosphere microbial communities from Kellogg Biological Station, Michigan, USA - KBS C7-3 metaG (SPAdes) (version 2) | ecosystem: Host-associated > Plants > Roots > Rhizosphere > Soil ...
GAAGATGCCGTCGCCGCTTCGATACTCGAATTCCGCAGGCGTTCCTGCATCGAGGCGCCGCAGCGCATCGGGCGGAGCGATCTCACGCAGGAGGCCGAGCAGTTGCGTGGCCCCAAGCGCCTGTTTGGTCAAGGGAACCGTGGTGCCATCCTTCACGAGCGACGCCAGCTCGTTCTCCACGAGGCGAAGCGCCTCGGCGCGGTTGCTCACCATGACGGAGAGCAGTCGGTCCAGCTGTGGCATTAGGCTCCCGTCAGTCGAGCGGATGAACGCGCTCGATCAACCTTCGGTTGAGCAATACGGTCCCGCGTGCGGTATAGAGGAGCAGAAATCGCTCACCGACGCGATTGAGATAGTCGAGCACGCGTGTGCGGCCGTTGAGCGACTCGAGGTACACGTTCCCGGTGTGCACTGCTCCACCGGTGAGCACGACTTCGATCGTCGCGGGCGCACCGATCTGCCACTCTTCAGCGGGCATGGGATCGCGGCTCTCGAGCTCTCGCACACGATCCTTCGCCACGATGAACAGCGCACCATCGTTCATGAGCATCGGGAAAAACGGCTCGGCGGAATTCAGGATGTCGGGCGCTTCTTCCCGGCCGTACCGATTGCGCGGACTCGCCTGGACGAACAGCTCACCAGCCAGGCGTTCGCCGCCGACCGTCACCAGCACGGCGGCAAGGCGGTCTTTTTGTATCCTGAAGTCGTTATTGCTGATCGTTCCCATTGGCCGCTGCGTCCACGATGCTGACGGATGAGGACGCGCCACGGGGAAGTGTGGTCACCCACATGGCTTAGGGCGTCACGCCTTGAACTCGCAGGGTCACAGCCCGCGCTTCACAATTCGCATCACTCGTGAAGGTGACGCTCCCGCTCGTACATCTCGCTGCGCTCGAGTTGGACCGTCACGTGTTCGATGCCGAAGAGACGCATGGCATCGTGGACGTGCTCGAGTACGTGCTGGTGGCGCTCGGATTCTCGTACGATCGCGTGCGCGCTCATCGCGACGAGTCCCGACGTGACGGTCCACACATGCAGGTCGTGCACCGATTCGACACCCGGAATCGCCTCGAGCTGCGTGCGCACGGACCCGAGTGAGATGTGCGAGGGCGTCGACTCGAGCAGTACATCCACCGACTCGCGGACGATCTGCCACGCACCGCGGAGAATGAGCAGGGCCATGATCACCGAGGCGACCGGGTCCGCCGCGACCCATCCGGTCCATTTGACGATCATCGCGGCCGCCACCGTGCCAACCGAGCCAAGGAGGTCACCCAGAACATGCAGGTAGGCCGCACGCATGTTGAGGCTCGACTCGCCCGGCGCGTGGAGCATGCGCGCGGCGATGATGTTGACGACCAAGCCGGCGATGGCCACGGCCAGCATCAGTCCACCCTGCACCGGCTCCGGCGTGCGGAGACGGAGGACCGCCTCGACGACGATCCAGGCGGAGATCAACAGAAGCGTCGCACCATTCAGGAATGCGGCCAGCACTTCCCAGCGCAAATAACCATAGGTCCGCTGCGGTGAAGCAGGTTGCCTGCTGAACCACGCGACGAACAACGAGAGTGCAAGCGCGGCGACGTCGGTCAGCATGTGACCAGCATCGGCAAGCAACGCGAGGGAGTTGGCAAGCCACCCACCCACGACTTCGACCACGAGGAACACCGCCGTGACCGCGAGCGCTCCACGCAGCCGTCGAATGGGCGCTGCGTGGTCGTGGCCGTGCGAGTGATCGCCTACGTGCGCGTGGCTATGCCCGTGATGTGAATGTCCGTGATGGTGATGCTCGCCGGGCCCGTGAGCGTGCGAATGGCTCATCGCGCGTTGGAGCGCTGGCGGTTGGATCGAAGCGTGCGATAGCTTTCCCGCGTGATCGGTCGGCTCCTCGCCATCGTCGTACTCCTCGTATTCAACGGGTTCTTCGTGGCCGCCGAGTTCGCACTCGTTCGGTCGCGACGCACCCGGCTCGACACGATGGCCCGCGGCGGCGACGCGAAGGCGCGGCTCGCGCTGCGCGCCACCGAGAATCTCCCGCGCCTCTTGTCGGCGAGCCAACTCGGGATCACGCTCGCGAGTCTCGCGCTGGGGTGGGTTGCTGAAAGCACGCTCGGTGAGGTTCTGGCAAGCTGGTTCGAGACGCTGCCGATCGCCATCGAACAATCGCTGCGCGTGAGCTTCGGCGCCATAGTCGCGCTCGCAAGCGTCACATACCTCCACGTCGTTTTCGGCGAGCTCGCGCCACGTGCGGTGGCATTGAACCACCCCGAGCAGTTCGCGCGCTGGCTCGCACCGCCGTTGATGGTGTTCGCGTGGCTGTCGACGCCGTTCATCGCTGTTCTCAATCGTTCGTCGCAGGGTGTGCTCAAGCTGTTCGGGCAGCGCGGCGACATGCTCGACGAGCCCGTTCACTCGCCCGACGAATTGCGACTCATCGTGGAGCAGAGTCAGGAGGTCGGCGCGATCCCGGCGCAGGACGCCGATCTGATCGAGGGCGTGTTCGAGTTCTCCGAGAAGAACGCACGGGAGGTCATGACACCACGCACGAATGTGGTGGCCATGCCCATCGACGCGACGCTCGACGAAGCGCTGGCCATCGTCGAGGAAAACGCCTTCTCGCGATATCCTGCCTACGCGGACTCGATCGACAACATCGTGGGCCTCGTGCTGGCGAAGGACCTGTTGCGCGTGCTGCGGCAGCCACCGCCGGGATTCGCCGTGCAGTCCATCATGCGTGACGTGCACGTGGTGCCGGGGTCGCGCGAGGTCGAGGAGGTACTGGCCGACTTCAAGCGGCTCAAGGAGCACATGGCCATCGTGCTCGACGAGTACGGTGGTACTGCGGGGATTGTGACCATGGAGGACCTGCTCGAGGAGATCGTCGGCGAGATCCTCGACGAGCACGATGAGCCCTCACCGCCCGAGCCGACAACGACAGCCGGCGAGGTCGTCGTTCCCGGATCGATGGAGATCGGAGAGCTCAACGAGCGCTATGGCCTCACCGTGAGCGAGGACGACTATACGACGATCGGCGGCTTCGTGTTCGGCTCGTTAGGCCGGCTGCCCGTGGTCGGCGACCGCGTCGCCGCCGGCGGCTCGGTGTTTACCGTGCGGGCGATGAACGGCCGGCGGATCGAGTCGGTCGCGGTCGAGCGCCGGTAGCCAACCGCCGTGCGATCATTGCGCAGACGCGGACCGACTCCTTCATGCTCGAGGCGTCTGCAACGCCGCGGCCCGCGATATCGAGAGCCGTGCCGTGATCCGGCGACGTCCGGGGAAACGGCAAGCCGAGCGTCACATTTACCGCGCGGCCGAACGCCGCAACTTTGATTGCCGTCATGCCCACGTCGTGGTAGGGCGCGATCACGGCATCGAATTCCCCGCGGAGGGCGCGAACGAACACCGTGTCCGCGGGATAGGGACCGGCGAGCCCCGCACGGCGCGCCGCGGGGCGCAGCACCGTGTCGTCCTCCGTTCCGAAGCGCCCGCCGTCCCCAGCGTGTGGGTTCAGCGCGCAGAGCGCTATCCGAGGGGCGGCGACGCCGAACCACTCCACCAGTCCTCGGCGGGTGACTTCAGCCGCACCCTCGATTGCCTCACGCGTCACGGCGTCGGGCACGGCACGGAGTGGGATGTGTGTCGTCGCGAGGATCACGCGCAGCGGATGCGCCAGCTCTTCACCTGCCGCGGAGGACGCCAGCATCATGGCGACCTGTGCGCCGGTGAGCGTGGCGAGCATTTCCGTGTGGCCGGGGTAGTCGTAGCCACCGGCCAATAGCGCGGCTTTGTCGATCGGCGCGGTGACGATCCCGTCGACCGTTCCCGACTGCGCCAGCTCGACCGCACGCTCGATCGCACGGCCCGCGAGCCGCCCTGCCGCGGCTGCTCGATCGGCCTCGCTGCCTAACGGCTGCCACGCGCCGATCGACTCGTCCACCTCGGCGACGGTTCCCTGCGGCCCGACCAGGATGAGGTCGGCGACCGCGGCGACCGCGGGGTCCGCCCGCACCGCGGCAACGATCTCCGGGCCGATGCCACGCGGGTCGCCTAACGTGACGGCGAGGCGGATGGAATCCGACCCCACGGCGCCGGCCCGCTCGTGGGCGTTAGATGCGGACCGAAACGTACAGGTCCTTGCGCATCTGATCGATCACGCGGCGCATGCCACGTTCCTGCGCGAGCTGGTCGCGAATCTGGTTCTTGAAATCGGACAGCGTATAGTCGCCACCATCGTCCGCTTTGACGATCTGTGCGACGACGTACTTTTTCGCCCCGCGTGCGGGATCGTCGATCGGGAACGGGTCGATGAATGCCCCCGTGCCCTTTCCTTCGAACGCCGTGCGATACGAGTCAGGTAGCTGCGTGCGCTCGAACGGCTGCAGGCTTCCCTTCTCTTCGTCGCGATCGTGATACTTGGCGACGAGCGAATCGAAGTTCGCGCCGCCTTCCCACAACATCTTCACAGTGTCGGCACGCAGCTTGGCCGCCGCAACGTCGGCAGAGTCGATGTGCGGTTTGATGAGGATGTGGCGAGCCTTCACCTCGCCAGGCTGGACCCGGTCGACGCGAATGATGTGATAGCCGAACGGCGTCTCGATCACAGGGCTCATCTGGCCCGGCGCGAGCGCGAACATCCATCGATCGAACTCGGGGACCATGTTGCCGCGTCTGTTCCACCCCAGGTCGCCGCCGAGCTCCTTCGAGCCGGGGTCCATCGACTCGCGTTTTGCAATTTGATCGAAGTCGCCACCCTTCCGGATCTCGGCGAGTAATGACTCCGCCTTCGCGCGTGCCACCTCCTTCGCCTTCGGGGAGGCCACTGCGGGAATGACGATCTGGCGGAACGACACGGTCGCGGGGCGTTTTGGCAGATTGGTTTTCGACTTCTCGAACGCCTCGTTGACGTCCTGCTCGGTAACCGGAACGGGGACGATCTTTCCGGCCTGCCGCATTTTTGCAAAGAGCTTCTCCTGGAGCGCGTTCCGGCGCGAGCGCTCGTTCATCCAGCGCTTGTATTCCTCGGGCGTTCCGAAACCACCGCTCTTGAGGGCCTGGGCGAATTCAGCGTCGGTCTTGAACTGGCTCCGGACTCGCTTCACCTGCTCGTCTGCGGAGTTCTGCACATCCAGATCGGACACGTGCACGGACGTGTCGCGCAGCGCGTGCTGCACGATGGCCTCTTCATCGATCATCTCCTGAAGCACGCCGCGCGCTGTCTCCATCCATTGCGCGGAGTCAGTCGGGACCTTGAGACCGCGCGCCCTCCGCTCGCTCAACTCTTCGGTGAGCTCGCTGAGAAGAATCGGGCGATCACCAACGACGGCGATCACGCGGTCCACCGGCAGACCGCCGCTGTCGGCTTGGGCCGATCGCGGCGGTACCGGAGGCGCGGGTGGCGTGTTCTGCGCGGCTGCCGCGGGTAAGGCGATCACAGTCGCGAGCGTGACGATGCGGAGCGTCTTCAAGGAAGTCATGACTCGTTCTACCCGGCCACGGGGGCGCTGGTCCACCTGGGCCACAAAGCACGAGCGGGCGGTGGCTCCGCCCGCTCGTCGATCACGTTACGGCTTTTTCTTCGCGGCTGAATCAGGCGCGGGCGACGGCGGCGGCGCGTTTGGCGTCGCCGCGCCAGGCTGGCCGGGCAGTGGAACCGCCGATTGCGGCTGCTGCGCCGCTCGCGTGGAGTCCGCCACGGCGCGGATACGCTGCGCTCGCTCGAGAGCGCGATCGATCCCCGCCTCGTTGATCTTGTAGTCGTACTTGGAGTGAAGTGCCGACTCGAGCGGCGGCTGCACCGGGATGAACTGCTCATCCTTCGTCAGCAGGCGATCGAGGTAGTTATCCACTCGCGCGGCGGCGAGCCGCTCGCGCTCGGCAACCGTCTTCGCGCTGTCGGCGAGCCTGTTCGGCGAGATGTTGAGTCCCGACCAGGTGTTCGCGACCATGCTGACGAAGGCGCGCCGAATCTCGTTGGTCTCCGAAGTATCGAGCCCGACCTTCGCGCTGTCCGCCTGACGCAGCAGCAGGTCGTTCCGGAAGACCGCCTTCACGAAGCCTGGCAGCAGAGAGTCCGGTGCCTGCTGGATCTGCTGGCGAAGCTGCTGGGAATTCGGCGAGAATGCGGGGATCCACTGCGCGAGACGGGCCGCGGTCAGGTCGCCCATCGTCGATGTCGCGATGACCGTCTTGTCATCCTTGTGCGCATCGGGCGCGGCCGCGATGGCCTTGACGACGGCAGCCGCGTTAGGCTTGACCTGCACCTTCGCTGCCTCGTCGAGCTTCGCGACGTACGTGCTTTCGCCAACCCGCGTCGCGGACTGGCTGTTCATCTGCGCGACCTGGTCCTTGACCTCGTCGTACGTCGAGCGGCGAATGACGTGATAGCCGTACTGCGAGCGGATCGGCTGCGAGATCTCGCCGGGTTTGAGCGCGATCACGGCATTCGAGAACTCCGGGACCATCTGGTCCTTCGTGAACACTCCGAGGTCACCGCCAGGTCCGGCAGCGTTGGGGCCGTTGTACTTCGTGGCCATCGCAGCGAAGTTCGCCGACGTGAGCTGCGAGCGGACGGACTGCGCCTTCTTCAGGGCCGAGTCGGCAGCGGCACTGTTGCCCGGAGGTGCGTTGAAGAGGATGTGACGGGCGGAGAGCAGCTTGCCGCTCGCGTACGCCGCCGCGTTGCCGGCGGTGTCCGTCGACACCCAATTCTTCGCGATCACGTCGTACCACTTCTTGATGCGGGTGTTCGTGGTGGCCGGCCACATCGCCTGGTCGATCACCTGCGGCTGGTTCAGCGAATCATCGTGCGCGGCCGCGCGTGCGAGCAGCTGATAGTTCACCCACATATTGGCGACCGTCTCGACGACGTCGCGCCGAAGCGGAGCCTTCGACGCGCCGAGAAGATCGGCGAGGCGAGTAACGGAGAGCTCCTGTGAGCCGGCGCGAGCTGCGACATCGACGTGCGCAGTCATCGCCTCTTTGAAGCCGTCGCATGCGGCAAGTGGAACGGAAACGGCGAAGGCGAGGACGAGTGAACGTTTCATCGGGATGGAGTTTGGAGTTCGGGCCAATCGACGCGCCGCCGTGGCCTGTTGACACGCAGACACGGCACATGCGACTCGACGATTGCGGGCGGTACTCTTGTACGGCAATAGCCGACGCATTCTCAGGCCGCCGCCAATCCTCGGAGGGCACGCACGAGCCCATCGAGGATCGGAGAGCCGCCCACACGTGTCAGCTTGAGGGAGAGCGGGTGCGTCCGTCGCACCTCGGCCTGGAACTGAACCTCGTGAAACGCGGCCGACAGCCCCTTCATACGGGGTACAGCCGTGTCGCGAAAAGTAACACGGGCCTCGTCGCCGCGCACCAACAGGCCGTCGATCCCGAGGGCGCCGCCGACGATTCGGAGCGTCGCGGTGGCAAAGAAGGCTTCGGCTGGCGCGGGGAGTGGCCCGAACCGGTCTCGCACTTCGGCGCGGAGCTCCTCGACCGGTTCCGGCGCTGAGAGCGCGCTCAGCCGACGATAGACGTCCAGCTTGGCGTCCTGCGACGGAATGAACTCGTCCGGCAGGTACGCCGGCAGGTCGAGGGAAACGTCTGACGGAACCAGCTTCGGCAAGCCGCCGCCGTCCATGACTCGGCGAACGGTTTCCTCGAGCATGCGCAGGTACATGTCGAACCCAACCGCGTGCACGAAACCCGACTGTTCGGGGCCGAGGAGGTTGCCTGCTCCGCGCAGCTCGAGGTCCTTGAGCGCCACTCGATACCCAGACCCGAGCTCCGTGTGGTGCTCGAGCACCTGCAGCCGCCGCTCAGCGTCGGGATCGACCGCGTCGGGAACCATGAGATAGCAGTACGCCCGGCGGTGTGACCGCCCTACCCGGCCCCGCAATTGATACAGCTGCGCCAACCCGAAATTGTCCGCACGATTCACGAACATCGTGTTGGCGTTCGGCACGTCGAGTCCGGACTCGACGATCATCGTCGAGACGAGCACGTCGACGTCGCCACCGACGAACCGATGCATCACATCCTCGAGGTCGCGGTCCTTCATCTGGCCGTGTCCCACGGCGACGCGCGCGCGCGGGACTATCCGACGGATGCGGTCCGCGATGGCCTCGATGGTCTCGATGCGATTGTGCACGAAGAACACCTGCCCGCCTCGATCGAGCTCGCGAGCGATGCCCTCCTCGATCAAGGGTTCGTCCCACGGCTCGACGAATGTGAGCACCGGCGACCGGTCGCGCGGCGCAGTCTGCATGAGTGTCATGTCGCGAAGCCCGGCCAGCGACAAATGCAGCGTGCGTGGAATCGGCGTCGCCGTCAGCGTCAGCACATCGGTCTCGAGGCGCAGGTGCTTGAGTCGCTCTTTGTGCTTCACGCCGAATCGATGCTCCTCGTCGATGACGATGAGGCCGAGGTTCGCGAAGCTCACGTCAGGGCTGAGCAGCCGATGAGTCCCGATAATGATGTCGACCTTCTTGGCCGCGAGATCGGCCAGAACCTCCGCCTGCTCCTTCGCCGACTGGAACCGGCTCAGTGCGCCCACGCGGATGGGGAAATCGGCGAACCGGTCGCTGAACGTGCGCTGATGCTGATCGGCGAGAATCGTGGTCGGGACGAGCACTGCGACCTGGCGATCCGACTGCACAGCCTTGAAGGCCGCGCGCACCGCGATCTCCGTCTTGCCGTAGCCGACGTCGCCGACGAGCAACCGATCCATTGGGCGCGGCTTCTCCATGTCCTGCTTGACGTCGACCGTGGCCTTCCGCTGGTCGGGCGTGTCCTCGAACAGGAAGGACGACTCGAGCTGGCGCTGCCAAGGCGTATCGGGGAAATGTGCTGGCCTCGATGCGACCTGACGGCGGGCGTACAGGTCGAGCAGTTCGACGGTCATTTCCTGGATCGCGGTCCGCGTGCGATCGCGCTGTTGCGCCCAGCGTTTTCCGCCGAGCTTGTGCAGGCGCGGCGGTGCGGCGTCGCCGTCCGCGTCACCAGCGGCCCGGTAGCGTTCGATCTGGTCGATGCGATAGAGCGGGACGTTGAGCCGGTCGCCGCCTTCGTATTCGATGACGGCAACTTCGACCGTGCTCTCGCCGACGAAGATCGTCTGAAGTCCGCGGTAGATCCCGACGCCGTGCTCGAGGTGTACGACGAAGTCGCCGGACTTGAGCGCCGTGATGGCTTCGAGAGTCGCACCGGTCGAGTACCGACGCGCGCGACGGAGGCGGCGTTCGCGGCGAAAGATCTCGTGGTCCGTCAGGACCCTCAAACCACCGGGGGACTCGGGACCCGGAATTACAAAGCCACCGTCCAACACGCCGATCACCAGTGCTGCCGGCGACGGGCTGAACGTGTCTTCGTTCAGCAGCTCATCGAGACGCTCGGCCTGGCCTTCGTTGTCGCACAGGATGATGCTTGGCATCCCATCCCTTACGACACGACGCAGTCGCTTGATGTCGCGATCGATCGCGTCGGGGTGTCGAATCGGGAACACCACGTCAGCGCCCGTGCCGGCACCGGGCACGATCGCCACGGTTCCGAGTTCACGCAGCGCCTGCATCGCGTCGGCGGGCGGCTGAAAGAGCTCATCGCGCCTGGGCACGTCCTCGCCGCGACGTCGGGCGAGGTCGAGGTGATGCTGTGCCTCATCCCACGTCCGCTGGAGCTCCGGCTCGATGTGCGCGTCGCTCGGGAGGACGACGATCGTCTCCGGCGGCCAGAGTGACGGGACGGAGACGCGCTCAAAGTCGCTCGTCTCATCCTCGGAAACGTGACCATCGACGGGCAGGATGATCGCGACGTCGGCTTCGCGCGTGGAACGCTGGCTGAGCAGGTCGAAGTGCCGGAGCTCGATGATCTCGTCGCCCCAGAACTCGAGGCGCACCGGGTCCGCCATGCCGAAGCTATAGATGTCGAAGATTCCGCCACGCACCGAAAACTGGGCAACGTCATCGACCATCGGCACCCGCTCGAAGCCCACCTGCTCCAGATGTTCGACAATTTCTTCCGGGCGCCTAACGTCGCCCTTGCGGAGCTCGAGTCGCGCTGCGCGCAGCGTCGTCGGCAGACGCGTCCGCTCGAGGACCGCACGGGCCGTCGTCAGCAGCACGCGGACATCGCCGCGTGAGACCCGCTCGAGCGTCTCCACGCGCTCGCCGGCGATCTCCGCGTGTGGTTCAGCCTCGCCGAACCCTTCGCGAGGCGGGTACAGCGCGACGGGCGTCTCGTCGAGAATAGCCTGCAGGTCCGCGAGCCACCGCTCCGCCTGCGGGACGCCTTCGGCGACGACGACGAAGAACCGCGTCGTGAGCCGCTGGACGAGCGCCGCGAGCGTCACCGCGTCGCTCGAGCCGGCAAGCCCGCCGATCGTCAGACGCTGACCAGGTGCGGGAACCGTGTTCAGAACACGCGCGAACGCCGGCAGCGACGAAATCGCTTCGACGAGGGTCGGAAGAGCCACTACGCGGCCGCCTTGACCGTCCTGCGACTGGAGCGCTCGCCGCTGCCGCGCGCGATGATCGCTTCGGCAAGGAGCACGAGGGCAGCGAGAATCAGGATCGGCGTCGCGAGCGGACGGCGCGCCGACCCGGTATAGGCGTCGTTCGCCCAGCGCTCACCGTCCGTCGTTAGGCTCACGTCGCGGCCATCGAAGCGCGCGCGGAGCGCCGCCCCGGACAATCGCGCCAGCGACGACTCCTGCGGCTCACCGTTCACGACGACCGCGCCGGCCTTGTTGCCGCCACGCCGCATGAAGTACACGCCGGCGCGATCCGGCGCGACGATCTCGCCGTTCGCGATCGGTACTGGCTGGCCGGCGGCGTCTTCGACGGTCTGCACACCTGCTGGCGCCCGGAGGCGAGCGCCGGGCGTGGCCGACAACACGATCCCCGCATCGCCCGCCAGTCGCTGTGACGCAGCCTCCGCGAGCCACGGAAGGAAGCCGGCGCGAACAGGGAAGTCGGTAGCAGATGGATCCAACGGCGACGCGATGATGACGTACCGATCGCCGCCAACGATCCACGGTGCAGTGCCAACGCGCGCGAGCGTGTCGGCCGTCGGCTCGCCTTGCGCCACGAGCGGGAACCGCATCGAAACGGTTGCGCCATCGATGAGCTTGAGCGGTGTACTCGGCGCCTCGCGCGCGGTGCCGGTCTCGTGACGGGCGCCGCCGAATCGCCACGGAACACCCAGCCGCTCGAGTGCTCGATTCGCGGCACCAATTCGTACAGGATCCGACGGCGCGACGATCAGCGCGGGCAATCGCGTGAGCGCGTCAGCGGAGACGATCGCCGCATCAGAGCCGAGTCGAAGGCGATCGCTCTGCACCAATGCATCGGTGGCGGTCTTCACGAACGTCCCGAGGCTCGGATCAACCGTCACCGACGGCGCGGCGCCAATCCACACGGCGAAGTACCGCACGTCGTCGCCACGCAGCTCGTCGGGCTCCAGCTCGACCGACCCGGTCACCCACCCTCGCTCCGGCGGCGCGGCCCTAACGAGAATCTCGCCGTCCGCGACCGCGGTTCCGCGTGCGAGCGTGCGCGCCGCCGCGCCCGTGCCCCCGATCGCAATGCGATACGTGGCCGAGTCGGCGCCGAGCGTCCGGGCGACGACGCTGCCACGCGGAGTCCATCGCGTGGGGCGTGCCTCTGCCACGATCACGGCGTGATTCGCGGGCGGCGTGCCGGCAGGCGTGTACACGCTCACGCCAACATCAGGCGTCGAAGTCGTGCGTCGCCACGACGTCGCCTGGCCGTCGGTCGCCACGGCAACGTGGTGCGCGGAGAGGCCGGCCGCGCGAACGAGACCGACGGCTCGCGTCACCGCTGCCGGCAAGTCGCCGGCGCCGGCAATCGGTTCCAGTCGCTGGATGGCGTCG
>Ga0207679_10002263_pt1 | contig 11869 bp, 8 predicted proteins | sample KBSC73metaG_FD_184320 | JGI IMG/M metagenome (GOLD analysis project Ga0207679, IMG submission 184320) | Corn rhizosphere microbial communities from Kellogg Biological Station, Michigan, USA - KBS C7-3 metaG (SPAdes) (version 2) | ecosystem: Host-associated > Plants > Roots > Rhizosphere > Soil ...
GCTCGTAGGACTCCAGCCCCGGCTGGGCCATGCCGATCAGAGGGGAGTTGATCGACTGGTGGGCGCCGCCTTCAGGGGCCAGCGTGATGCCTGAGGGCGTGGCGACCAACAGGAAGCGGGCGTCCTGGTAGCAGGCATAGTTCAGGGCATCGAGACCGCGCGCGATGAAGGGATCGTAGAGGGTCCCGACCGGGAACAGCCGCTCGCCAAAGATCGGCGCGGAGAGCCCTAGCGCCGCCAGCAGGATGAAGAGGTTGTTCTCGGCGATGCCCAGTTCGACATGCTGGCCGGTCTCTCCCATCGTCCAGACCTGGGCCGAGGGGATGCGGCGGGCCTTGAAGACATCCTCGTGCGCGCGGCGCTGGAAGACGTGGCGGCGGTTCACGAAGGCGCCGAGGTTGGTCGAGACGGTCACGTCAGGCGAGGTTGTCACCACGCGGCCGGCGAACTCGTCAGCGCCCTTGGCGATCTCGAACATCACCTTGCCGAACGCGGTCTGGGTCGATTGTTCGGCGTCGCCCTCCACGGCCTTCAGGAGCTGGTCGGCCGAGGGCGTCTGGATGCGCGCGGCCTGCTTCAGCCCACTGTCTCGCGTCGCGAACGGCGCGGTGTCAATCATCCGCCGCAGCGCATTCTGATCCTCGATCGAGAGGCCGGAGAAGGCGTCCCACTCCTCGCCTTCCTTCACGCCCAGCCGCGTGCGCAGTTCGGCGATCTGGCCGGGGTTCATCAGGCCGGCGTGGTTGTCCTTGTGGCCCTGGAACGGCAGCCGCCAACCCTTGACCGTGTAGGCGATGAACAGGCGCGGGGCGTCGTCCTGGGCAGCGTGGTCGAATGCCTCCAGCACCGTCTCCAGACAGTGGCCGCCGAGCTCGGTCATAAAGAGCGCGAGGTCGTGGTCGCTGTAGGCGGCGATCAGGTCGAGCGCCGGTTTGTCCTCGGCGAGGTCCGCCACCAGCCGCTCGCGCCAGGCCTTGCCGCCCTGATAGGTCAGCGCCGCGTAGAGGTCGTTCGGCGCGCTATCGATCCACTGGCGAAGCGCGTCGCCGCCGGGTCTGGCGAAGGCCTCGCGCTGGCGGCGCGACCATTTCAGCGTCTCTACCCGCCAGCCGGCGGCTTCGAAGATTTCGCCGTAGCGGGTGAACATCCGGTCGGACGTGGTCGCATCGAGGCTCTGGCGGTTGTAGTCGACGATCCACCAGGTGTTGCGCAGGTCGTGTTTGCAGGCCTCGATGAGCGCCTCGTAGATGTTGCCCTCGTCGAGCTCCGCGTCGCCCAGCAGCGAGATCATCCGGCCCATCTCGTCGGGCTTCACCGCCCCGCGCGCGGCCAGATAGTCCTGCGTCAGCGAGGCAAATGCGGTCATGGCGACGCCAAGGCCGACCGAGCCGGTGGAGAAGTCAACGTCGTCCTTATCCTTGGTGCGGGAAGGGTAGGACTGCGCGCCGCCGAGCGCGCGAAACCTTTTCAGCTGGTCGATATCCTGACGGCCGAACAGGTGCTGGATGGCGTGAAAGACGGGGCTGGCGTGCGGCTTTACCGCCACCCGGTCCTGAGGCCGCAGCGCCCTGAAATAGAGCGCCGTCATCAGCGTGGTCATCGAGGCGCAGGAGGCCTGGTGGCCGCCGACCTTCAGGCCGTCGCGGCTCTCTCGGATGTGGTTGGCGTTGTGGATTGTCCAGCAGGCGAGCCAGAGAATCCGTTCCTCAAGGAGCCGCAGATGCGCGATATCCTTGCCCTGAACCGAGAAACCGGAGTCGTCCATAACCCGCCTGCGCTATTGCGCGGGTGAAGCCTGCCCCGCGCTCTCGTCGTGTTCATAGGCCTCGATCTGCCGTGCGGTCCACTCCGGAGACTTCGTGAAGCGGGCCAACAGGTTGTAGAAGACCGGCACCACGAACAACGTCAGCAGCGTCGAGAAGATCGCGCCGAAGAAGATCACAACGCCGATTGTCTGGCGGCTCGCACCCCCCGCCCCGCCCCACAGGATCAGCGGCAGGGAGCCGAACGCCGCCGAGATCGAGGTCATGATGATGGGGCGAAGACGCAGGCTGGCCGCCTCGATCACCGCCTCGCGCACCTCCAGCCCCTGGTCGCGCATCTGGTTGGCGAACTCGACGATCAGGATGCCGTTCTTGGCCGCAATGCCGATCAGGATAATCAGCCCGATCTGGCTGTAGGTGTTGATGGTCGAGCCCGACAGCAGCACTCCAAACAGCCCACCCAGCGCCGCCAGCGGCACCGTCAGCATGATCACCGCCGGGTGGATCCAGCTCTCGAACTGCGCGGCCAGCACCAGGAAGACGAGCAGCAGCGCCAACCCGAAGGCGAGGCCCACCGCGCCGGACGCTTCCAGATAGTCCTTCGCCTGCCCGCCCCAGGCGACGGTGACGCCGCCGCTGGGTTGCCTGGCGGCCTGCGCCTTCAGGAAGTCCACCGCCTGGCCAACCGTATAGCCGGGCGAAAGCTGGGCGGTCAGGGTGACGGAGCGCAAGCGGTCCACGCGTGGTCGGTCGGGGATATCGCCGCGCAGTTCGGTCGTTACGACCGATGCCAGCGGGATCAGGTCTCCGGAACCGGAGCGGACGTAGAGCTTGTTGAGGTCATCGACGGTGCGCCGCTGCTCCAGGCCGGTCTGAAGGATGACGTCGTACTCCTGGCCGTTGCGCACGTAGGTTGTCACCTGCTTGGAGCCCAGCATGGTCTCCAGCACCCGCCCCACCTCTTCGGCCGAGACGCCGAGCGCGGCGGCGCGGTCGCGGTCGATGTTCACCGACAGGCGCGGCGCCGTCGGCTCGTAGTCGAGGCGGGGGCGCGAGAAGCCGGGATTGTCCTGCGCGGCGTCGAGGATCGGCTGCATCCAGCGCACGATCTCGGGGTAGTCGTTGCCAAGGCCGATCAGGTCGACGTTGGTTCCGCCGCCCGCGCCGCCGCCCCGCTGGAACGGCCCGCGCACGGAGGCGATGGCGCGCACGCTGGTGATCTTCGACAGCGACTTGTTGAGCTCGTCGGCGACCTGGTCGGCAGTCTTCTTGCGCTGGCCCCAGTCCTTGAGGACCAGCACGCCGTTAGCGGTGTTGTATTGCGCCTGGCCAAAGCGCGGCGCGCCCAGGATATAGAGCTGCGCAACCCCGTCCTTGTAGTAGCGCGCCAGCTGCTGCTCGACCTGCAGCGCGGCTTTCAGCGTGTAGTCGTAGCCCGAACCTTCCGGCCCGGTGATCGCCACGTCCACCCGGCCGCGGTCCTCGTTCGGCACCAACTCGTGCGGCAGGACCTTGAAGAGACCGGCCGCCAGCAGCGCCAGCACGGCGACCAGCACGCCCGCGCCGATCGCCCCGCGCCGCTGGTTCAGCAGCACCTCCAGCGAGGCGCGATAGGATGTCCGCAGTTTGCCCATCGCCCAGTCGACGCGCTGGGCCAGCGCTCCGGTGGACCTGGCCGGGCGCAGCAGCTTGGACGACAGCATCGGCGACAGGCTCAGCGCCAGCAGGGCCGAAAAGGCGACCGCGGCGGCGATGGCGACCGCCAGCTCCACGAACAGCCGGCCGATATAGCCGGGCAGGAACATCAGCGGCGCGAAGACCGAGATCAGCACGACGGTGGTCGCCACCACGGCGAAAAACACCTGGCGCGCCCCGCGCTGTGCGGCGACCAGCGGCGGCTCGCCGTCATCGACGCGGCGCTGGATGTTCTCGACCACCACGATGGCGTCATCGACGACAAGGCCGATGGCCAGCACCAGCGCCAGCAACGTCAGCAGATTCAGCGAGAACCCGAACGCGGCCATGACGATGAAGGTCGAGAGGATGCAGATCGGCGCCACGATCGAGGGCACCAGCGCGCTTCGCCACGACCCCAGGAAGACGAAGTTCACCAGCGCCACCAAGGCCAGCGAGATCGCCATGGTGATCCAGACTTCGTGGATGGCGTGGGCCGTGAAGATGGAGTTGTCGACGGCCACCTTCATGGCCGTGCCGGGCGGCAGGGTCTTGTTGATGTCGTCGACCGCCTTGCGCACGCCCTTGGAGATGGCGAGGTCGTTGGCCTGACTCTGGCGGGTGATGAAGATGCCGACCTGCTCGCGGCCGTTGGCGCGGAAGGTGCGGCGCCGCTCGTCCGGACCCTCCTGGATTTTGGCGATGTCGCCGAGACGCGTGACATAGCCGCTCGCCTGCGCGCCGGCGCTCTTGATCGGAAGCTGGGCGAAGTCCTCCGGGCGGGCGTAGCCGCGGTTGACGCGTATGGTGAAGTCCTTGGTCGCGCCCTCGATGGCGCCGGCGGGCAGCTCCAGGTTCTGGGCGTTCAGCGCGTTCTCAACATCGTCCACGGTCAGCCCGCGCGCGGCCATGGCGTCTGGGTCCAGCCAGATGCGCATCGAATAGAGCGGCGCGCCGGCCAGCCCCACCTGCCCCACGCCCTCGATCGTGGACAGCCGCTCGACCAGGTAGCGGTTGGCGTAGTCGGCCAGCTGCAGCTGGTTCAGCGTCGAGGAGGTCAGGTTCAGGAAGATGATCGGCGAGGCGTCGGCGTTGGCCTTGGCGACCTGCGGAGGATCGGCCTGATCGGGCAGCAGACGGGCGACACGGCTGACCGCGTCGCGCACGTCGTTGGCGGCGGAGTCGAGGTTGCGGTCCAGCGTGAAGGTGATCGAGATCCGCGAGGTCCCGTCGCGGCTGGACGAATTGACCCGGTCGATGCCCTGGATGCCGGAAACCTGCCGCTCGATGACCTGGGTGATCCGCTCTTCCACCACCTCGGCCGAGGCGCCGCGGTAGGTGGTGGAAACCGAGACCACCGGCGGATCGACGTTGGGCAGCTCGCGGACCGGCAGGCTCATGAAGGCGGCGAGCCCGATGACGCAGAGGATGATGGCCGCGACGGCGGCGAAGACCGGCCGGCGGACGGATATGTCCGACAGCATCAGCCCGCCGCCTTCTTCGGCGGGCCCGCTCCCGCGACGCGCACGGGCTGGCCGTCCTGCACGCGGTTGAGACCATCGGCGACGACTCGCGCGCCGGGGGGAAGACCGCCGGTAACCTCCACCAGCCCGCCGTCGGAAACGCCCACGGTGACCGGTTGCTTGACCGCGCGCGCGCCTTTCGCCCCCAAGGTGATGACGAAGACGTAGGCCTGGTCGCCCTCGTACTGGATCGCCGACTCCGGGACGGCGACGCCGATGCGCCGGCCATGCTCGACGCCGACGCGGATCATCATGCCAGGCTTGATCAGGTGGGAGGCGTTGGGGAACTCGGCGCGGGCGCGGATGGCGCGGGTGTTGGGATCGATGCGGGTGTCCAGCTCGGCGATGCGGCCAACCAGGGCCTGGTCGGGCAGCGCATCGGGCCGGGCGCTGATCGGTGCGCCGGGCCGCAGGATCGAGAGGTAGCGGTCCGGTACGTTGAAATCGACGCGTATCACCGACAGGTCGTCCAGCGAGACGATCGGCGAGCCCGGCGCGATCAGGGCGCCGGGCGCAATGTCCGACAGACCGACCACGCCCGAGAACGGCGCGCGGATGACGCGGTCCAGCTTGCGGGCCTGCGCGGCCTTCAGCGACGCTTGCGCGGCGCGGTATTGCTCGGCGGTGGCCTTTGGCGCGATGCCCTGCTGGGCCAGGGTGTTCCAGCGCTGGTAGTCCCGCTGGGCCTGGGCGAGCTGGGCCTGCGCCTGCTGCACCCCGGCGTCCTGTTCGTTGGCCTTCAGCTCGACCAGCACCTGGCCCTTGCTGACCGCCTGGCCGTCGCGGAAGTGGACGGCGGTGACCAGTTCGGTGGTGTCGGAGGTGATGGTGACCGACTCGCGTCCCTTGGCGACGCCCAGCACCTCGATGCGGTCGGCGAAGGGATGTTGGACCGCAACCACCTGCGAAACCGCTGGAGCGCGTCCGCCGGCGCCGCCGCCCGCCGCCTTCTGCGGCCCCTTTTCGCCGGCCATCAACTTGATGGCCCCACCCAGCAGCATCAGGAGCAGGAAGGCTCCGGCGGCTATCAGGAAGAAATGGCGGCGGACCAAGAAACAACTCCCGGCGCTTGGGGGCGCGCCTCACTCGCATCGCGATACGGACGGTATGGCGGGAGGCTTAAGGCGCGTCCAGTGACAGAAGCATGTCCGCCGCGTAGCCCGCCTGAAACAATCAGAAGGTTCGCCAGAGCGCCAACACCGGTCCGCGTGTGACGGGGCTCTCGACGCCGATCTGCGCAGCGCGCCAACCGGCCTGCAGTCGCCAGGGTCCGACGTCGTGGATCACCGACCACTCCGATTTCAGCCACAGCGGCGCGAGCGGTTGGCGATCCTCCCGCCCGGCATAGGTCTGCGCGAGCAGCAGCCAGCGGCGGTGCGGTTCGATCCCGATGGTCGTCTCCACGCGCGTCTCGTCCGGCAGCTTGCGGCTGGTGAGCTGGGCGAGTTGCACCTCGCCAAAGACATGCCGGCGCCAGAGCGTGCCGGACCGGCCGGCGAGGAGCCGGACCTCGACGCCCGGATCGCCGGTCTTGCGGGCGCTGTGGGCGGTGTTGGGGCCCTCTCCCGCCAGTACGCCGCCGGCATAGATGCTGACGACCGAGCGGGAGGTCCTGAAAACGACATAGCGGGCGCCAACGTCGATAGGGCCGGCGCCGTTGTAGCTGTTGAAGGCGTCGCCGCCGCGGGTCCAGCCGAACTTGCCCTGCAGTGTAATCCGATCGGTCAGGCCGTGCTCGACGAAGAGGCTGAGGCTCTGGTCATGCTGCCTGGAGACCGGCTCGACGATGCCGTTCGCATCGAACGCCTCACGCGCGGTCTCGCCCTCGTACTTGAGGATGAGCTGCGTCTTGCCCTTGTCCATGGGCCAAGCCCAGGCGAGCGCCGGCCCCGCATGGCAAACCGCCGCGAGCGCAACGCCCGCGGCGGCCAGTCGTCCCCCCGTTGTGCGAATGAAGCGTCTCCCTTAGGCGTCGTAGCCCGGCAGGTTCCGGTCGAGCTTACGCAGGCACCCAGCCCAGGCGAGGTTGCCCGACATGCCGACATTGCCCCCGCCGGTCTGGCGTTCGACCTCGGCCCGCGAGGCTTGCGGCGCGAGCAGCACGGCGTCGCGCCCGGCCGAGAGCGCCATCACTTGCTGCTTGCAGGCGCGCTCGAGGAAGAACATCGCCGTCCAGCATTCCGCCGCCGTCGAGCCTACCGCCAGCGTGCCGTGGTTGCGCAGCATCATCAGCCGCTTGGTCGGCCCAAGGTCGGCGACCAGCCGCTCGCGCTCGTCGAGGTTCAGGGCGATGCCCTCATAGTCGTGGTAGGCGAGCCCCGGCAGCACCGCGAGCGCATGTTGGCTCAGCGGCAGCAGCCCTTCCTTCTGCGAGGCCACTGCTACTCCCTGGTCGGAGTGCAGGTGCATCACGAACATGGCGTCTTCGCGCGCGGCGTGGATAGCCGAGTGGATGGTGAATCCCGCCGGATTGATGAAGTAGGGCGTCTCCTGAAGGATATTCCCCTCCAGGTCGATCTTCACCAGCGACGAGGCGGTGATCTCCTCGAAGAACATGCCGTAGGGATTGATCAGGAAATGGTGCTCGGGCCCGGGGATGCGAGCCGAGATATGGGTGAAGATCATGTCATCCCACCCGTGCATGGCCACCAGCCGGTACAGCGCCGCGAGATCGACCCGCGCCTTCCATTCCTCGGCGCTCACCTTGCTCTTCAGCGATGCTGTCGCCGCCACCGATCCGTCGGCCATGAGGGTTCTCCATTCTTGTGCGCGAACCCTCGCGCCAAGGCGGGCCAGCGTCAAGTGAATGACGGGTGCGTCAGGTTTACCCTCTGACCCTCGGAACGGCGTCCAGCCAGCGGGCATAGGCGGCTTCGCGGGCGTGGGTGTCAGGAGTAGGTTGGAGGAGGTCGGCGCCGGGACGCTGGGCGGCGGCTTCTTCCATGGAGCTGTAGACCCCCGCGGCCAACCCCGCGAACAGCGCGGCGCCCAAGGCGGTGGTCTCGTTGTAGGTCACGCGGCTGACTGGAATGCCGGTGAGGTCGGCGAGGCGCTGGGAGAACCAGGCGCTTTTCGACATTCCGCCGTCCATGCGCAGCTCGGCGGCCTCGCCGAACGCCTGGGGCGCATCGGCCCGCATGGCTTCGATGAGATCGCGGGTCTGCAGGGCGCAGGCGTCGAACGTGGCGGCGCAGATTTCCGGCAGGCCCGCGTCGCGCGTCAGGCCGAAGATCGCGGCGCGGGCATCTGCGTCCCACCAGGGCGCGCCAAGACCGGTGAAGGCCGGCACGACCACCACGCCGCTGTCGGACTTGGCGGTCTTTGCGAGGCTCTCGGCGCCGGTCGGCCCGCCTTGCACGCCCAGCTCATCGTTCAGCCACTGGATGGAGGCGCCGGCCATGAAGATGGAGCCTTCCAGCGCATAGGTCGTCTGCCCGTTCACGCGCGCGGCGATGGTGGTCAGAAGGCGGGAGCGGGAGACGGGCTTATCCTCGCCGGTGTTGATCAGCATGAAACAGCCGGTGCCGTAGGTGGCCTTCATCTCGCCGGGGTTGATGCAGCCCTGGCCCATCAGCGCCGCCTGCTGGTCGCCGGCCACGCCGCGGATCGGGACGGGGCGGCCGAGCACCGAGGCGTCCATCTCCCCAAAATCGTCCGCGCAGCCGAGCACCTCCGGCAGCAGGCGCGCGGGCACGTTCAGCAGGTCCAGCATCTCGTCAGACCAGCACTCGGCGCCGATATCGTAGAGCAGTGTGCGCGAGGCATTGGTGGCGTCGGTGACGTGGCGCTTTCCGCCCGTCAGCTTCCAGATCACCCACGTATCCATGGTCCCGCAAAGCAGGTCGCCCGCTTCCGCGCGTTCGCGGGCGCCCAGCGTCTTGTCGAGCAACCACGCGATCTTGGTCCCGGAGAAGTAGGGGTCGAGGAGCAGGCCGGTGATCTCGGTCACCCGTTCTTCGCGGCCTTCATTGCGCAGCCCCGCGCAGAGCCCGGCGGTCCGGCGGTCCTGCCAGACGATGGCGGGGCCGATCGGGCGGCCCGTGTGGCGGTCCCAGATCACCACTGTCTCGCGCTGATTGGTGATGCCGAGCGCGGCGATGTCGGAGGCGGGGCGGCCGCACTTCTCCACGGCTTCCCGGATCACCGCGACGGACGATGCGTAGATCTCGTCGGCGTCATGCTCCACCCAACCGTCGGCGGGATAACCCTGGCGCAACGGCCGTCCGGCGTTGCAGACGGGCTTGCCGCCGGCTTCGAACAGGATGGCGCGGGTGCTCGTGGTCCCCTGGTCCAGCGCAAGGATCAGCGGTTCAGCCATGACGTCCCTCCCGAGTGACGGCGCATGCCCGAAAGCAACGCTTGGGTTGAAAGAAGTTTGCAAGCCCTGCCGTTAAGCACAATTCTTCACGCGGGAATCGGGAGCGCGCCCATAGACGAGACAGAGATCAGCAAGCTGCTCGCGCTCACCCGCCGGCTTCCTCCCGCCGAGCGGGAACGGCTGACGCTTGGCCTGATGAGTCTTCGCGCGGAGACCTACGCGCGCGGCGCCGATATTCCGGCCCTGGTCGATACGCTTCTCCAGCGGATGGTGCTGGGGGCCGACCCGGATGCGCGGGCGCGGCTGGCCTCGCGCATGGCCGGGTCGCGCTGGGCGCCCCCGCCGCTGATCCGCGCGTTGGCCGAGGACGAGCCGCCCATCGCCGAAGCTGTGATCCTGCGCAGCCCGCACCTGAGGGACCATGACCTCCTGCGCCTCTTCGCGGAGGGCGACCTCGACCGGCAGATCACGGTCGCGCGGCGGCCGGGGCTTTCGGCGACGCTGGTCGAGGCGGTGATGCAGACGGGCGAGCCCGCCCTGCTGACGGCGCTGGCCGGAAACGACAGCGCCCAAATCTCGCACGATGCGATGCGGCGGCTGGTGGAGGCTTCGCGCCAGCACGGCGCGATGCGAACCCCCCTCGCCCGCCATTCGCGGCTGACCCAGGATCTGGCCCGCCAGCTCGGGACCTGGGCCAGCGAGCCGCAGAAGGCGCTGCTCGACGCCCGTTTCATCTTGCGCCTGCAGCATGTCTCCATCGAACCCGTCGCCGAAGAGGAGACGCCTGACGAGCGGGTGATCGATAAGCTTGAGAAGGCGGGGCAGCTGCGGCTCGGCTATCTGCTGGAAGCGCTGTCGGAGCGGCGGCTGTCGCTATTCGTGGCGGGGCTCGCCAGGCTGGGCGGCTTTACGACGCGTGAAGTCCGCGCCGCCCTCGAGAGCGACCGGCCAGAGCTTCTGGCGCTGGCCTGCGCGGCGGTGGGCGTGGACCAGCAGGTGTTCCCCACCATCCTGGCCGGCGTGCGGGCGTTGAACGGTGGACTGCCCGGCGGCGGAGCAGAGGGCGCGCGCAGGGCGGTCGGGGCCTTTGCGCCGTTCGAGCCGGGCATGGCCGCACGGGCCTTCCACCGCGCCGTCGCGGCCGTTTGACATCGGCCGGACCTTCGGGCCTTCCTGCGCGCGACATGAGCAAGAGCCAGCCCATCACCCGCCTGACCTTCACGGCCAGCGACCGCCCCGAGGCGCAGGAGGCGCGCGCCAAACTCGCCGAGCTTTACGGCGATGCGGGCGAGGCCGCCCAGGCGATCGTGGCCCTGGGGGGCGACGGCTTCATGCTGGAGTCGCTTCACAGGAACCTCGGCGACGGCAAGCCGATCTACGGCATGAACCGCGGCTCGGTCGGCTTTCTGATGAACGAGTATATGGCCGAGGGCCTGATGGAGCGCGTCAACGCCGCCGTGCGGGCCGTGATCCATCCGCTGGCCATGGTCGCCATCGACACTCACCGCCGGCAGCACCGGGCGCTTGCCATCAACGAAGTGTCCTTGCTCCGCCAAAGTCGCCAGACGGCCAAGCTGTGCATCTCCATCGACGGCACGGTGCGGATGGAGGAGCTGGTCTGCGACGGGGTGCTGGTCGCCACGCCCGCGGGCTCGACGGCCTACAATCTCTCGGCCCACGGACCCATCATTCCGCTCGACGCCAAGGTGCTGGCGTTAACTCCGATCAGCGCTTTTCGGCCTCGTCGCTGGCGCGGAGCCCTGCTGCCGCACACCGCCCGCGTGACCATCGAGGTGCTGGAAGCTGACAAGCGCTCCGTCAGCGCCGTCGCCGATAATTTCGAAGTGCGCGACGTGGTGGAAGTCCATGTGCAGGAGGATCGCAGCACCAGCCTGGCGATGCTGTTCGACGCCGGCCGCAGCCTGGAAGAACGGGTCCTGGCCGAACAGTTCTCGGCCTAATTTGTCGCACGAGGGTGAAACCGCGATCTCACCGGTTGTTAACCTGTTTCGCCCTAAGGCTGGGCCTTGTATGTGCGACAGGAGTTAGCGCATGAGCGAGAACCTCAAGCCCCAGATGCCCCGGTTCAAGTTCGGAGGCCTGGACGCCAGCGCCATCGCCCGCGCTGAAGCGGCCCTGAAGAGCCTGTCCTCGAACTTCGGCGAGTGGATGAACGACGAGCTGGCCAAGCTCGAGGCCGCCCGCGACCGCATCCGCGCCGAGGGCTTCACCGCCGAGACCGCCGAGAACCTCTATTTCCGCGCCCATGACCTTAAGGGCCTCGGCAGCACCTACGAGTTCCCGCTGGTGACCCGCATCGCCGGTTCCCTGTGTCGCATCCTTCACGATCCGGCCACGCGCCTTGGCGCGCCGCTCGGCCTCGTCGAATCCCACATCGAGGCCATCGGCAACGCCGTGCGCGCCCAGATCCGCACCGACGCCGATCCGGCCGGCCGCGCCATGGCCGAAAGCCTCGAAGCCCAGGTCGCCCGGCTGATCCCGGCCGCGGCCTAAAGCGCCGACAGCGGCTCTTCCACGTCTCCGTAGCCCGCGTCCGGCGGGATAGTTATCACGCCGCCGCCGCCGCCGCC
>Ga0207679_10002265_pt1 | contig 11868 bp, 10 predicted proteins | sample KBSC73metaG_FD_184320 | JGI IMG/M metagenome (GOLD analysis project Ga0207679, IMG submission 184320) | Corn rhizosphere microbial communities from Kellogg Biological Station, Michigan, USA - KBS C7-3 metaG (SPAdes) (version 2) | ecosystem: Host-associated > Plants > Roots > Rhizosphere > Soil ...
GAAACTCCCCGATGGAAATACCAAGGTCCTGGTCGAAGGGATTGAACGCGCACGGATTCTGCAGATGTCCGACGAGGATGGATATATTCAGGCGACCCTCCGATTGTCGCCATTTCGCTCTCAGTCGTTCACAGGTTACGACACGCTGGCGGCGAGACTCACCCAGCAATTCGAGCAATACATCAAGCTCACCCAGAACTCGAATGCCGAACAACTGCTGACTGCAATTCGTGTCGATGAAATCGGAAGGCTGGCCGATATCATCTGCGCGAACATTGTTCTCACTATCGAAGAAAAACAGGAATTGGTGGAAATTTTCAATCCGGTGGAGCGCGGCAAGAAGCTGGTGGATGTTCTCGAAATCGAGATTGAAAAACTTCAGGTTGATCGGTCGGTCCAGAATCGCGTAAAGCGCCAGATGGAGCGTGCTCAGAAAGAGTACTACCTGAACGAGAAGATCAAGGCGATCCAGAAAGAGCTCGGGAAAAAGGACGAAAAATCCGAAATCGACGAACTTCGACGGAAGATTGAAGCTGCAGGCATGCCAAAGGATGCCAATCAAAAAGCAATGCAGGAACTGCGACGTCTGGAGATGATGCCTCCGATGTCTGCGGAGTCTTCGGTGTCGCGTAATTACCTGGACTGGCTTCTTGCCGTTCCATGGAAAAAGAAATCGAAGGAAATTCAGGACATCGATGTTGCGGAGAAGATCCTGAACGAAGATCACTACGGACTCGAGAAGGTTAAGGATCGAATCCTGGAATTCCTTGCCGTTCGGCAGCTGGTGAAAAAACCAAAGGGCTCGATTCTTTGTTTCGCAGGCCCTCCGGGGGTTGGAAAAACCTCGCTGGGTATGTCGATCGCTCGCGCGACCGGACGTAAATTCGTTCGTATCGCCCTGGGCGGAGTTCGGGATGAAGCGGAGATTCGAGGGCATCGCCGCACTTATATTGGCGCTCTTCCCGGCCAGATCATTCAGATGCTGAAGAAAGCCGGCACCGTAAATCCGGTATTCCTGCTCGACGAAGTCGACAAGATGAGTATGGATTTCCGAGGAGATCCTTCCGCGGCTTTACTGGAAGTACTCGATCCGGAACAAAACACAACTTTCCAGGACCACTACCTGGACGTGGAATACGATCTTTCACAGGTGATGTTCATCGCAACAGCCAACGTGCTGCATCCCATTCCCCAGCCTTTGCAGGACCGCATGGAGGTGCTCCGCCTGCCGGGTTACACCGAACAGGAAAAGACGGTCATTGCTCGCCGTTTTCTGATTCCCAAGCAGACCGAAGCCAATGGCTTGAAGCCAGCGAATCTGGAATTTGCCGAAGAAGGTGTTCAATCGGTGATCCGCAATTACACGCGAGAAGCAGGTGTGCGAAACCTTGAGCGCGAAATCTCATCGATTTGCCGCAAAGTCGCGCGAACCGTACTGAAGGATCCTTCTCTGAATCGCGTCACTCTGGGATCGGAAAACATTGCGAGCTACCTGGGGATTGCCAAATATCGCTCCAACCGGCGCGAGGAGCATAACGAAGTCGGCTTCGTCACAGGCCTGGCGTGGACAGAAGTCGGTGGTGAGATTCTCACAACGGAAGCGACGACTATGCCCGGCAAAGGCACACTGACGCTCACCGGAAAACTCGGGGACGTCATGCAGGAGTCTGCACAGGCGGCATTCAGCTACGTACGTTCGCGCGCCCACAGTTTTGGAATACCGAAAGATTTTTACAGAAGACTCGACATCCATATTCACGTCCCCGAAGGAGCCATACCCAAAGATGGCCCATCGGCCGGAATCACGATGGCGACGTCGCTGATCAGCGTTCTGACGAAGATCCCCGTCAGCAGTGAGGTCGCCATGACCGGCGAAATCACGCTTCGAGGCCGAGTGCTCCCGATTGGCGGGTTGAAAGAGAAGATGCTTGCGGCACATCGCGCGGGCATCCGCACAATCATCGTCCCAAAAGACAATCAAAAAGACCTTGCGGATATTCCTGAAGATATTCGGGATGAATTCACGATACACTGCGTGGAGAGCATGGACGAAGTCCTGAAGGTCGCCCTCACTGCCCCCCTTGTTCCACTTACTGAAGATGGAGAACAGAGCGATTTTCAGCCGCCGATCGGGAATACTGGAACGCCGGGCAGTGACTCAGATCTTCAGCAGGGTTCGGTGATGCATTGAATCTTTGCTGGTACTCTTGAACGTCCGCTTGCTAGAATGACAAAAGCCTTGCGATCCAGATCGTGAGAATCAGTTCCGCCCGATTCGTCAAGAGCGCGAAACAAGCGAATGACTTTCCCAAGGATAGAAAACCTGAAATCGCTTTTTGCGGTCGCTCCAACAGTGGCAAATCCAGTTTATTGAATGCACTGACGAACTCTCAGGGGCTGGCTCGAACGAGTTCTTCGCCCGGACGCACACAACTGATCAATTTTTTTCTGGTCGACGGACTGACCTATTATGTCGATCTTCCGGGATATGGATATGCGAAGGTCCCCAAAGGTATTCGGGATACGTGGGGAGAGATGATAGAAAGCTACCTTCGGAATCGTGAGCCCTTAAAGCTTGCGATCATGCTTGTGGATTCCCGAATCCCGCCGACGGACTCCGACCAGACGATGAAAGAATGGTTGGATCACTTCGGAATACCGAATCTGGTCGTTTTGACGAAGAGCGATAAAATTTCACGAAACGAACTGACAAAGGCGTTGCGTATATGCGCCCAAACACTACAAACCAAGGAGATCATTGCTTTTTCGGCGATAACGGGCTTTGGAAAGGATTCCATCCTCAAAAAGATCCGCGACGCTATTGACCACAAACCCACGCAGTGAGCAAAAACCCACCTATGAGCAAAAAATTCGTTGCTTCAGATCGTCCCGAAGGCGGAGTCACGATGGACATCGCACAATTAAAAGAGATGAACATCGCGGCGCTGACACAGGTTGCCAAGGACCTCAATATTCAGGGAGCTTCCGGTATGCGGAAGCAGGAACTGATTTTCAAGATCCTGCAGGCCCAAACCGAAAAGAGCGGCTTCATTTTCAGTGAAGGCGTTCTGGAAACACTACCCGATGGATTCGGATTTCTCCGTGCACCGGACTATAACTACCTGCCCGGGCCGGATGACATCTATGTATCTCCGTCCCAGATCCGGAAATTCGACCTGCGGACCGGCGACACCGTTTCCGGTCAGGTACGACCTCCCAAAGATGGGGAGCGTTACTTCGCGCTGATCAAGGTCGAAGCCGTCAACTTCGAACATCCGGATGAAGCCCGGAATAAGATATTTTTTGACAACCTGACGCCGCTCTATCCCAACGAGCGACTGAAACTCGAAACGACACGTGAAAACATTTCGGCTCGTGTCCTGGACCTGCTGACTCCAATCGGCAAGGGACAACGCGGCTTGATCGTCGCACCGCCCCGGGCGGGCAAAACGATGCTGCTGCAAACCGTTGCGAACTCGATCACGGAAAATCATCCGGAAGTTATTTTGATTGTTCTGCTGATTGACGAGCGTCCGGAAGAAGTCACGGACATGCAGCGTTCGGTCAACGGCGAAGTCATCAGTTCGACGTTCGACGAACCTGCCTCACGCCACGTCCAGGTTGCCGAAATGGTGATCGAAAAGGCGAAACGTCTCGTGGAACACAAACGCGACGTTGTCATCCTGCTCGACTCCATCACCCGATTGGCACGCGCCTACAACACCATCGTTCCTCCGTCAGGCAAAGTACTGTCGGGAGGTGTGGATTCCAATGCGCTGCAGCGGCCGAAGCGGTTCTTTGGTGCAGCCCGCAATGTCGAAGAAGGCGGGAGCCTGACCATCATCGCTACGGCGTTGATCGATACCGGCAGCCGAATGGACGATGTGATTTTTGAAGAGTTCAAAGGCACCGGCAACATGGAAATCAACCTTGATCGAAAGTTGATGGACAAGCGCGTGTTCCCTGCCATCGATATCAATCGTTCTGCTACCCGCAAGGAAGAGCTGCTGGTGACGAAGGACGAATTGACTCGAATCTGGATTTTGCGCAAGGTTCTCAATCCACTGTCCACGGTGGAAGCCATGGAGCTGCTCATCGAAAAAATGAGCAAATCCAAGACGAATGCCGACTTCCTCTCATCCATGAGCGGAGGAGGCGGAGGAAGGTCCTGACCTGTAGCTGAGAACCGACCTGGTTTTTTTTCGATAACTGCTGGCGCGGTCCCACCTCGAGACGGGACCGCGCACTCCCTTCGATCGAAATCTCGCGCTGTCCTGTACCACGCCTACAATAACCTCTCCCCTGTTCCTCTTGCTCCCGCTGCGCTAGAATACGTCGCGATCCCCCAAATATTCCCTTTCGGAGAGAACATGCCGACTCGAAAGTCCGTCGTTATTGCAAATGAACTGGTGGGAGTTGTCGAAACAGCCGCCGCAAAATTGAAGCTGCTCCATGAAACTGATGTGACATTTAAACCAACCGCGAACAAATGGTCTAAAAAGGAGGTTCTCGGACATCTGATGGATTCCGCTTCCAACAACCATCAACGATTTGTACGCGCACAGATGGTAGACGGCGACAGCGAGTTCGCATTCCCTGGCTACGAACAGGACGACTGGGTACGCCGGCAGGATTACAACTCGAAACCCTGGACTGAACTGGTCGAGCTTTGGAGACTGTTTAACCGGCACGTCGCCCACGCGCTTCGCGGCATCGCTGACGACAAGCTGGAAAAAACGCATTGCCGCATCGGTTCCGGAGGGGCCGTAACTCTGGGTTTTATTGCCGAAGACTACCTGACGCACATGAAGCATCATCTATCGCAGCTCGGGGTAACGAATGTTTGAGCGATACACCGAGAGAGCGCGTCGGGTCATATTCTTTGCCCGTTACGAAGCCGCGCAGTTCGGCAGCACGACGATTGAAACCGAGCACTTCCTGCTAGGCCTTATCCGCGAAGACAAGAATCTGACCCAACGTTTTCTTTCAAATGGATCCGCCATCGAGAGCATTCGCAGTGAAGTCGAAGGTCGAACGACCATAAGCGAAAAGGCGTCGACCTCGATGGATCTGCCGCTATCCAACGAGTGCAAAAGAATTCTCGCTTACGCCGCGGAAGAGGCCGAACGACTGAATCACCGACATATTGGTACCGAGCATTTGCTGCTGGGAATTCTGCGTGAGGAGAGGTGCCTCGCCGCAAGGATGCTCCAGGAGCGGGGATTGCAACTCGATACGATTCGCGAGGAACTTGCGCGCGTGATAGTCGATCGTCATCAGGGTCGTGCCGAAGACGAACAATGGCCACCCGGCGAAGTCGCAGTTCCTGATGCAGTTACCGCCAAACGAATTGCAGAAGCCATCTGGCGGCCAGCATATGCTGGTGGAACTTCTGGCGGAGTTCCAGAAGTGGAGTTGGTGAACGCCAATATTTGGCGAATCGTCGCAGGACCGTTATTTGCATTCATTCGCGCGATGGATGGAAAAGTTCTTGCAATGGGCATGGGCCAGACGGGTGAATCCAATGTTTGAAAAGTACACAGAACCCGCTCGTCGAGTCCTCTTCTATGCGCGCTACGAAGCCAGTCAGTATGGATGCGCCAAAATGGAGACAGAGCATCTGTTGTTGGGGCTGATTCAAGCCGATGGTGATTTGCTAAGGCGAACTCTTCCCGATCCCAGAACAATCGCGGGGATTCGCGAGCAGATTTCCAAACAAGTTGAAATCCGCGAGAAAACTTCGACTTCCGTCGATATACCGTTATCGGAGGAATGTGTTCGCATTCTCGGCTACGCCTCCGAAGGGTCCATTGTTGATACAAGGAATATACTGCTCGGGATCCTGCGCGAAGAGAAATGCCTTGCAGCAAAAACCCTGGCAGGATTAGGTCTCCGCATGAACGACGTTCGCGAGGAATTATCCCGAACACCGACGACACCGGCTGCGATATCGCTTCTGCGGCGTCAGCACCAGACACGTATTCCGGAAACAGCCTTACCTGTGGCGGGAGTGGTTCCGGATGCGGACACTGCCAAGCGCGTTGCCGAGGCCGTGTGGGCGCCACGGATGTCCGGCATGCCGTCGGAAAATATCGTGGCGCGGAATGCGACACTGACACTTGGGGTCTGGATTGTCACGGGATCTGGCAAGAGCAAGGGCGTCGACACATCGCTGGGGGCGTTCATTCAAAAAGAAGACGGATCGATTCTTCGCCTTCACATAGAGACGCCAGGCTCATAATTGCGGCACCATGGCGCAGACCGCAACCGTCTACAACCTCTCGATTGATCTTTCCAATGTCGATCGCGGCGTCTACGAACAACTCGAAGTACGAATTGCACGTCATCCGTCGGAAACTGCCGAATACATGCTCGTTCGCGTACTCGCCTACTGCCTGGAGTTTCAGGACGGAATCTTCCTCACCGAAGGGGTAGCGTCCGCGGACGAACCGGCGATTCTGGTTCGGGATATGACCGGACAGATCACCGCCTGGATCGAAGTCGGGTTGCCGGACGCCTCCCGGCTGCATCGCGGTAGCAAAATGGCAGCCCATGCAGCGGTTTATACGCATCGCGGCAGACAGCTTCTGTCGCAGCTTGCAGGTTCAAAAATTCACAAATCCGACAGCGTTCCGATCTACACATTGGATTCGGATTTCATCAACGAAGTCTCGAGACTGATCGAACGACGTTCGTTCATCGGGCTCTCGATTACTGAACAGCAGATTTACCTGACGATCAGAGGCAGAGACTTCACAACATCGATCCAGCAACATCGAATTTCTTAGCTAAGGCTTTACACGCTTCGCGACGAATGTTTCGTCGGAGATTTCTGCGACGTTTCGAGTGAATTTGATTTCGTCGCCCGAAATCTTCCCCTTATAAACGATCCGAAGTGGCATGCCTTCGTAGTTCAGGTTTTCCACGAAGGTGATGTCGTCCCCTTTAACCACGCCATCCGCGATATCGCTTTCACCAAACTGAGACTTCGTTTTCCCCGTCAGCTTTTCACCGGACACTTTGAAGGTGTAAGTGTAGTTTTGAACGCCGACCTGAGTATCAATCGCCGCAGTCCATGTGCCGGAAATGTCGGCGGCCAGCACGGCAACAGAAACTGCGAGGATCAGCCCAAACGTTAGAATCATTTTCCAAATGGTCATATTTATCTCCTGAACGCTCCATGGATCAGAGGTGATTTGCGTTCCTCGATAATACACGTTTCAATTCAAGTCGCCCATCGGGACGAATTCACACGGCTGCGACATGGGCGAGCCCTCGAATTGCCCGATCACCCTTTTCCGAAACATGGATCGTGCCCACTCAGGTGGACCGATTGCTCGTCCCTAAACAAACTCCAGACGATTCCATTCGCCATCTTCGTATTGAACTTCGATCGGACCATCCGCACTTCGAACTTTGCGTGGAAATCGATTCCCGGAGATGCCGGACGAAAACAGGAACTTTCCGTCGGCCCGGTGAAAGGAAAGCCGGGCGTTGTTGGTGTCCGCCACGATCACCCAGGGATCGGAAAATGTGATCGAGCACGGACAGAAGAACTGTCCAGCCCCGGTGCCGAATCCACCGAATTCGAATTGAAATTGAAATGACGGAAGTTTGAAGACCTGCACGCGGTGATTCCAGCTATCAACGATATACGCCAGAGATTCCACAACCAGAATGCCTCGGGGGTAGTGAAATTCCCCTGGCTTGGAACCCTTCCGGCCGTATGACATTGTACTGCCGCCGGGTTGCTGGATAAGAATGCGATGGTTCGTCTCATCCACGAGGACGATAGAGCGATCATCCGTTTGATGCCAGTCCGCTATCTTCCCAAATTCCATAAATGGTCTCCATTCCCAGCACGGTTCGCTCCCACGCGTAAGTGTTCCGAACCATCTCCCGTGCTTTCACAGACAGCTTCAATGTCGCCTCCGGGTGATCCAGTGCCCACTGCATAGTCTGCGCGACGGTGCGGGCAGAGTCGGATTTCAATGCAATGGCATTTTTGCCGTCCCTAAGATAGTCCTGCACTCCCGGACAATTGCGCGCCACAACGGGCACACCCAGCGCCATTGCTTCGAGAATCGCCATTCCCTGTCCTTCGTCGTTGGACATCGAAACAAACAGGTCCCAGTTGCGCTCATGCCGGTAGACATTACGAACCTGACCGCCCAGCCACACACAATTGGACATGCGCTGCACTCGGATCATTTTTTCAATTTCCCGAACATAAGCAACGTCCGCAGCGGGTCCAAGGAGTTCCAGTCGAAGACTTGGCCGTTTCCGGCGAAGCAGGTCAAAAGCTTCAACAAGGTCCAGCTGGCCTTTGCGGGGTTCGATTCTTCCAACGAAACCAATGCGGCCGCTGTCACGACGCATGAGAGGAACTTCTTCAAGCGCTTCGGGTGCAACTCCCCATGGAAGAGACACAATCCGGTTCTTTTCCACTCCCGCATTCACGAGAATGCGGCGATACGAGGCGGCATTCGCGATGATGAGGTCGGAACGATTGAATCCGGAAATATCCATCGTGTTCATCCATTCCGGACGTCCATTTCCCCAGCTGTGAAGCTGACTGATTAAACGGAAACTGCCGGGATTCGCATCGCGGACCGTTGCTGCAGCGCACGTGGGTACTCCGGAATGGCAATGAACAACATCCGGACGAATCAGTGAGACGCAATCCGCAAGCTGCCTGACGCTCTTCCAATACACCGCAGGATCTCGATCAAAGAAATCGATTCGACGATGCTCAATACCGTTGGCCGAAAGGCGACGACGGTAGAAGGGCCAGTCCGACATTCCCTTCGCGTTGCCGCTGGTGACGACGGTGACATCGTGGTGAGTACTCTGGGAAATGCACAGGTCCGTGAGAACTCTGCCGGCTCCACTCCAGAGAAACGGAATGACATGAATGACCTTCATGAATTGCTCCTCAAGCTCCGGCCTGTACGGATTGCACCGTCGCCGAACCTTCCTTCTTTGAATACAGTTTTGTGGTCGCGTAACCTTCGGGTTTGATTTCCCGAAACTGCTTGCCTGCCTGGTACTCGTACACTTTGGCGCCGCTGTGACGCGCAATTCGTACGATGTTGTCGAAGCTCATGCCGTTCTGAAAAGTGTTCAGATAGATCGCCAGATCGTAAGACTTTTTCAGCTGGGTCTTAAGACGGCCCAGTCCACCAATTCGCATCAATCCATGATCGGGATAGTGAAACACGCTGTCCACATTGGGATCCGTTACCAGGACTCCCGTGGACGCAAGCACGTCGAGAGTCGATCCTTCCGGCAGGAGTTCACGAATGTGTTCGTATGGATCCATTCGTCCGCACCGGATAAACAGCACACGAAGGCAAGGTCGGTCCTCGTAAAGGGTCTTGAATTCTTCGTTGCTGATCGAACCATCCCGATAGTCGGTTGCAAGAATTCGAAAGACTTCTTCACGATCGGCCTTTGGAAATTCCGGCGTCTCCATGAAGACCTGCTCTTTCGCCCCAAAATGGCTGGCGTCGGTGACATCGTCGACCAGGATGGTCGTGTTGGCCATCGCCCAGTCTCCAAGCTCTGTACCCGGATAAGGCACAAGTTGATTGAAGTAGGCATAGTCCAGCCCCACGTCGTCCTTGAATTTGATGCTCTTCTTCACCTTTTCGAGAGTGTCGCCAGGCAGTCCGACAATGAAGTGACCACCCACGGTGATGCCTGCATCTTTCAACAGGCGAATGCCCCGGTAAAGATCGTCGATGGTTTCGCCTTTCTTGATCGCCGCCAGGACATCGTCGTCCGCCGATTCGATGCCGATCGCGACGCCCTTGCATCCGGCGCGTTTCATCAATCCTGCCAGTTCCGCGTCGAGGCGATCGGCGCGGATGCCGTTGTTCGCATACCATCCAACACCAAGATCCGCTCGAATCAAGGCTTCGCAAACCGCCTTGGCATGTTCGACATGAAGGGTGAGGTTGTCATCCAGAAATTCAAAATCACGAAAAACATATTCCTTCCGCGCGAATTTCAATTCATCGATGGTCCCTTCAGGCGACCGGCGGCGGAATTTTCGTCCGTTGATCTTTGGCACGCTGCAGAAGGTGCAGTAATACGGACACCCTCGGCTATGCACCATCAGGTATGGAAACAGGGACCGGTCGATTCGTTCCCAGGTTCGATACGTTGGGTAGGCCAAATTGTCGAGATCGAAAATGAACTCGGTTTTATTCACTCTCCAGGCGGCGTTGTCGTAGTAAATCAGTCCGGGGATCTGCTGGCTGTCTTTCCCCTCAATCAGGTCCGGCATGGCGCGCTCTCCCTCGCCGGTCAACCCGAATTCGTAAACATCCTGAGTGGACATGTATCCTGCACCGGTCACGCCGATGTGAGCCCCGCCCACCATCGTTCGCGCACCAGGCCATGCAGCACGAATAGCGCGCATGGTTCTTTCGGCGGAGCTGACAAGCGCAGTTTTTACGGATGCCCCGACCCAGTCCGGCTTGAACTGTTTTGCATAGGCCGCGACCTCGTCGTTGCTGAAGTCATAGTTGTTCATATCGAGAACCCTGACTTCGTGGTCCCGAGCCAGAAGGGCGCTAGACAGGTACGCTAATCCCGCATTGTGGGTCACGTATCTCTGTGCGCCGGCTGGATCGATCAGTAGAACTTTCATTCAGGACCTCCGTGTAAATACCAAGCAGACTCCGCATGTAAACGTCCGGTGAGAAGCGATCCCTTGCCGCCGTTCGCGCCCGCGCTCCCATTTCGGCGCGCAAGGTGTCATCTCCCATCAGTTGATCGATTCGGCGTGCGTATTCTGCAGTGTCTCCATGCGGTACGGCAAAACCGGTACGTTCGTGGTCGAGCCACTGTCGAACGCCGCCGCAGTCAAATGCCACGACCGGCTTTCCCTGGGCCATTGCCTCGATGCCGACCAGGCCAAAAGGTTCAGGCCACATCGAACTGAATGCGACCACCTTGGCCCGGGCGTACGCCTGTCGCAGCTTGTCTCCAACCAGCCACCCTTCCACTTCTATGTCGATACCGGCGTCCACAGCGCGGCGCATCACCTTGTCCTGAAAATCACTCTGGCCCAGCGCGCCATCCTTGCCGACGACGAGCAGTTTCGTTCTCGTCTTTGCAAATTTCAGACTGTCGATCAGTTCGAGAAGCCCCTTCTCTGGCGTCAGGCGACCCACGTACAGGACGATATTTTCTTCAACGACATCAGCAGGCCTGTAGTTCAGTCGGGTGAAATTCGGAAGAATGGAAATCTGTTCCTTTTGGAATCCATTCGTGGCGAGCACTCCCTGTACGTATGAGGAAATAGCGATCAGCCGCGCACACCGTTTCTTCATGAAACTGTTTTCAGCGCGCACTCGTACTGCCTTGAACGACTTGCCATAACCACACAGGTCGCGGCAGGCGTCGCCCAGTGGATGAGTACAGGCAGATCCATCCGGCAGTCGTTTCAGATGGTTCTCGCATTGATTCTCATAACTGTGGATGGTGCGAACAATGGGGGCGCCGATTTCAACTTCGCCCAGAACCTCAATGCATGGAAAGTTATGGACGTGAATAAGGTCGGGCGCTTCGATATTCAAGATGTCCTGAAGATAGCGCTTCGCGACGAGATACTGTTCGGTACGGCGTATTCTCGTGTAGACATAACGATCCGTAAAAGGGAGTACCAGTTCCGGGATGTAATATCGATTGATTCGGCTCGGCCAGAATTCCGGATTCCTGGACCTTCGATCGTCTCGGGCAATGATCATCGAAACGTCGTGGCCACGAGCGATCAGTTCCGTCGATGTATCGAAAAGAAGGCGCTCAGCTCCCCCGTGGACGGTCGAAAACGTATTCATGAAAAGAATCTTCACGCGG
>Ga0207679_10002266_pt1 | contig 11867 bp, 12 predicted proteins | sample KBSC73metaG_FD_184320 | JGI IMG/M metagenome (GOLD analysis project Ga0207679, IMG submission 184320) | Corn rhizosphere microbial communities from Kellogg Biological Station, Michigan, USA - KBS C7-3 metaG (SPAdes) (version 2) | ecosystem: Host-associated > Plants > Roots > Rhizosphere > Soil ...
TTAGGGCTAAAGCTTCATCAGTAATACTGCTGTCTGCCTCCTTACGATTAGTATTATCGCTGTGAAGCATTTCAGCATATTGCAGAGCTTCTTCATAATTTTCCGAAACAAACATCAATACGGCCTTTCTCGCATCATCCATTCTTCCAGCGGCATTTACCCTCGGCGCAATCATGAATACAAGATTATTGATATGAAGCTTTTTTGTCACCCCGCTTAAATGTGAAAGGGCTTTTATTCCATTATTTGGATTCTCATTCGCCTTTTTCAATCCATAGTAGGCAAGCACACGGTTTTCACCTGTCATGGAAACTATATCGGCTGCGATGGCCGTAGCGACAAGATCAATGTACTCAAAAGGCGTGTCCTTCGGCAAACTCAGCTTTTCGGAAATAGCTGTAATTAATTTAAATCCGACCCCACATCCGCATAATTCCTTGTAGGGGTAATTGCAATCTTTTTGTTTGGCATTTAGAATAGCTACCGCGGGCGGAAGTTCTGAGTCAGGCAAATGGTGGTCACAAACAACAAAGTCAATACCGAGGTCTTTTGCATAGGTGATCAACTCGACCGATTTAATACCACAATCCAGGGAGATAATGAGAGTAAAGCCATGGTCCTTTGCAAAATCGACCCCTGCCTTGCTCACCCCATAACCTTCCCGATAACGATGCGGAATGTAAAAATCAAGATCGGGGTGAAGGTTGCGAAGAAATTGGTACATACAAGCGACCGATGTAGTGCCATCCACATCGTAATCACCATAAATAAGAATTTTTTCGTGTTTTTCGATAGCGGAAACAATTCGGCTGACGGCTTTATCCATGTCTTTCATCAGCCAGGGGTCATGCAGATCGGTTAATTGCGGGCGATAAAAAGTTTTTGCCTCGTCAAAGGTTTCGATGTTCCGCTGTACGAGTATTTTGCAAATTGCGGGATGAATTTTGAGTGACTGCTGTAACGAATTCACTTTTTCCTGATCCGCCTTTAATATAGTCCATCTTTTTTGCATGAATGCTTATCATTGCATTTGAGTCAATTTAATATTTTCTTTCTGTAACAAAATTCACGAGATCTTCGAGTCCTCTCCTGTACGGATTGTCGGGGAATTGATGCAGGACATCAATAGACCTTTGTTTGAATTCGTTCATTTTTTTCATTGCATAGTTTATCCCGCCACATTCAATTACTTTTTCAATTACATATTTTATTTTGTCCTTGTCGCTATTTTCATTTTTGATAGTGAATATTATTTTTCTTTTTGTCGTTTTGTCAGTGTTGTTTAACGTATAAATAAGAGGAAGCGTCAGTTTTTTTTCTTTGATGTCATTGCCAGTAGGTTTACCGACGTTGTTGCTCGCGTAGTCAAAGAGATCGTCTTTAATTTGGAAAGCCATGCCTGCATTTTCACCAAACGTTCTCATTTTTTCAGTGAAGTCATCATTATTAGTTGTTGACCAGGCACCCGCGGCACAAGCTGAGGCTACTAATGAGGCTGTTTTGTTTCGGATAATATCATAATAGATGTCCTCATCGAGATTTAAGTTTCGGGCTTTTTCGAGTTGCAGCAACTCACCTTCACTCATTTTTCGCACAGCATCGGATAGAATATGAAGTACGCGGTAATCGAAGTGATCAAGCGAAAGCAATAAGCCTTTGGCAAACAAATAATCACCGATGAGGACAGTTGCTTTTGCTTTCCATAAAGCATATACGGAAAAGAAACCCCGCCTTTCCATTGAGTCATCGACGACATCGTCGTGCATAAGAGTGGCTGTATGAAGAACTTCTACTAACGAGGCAGCCCTATATGTGGATTCATTGACTTCTCCACAGAGTTTTGCAGATAAGAAGACAAACATGGGCCTCAATTGCTTGCCCTTACGCTTTACGATGTAACGCATAATCCGATCAAGCATAGGTGCCTGGCTGCTTACAGCGTTTTTGAATTTTACCTCAAAGGTTTTTAATTCATTTTCTATCAGGTCAACAGGCAGTATCATTAAAAGTAAAAACAGCAATTTACATCTCAATAGATTAACCCATCAAAGTATTTTACACAGCTATGGACAGGTAAAAAACTGAGCTTCGTCTAAATGCCCCGAAAATTTTAAAATTTGGTATTTACTTATCAGTTTATATTTTTGCCGAAGATTAGGACATTGTTGTTTTCAATAAATTTTAATTCTTAGTTATGGCAAGCAAAAAGTACACGCTATTAGCAGGCCTGATGTGCCTGTTAGTATCTTCAGCATTTTCACAGGCACAGATTAGGTCATATGAAGATTCATCTGTGATTCCCACCAAACGAATGCCTCAGCATACCGAGTTCATGAACGGCACTTACAATTACCCCGCAAAACCCAGGAATCAATGGGAAATTGGAATTAAAGGTGGTCTTTCAACAATCTCTGGTGATGTAAGGTCAAGACTCCCGACGGGTGGTTTTGGTATTCACGTGAGGAAAGCTCTGGGGTATGTTTTCTCGATCAGAATGGAATATGATTACCTGAGTGCAAGGGGATTGAACTTTTCTCCTTCCGACGGTTTTAGACGCAACCCGGTATTGGGACTTACTTACCAGTTAGCTCCTCCCGGGACTGGTTATTGGGGTAACGGCACAATATATTACAACTATAAAACCAACATCCAGGATCTCGGACTGCATGGAGTGGTTACTTTGAACAATATCCGCTTTCATAAAGCCAAAACTGGTGTCAATTTTTATGCATTTGGCGGTGTCGCTGGTGTGACGTATGCAGCTAAGTATAATGCTTTAAATTCAAACGGTCTGCCTTATGATTTTAGCAGTATTCCCCCAGCGACCTATTCAAACAAAAAGGACGCTCTTAAGGCATTGAAGGACTTATTGGATGACAGTTATGAAACGCAGGCAGAGAGAGATCCTTTGCAGCCGAAGTTGGGCGACAAACCATTTAAAGTTGCCTTTGAATTAGGTGGTGGCGTTCAGTTTAAGCTAAATAACCGATTCAATATAGCCATTGAAGACAAAGTAACGTTGCCTAAGACGGACCTTCTCGACGGTCAGCAATGGCAGGAAAATTACGGAAATGGAAACGTGGGCGGAATAGCACAGAGCCGTGATTTTGATACTTATAATTTTTTGAGTGTTGGGTTAAACTACAATCTGGGGGCAAAATCAGTGGAACCACTTTGGTGGCTGAATCCTCTGGATTATGCATACAGCGAAATTCGCAAGCCCAAGCTGATGATCATGCCAAAGCCAATTTTACCGGATGCTGATGGTGATGGTGTTACCGATCAATTTGACCAGGAACAAACTCCGCAGGGTTGTCCTGTTGACACTCATGGTGTTAGCCGCGATACAGATGGTGATGGCGTTCCAGATTGCAAGGATAAAGAACTTGTCACGCCAACAATTTGCCAGCCGGTAGATGCAGATGGTGTTGGCAAGTGCCCATGCCCAGATACAAGTTGCTATGCCGGCTTGATTAAGGCAACGGAAACAGGTTGTGATACGAAGCTGGGAGCATTACCGAGTGTAACCTTCACGGGCAAGTCAGTTAGCCTGACCAAAGACAATCAAAGCTTATTGGCAAGTGTCGGAGCACGTATGCGCAATAACCCTGAATGTAAAGTGGTAGTTGTTGGTTATTGCAATTCTACAAAGCAAGAACAGCAGCGGAGCTGGGATAGAGTAAATGCTGTCATCAATTATCTCGTTGAAAAAGAGGGTATCAGCGCCGACAGATTTATTTTCCAATACGGCCAGGAAGGCGGCGATTGCAACACAGTTGACCTGCGTGGTGCAGCAAGCGGTGAAGAAGGACCAAATACGGTACCTGCTCCTCACCCGAATTTGAGAAAAACTAAGTAAGTGTACATTTTGCTGATAGATAAAACCCTCCCATTTGGGAGGGTTTTTTTAATGGGTTCAATTGAATTGGGGTGACGTCTTTAGAAAACCTTAACTCCAAAGGTTTGGAGGGCTATCTTTTTTATAACAGATTTGCATGAATCTGTTAACTTTGCGCACCTTTTATGAGACTTGTCCTCTTTTTCTCCTTCGTATGTGTTTTAGCGAGCTGTCACGGCGTAAATAAGATACTCAAGAGCAAAGACCCTGAGTACAAGCTACGCATGGCTGAAAAATACTATGTCAAAAAGAAGTATAACTATGCCTACCAACTTTTTGAGGATGTAGTTCCTTACTATAAAACCAGCAAAGAGTTTGAAGATATTTATTACAAGATGGCTTATAGTACCTTCTACCAAAAGGATTACACGAACTCTGAAAATTTTTTTAAGACTTATCTGGAGTTATTCCCCAACAGCTCCCGTGCGGAAGAAATGGACTTTATGAGGGCCTATTGCTTTTACAAGCAATCGCCAAAACCCGAACTTGATCAAACCAACACTATAAAGACGATTGGCATGATGCAGAGCTTTATTAATACGCATCCCGGATCGTCCCGTATTAAGGATGCCAACGAGATCATCGATGTGTGTCACAATAAGCTGGAAATAAAGGACTATAAGGCTGCTCAGCTCTATTATGATCTTGGGCAGTTTCGCGCCGCGGCGGTGGCTTTTGCGGAAGTATTAAACAACTACCCAGAATCAAACAAGGCAGACGAGTACAAGTTCATGACCATAAAATCATACTATCGCTACGCTGAGTTGAGCATAGAAGACAAGAAGGCAGAACGATATGAAAAGGTAGTTGAAGAGTGCAATGATTTTGCGGATCGGTTTCCTGAGAGTAAACTTTCAAAAGATGTAGAACATTATTTAAATTTGTCACAAACTAATATTAAAAACTTATCAAATGAGCAAACTAAGACGTCAACTTAGTTCTGGTACAGTCAATATCGTGGAAACACGGAACCTGAATGATATCAAAGACAAAACCGGAAATTTATACGAGTCGATTTCCATTGTGGGAAAAAGAGCGAACCAGATCAACATCTCTTTAAAGGAGGAGCTGCACAATAAGCTGGAAGAATTTGCCAGTCATACTGATAGTCTCGAAGAGATTCACGAAAATAAAGAACAGATTGAGATCTCGAGAGCATATGAACGAATGCCAAACCCGGCCTTGTTAGCTACCCAGGAATTTCTGGATGACAAGGTTTACTTCCGCAAAGGCGAAGATGATCTTTTTAGTTAAACTATGAAAAGAAATTACATAATATTACAACGTCCCGGTTTATCGGGACGTTTTTGCATTATGCGAAGATCAAAAAAAGTAGAAAAGCAAAATCTCTTTATTTTGTAAATACAGCATGCTAAAAGGGAAAAAGATATTGGTTGGGATCACCGGCAGCATAGCAGCCTACAAAACCATTTACCTGGTGCGTTTATTGGTAAAATCCGGGGCCGAGGTAAAAGTGGTGATGACGCCTTCAGCAAAAGATTTTGTATCTACTCTTACTTTGGCGACACTTTCCAAAAATCCAGTGTTGGTTGAGCTGTTTGACGAGCAATCCTGGGCCAATCACGTAATGCTTGGGCGCTGGGCTGACGTAGTGATCGTTGCACCTTTAAGCTGCAATACTCTCGCTAAAATGGCTCACGGATTATGCGATAACTTATTGCTTGCAGTTTATTTGTCTGCTACTTGTCCCATCGTGGTAGCACCTGCCATGGATGAAGATATGTGGCATCATGCAGCCACAATACAAAACCTGGCGAAAATTGAATCCTTTGGTAATAAAATCATCCCTGTCGGAAGGGGCGAACTGGCCAGCGGATTATCTGGCGATGGTCGTATGGCTGAACCTGAAGCTATTGTTCAATTTTTGCAAGATAATATCTTCTCAAAAAAGAGCCTTAGAGGCAAAAAGGCATTTGTCTCGGCAGGCCCGACATACGAACCTATTGACCCAGTCCGTTTCATTGGGAATCATTCGAGCGGAAAAATGGGAATAGCCATTGCAAACGAGCTTCATAACAGGGGAGCAGAAGTGATATTGGTTGGAGGACCTACCGTTGACTTGGTAAGCGGGGTACAATTGGTGAAAGTGAATACTGCTGCAGAAATGTATGAAGCCTGTGTAAGCGCATTTAAAAATTCTGACATTGGAATAATGGCTGCTGCTGTTGCTGATTATACGCCAGTAAAAAAGGAAATGGAAAAGATAAAGAAGAATGGAGAAAGAATTTTGCTTGAGCTGAAACAAACAGAAGATATTTTAAAGGCGCTCGGCGAAAAGAAAAAAAGCAGGCAAATACTCGTGGGTTTTGCTCTGGAAACAACCAATGAAAGAAAAAATGCCTTGGTAAAATTGAAAAAGAAAAATGCTGATCTTATTGTTTTAAATTCTTTAAATGAAGGAAACGCTGTCTTTGGCAGCGATATGAATAAGGTGACTATCTTTGAAAGAGGAGGAAAAGAATTTCAATTTGAAACAAAGATCAAGCAAGATGTAGCGAAAGATATTGTCGATACCATAATTCAATTATTCTATGAATAAAAGTCTTTTTGTAACCGGGTTTTTTATTTTATCGGTTTTCTTTGTTCGATCGCAGGAACTCCAGGCACGCATAACAGTATTGTCAGACAAGATCAGCTCCCAAGTTGATAAAAAGGTGTTTCAAACCCTGCAATCATCACTGAACAATTTTATTAATAATCGTAAGTGGACGAGTGACAATTTTCAAACCGGCGAAAAGATCAATTGTAGTTTCTTGATCAACCTTGACAAAGATCTCGGAGATAATTCATATGACGCTACTTTGACCGTGCAGGCAGCCCGGCCCGTTTACAATACCACGTACGACTCTCCATTGATAAATTTCCAGGACCCCAATTTTACTTTTAGATACCTTGAATATACCCCTATTGACTTCAACGAAAACAGGATCCAGGGCTCCGATCCGCTGGTCGCGAACCTTACCGCCACGCTGGTTTATTATGTGTATATTATTTTGGGGATGGATTATGATTCATACTCACTTCGGGGCGGGGATGCTTATTTCCAAAAAGCGTGGTACATTGTAAATAACGCTCCCGAAGGAGGAGGTATAAAAGGATGGAAACAATTTGATGGATTGCGAAATCGCTATTTCCTTGCAGAAAATCTTAACAATTCCCGCTTTGCACTTATGCACGATGCCGTTTACACCTACTATCGAGTCGGGTTGGACAGGTTTTTTGATAAAGAAGACGAAGCGAGGCTGGGGATCATAAATAGTCTTAATTATCTTAACACCATCAACACTGAGATCCCTAATTCAATGCCTATACAGTTTTTTTTCCAGGGCAAAAATACGGAACTGATTAAAATGTTCAGCAGGGCAAACCCTGATGTAAAAAAAAGGGCGAGGGATCTCTTAATGAAGCTTGATGTAACAAATGCCAGTGCATACAAGGACATGAAATGAAACTTTTAGCCGGCATATTGTTATCCATTATCTCTTTTTTTTCCTGTTCTGAACAAGAGCAAAAAAAAGATATTTTACCGGAAAAGGAAATGCGGGAAGTAATGTGGGATATGATGCGTGCTGATCAGTATGTTGCATCTTTTTTATTAAAAGATTCCACACACAGCAAAAAGGATGAATCCACCCGGTTATACGACGAGATATTCCAGATTCACAAAATAACAAGGGAGCAATTTAAAACCAGCTTTAATTATTATAGTTCCCAGCCCGACCTGTTTCGCCCCATTATTGATTCTCTTGCCAAGCGAAAAATTGAACCAGTTCATATTCGCCCCGTGCATCCTGTCCGTAAAGACTCGTTGGTTAAACCACTTTTTCGAAAGCTCCAAAAGTAATAACCCAAGTTTCTTAATTTTATTGCTAATTCAATTTATGAGTAAAGTGGTATTAGATGCTGACGAAGCCATCAGCAATATCAAAGATGGCGATGTATTAATGCTCGGTGGTTTTGGCCTTTGCGGGATTCCTGAAAACTGCATTGCCGCTATGGTAAAAAAAGGAATTAGAGATCTCACCTGTATATCCAACAATGCAGGCGTTGACGATTTCGGAATTGGGTTGATGCTAAAAAAAAGGCAAGTAAGAAAAATGATCTCATCTTACGTAGGAGAGAATGCAGAATTCGAAAGGCAACTCTTAAGCGGAGAATTAGAAGTGGAATTGATACCGCAAGGTACTCTCGCTACTCGTTGTCTTGCTTCTGGCTACGGAATACCCGCCATTTACACTCCGGCCGGAGCAGGAACGGAGGTCGCTGATCAAAAAGAAATAAGAAATTTTAATGGAAAAGAATATTTATTGGAATATGCATTCCAGGCTGATTACGCCTTAGTAAAGGCATGGAAAGGAGACACAGCCGGTAATTTGGTTTATAGGGAGACTGCTCGAAATTTTAATCCGCTGATGGCAATGGCCGGCAGAATAACCATTGCTGAAGTGGAGCAATTAGTGCCTGCAGGAGAGTTGGATCCTGATTTCATTCATACTCCGGGGATCTTTGTACACAAAATTTTTCAGGGAAGGGGATATGAAAAAAGGATAGAACAAAGAACGGTTAGAAGGAGCAGTTAAATCCAGCGTTCAAATTCCCCATATTTAAATCATTTCAAATGCCACTTACGAAAGAGCAGATAGCACAACGAATAGCAAGGGAATTAAAGGATGGGTATTATGTAAACCTGGGGATTGGTATACCGACACTGGTAGCAAATTACATCCCTTCGGGAATAAAGGTTGTTTTACAAAGTGAAAATGGATTGTTAGGCATAGGCCCGTTTCCGGACGAGGGCTCAGAGGATCCAGACCTGATCAACGCCGGCAAACAAACTGTCACAACCGTTCCTGGCTCAGCTTTCTTTGATTCGGCCATGAGCTTTGGAATGATCAGGGCAGGCAAAGTGGATCTAACAGTTCTGGGCGCGATGGAAGTAAGCGAAAGAGGAGACATTGCAAATTGGAAGATACCGGGCAAAATGGTGAAGGGAATGGGTGGAGCAATGGATCTTGTGGCCAGCGCAAAGAATATCATTGTGGCAATGATGCATACCAACCCAAAAGGAGAATCAAAATTGTTATCTCATTGTACATTGCCGTTAACCGGGACTCGCTGTGTAAAAAAGATTGTTACCGATCTTGCAGTAATCGACATTACAGAGAATGGATTCAAATTACTGGAAAGGGCGCCCGGAATTTCTGCCGACGAGATCAGGACAAAAACTGAAGGTAAGCTAGCAGTAGAAGGAGAGATACCTGAAATGGAATTTTAATTTTATAATTCGATTATCACTCGATGAGATTATTTTTTACCGCGAAGAAAACAAGTCCAGCGGTATTTTTACTCCCGAAACGCTCCATTAACCGGTCTTTTATAGCTTCAACGGTACGGGGGCTAATCTCCATTTTTTGTGCGATCTCCTGTGCGGTGAACTCCATACAAATATAGCGAAGCACGTCTCGTTCTTTATCACTCAAAGTAATCTCATTATTTAGGGACGGAACAACTTTTTGTCTCGCATGCGAGCGCTTCAACAAGATGCGATTGACAAAATTATTGAGGTAATAACCCTTTTCGTATACTTCCATGACAGCCCTGCGAATTTCCATAGGTTCTGCATTTTTCAAAAGGTACCCATTGGCTCCATTTTCCATCAGGTGATAAACAAACCGTTCATCTTCATACATGCTCAACACGACCACGTAAATATTGGGATACAATTTGCTTACAGCTTTTGTTGCCTCGATGCCGTCCTTGCCAGGCATGCGGAGATCCATCAAGATAACATCCGGTTGTGTATCAGGAATGCCAGCTAGTAGATCATCGCCATTATCTGCTTCTAAAACGAATTTGATATTGGTATAAGGGCGAAGCGAGAGAATTACCCCTTTTCTAAAAATTTTGTGGTCATCTGCGATAGCAACTTTAATGATTCCCATAGATATTAGGTATTCGTCAAAGTTAGTCAATAAAAATTCTTAGGATTCATAAGGGTCATCTTTTGGCAGTTCAAGAGTGATCTTATAATAGGTTTGGGAAATATCCTTTTCAAAATTTATACTTCCGTGTATCACTCGCATGCGGCTGCTTATATTTTTCAATCCTAAGCCTATATTGCTCTTAGTCAGTTTTTCAAAATCAGATTGCACAATTCCTCTTCCGTCATGATGAATGCGGAGATAGAATTTATCTCCGTGGACATTTTCTGTCAGATGGATAAAGCTGGAATTGCTGTGTTTTAAAATATTGTTGACCAGTTCCTGTATAATGCGGAAAACAACAAGCTCCTTTTCCGGCTTTAGCCGTTCGCTATAGTCATGAAAACGGCTACTCGCGTTAATAGTTCCCGAGCCACTGATCTTTTGAAACAGGTCATTAACAGCCGACTCCAGACCGAAATTCTTTAATGTTGGCGGCATGAGGCTATGACTGATATTACGGATAAGCTGAATCGTATCATCTATGATCTGCCTTGCCTGGTAAATAGCCTGTAACTGAGTGTTCTTGTCCTGATTGACCAGATTCTCATTTAGGTAAAGCCTTGCTGTAGCTAGCAACGGCCCCGCGTCATCGTGAAGATCTGCCGCCAATCGCTGTCTTTCTTCCTCCTGGAGCTTAATAGAAGCTGTTAGCATCATTTTTTGCTGCTCTATTTCAAGGTCTTGCAGTCTCTTTTGATAACGAATTACGCGCCGCTGGTGGAAAATTATAAATAGAATGAGCCCTATCACAAGCACCAACATCCCCAGAGTGCCTAGAAAAAGCACAAGGGAAACATCTGAGTGGGTGGTGACTTGTAAAAAAAACATATGCGTTTAAACTTAAACCATATCCAAGTATGGTATTGATGATGAGTTTTTATTTTTAATTGGTTTTTTTGCAAGCAAGGTGATTCCAACAACAAATAAAACATTTTTGATAGTCTCGAAAATATAGGTTAAAAACCAAGCTCTACCCGCTATATCAAGGTTGTTACTTGCTAGGATATTAAAAAAGAAAGAACTTGATAGATAAAAAATAATTCCTATCACAAACCAAAACCAATGCTTACTATATATATATCCAGTCTCCATGACCTTAAATTGCTCATAAAATAGAAAGAAGGCGTAAATTAAAATCAGTATTGTTTCAATTCCTATTGGAACAGAGTCGATTCGATTGAATTGCCTTAAGGAGAAATTAATGAAGAGCTCGAATAAAATAAACAATGTCGATAAGACTAACATCGCTATTTTAAACGATCTGTTTTGGATCACTTCACCGATAATGTAGGAAAAGCAGAGGTATTCAACGGTGGTATAAAGGGTTGAGTATTCTTTTCGGAAATGCTCGCTTAAAAACTCATCAAAAAGCAATAGAAAAAAGATTATCACCGAGTATACTACAGTAACAATAGCTACCCTTTTTAATCTTAACTTATTGAAAAAGAGTGCAAAAGCTAAAACGGGTAGAAGAAAAGAGTAGTTTAGTATGTAAAAAAAAAGCCTTTCTATTTTATGGAATTTCAACCAAAAATAGAAAAACCTTTTTAGAAATAAAATGTTTTAGATATCAGTCTTGTTCCCACCATATGGACTCACTGTTGCTGCCACCAGTAAGAGTCCTGTTAGTCTTTTTCATACTCTAAATTTTTGAGGGTTTAGCATCAATTCTTGCATAAAAGAAGATTTAAATGGCGCCCTTCTCAATAGGTACAATCTCATGTGGTTTCAATATTTCTTCGTCAAATGCAGTACTGTGGAAGGTTTCATCGAAAAATCCGCAGTAAACTTTCGTTTTAAATGGAGTAATTATACCTACATATAATAGTAAAATTACCACAATTGAGGCAATAAAAATACCCATGAAAATTTACCTTTTCATGGGTTATTAACAGCTGTTGATAAGAAATTGCAATATGTGGTAAAGCCGGTTGTTTTAAAGAAAGTTGACTGGCAGCAGACCT
>Ga0207679_10002271_pt1 | contig 11853 bp, 9 predicted proteins | sample KBSC73metaG_FD_184320 | JGI IMG/M metagenome (GOLD analysis project Ga0207679, IMG submission 184320) | Corn rhizosphere microbial communities from Kellogg Biological Station, Michigan, USA - KBS C7-3 metaG (SPAdes) (version 2) | ecosystem: Host-associated > Plants > Roots > Rhizosphere > Soil ...
TGAGCCATTCGTCGACACGCATGAAGCGTGCCGCCGAGCGGCTCAGCTAAGTTGGCGCGGGGTGGAGCAGCCCGGTAGCTCGTCAGGCTCATAACCTGAAGGTCGCAGGTTCAAATCCTGCCCCCGCAACCAACCAAGCCCGCTTTCGAGCGGGCTTTTTTTTGTGCCCTCAGCCCCGGCACTCCAGCCCTAAGGCAGCCGACCACAACGCGCTCCCGTCCACGATCCCAGGGAGCGGCTGGCTATGTGAATCGTTCAAAGCCCATGCCTCGCGATCCTGCACCCGCGCCGATGGAAGCCCTACTCGCCGCCGAGTTGCCGAACGGCGAAGGCTGGCAATACGAGCCCAAATGGGATGGCTTTCGCTGCATAGCGCGGCGCGATGGCGACACGGTCGAGATGATCTCACGATCCGGCAAGCCGCTCGGTCGATATTTCCCGGAGGTGATCGAGATGCTCCGAACGGTAAAGGAAAGCCGCTTCACGCTCGACGGCGAACTGATCATACCGCTCGACGACCGGCTAGATTTCGAGGCGCTGCAGATGCGGCTTCACCCAGCGGAGAGCCGCGTGCGCAAGCTTTCAAAAGAAACGCCGGCGCAGTTCATGCTGTTCGACGTCCTTGAGATCGCCGGGCAAGGCTTGGACTCGAAGCCGCTCATTGAACGGCGGAAGGCGCTCGAAAAATTCCACGCAAGGTATGCCGTCGATGGCCTCTTGCTGTCACCCGCTTCCGGCGACCGCGACATCGCTCTCGGCTGGCTCAGGCGCAGCGGTGGAGCATTGGACGGTGTGGTCGCAAAACGCCTGAACCAGCCTTACCGGTTTGGTGAGCGCGCAATGGTCAAGGTCAAGCAATTGCGGACGGCGGACTGCGTGGTCGGCGGCTTTCGCTATGCCGAGACGAAGCATGAGGTCGGATCGCTGCTGCTTGGTCTCTACGATGATGATGGGAAGCTGCATCACGTGGGCTTCACCTCCGCCATTTCCGCCAAGGAACGGCCCGACCTGACGAAGACGCTCGAAGGTCTGATCGAACAACCCGGCTTTAGCGGTAACGCTCCCGGAGGTCCGAGCCGCTGGAGCACCGCGCGTACCGGCCAATGGGAGCCGTTGAAGCCGAAGCTCGTGGTCGAGGTCCGTTATGATCAGGTCACCGGCCGCCGATTCCGCCACGGCACGGCGTTGCTGCGCTGGCGGCCCGACAAGTCGCCCAGGCAATGCACGTTCGAGCAACTTGCTCCCGAGCTGAAGCCATCTGAGATCAAGGAATTGTTTGCGGTTTAACGCAGTTCGTAGCCTGCGAGACACTCCGCCATCCAGCGCGCGGCAGTCAAAGCGCTAAGGTCCGTGGAATCTAGCGGCGGGTCCCACTCCGTAAGGTCGATAACTCGCACGCGGCGCTCCGAAGCGAGCCGACGGACAGCTCGGAAGAAATCGATCGACGACATGCCGCCCGGCCGTGCGCCCGGCGCGCCGGGGAATTGAGAGCGATCGATCACGTCAATGTCGCAATCCACCACAATCGCCTCGCAGGCGCCAACGTGATGCAATGCGCGATCCATGGCGCGATCGATCCCATTGAGCCGCACCTCCTCCATGGTCATGACCAGATTGCCGGTCGCGAGCGCATCATTGTGCATGGCCTTGCTGTTGGCGAAACTTGCAAGGCCCACCTGCGCGATATTCGCCCCCGGGAGTCCGTCTTGGATCAACGCGCGCACGGGATTGCCGTTGCTGAGGCCCTCATCCGTGTCTCGCATGTCGAAATGGGCATCGAGCGTGATCAGGCCGACTTTTTCCAGTGGCAAGCCAAGGCCGAGGACGCCCGGCCGCGTGACCGCATTGTTCCCGCCAACGAGCAAAGTCAGCTCGTGGACCGAAGTGCTCAATTCGACCGCGTCGCGGATCGGCCCGGTCGCTTGCTCGATCATCAGTCCATCGAGATCGACGTCTCCGCGGTCACTGACGTGAGTAGCGATTTCGCGTCGCGTCTCGACGTCGTAGCAACCGATGCGCCGCAAGGTCCGGCGAAGCATTTGGGGAGCGAGGTCGCAATTGCCCGGAGTAACCGATCCCGCTGCAAGCGGAGCGCCCACGAGTCCGACAGGCGCGCCTTTCTCTTTGCCGACGATCAGCTCGGAAAGGTTCGGCCAGCGGCTCATCGGTTTGCTTTAGGGTCCGGGACTGGACCCTGACAACAGCGGTCGCCTAAGGCGATGGACATGTGGGATCGCCTTCTCGTCGATTGCAATGTCGCCACCATGGTGCCGGCGCCGAATAATCCGCTCGGCATCATCGAGAATGGCGCAATCGCAATCGAAGACGGGCGGATCCTGCGCGTCGGAAAGCGCACCGAACTCGCCGGCTTTCGCGCAAAGGAAGTCGTCGCATGCGGAGGCGCATGGGTGACCCCGGGACTCGTCGATTGCCACACGCACCTCATCTTCGGTGGCAATCGGGCCAGCGAGCATGCGATGCGCCGAGCGGGCGCAACCTATGAGGAGATCGCCAAGGCCGGAGGCGGGATCGCCTCGACCGTCAAGGCCACTCAGGCCGCCAGCAATGACGAGCTTCTCGCTTCTGCGGCGCTTCGGCTCGATGCCCTGATGAAGGGTGGAGTCACGACGGTCGAGATCAAGTCGGGCTACGCGCTCGACGTTGAAGGCGAACTCCGAATGCTGCGCACGGCAGCAGCGCTGGCAGCGAGCGAGGCTGTCCGCATCGTACCGACCCTACTCGCGCTTCACGCGCTTCCGCCGGAATATAAGGATCGCCGCGAAGATTATGTCGCGATGGTCGCCGGGGAGCTGATCCCGCGTGCAGCCCGCGAAAAGCTCGCGACCAGCGTCGACGCCTTTTGCGAAGATATCGCCTTCACGACGGAGGAGGTTGAACGCGTCTTCACCGCCGCCCAGGCGAATGGACTTCCGGTCCGCCTCCACGCCGAGCAATTGTCCAATCAGAACGGGGCGGCGCTCGCTGCGAGGCACAAGGCCCTATCCGCCGACCACCTCGAGCATCTCGACGAGCCGGGCGCCAAGGCGATGGCCAAGGCGGGCACCGTCGCAGTCCTACTGCCCGGTGCATTTTACGCACTTCAGGAAAAACGGAAGCCGCCGGTCGACCTGCTGCGCAAGCACAAGGTGCCCATCGCCATCGCGACTGACTGCAATCCCGGCACCTCGCCCATGCTTTCGCCGACCTTGGCAATGAACATGGCCTGCACTCTGTTCGGACTCACCCCGGAGGAGGCGCTCGCCGGAATGACAGTGAACGCCGCTCGCGCGCTGGGCGTCGCGCACGAGGTCGGAAGCATTGCGGCCGGCAAAGCCGCGGACCTCGCCGTCTGGCGCATCAATTCCCTGTCTGAGCTAGGCTATTGGATTGGCCTTCCGGGTCCCGAGCGCCGGATCTTCGCGGGTCGCGATGCATAGGCTCGGCGCCACGCTCGTCGCAGCAGCCGCCTGGGCTGGACTCGCCGTCCAATTCGCCGCGAACCTGCAGAATGGACAGGCGGCCCTTGAGGCAGTGTGGACCCTGCTTCGGTTCTTCACAATCATCACCAACCTGCTCGTCGCGCTGACGATGACCAGGGTCGCGCTCGGGCGCAGGGTATCCGCTTTCGTCCTTGGCGGCCTGACGATCGCGATTTTCTTCGTCGCAGCAGTCTATGTCACGATCCTCCGTGGTCTCGTGCTGATTGCAGGGGTGGCGGGAGTGGCAAACACACTGCTCCACTACGTGGTGCCGGTTGCAATGGGTTGTTACTGGCTGGCCTTCGCGCCCAAGATTGGCCTCAGCTGGCGGGATCCGCTGCGATGGTGCATCTACCCAGCCGCCTATCTTGCCTATGTCGTTGTCCGCGGGTCGATTGACGGGCGGTACCCGTATCCGTTCATCGATGTCTCAGCCCTTGGGTATGGCCATGTGGCCAAGAATTCCGTGGCTCTGTTCCTGGCTTATTTGGTCGCCGGGTTGGTTCTGGTGGCGCTTGGATTGATGTTGTCCCAACGCCGGGGCGCGCGCGGGCCACTTGGGGAGCGGCCGTTGAACGGCTAGAGGGCTCCGGTATTCGACGCCTTTGGGGGCGAAAGGAAAGATTTGACCGATAGACGCGACAACAGCCGGCATATCCGCGCGCGGCACGGAAGCGAGATTGTTGCCAAGGCCTGGACCACCGAAGCCGCGGTGCGCATGTTCATGAACAATCTCGACGATGAGGTCGCCGAGGATCCGCAAAGCCTCGTTGTCTATGGAGGCATCGGCCGCGCGGCTCGCAACTGGCAGTGCTTTGACAAGATCGTCGAGACGCTTGAGCGGCTCGAAGAGGACCAGACCCTTCTCGTCCAGTCCGGAAAGCCCGTCGGCGTCTTCCGTACGCATAAGGATGCGCCGCGAGTGCTCATCGCCAACTCCAACATCGTCCCCAAATGGGCGACCTGGGAGTGCTTTAACGAGCTCGATCGCAAGGGGCTCATGATGTACGGCCAGATGACCGCCGGCAGCTGGATCTACATCGGCACGCAGGGCATCGTCCAAGGCACGTACGAAACGTTCGCAGAGATGGGCCGCCAGCATTTCGGCGGGAATCTCAAGGGCAAATGGATCCTCACGGCCGGCCTCGGCGGAATGGGCGGAGCGCAACCGCTCGCCGCTGTCATGGCGGGCGCGCACTGCATCGCCATCGAATGCCAGGAGAGCCGCATCGAGAAGAGGCTTGAAACCCGTTATCTCGACCGTCGCGCCACCAGTATAGAGGAGGCGCTGGAAATCATCCGGACAGCCGAAGAGCCTACGTCCGTCGGGCTTCTCGGCAATGCGGCAGAGATCCTGCCTGAAATGCTGAAGCGTGGAATCCGGCCGGACGCGCTCACCGATCAGACATCAGCGCACGACCCCGCCAACGGCTACTGCCCAGCCGGTTGGAGCGTGGCGAAATGGCAGGAGATGCGCGAGCGCGATCCGGCGGCGGTTGCCGACGCCGCGCGGGCCTCTATCGCGACCCATGTCGAGGCCATGCTCGCCTTCAAGGACATGGGCGTCCCGACATTCGATTACGGGAACAACATCCGGCAGGAAGCGAAAGACATGGGCGTTACCCATGCGTTCGATTTCCCGGGCTTCGTTCCGGCCTATGTCAGGCCGCTCTTCTGTCGCGGAATCGGCCCGTTCCGGTGGGTAGCTTTGAGCGGCGACCCGGAGGACATCTACCGCACTGATCAGCGCGTGAAGGAACTCATCCCGGACGACCCGCACCTCCATCGCTGGCTCGACATGGCGCGCGAACGCATTGCCTTCCAAGGATTGCCGGCGCGTATCTGCTGGGTGGGTCTCGGTCAGCGCCATCGCCTCGGCCTCGCGTTCAACGAGATGGTGCGCAACGGCGAGGTCAGCGCGCCGATCGTCATCGGCCGCGATCATCTCGACAGTGGCTCCGTTGCCTCCCCCAATCGCGAGACGGAAAGCATGATGGACGGCAGCGATGTGGTCTCCGACTGGCCGTTGCTCAACGCGCTTCTTAACACCGCAAGCGGCGCGACTTGGGTCTCGCTGCATCACGGCGGCGGGGTCGGAATGGGCTATTCGCAGCATTCGGGGATGGTGGTCGTTGCCGACGGAACTGACGATGCGGCGCGCCGGCTGGAACGGGTGCTGTGGAACGATCCCGGCACCGGCGTCATGCGCCACGCTGACGCAGGATACAGGATCGCCGTCGACTGCGCGCAAGAGCAGGGCCTCGATTTGCCGATGGTGGGAGCGTGAAGCTCGATCCCACCAGGATTGACCTCGCGACGCTTCGCCGTATCTGGGCGGGCGCTAGCGCGCGGCTTGACGACGTCTCGATGCAGCGGGTGGCGGAAGCCGCCCAATCGGTCGAGCGCATCGTTGCCGGCGGCGACACTGTCTACGGTGTGAACACGGGCTTCGGCCTGCTCGCCAGCACGCGCATCCCGGATGATCGGCTTGCCGAGCTTCAGACCAATCTGATCCTGTCGCACAGCGCCGGCCTCGGCGATCCGCTGCCACGGCACGTCACACGGCTGATGATCGTCCTGAAGCTGCTCGGCCTCGGGCGGGGCCATAGCGGCGTTCGCCCGCTGGTGATCGAGGCGCTCGAATCACTCCTCGAACGCGACGCCATGCCGCTGATCCCGGCGCAGGGAAGCGTCGGCGCATCGGGCGACCTTGCTCCCCTGGCGCACATGACGTCCGCGCTGATGGGCTATGGGCGCATCGACATTGCAGGCGAGGTGCTGCCTGCCAAAGAAGCGCTCAACCGCCTTGGCATGGAAACGCTGCAGCTTGGTCCGAAGGAGGGCCTGGCGCTGATCAATGGAACCCAGGCGTCCGCAGCGATCGCGCTCGACGCATTGTTCGCCGGTGAGCGCGTTTTTTGTGCCGCAATCGCAGCCGGCGCGCTGTCCGTCGACGCGCTCAAGGGCAGCGTGAAGCCGTTCGACCCGCGCATTTCCGATCTTCGCGGCCAGCCGGGCCAGATCCGTGTCGCGCAAGCTTTCCGGGACCTTCTGGCGGGCAGCGAAATCGTCGCAAGTCACGCACGCTGCGGTAAGGTGCAGGACCCTTACAGCTTCCGGTGCCAGCCGCAGGTGATGGGCGCCTCGCTCGATCTTCTTCAAAACGCGGCGCGTACGCTCACCATCGAAGCGGGCGCGGTCACCGACAATCCGATCCTCTTCCCCGATGAAAATGGCGCAATTTCGGGGGGCAATTTCCATGCGCAGCCGGTTGCCTTCGCTGCGGACACGATCGCGATGGCCATGTGCGAAGTTGGCTCTATCAGCGAGCGACGCTCGGCAGTTTTGATCGATCCCAAGATGAGCGGCCTTCCGCCTTTCCTGACCGAGGACAGCGGGGTGAATTCAGGGCTGATGATCACGCAGGTCACGGCCGCAGCGCTCGTCAGTGAGAACAAGTCGCTCGCTTTCCCGGCAAGCGTGGATTCCATTCCGACGTCGGCCGGGCAAGAGGATCATGTATCCATGGCGCCCATCGCTGCCCGCAAGGCGGGGCAGATTGCGCGCAACGTCGCTGGCGTTCTGGCGGTGGAATTGATCACCGCGTCTCAGGGAATCGACTTTCACGCACCGCTGAAAACGAGCCAGGATCTACAGGCAATCCAAGCCAAGGTTCGCGAGATCAGCCCACGGTTCACGTCAGATCGCTATTGGGCGGACGACATGGCAGCGCTTCAGGCGGCCGTGCTTGCGGGGGAAATCGGCGGCGAATTGATCGCTTTTAGCTGACGCGTGTCCAGCGCTGCTCTTTGCAGAGCAATCCGACGACCGCGCAGCCGCGAACGACCATCACGTTCGGACCAACCTGGCGTACGGTCGCCGAGCCGCTGATATTGTGCTTCGGCTCATAGGCGCGTCCTCTGTAGGTGCCGTCGCCCTTGGGTCGGAGCCCGCTGAGGACGCGGGTGCCAGGCTCCGTCCCCTTTTCGCGGTTCTTTTCGGAGGCCCAGCTGACTGTTCCGCAATAAGCATCGCCACAGCGCACGACATGGACGATCACGCTGCGCTTTGGATTCGTCCATTTGCCCTCGAGGGCTTGCGCGGTGGCAGCCGTCGGGATGAGCGCCACGGCGAGCGCGGCAATGCTCAAGAGGATCCGTTTCATGCCCCGAGGCCTAGCCGAGCAATGCGGCAAGAATGGTTCGCTGGAATTGCTGCCAGATGAACGGTCTAGGGGCGGCCCTCGAGCGCTATTCGGATATCCTCCGCACTGTAAGGCTTTGCAATCGTGGGAACTGCGGCAAATTCCGGGGGATGCGAGCGGTCGCCATAGCCAGTTGCGAATATGAAGGGGACGTTGCGATCGGCGAGCAATGCAGCGACGGGATAGCTCAGTACGCCGTGCACATTGACGTCGAGGATCGCCGAATCGAACCGCTCGCGTTCAATCAGGTCGATCGCTTCCTCCATTTGCGAAGCGAAGAGGACGGACGCGCCGTGCCGCGACAGCATATCCTCGAGAGCGAGGCCGATGATCGGCTCGTCTTCGAGGATTAGGACAGTTGCGCCCGACAGCGTCACTCTGAAACGGTCGGCAGCTTGGCGAGGATCGTGCACTTGAGGCCGGTCTCGCGAAAGTCGAGCGTCACCTGGCTGCGCAGCTCGGCAGACAGCCCTCGCTCGATAAGGCGCGTTCCAAAGCCGCGCCGCGAGGGGGTTGAGACGGCTGGCCCGCCTTCCTCGGTCCACTCGATCGCGACGTCGAGCAGATTGTCCACGGCGGAAGATGCTGCACAGCGGACATCGACAGTTCCGCTCTCGTTCGAGAGGGCGCCATATTTGATCGCGTTGGTGCAAAGCTCGTGAATGGCCATCGCCAGCGAAACGGCAGTTTGCGGCGCTAGCAGTATGTCTGGTCCGCAGATCGATACGCGGGCGGCATTCGCCCCGGCCGTTGCCGCCACTGACGTTTCGATCGTCTCGAGAAGGCCGGCGCTCTCCCAATTCTCCATGGTCAGTAGGTTATGGGCTGCTGAAAGAGCATTGAGGCGGGCGTCGAACGTTTCCCGGGCTGCCGCAGGCTCAACCCGATCGTTGAATGACTGCATCGCCAGCGCCTGGACGATGGACAGCGTATTCTTCACGCGGTGGTTCAGCTCGTTGATCAGTAGGCGTTGATGATCCTCCGCTCTTCGCTGTTCGGTGACGTCATGCCCCTGGACGAAGACTCCCGAAGCCTCCTCATTCTCCGTGCCGATCGGCTGGTAAATGAAGTCCAGGAATCGCTCTTCCAACGGCCCGCCGCTCTCAGCCTCGAGCATGACGCTCACGCCGCGGCCGATATAGGCTTCGCGGCTTGTGCGGACTTGGTCCAGCAAGTCGGCAAAGCCCTGTTCCACGACTTCGGGCAATGCCTCGGAAATTGCCTTGCCGATGACGTCCCTGCCGCCCACGAGCCTGCGATAGGCCGCGTTCGCGAGCTGGAAGCGTTGATCGGGACCGGCGAGCACCGCCACGAAGCCGGGCGCCTGCTCGAACATGGCGCGGAGACGCTGGGTTTCTTCCGCAAGGGATTGATTCGCCTCCTGGACCGCGTTCGCTCGCTGGAACACGCCGCTTTCCTCGCGTGCATGATGTCCAGCTTCGGCTGCGAAGGTCCGCAGCCGATGAAGCTCGGTTACGTCGACGGTGTGCTGCAGGATGTAGGCGACCTTGCCGACATCGAGCAGCGGCGTATGCGTCGCACTCCAGTATCGCTCCTCAAAGCCGCCTGAAGGCTGCTCGATGTCGTACCGGATGAGGGCGATTTCGTCGCGCTCGCCGGTGCGTACGACGCGCTCGAACGAATTTTGCAGGAGTTGATGACTGTCGGAGTCAGGATCGCTTGGAAATGCTTCGAAGATCGATCGCCCGATGAGGTCGTCGCGCTCGCGCATCGTGGTCGCGAGATAGGCCTCGTTCATTGTGGCGATCGTGAGGTCCGGCGCGAGAAGCACGTAAGGATTGGGAGAGGCGCCAAACAGCGCTTCGAAGTCGATTGAAGCCGGCCGCGCAAGCATGAGGTTCTCCGTCGCCACGCGGCAAGAAGGGCCTACGGCGCGTGCACAGGAATGGAGCTTCGTACCATTGAAGTCAAACTTCGTTTCGTGGTCGAATTGATAAAAGTCAGTGGAAATCCCGTGACTTGGGGATGATCTCGGCATCGCGCGGGTGGCGTGCTGCCGGGGCTCGCCAGCTTCCGGCGGCATCGCTTTGGCTCAACGTCGAAGGCATGATCTCCTCGCTTAAATGGCGCAGCATGTGACTGTGGTCCTCAAGCTTGCGAGCGACCAAATGAATCACTCCGTCCTCGGCATCTTTCTGGATGATCCCGTGCACTGCCATCAGCCGTGCACCCATGACGATCTTGCGCTGAGTCTCGAACACGTCGGGCCAGACAACAAGGTTCGCTACGCCCGTCTCATCCTCCAGTGTGATGAAGCAAACGCCTTTCGCGCTGCCCGGCCGCTGGCGGATCAGGACCAGCCCCGACATCGATACGCGCTTGCCGTCTCGAATGTTTGGTAGCCGATCAGCAGTGACGAACTTCTGTACGGCATAATGCTCGCGAAGAAAGCGCATCGGATGCGCTTTCAGGCTGAGGCGGATAGTCTGGTAATCGTTCACGACATGCTCGGCGAGCGGCATGGCGGGGAGCTTGGCGATGACCGCCTCGGCGCCTTCATCGCGTACATCTGCGGCAGCGAACAAGGGCAGATCCGGCGCCTGCTTCAGCGCCCGCGCATCCCATAGCGCCGCACGCCTATCGAGCTTCATCGATCGGAATGCATCTGCCGCGGCAAGCCTTTGGATCGCATGGACTGGCGTGCCGCCGCGGCTTCGAAGGTCTTCGACGCTTTCATGAGGCCGGCCGGAGACAACTTTGTCCGCAGCCTCGCGATGAAGTCCTTCCACCTGGCGAAGACCGAGGCGAAGCGCGCCATCTTCCAACGTGCAGTCCCAGTCGCTGTGATTCACATCGACTTCGCGGACTTCGACGCCATGCTCCCTGGCGTCGCGAACGATCTGCGCTGGTGCGTAGAAACCCATCGGCTGTGAGTTGAGCAAGCCGCAGGCGAACGCCGCCGGATATTTCCACTTCAGCCAGCTCGATACGTAGACGAGATGAGCGAAGCTCGCGGCGTGGCTTTCGGGGAAGCCATATTCGCCGAAGCCCTTGATCTGGTCGAAGCAGCGCTGGGCGAAATCAGGGTCGTAGCCGCGAGTCACCATTCGCCCGACCATCTTGTCCTGAAGAACCTCGATGTTTCCGCGTGAACGGAATGTCGCCATCGCTTTCCTCAGTTGGTTCGCTTCCTCGGAGCTGAACTTCGCTGCATCGAGCGCGATCTTCATCGCCTGTTCCTGAAAGATGGGAACGCCGAGTGTCCGGCCCAAGATCTTCTCCAATTCGTCCGGCGGGCCGTGTTCCGGGTCAGGGCATGGGAACGTCACCGGCTCCTTGCCTGAACGGCGTTTCAAATAGGGATGGACCATGTCGCCCTGGATCGGTCCCGGCCGGACGATCGCGACCTCGATGACGAGGTCGTAGAACTTCCGCGGCTTGAGGCGGGGCAGCATGTTCATCTGCGCCCGGCTTTCGACCTGGAACACGCCGAGGGAATCCCCGCGGCATAGCATGTCGTAGACCTCCGGCACTTCCTGCGGGATCGTCGCCAGCTCCCAGCGTTCGCCGTGATGCTCTTCAATGAGGTCGAAGCATTTGCGGATGCAGGTCAGCATTCCGAGCGCCAGCACGTCGATCTTGAGGATGCCGAGCTCCTCGATGTCGTCCTTGTCCCATTCGATGAAGGTGCGGTCCTCCATCGCTCCATTCCCGATCGGGACGGTCTCCGTCAGCGGCCGCTCCGTCAGGATGAAGCCGCCGACATGCTGCGACAAATGCCGCGGCATTCCGATCAGTTGTTCCGCCAACTTCATTGTACGCTTGAGATGCGGGTCGGAAAGATCGAGCCCGGCATCGTTTGCGCGGGCGTCCTTCAACTCCGCCTCCATATGGCCCCAGATGGTCGAGGCGAGTGCAGCCGTGACGTCTTCGCTGAGGCCCATCACCTTGCCGACCTCGCGGATCGCCGAGCGCGGACGGTAATGGATGACGGTCGCGGCAATACCGGCGCGGTCGCGCCCGTATTTGTCGTAGATGTGCTGGATCACCTCCTCGCGCCGCTCATGTTCGAAATCGACGTCGATATCGGGCGGCTCCCGGCGCTCTTCGGAAATGAAGCGTTCGAACAAAAGGTCGCTGGTCGCCGGATCGACTGCGGTGATCCCGAGGCAATAACAGACGGCGCTGTTCGCGGCACTCCCACGCCCC
>Ga0207679_10002277_pt1 | contig 11841 bp, 10 predicted proteins | sample KBSC73metaG_FD_184320 | JGI IMG/M metagenome (GOLD analysis project Ga0207679, IMG submission 184320) | Corn rhizosphere microbial communities from Kellogg Biological Station, Michigan, USA - KBS C7-3 metaG (SPAdes) (version 2) | ecosystem: Host-associated > Plants > Roots > Rhizosphere > Soil ...
CCGGCGGCGGTGTTCGAAGTGCCGGTGGCCCCGCCCGCGCTGACCGGGCTCAAGCTGCTGCGGATCACGCGCAACGGCCCGACGGTGAAAGCGGTCTATTTCGGCAAGATCGACTTCGGCGTCGGCGGCGATCCGAGCGAGAACCTTCTGTGTCTGTCGTTTCTCAGCGAGGATGGTTTCTGGAAATGGGACCGCACCGAGTTCGTCAACCTCAACGCCCTGCCCGAGGTGAGGAAGGAACTGGCGGCGGGCGAACTGAAATACCTCAAGGAAACGCCTGAGGCGAACGCCGACGGCAAGGTGCCGCCGGTGCCGATCGCGGTGAATCCGGCGAAGACGGTGGCGAAAGTGTATGTCTTCTGCCCGGGGCGCGAGGTCGAGGTGCAGATCAACAAGGTGAGCCGCCACAAGTTCACCAACGCCAAGGAGGCGGAGATTGTGCTCGGCGGGGCGAAGGACGGCGTGAACGAGCTCTCGTTCGCCATCCGCAAGCTCGAAGGCGGCACCGGCAAGGAGGCGATGACGATCCGCGTCTACCTCGCACCGGAAGCCGAGGGCGTGAAGCCGCTCAAGGTGTTCGAATACCAGGTCGAGGAGAACGGCAGGTTGCCGCAGGAAACCGGGACGAAGACCTTCGAGGTGACCGCGGCGGATCTGGCGAAGGTGAAGGGGAAGTGAGGTTGGATGACCTCCTCATTTTCCACGTGCCATGTTCGTGCTAACACGTCAGCCTGCTTGCCCATGCAAACGCAGGTGATCAAGCTGTGCTGTCAGGGTTGTGGCGCGGATTTGCAAGTGACGGAGGAGGTCCGGTTCGTGACTTGCAACTATTGCCAGTCGAAGCTGGAGGTCGTCCGGGATGCGTCCGTCACTCACACGCGGGTGCTGGAAAAGCTGGAGCGGACGACGGAGCGGATCGCGGGCAACCTGCGGGTGATCGAGCTTCAGAACGATCTGGAGCGGATGGACCGGGAGTGGGAAACAACGCGCCTGGGCATGATGATCCGGGAGAAGGATGGCGGGCTTTCCGAACCTTCAACTGCCGCTTCGGCGATCGGCGGGCTCATCATGATCATAGGGGGCGTCAGTTTCAGTATCGCGTCGGGTTCGATGGGGGCACCGGGATTTTTTCCCGTTTTTGGACTCCTCTTCGTGGGTGTTGGGATTTTCAACCTGATTACTGGTCCCGCCAAGGCCACTCGCTTCCGTAATCTGCAGCAAAATCATGAGATGCGGCGCAGCAGGTTGATCCGTGCAATCGAAGCGGAGCGTCGGCGTTAATCGGATAACAAAAAAGCGGCCCGGTTGCCCGGGCCGCTTTTGAAGTTTTCGGAGGGTGACGGATGGAATCCGCCGCCACGGTCAGGAGTGCTGGAGGTAGCGCTGCTGGGCGAAGGCTTCCGGGTTGTGCGGGACGCCTTCCTGATCCGGGTTGGTGTCGGCGAGGAGTTCTTCGCGGAACTTCGCGATCATCGCCTCGACCGGCCACGAGCTGGCTTCGCCGAACGCGCAGATGGTGCGGCCGTCGATCTGGTAGGCCACGCTTTCGAGCGTCTCGATGTCCTTCGGCGCGGCTTCGCCCGCGACGAGGCGGTCGGAGATTTTCTTCATCCACATCGAGCCTTCGCGGCAGGGCGTGCACTGGCCGCAGGATTCGTGGGCGTAGAAGCTGTTCAGGTTGTTGAGCACCCACGAGATCTTGCGGGTGTCGTCCATCACGATGACGCCGCCGGAGCCGGCCATCGATCCGCAGGCCGCGAGCGAGTCGAAGTCCATCGGGATGTCCCAGAAGTTCAGATCGCGGGTCGAGCCGTCCGGATTGCGCAGCTTGAAGGTCTCGTCGCAGCGCAGGATCTTCGCCGACGAACCGCCGGGGATGACGGCCTTGAACGTGCGGCCGTCCTTCGGGCCGCCGCACATGTCGTAAAGCAGTTCGCGCATCGTCACCTTGCCGACCTCGACTTCGAAGTAGCCGGGCTTCTTCACGTCGCCGGAGACGCAGAGGATGCGGGTGCCGGTGTTGCGGGCCACGCCGAGCTTGGCGTATTCGTCACCGCCCATCCGGACGATGTGCTTCACGTGGCAGAGCGACTCGACGTTGTTGACGATCGTCGGGCACATGTAGAGCCCGAGCGCGGCCGGGAAATACGGCGGCTTGATGCGCGGGTAAGGACGTTTGCCTTCGAGCGATTCGATCAGGCCGGTTTCCTCGCCGCAGATATAGGCGCCGGCGCCGCGGTGGACGTAGATTTCCACGTCGAGGCCGGTGCCGAGGATGTTCTTGCCGACGAATCCTTTCGCCCGGGCTTCCTCGATCGCGCGCTCGACGATGAGGGCGGCTTCGGGGAACTCCTCGCGGAGGTAAATGTAGGCGACTTTCGCACCGACGGCGTAGCAGGAGATCACCATGCCCTCGACGAGCTGGTGCGGGTCCTGGTGGACGATGTAGCGGTCCTTGAAGGTGCCCGGCTCGGATTCGTCGCCGTTGCAGATCAGGTAGACCGGCTTGGTGTTGTTCGGCGGGATGAAGGTCCACTTCATGCCGGTCGGGAAGCCCGCGCCGCCACGGCCGCGCAGGCCGGACTTCTTCACCTCCTCGGTGACGTCCTTCGGCTGCATGGCGAGGGCCTTCTTCAGGTCCTCGTAGCCGCCGTCACGGAGGTAGCAGTCGATCGAGTTGTCCCAGCCTTCGCGGTCGACGTTCTTGAAGATCAGTCGGTACTCGCGCGGATCGGGTTGCTTGCCGGCTTTGTAGGAGATGTTCGCTGCGCTCACGGAAGTGTTCAGTTTTCAGTGTTCGGTTTTCAGTGGGCAGACTGAGCGTTCGAATAGCGGTCGAGCAGGGCCTGGGCCTTGTCGCAGCCGACGCCGTCGTGGAAGTCGTCGTTGACCATGCACACGGGCGCCGTGCCGCAGGAAGCGAGGCACTCGGCGAACTCGACCGACCATTTGCCGCAGGGCGAAACGGCGATCGGGTGATGGTGCGAGTCCGACTCGGAGCGGTTGATGCCGGTCAGTTCGCAGAGTTTTTCCATCAGCTCGTGCGAGCCGCCCATCGCGCAGGACAGGGTGCGGCAGACGCGGATGTGGAACTTGCCCGGGGCGGACTGGCGGAAGCCGGGGTAGAAGGTCACCACCTCGACCACCTTGATCGGTTCCAGGTCGAGCTTGGCGGCCACCCACTCGATCGCGGCGGCGGAGATGTAGCCGAACTTGTGCTGGACGATGTGGAGCAGCGGCAGGGTGGCGGAGCGCTTGCTGGCCGGGTAGTGCGAGATGCGCTCGTCGGCCTCGGCCTCAAGTTCCGGCGTCACTGCGAACGGCGGGAAAAACGGGGTGCCCGGCGTTTCGTGGGAGGCAACGAGTTCTTCGAGTGGAGAGTGGGACATGGGAGAAGGTGATTTTTAGCCGCAAAAAGGCGCAATGAAGGACGCAAAAATCAGAGGTTGGAATCGAGATCCTGTGAAAGGGCGTATTTGCGGATTTCCAGTTTGGGTGCGCCGAAGTTGATAAGCAGCCCGTGCTCCTTGCGGGATGCCCGCAGATAACCGAGAAGCTGAGCGATGTGTTCGTTGAGCAGGGACTTGACGGCCTTGAGCTCGACGATCAGTTCGCCAGCCACGAGAAGGTCGACATCCAATGTGCCTAGCTCCGTGCCATCATCGTCAAAAACTTTCAGAGACGATTGCTGCTCGACCGGCAATCCTTGTTTCCGCAGACGATGGGCGAGACCGTTTTCGTAGATTTTCTCTTTATGCCCGTGGCGCAGGTAGACGTGCAAACCGTAAGAGGTTTCCCTCACGGTGTCGCAGAGTCCAAAAATCTCCTTTTGCGTCATTTTTGCGCCTCTTTGCGGCTGAAAAATCTCACCGGTCGCACTCGCCCATGACGAAGTCCAGCGAGCCGAGGATGGCCGGGATGTCGGACACCATGTGGCCGGGCAGGAGCTTCGAGGTGAGGGAAAGGTTGCAGAAGGAGGGGCTGCGGATCTTGAGGCGGTTCGGAACGCCACCGCCGGTGGAGTGGATGTAGAATCCGAGTTCGCCCTTCGGGTTTTCGGCGCCGAAGTAGACCTCGCCCTTCGGAGCGTCGAGGCCCTGGGTGGCGATGATGAAGTGGTGGATCAGCTCCTCCATCGACATGAGGACCTTTTCCTTGTTCGGCAGCATGCCCTTGGCTTCGGCGAGGTTGACCGGGCCGGACGGCATGGTGTCGAGCACCTGGCGGCAGATACGGATCGACTGGCGCATTTCCTCCATGCGGACCTGGTAGCGCGCGTAGCAGTCGCCTTCCTCGGCGAGCACGACGTCGAAGTCATATTGCTCGTAGCCGAGGTAGGGGTTGTCCTTGCGGAGGTCGCGGTTGACGCCGGAAGCGCGCAGGTTCGGACCGGTGAGGCCCCAGGCGATCGCGTCCTTGGCGGAAATCACCCCGATGTCGCACATGCGGTCGAGGTAGATCTTGTTCTTATCGAGGAGCTTGGAAACCTCGTCGATGGTCACCGAACACTCGTCGAGGAACTTGCGGACGGAGGCCTCGAAGCCGGGCGGCATGTCGCGGACCTGGCCGCCGACGCGGGTGTAGGAGGTGGTGAAGCGGGCGCCGGTGAGCCGCTCGCAGAGGTTGTAGATCTTTTCGCGCTCGGTGAAGGTGTAGAGGAACACGGTCATCGCGCCGACGTCCATGGCGCAGACGCCGACGCCGAGCATGTGGGAGGAAATGCGGGCGAGCTCGCAGCAGAGGACGCGGAGCGCCTGGCCGCGCGGCGGCAGGGTCCAGCCCATCAGTTTTTCCACCGCGCAGGCGTAGGCCACGTTGTTGGCGAGCGGGGCGAGGTAGTCCAACCGGTCCGTGTAGGGAACGAACTGGCTGTAGTGCATGTTCTCCGCGATCTTCTCGTCGCCGCGGTGGAGGAAGCCGACGTCGGGCTCCGCCTTGGAAATGACTTCGCCGTCCAGTTCGAGCACCAGGCGCAGAACGCCGTGGGTCGCCGGGTGCGAAGGGCCCATGTTCAGGACCATTTTCTCGCCCATCATGTCGTCCGTCTCCGCGTGATAGGAGTCGGCCGCGTTGGAAATGCGGGCGAGGGTGTCGGGGGCTTCGATTTCGGTGGTACGGGTGCTCATGCCGGATTGCGCCGCAGGGATAAGGCGCGAAAGCGGGGTCCCGGGCAAGGGGTTTGTGAAAAATTTCACAAGTCCGGACCATCCGCTGGCGGGGTGAAAACGGGGTTTACAACTCGGCGAGAAAAAAAGCGCAAAGCTCGGCATAGAGCGTGTTCGAGCCGACCGCGAGGACGTCGTGGTGGTTCGCTCCCTTGATCGGTCGGAAGGTTTTGCGCTCGTGCGGGATGGCGTCGAAGATCGCCCGGCCGGAGGCGCATGGGATGAAGCGGTCGTCCTCGCCATGGGCGATGAAGGCCGGGATGCGGAGGCGGCGGGCGTCGTCGACCGGGCGGATGCCGGCGGGGGTGAAGCCGGCGCGGCAATAGACGCCGCTGGCGCAGGCGGTTTCGGTGAACGGTGAAAACCGGTCGAGGTCGGGGGAAAGCCGGAGGGCGGCCTGGTGGACCGGTTGGTCGAGCGAGGCGAACGCGGCGATGCTGGCGACGGCCTGCCAGCGGTTGCCCGGCCGGGCCGCGGTCTGGAGGGCGATCGCGCCGCCTTGGGAAATGCCGAACAGCCCGGCGGGTGCGGGGGCGAAGCGGAAGCGTGCGGCCGCGTCATCGAGCAATTCCTCCACCAGCCGTGCTTCGTTTTTCCCGAAGGTGGCCGTGGCGGCGGGGTGGTCGCCGTGGCCGGGAAGGTCGGGGATCAGGCAGCGGAAGCCTGCGGCGCAGAAGCGCTCGGCGACGGGCAGGTTGTCCTCTTTTCTTCCCTGATAGCCATGGAGCAGGATCAGGGTGCCGCGGATTTTGCCCCAAGGCGGGGGAATCACGCCGGATTTCGCCAGCAGATCGCGAAGCAACCGGCTTTTGCGGGCGGCTCCGGCGTTGGGCGAGGGAGTGATCAGCAGGCAGGGTGTTCCCTGCGGGCCGGTGTAGCGCTCGATATGCAGGCCATATTGCGCGGGTTGGGAGAGGATTTCCTGATGGTAGTTCTGCAAGGCCCGCCGGGCGGGGAAGAGCAGGCGCCCGGAGGTCCAGGCGGCGGTGCTGGTGAAGGCGAGCGAGAGCAGCAGCAGGGGCCAGAGAAGCAGCCGGAGGAGGAATCGAATCACCCGGTGATCAGAAGTCGGAAATGTGAAAGCCCGATGAAGAAGGGATGGAAACGCTCCCAGAAATTCCCGCTTTTCTGATTTCCCCTCCTTTTTCATTCCGATACGCCTGATTCGAGGGGGTCAAAGCCGAAACGCGTTCCTCCGGGGCGGGGTGTTTCCTGCCTTGCACGATGGCCGGTCGGATTGCATGGAGGGGGCGCGATGGACCGTTATCTGCTGATTTTCTCCACCTTGCTGGCCGCCGTGGGCGGCGTGCTGGGGATGCTGTCGGTGCATCGCGGCGTGCGCAGCCGCTGGACGGTGGCGTGGATGGCGGCGGCGTTCTGCAGCCAGCTCGGTTTTCTGGCGCTGCGCGGTGAGGCCCGCGCGGCTTGTCCGCTGCGCGACGCGGGCGAAATCCTCGCCTACCTCGCGTGGTCGCTCACCTTGTTCTACCTCGCGACCGGTCCGGCCTACCGGGTTTCGCTGCTCGGCGTGTTCACCGCGCCTGTGGTGGTCGTGTTCCAGACGGCGGCACTGTTGCCGGGCAAGCTGGACCTGGTGCCGCTGAAGGCGGTCGGCACCGACCCGTGGCGGGAAACGCACGCGGCGCTCTCGGTGCTTTCCTACGGCGCGCTCGCCCTCGCCGGAGTGGCCGGCGTGATGTTCCTGGTGCTGGACCACCAGCTGAAAGAGCACCATTTGAAAAGCGGCCTGTTCCGAAACCTGCCGCCGGTGCGCGAGCTGCTGAAATCGACCACCCGCCTGCTATGGCTCGGCACGCTGTTGCTGACGCTGGGGATCGCCGCCGGCTTCCTGATGCCGCGCGCCGGAGGTTTCCACTCGCATCTGATCGCCGCGGTGGCGTCGTGGGCCGGCTACGTGCTGCTGCTGGGGGTGAACGCGGCGAGGGGAATGACGGGCCGCCGGTTGTCGCTGGCGGCGGTGGGGTTGTTTTTGTTGTCGCTCACGGTTTTCGCGTTCGTCTGATGGAACTCGCGTGTCTTGGATTGAACCACCGCACCGCGCCCGTGGAAGTGCGCGAGCGCTTCGCCGTGGGCACACCGAAGCTGGGCGAAGCGTCGCACGAGCTGCTGGCGCTGGCGGGCATGGGCGAGGGGGTGGTCGTTTCGACCTGCAACCGCACGGAATTCTACCTCGCGGCGGAAAACGCCGAGCAAGGGCTGCGCGAGCTCGAGCGCTCGCTGGCCGAGCGCCACGGGTTGACGCCGGAGGTGGCCGACCACTTTTACCGCTTCACCCGGATCGACGCCGCCGAGCACCTGTGCCGGGTGGTGAGCGGGCTGGATTCGATGGTACTCGGCGAGACCGAGATCTTCGGCCAAGTGAAGCAGGCCTATCACGCCGCGCTCCACGCCAGCGCCACCGGCGGCGTGCTCAACCGCCTGTTCCAGCGCGCGTTCGGCGTGGGCAAGAAAGTCCGCACCGAAACCCGCATCCAGGAGGGTGCGACCTCGATCGGCAACGTGGCGGTCGATCTCGCGGAGAAGATTTTTGGCCACCTCGAGCACAGCGAGGTGATGATCCTCGGCGCGGGCGAAATGAGCCGGCTGACGGCGCAGGCGCTGGTTTCCCGCGGCGCGCGCAGCATTTTCGTGACCAACCGTTCGTACGAGCGGGCGGTCGATCTGGCCGAGGCGATGGGCGGCAGCGCGGTGCGCTTCGACGAGTGGCAGAAGGTGCTCGAACGCGTCGACGTGGTGATCTCCTCGACCGGCGCGCCGCACGCGCTGGTTCACCGCGCGGACGTGGAAAAAGTCCGCCGCGCGCGGAAGTTCCGGCCGTTGTTCTTCATCGACATCGCCGTGCCGCGGGACATCGACCCGGCGGTCGGCGAGATCGAGGAAGTCTACCTTTACGACATCGACACGCTGGAGAGTCTGGCTGAAGAAGCCCGCGTCCGCCGCCAGCGGCAGATCGACGAATGCGAGCGGATCATCGCGTCCGAGCTGGCGAAATTGAATCTGCCCGGCACGTAAGAAGTTGATGGCGAATGGTTGATGGGAAGATCCCGACGAATCTGAATTCATGAGTGACATGTTGATCATCGGCACCCGCGGCAGCGAACTGGCGTTGTTCCAGGCGGACGCGACCGAACGCGCGCTGCGCGAGACGTTTCCGGAACTCGCGCTGAAGCGCGAGATCATCCGCACCACCGGCGACCGCCGCACCGACGTCTCGCTCAGCGAGGTGGCCCGGACGGAAGGCGTGTTCGACAAGGGCGTATTCATCAAGGAGCTTGAAATGGCGCTGCACGCCGGCGAGATCGACCTCGCGGTGCACAGCATGAAGGACGTGCCGACCGTGCTCGAAGAACGCTTCGCCATCGTCGCGGTGCTCGAGCGCGCGCCGATCCGCGACGTGCTGCTCTCCCTCACCGGCGGCGGGATCGACGGCTTGCCCGAGGGCGCGGTGGTCGGCACCAGCAGCCCGCGCCGGGCGCGCCAGCTCGAATGGCTGCGACCGGACGTGAAGGTCGTCGATCTGCGCGGCAACGTGCCGACGCGCTTGGAAAAACTCGCCGCGGGCGACGCCTACGACGCGATCCTGCTCGCCGAGGCCGGCCTGATCCGGCTCGGCTTTTTGCCGTTGGAAAGCTCCGGGGAAGGGGACGAGCCGGTCCGATCCGCCGTGGAGGCGGTGGCCGGTCTGCGCGCCACCCGTTTGCCCGAGTCCGTGTTCTATCCCGCCGCCGGCCAGGGGGCGATCGGTTTCGAAATCCGAGCCTCCGACGCCACCACCCGCGTCCGCGCCGAAGCGATCGGGCACCGCGAATCCTGGCTGCGCATCGTCGCCGAGCGCGAATTCCTCCGCCTGCTCGATGCCGGCTGCCACACGCCGGTCGGCGTATATTCCGCGCTCGAAGGCGACCAACTCCGGATGCACGCGCGCGTGTTCCCGGAAGCGGGCGGCACCCCGCGCCTCGCCGAAATCACCGCCCCGGCCGCCGACCCGCTCGCCGCGGCCTCCCTCCTTTTCCACTCCCTCGCATGAGCACTCCCGGTATTTGCTATCTCGTCGGCGCCGGTCCCGGCGACCTCGGTCTCGTCACCCTCCGCGCCAAGCAACTCATCGAGGAGGCGGACGTGTTGGTTTACGACGCGCTCAGCAGCCCGGAGCTGCTGCGCTGGACGAAGCCGGACGCGGAGAAAATCTACGTCGGCAAGCGGGCGAAGGATCACGCGCTGACGCAGGACGGCATCAACGCGCTGATCGTCGAGAAGACGAAGCAGGGGAAAAAGGTCGTCCGCCTCAAGGGGGGCGATCCGATGATCTTCGGCCGCGGCGGTGAGGAAGCGGCCGAGCTGGCCGACGCCGGCGTCGCCTTCGAAATCGTCCCGGGCATCAGCTCGACCATCGCCGGTCCGGCCTACGCCGGCATCCCGGTGACCCACCGCGAGCATTGTTCGCAGCTCACGATTTTCACCGGCCACGAGGACCCGACCAAGGACGGCAGCTCGATCGACTACGCCCAGCTGGCCAAGACCCCCGGCACCAAGGTGTTCGTCATGGGCATCGCCCGGCTGCGGGAAATCAGCGCCTCGCTGGTCGCCGGCGGTGCCGATCCGGCCACGCCGATCGCGCTGGTGCGCTGGGCGACCACCGGTTCGCAGAAAACCCTTACCGGCACGCTGGCCGACATCGCCGACATCGCCGAGCGCGCGGAATTCGGTTCGCCCGCCGTGGCCGTGATCGGCGACGTGGTGAAGGAACGGGCCAAGATCAACTGGTTCGAAAAGCGCCCGCTGTTCGGCAAGCGGATCGTCGTCACCCGCACCCGCGAACAGGCCGGCGAGCTCAGCCGCGAGCTCGCCTCTCTCGGCGCGGACGTGGTCGAACTGCCCGTCATCCGGATCGAGGCGCCCGAGGACAAGCTCGGCTTCGCCGAAATGGTCACCCACGCCCACGAATACGACTGGCTCGTGTTCACCAGCCCGAACGGCGTGGAGCGCTTTTTCGACGCCTTCTATGCCGTTTACGGCGACGCCCGTAGCCTGGGCAATCCGCGCATCGCGGCGATCGGCGCCGCCACCGCCGCCAAGATCCGCGAATACCGCTTCGCCGTCGACCTGCTGCCCGAAACCTTCGTCGCCGAAGGGCTGCTGGAGGCCTTCGCCAAGGAATCCGTCGAGAACCTCACGATGTTGTGGGTAAAGGCGGAGGACACCCGCGAGACGCTCGCCGACGGCCTGGAAGCGCTCGGCGCGATCGTCGACGAATGCGTCGCCTATCGCACCGTGCCGGAAACCGAAGACCCGACCGGCGCGGCGGCCCGCCTGCGCGAGGATGGCGCGGATCTCGTCACCTTTACCTCCGGCAGCACGGTCGAGCATTTCCTCGCGCTCGGCCTGCCGTGGCCGCAGGGCTGTGTCGCCGGCAGCATCGGACCGGTCACCAGCGAAACGCTGCGCAAACACGGGATCGAACCCGCGTTCGAGGCGAATCCGCACGACATTCCGGGTCTGGTGAAGGCGGTCGTGAAGCACTTCGCGAAGTAAACCGCCCGGTGCTCAGGGCGCGCCCATGCCGGGCCGCCCGGCGCGGATGCGCGCGGAGAAATCCAGCGCGTCGCCCGCCGCCCGGGCCGCCTCGTTGATCCGCGCCCGTTCCTTCAGACGGGCGAACGGCAGTCCGTCGTTGGTCAGGACGCCGCGTTCGTAGAGCATCTCGTCGCCCTTGCCGTTGACGAGCATCCGCCAGTCCCACGGCGCGCGGCCGGTCGCCGGGCGTTGCACTCGGATGCTCGTCGTGCAGTTGGTGGTGACGGCGTTGTACCAGCGCGGCCGGTCGCGCAGCCCGTTCATCGCCGCGACATATTCGAGGAAGCGCTCGCGCGCTTGTCCGCGACCGAGTTTCAAGCGGTAGAGAAAGACGTCCTCGCCTTGGCGGAAATTGGTGCGGACGCGCAGCACGTCGCGCTCGTCGGCGGCCACGTAGACCAGGGCGAACTGGCGGTAGAGCCCGCCGATCGCCGAGTAGCTCTGACCGACCCGCTTGCGCGTCTCGATCGAGAAGCAGATCGGCGGGGCGTCGGCGAACTGGAAGCTGGCGATCGGGTGCGCCATCCACGGCGAGCCCCAATAGTTGATCGCCAGATCGATTCCGGTGAGCTGGGAGAGGTCCACGCGGCGGGTTTCCCAGCGCGGCGTGTAATCCGTCTCCGTGCGGTAATCGCAGTTCCGCACGTTATGCAGCGTCACCAAGTCGCCGTCGATTTCGGCCCAGGGCGTGCGGGCAACGTCAGGCTGCCAATCGGCGTCGCGCGCCGGCTTGAGCGAAAGCCACCAGGCCAGCACCGCCAGCCACCACGCGGCGAACACACCGAATTTCAGCCAGCGGGGTTTCACGCAGGCGAGCACGCCCGCGGCCAGCAGGAGCTGGACGAAGGCGAGCCAGCGCGCGGGGCCGTCGTAATAGAGCGCGCCGAACGCCCACGCGAGGAGGAGCAGGATCGGAATGGCGAGCGACGCGCGTCCGGCGAAGCGGAGCGCCCGTTTCGCCAAAGCGGCGGCACGAATCGGCATGGCTTTGCGGCCATTATCGCCATGGAGCGCCAAAGTCGACGCAATTTGGCGTGCTTTTCCGCCGCGCGGAAAACGAAGCCTGGAGCCGCTGGTCGGA
>Ga0207679_10002279_pt1 | contig 11836 bp, 8 predicted proteins | sample KBSC73metaG_FD_184320 | JGI IMG/M metagenome (GOLD analysis project Ga0207679, IMG submission 184320) | Corn rhizosphere microbial communities from Kellogg Biological Station, Michigan, USA - KBS C7-3 metaG (SPAdes) (version 2) | ecosystem: Host-associated > Plants > Roots > Rhizosphere > Soil ...
GTTGCCCAGCGGCTTGAACTTGCGCTGCAGCTCGGTGGGCGCCTCATCGGGAATCGCGGAGACGCGCAGCACTTGCTGGGCATGGGCTAATGCAGTGACGAAGAAGGCGCCGGCAGCCAAGGCCAATCCGGCAAGCCGCCGTTTGCCGGCGGCACGATGGAAAGATGCAAGCAGGTACACAAGAACCTCTTTAAGCGGGTGAACATATGGCGGACGGAGGCCGAACAGATGTGAACGCCTCCCAATTCCGGGACAACTATGATAACCAAAACCCCTTGATCACAGCCTTGCATCGATGCGTCTTCATCGCGCGCCCCTCTGCGTTTGCCAAAATGCCAGTTGCGCCGCCGTCGCTACTTTTTTCTTCCGCGTTGTCTCGCCGCCTTCCTGTTGCTTCAACTCAGCAGTAAGGCGGGGACGATGATGCAACAATTCTTGCGCCACCTGCTCCAGGCGCTCTACGCTCACATCGGCCTCGGCGATCCCCGCTTGCAACAACACGCTATTCGTCCTCTCGTCTATCGCCAATGTCCCGCATACCGTTCCTTGTTCCAGGCAATTCAAGGTGAGTAGCTGTTGCATATACGCCAGCCGTTCTTCCGCTGCCAGTGGCAGATCGCCCACGATCACATAGACAAACAGCTTGCCATTTTCCACCGTATGTTCCAGATACAGCTCCTCTCCTTCCGGAAGGCGTAATCCTGCGGTGCCACTCTCGCTCAAGGAGAAATTGGCGATCCCGTGGCGGCGCGCAAAACCTTGCACGATGTCGGCGAATTTGTTTTGACTATTCATGATTGAAGGGAGGTTGTTGTCATTAGTGCTCGCCCACGGCAGGAGCCATGAGAATTGTCGGCCTCCATGAGTGGCTGTTGACCTTGCATGGTTCCATCTTGCGCTTCAAGATATCGGTCATGCAAAAAAAGCAAGGAGTGGTAGTACAGGCATGGGCCGGTGCCCCAGTCACCGTCTCAGCCGACTTCCACCCCAGGCTTGCCCTCGACCACATCCCCGATAACCGCCGCATCTGCAAATCCCTCGCTGCGGAAAATCGTCAACACTTCCTCTACTGCATCGGATGCGCAGGACACCAGTAACCCACCGGAAGTCTGCGGATCAGTCAGCAACATCTGCTGCACTGGCGTGATGTGTTGCGCCAACATGACATCTTCGCCATAGCTTGCCCAATTGCGGCTTGATGCACCGGTAACGAAGCCCGCTTCGGCCAGCGTCTGCACATTCGGCAGCAGGGGGATCTGCGTCATGTCGAGCCTGGCGTGCAATCCCGAGCCGCGTGCAATCTCCAGCAAGTGACCGAGCAGACCGAAACCGGTGACGTCGGTCAACGCATGCACGCTTGGCAAGGCGGACAGCAGCTTGCCAGGCTTGTTCAGCTTGGTCGTGTTCTCGATCATTGCCGCATAGCCCGCAGCATCGAGCGCATTCTTCTTCAGGGCGGCTGAGAGGATGCCAACGCCCAGGGGCTTGCCAAGAATCAGCTTGTCTCCGACCTGTGCATCGGCATTGCGCTTGACCTTGAATGGATGCACCAGGCCCATCACTACCAGACCATAAATCGGCTCGACGGAGTCAATGGTATGACCGCCGGCGATGGGAATGCTCGCTTCCGCGCAAATCGATTCGCCGCCACGAATGATTTGTCCGATCATTTCCAGCGGCAGCTTGTTGATCGGCATGCCGACCAGCGCCAGCGCCATGATCGGCGTGCCGCCCATGGCATACACATCGGAAATTGCATTGGTGGCGGCGATACGGCCGAAATCGAAAGGATCGTCGACGATGGGCATGAAGAAATCGGTTGTGGCAATCAATGCCTGCTCGTCGTTCAGTTTGTACACCGCAGCATCATCGGCGGTTTCGATGCCTACCATCAGCTCCTTGGGTACGGGAAAGCCACTGGAATTGCGCAGGATGTCCGCCAATACGCCTGGGGCGATCTTGCAGCCGCAGCCGCCGCCATGCGAGAACGAAGTGAGCTTGATCGTGGAATCCGGGGGCGTGTTGTTCATGATGCGTATGGGAAGGAAGGGGCGGCGGCGCGTCAAGGCGGCTAGCGATGTTCGCGCCGGAGCAGATTATCCACGAATTGCCTGACCGCCGTCTTTTCATGAAAGAGGGGAAACAGGAATCACATGGCATTGCGATGACTGGTGATGGAAGGGAAGGGCAGTGGCGGCACGGTCAGTGCCGGCCGCCAGGGAAGGGGTAAAACTTGTGATGCTTTGACCGTCCAAACTGGAACCGGGCCGATTGTCATGTCAATTGAAGTCGGTACCTTGTGCCGGGCGGCTAATTTCCAGGCTGGTAAATATCGGTAGAAGCATCTTTTGCCGGAGAGCTGGTGCCTGAATGCATGCCCATGCCGCCTGCACAGCCGGCAATCAATGAGACAGCAAGAATCATGACTAAAGCTTTCATGGAAACCTCCAAAGAAAATGCGTGGGTTTTCCTCCCTTACTGCTTCTTTCACTATAAGAATTGGACAACTGAAAAAACGCCATTTCTTGCGCGAGACAGCATGAAGCTGATGTGGCTCAACAAAGAGTTGTGGATAGTTTGCGCATTCCCAACATTGCAGCGTCTTGGCATTCATTGCGGCATCTGCAAACAATTCTTGGGAAAAACTGTATTGCGGTGGTTATACTTGCGGCTCGTGCAACCGCGAGGAGACCGCAAAGTGATATTTCATGTTTTCAAGATGCAGCCGTCGTTACTTTCTCCGCGCGCGCCGTTTCTTGCCCTTGCCTTGCTCCTGCCGTATGCGGCAGTGCATGCGGAACAATCGCAAATCTTCAACTTCATCGAGTCGAAGCCCTTAAAGGAAGTGTGGCTCAATCCGGGTATGTATTCCTACCACTTTCAGCGCGACAAGAATCTCAACGACAGCAATCGCGGTTTTGGTATCGAATACCGCTTCTCCACAGTGGCCTCGGCGACGGCGGGCCGCTTCTATAACAGTGATCGGCACTATTCAAACTATGCCGGCGTTTACTACCAGCCAGTGGCATTGGGGCCGGTTCGTCTGGGCGTTGTGGCCGGCGGTTTCAACGGGTATCCGAAGATGCGCGACGGCGGATGGTTTCTGGCGGCGATTCCTGTTGCCAGCGTCGAGTACAAGAGCTTCGGCCTGAACATCGCGATTGTGCCCACTTACAAGGACAGGCTGTACGGTGCGATATCGCTCCAGCCCAAAATAAAGGTTTTCGAATAGCTTCGAATAGCGTTTGTGTTTATTAGGACTTACGCAAAACCGCCCCAGCGGCGTTGCTCCGCCTTGCCGTACAACTCGTACTATCTGCGTCGGCGCGCCTTGCTGGGACAATTTTGCGTAAGTCCTGTTTATGTTGCTGCGTCCGAAAAGGACGCAGCAACAAATTACCCGACCTTGATCTCGATCTTGCGCGGCTGTGCGTGTTCAGCCTTCGGAATGCGCAGCTTGAGCACGCCGTTCTTGAACTCCGCCGAAGCCTTTTCCGAGTCCAGTTCCCTGGACAAGGTGAAGACGCGGCGATAGCGTGGCAAACGCACTTCGGCGAAGCTCGCTTCCATGTCTTTGGGCATGTCCAGCGCGACTTCCCCTTCGATCGAGAGCGAATCCGCCTCGAGTTGCAGAGTAAGTTTGTCTTTCGGTACGCCCGGCAGGTCCGCAAAGAGCGTGATGCCGGATGCATCCTCGATCACGTCAACCGGCGGCAGCAATGCGAGCTCGGGGCGGTTGCCGGTTTCGGTTTGCTTGGTAGCCACGTTGGTGTTGTCGCTCATGGTGTGTCCTCCTTGCATTACTGAACCGTGATACGACGCGGTTGTGCGGATTCGCGCCGTTTGATGCTGACATGCAGAACGCCTTCACGATATTCGGCACTGACGCTGCTCGGATTGATGTCGTCCTCCGGCAAGCTGATGACGCGGCGAAAGCGGCCTGTGAAACGCTCATTGATATGCACTGACAATTCCTTGTCGTTCGGCAGATCGGATTGCCGTTCTCCCGAAATCGTCAGCACCCCACGTTCAAGATGGACATCAATGGTGGATGGGTCCAGTCCGGGGGCAAACGCATATAACTCCATCGACTGCGGTGTGCCGCCGATATTCAATGCCGGAAAGCTGCCACGCCCCATGCCGCGTATGCTGGGTACGTTATCGAAAGCCTGCTGCATTTCGCGCTGCAGACGGTCGAACTCGGCGAATATGTCGTTAGGAAATGTTGATCGAAGCATCGTTCAGTCCTCCTATTCATATCACTTTACACATGAAGCCACTCATGAAACCGGCGACCCGGCTTCATGCCCCAAAGATAGTAGCGGATGGCGAAATTTCAATCCTTCGAGATCCCTTGAATTGAGCAGGCAACGCCACTATTTCAAGAATTACAAACTTGAAGGAGAGCGCGCGTGGAATTCAAGGATTACTACCAGATCCTCGGCGTAGCCCGAGATGCCAGTGCGGATGACATCAAGAAAGCCTTTCGTCGCCTGGCTCGCAAATATCATCCTGACGTTTCCAAGGAGCCGGATGCTGAGGCGCGGATGAAGGAAGTCAATGAAGCGTTTGCCGTGCTGTCAGATCCGGAAAAACGCGCCGCCTACGACCAGATCGGGCAAGGTTTCCATGCGGGACAGGATTTCCGTGCGCCGCCGAACTGGGATGCCGGCTTCGAATTTTCCAGCCGCGGTTTTTCCAATGCAGATGCGTCTGACTTCAGCGACTTCTTCTCAGAACTGTTCGGCGGGCATATGGGTGGCATGCGGGGCGCAGGCGCGCACTTCAGCAGCCGCGGCGAGGATCATCACGCCAAGATTCTGCTCGACCTGGAGGATGCCTATCACGGCGCTTCACGCGTGGTGACGTTGAGGGTGCCGCAGTCCGATGCGCATGGTCGCGTGTCGCTGGCGGAACGCAACCTGAATGTGAACATACCCAAGGGTGTGCGTGAAGGGCAGATGATCAGGCTTGCCGGACAAGGACATCCAGGCATAGGAGGCGGCCCCGCAGGCAACCTTTATCTGGAAGTGCATTTCAAACCGCATCCGCGCTATCGGGCCGAAGGGCGAGATGTCTACGCGACACTGCCACTGGCGCCATGGGAAGCGGCACTAGGCGCGACCGTCAAGGCGCCGGTGCCAGACGGCACGGTGGAGGTACGCATTCCTGCTGGCATGCAATCCGGGCGCAAACTGCGCTTGAAGGGGCGAGGCATCCCTGGTTCGCCGCCGGGCGACCTTTATCTGGTCGCGGAAATCATGCTGCCACCGGCTGATAACCCGAAAGCGCGTGCGCTGTACGAGACGATGGCGCGCGAACTCGCCTTCGACCCACGCAAAGGAGTGTGAGCCATGGCGCAAGAACGAATAGCCTTGCTGTTGGAGGATGCATTGCTGACGGTGGAGGAACTCGCCTTCAGCTGCGCCGTCAGCCGCGAATGGGTGATAGAACATGTGCATGCCGGTTTGGTGTCGGGCGAATTCGGACCCGATCCGCGTGAGTGGCGTTTCTCCGGTAGCGATCTGCTGCGTTTGCGCCGAGTAGTCGGACTGGAGCGCGATTTCGAAGCCAATCCTGAACTCGCCAGCCTGGTAGCGGATTTGTCCGAAGAATTGCAACGCCTGCGCGTACGCTTGCGCCGTGCTGGACTGTCGATAGATTGAGGGGCATATCATGCACATTGTTTGTCCGCACTGCGAAGCGATTAACCGCGTTCCGCCTGAACGCTTGAACGAAGCGCCCTCTTGCGGTCGTTGTCATCGTAATCTGTTCGAGCGTCGTCCGGTCGCATTGCACAGTGTCGATTTCGATCGCCACGCCGATAAAAACGATATTCCCCTGCTGGTCGATTTCTGGGCGCCATGGTGCGGGCCATGCCGGATGATGGCACCGGCATTCGAACAAGCCGCTGCGCAACTCGAACCGCATTTCCGTGTCGCCAAGGTCGATACCGAAGCGGAGCCGGCGTTGGCGGCGCGTTTCGGTATTCGCAGCATTCCGACTCTTGCATTGTTCCTGCATGGTAAGGAGATTGCGCGGCAGGCAGGTGCGATGGGGGCTGCTGATATTGTTCGCTGGGCGCGTGGTATGTCGGGTTCCTAACAAAAAACCCCGTCTTCGTAAAAAGACGGGGTTTTTCAGGAATGATTGTGCTGATTTTTTAAGCACAACTTCTCACCTGCCTACTACATTTCAACTACTTGAAAATCAGAAGCTGACAAGGTTTTCTGCCCAGTCAAGATTGCGATTTGAATCGAACCGTACGCGCTTCCTACACCATCCTGATCGAAGTACAACGCGCTGGTAGACGTGTTGTACAAGAATTGAGGAGACGTTCCCGTAGCGGCAGGAGTCGAAGATCCGCTTGAGAATGCGACACTTGCTCCAGCAGTCAAGCCAAAGGCATTTGCGGACAATTGGATGACATCTGTGCCAGAGGTAAAGTCGGCAAGCGTGTCAACACCGTTGGAAGGGCTGCTAAACCTGAAGGTGTCATTGCCTGCGCCACCGCTGAGGTAGTCGTTGCCTGCACCGCCATCGAGCGTATCGTTACCGCTCTCACCATACAGGGAGTCGTTGTCTGCTCCGCCGTTCAAGCTGTCATTGCCATCGCGGCCGTACAAGGAATCTGCTCCGGCTTGTCCGTTGATGACATCAGCAGCAGTGGTACCGCTGATGCTGTCAGCAGCAGAAGTGCCTGCAAAGACCTTGTTCTTGAGAGTCGTGACATCCCACGTCGTGCCATTGTCGAACTTGACTTGTTGGACGGGATTGTAGGCGTTGGCTGGATCGTCGTTATAGAAGAAGGAGCCGAAGGTGACCTTGTCGGTGGTACCGGCAATCGACAGCACCAGATCCGAACCGGAGCGTGTGGCGATTATCTCGGATGGCAAGACGCCGGATTTGAACTGCAGGATGTTGAGCTTGCCTGCGGCTGTATCGTAATCCGAAGCGATGCTGTCTTGACCATCGCCTTTGCCGAACCGATAAGTGTCATTGCCTGTGCCACCGCTAAGGTAGTCGTTTTCTGTCCCACCATCGAGAATGTCATTGCCGTTCTCGCCGTACAGGTAATCACTGTCCGCCCCGCCGTTCAAGCTGTCATTGCCATCGTGGCCATACAGGGAGTCCACACCGGCTTGTCCGTTGATGACATCTGCGGCAGTGGTGCCATTGATGTTGTCGGCAGCAGAGGTGCCTGCAAAGACCATGTTCTTGAGTGTTGTGACATCCCACGTCGTGCCATCGTCGAACTTGATTTGTTGAATAGCATTGTAGGCATTGGCTGGATCGTCGCTATAGAAGAAGTAGCCAATGGTGACTTTGTCGGTTGTACCGGCAATCGACAGTACCAGATCTGAGCCGGAACATGTGGCGATCACTTCGGATGGCAAGACGCCGGGCTTGAATTGCAAGATGTTGAGCTTGCCTGCGGCTGTATCGTAATCCGAAGCGATGCTGTCTCGTCCATCGCCTTTGCCGAATAAATAGATATCAGTGCCTGCACCGCCGCTAAGGTAGTCGTTGCCAGCGCCACCGTCGAGTGTATCGTTGCCCGACTGGCCATACAACGTGTCATCACCCTCCTGGCCTTGCAGGATGTCGTTGCCGTTGCCACCGTCCAACCGGTCGTTCTGCGTGCCGCCCTTGAGCAGGTCGTCGCCATCTTCCCCATACAACTGGTCTTCGCCTGCACCGCCGTCGATGGTGTCATTGCCCGCCTTGGCATAGACAGTGTCATCTCCAACCAGGGTCGAGAGGGTGTCGGCAGTAGCATAGCCGTACAAGGTGTCGTTCTCGCTGGTGGCAGCAAGCACCTTGGTCTTGATGGTGTTGACGTCCCATGTTGTGCCGTCGGCAAACTTGATCTGCTCGACCTGATAGCCATATGTGGCGTCGTTGTAGAAGAAGCTGTTGACGCGCAAGCTGTCGGATGTGCCATTGATTGTCAGCGCCAAGGCATCGCCGTCCCGCTTGAGCGTTACGTCCGAAGTCAATATGCCGCTACCCAATTGGATCACGTCGAGCTTGTTAGCAGTGCCATCGTAAGCGCTGATGGTGTCCTTACCCGAACCCTTGCCAAACAGGTAGGTATCGTTGCCCGAGCCGCCATCGAATGTGTCGTTGCCTGCACCACCATCCAGGGTATCGTTACCCGCTTGGCCGTACAGCATGTCATCACCCTCTTGACCTTGCAGGATGTCGTTGCCGTTGCCACCGTCCAGGCGGTCGTTCTGCGTACCGCCCTTGAGCAGGTCATCTCCGTCTTCCCCATACAACTGGTCTTCGCCCGCTCCGCCGTTGAGAGTGTCATTGCCCGCCTTGGCATAGACCGTGTCATCTCCAGCCAGTGCCGAGAGGGTGTCGGCAGTAGCATAGCCGTACAAGGTATCGTTCTCGCTGGTGGCAGCAAGCACCTTGGTCTTGATGGTGTTGACGTCCCATGTTGTGCCGTCGGCAAACTTGATCTGCTCGACCTGATAGCCATAAGTGGCATCGTTGTAGAAGTAGCTGTTGACACGCAGGCTGTCGGAGGTGCCGTTGATCGTCAGCACCAGGTCGTTGCTCTCACGCTTGAGCGTCACGTCCGAAGTCAATATGCCGCTACCGAGTTGGATCACATCGAGCTTGCCGGCAGTACTGTCGTAAGCGCTGATGGTGTCCTTGCCCGAGCCCTTCCCAAACAGGTAGATGTCGTTGCCTGAGCCGCCATCGAGATAGTCGTTACCTGCACCGCTATCCAGAATGTCGTTGCCCGACTGGCCATACAGCGTGTCATCGCCTTCCTGGCCTTGCAGGGTGTCGTTGCCGTTGCCGCCATCCAACCGGTCGCTTTGCGTACCGCCCTTGAGCAGGTCGTCGCCATCTTCCCCATACAACTGGTCTTCGCCTGCACCGCCGTCGATGGTGTCATTGCCCGCCTTGGCATACACAGTGTCATCTCCAGTCAAAGCGGAAATGGTGTCGGCGGTGGCATAGACGTACAGCGTGTCGTTCTCGCTGGTGGCGGTCAGCACTTTAGTCTTGATGGTGTTGATGTCCCATGTTGTGCCGTTGTCGAACTTGATTTGCTCGACTTGATAGCCATAGGTGGCATCGTTGTAGAAGAAGCTGTTGACGCGCAGGCTGTCGGAGGTGCCGTTGATCGTCAGCACCAGGTCGTTGCTCTCACGCTTGAGCGTTACGTCCGAGGTCAATATACCGCTACCGAGTTGGATCACGTCGAGCTTGCCGGCAGTGCCATCGTAGGCGCTGATGGTGTCCTTGCCCGAACCCTTGCCGAACAGGTAGGTATCGTTGCCTGAGCTGCCATCAAGGTAATCGTTACCTGTACCGCCATCCAAAATGTCGTTGCCCGACTGGCCATACAGCGTGTCATCGCCTTCTTGGCCTTGCAGGATGTCGTTGCCGTTGCCACCGTCCAACCGGTCGTTCTGCGTACCGCCCTTGAGCAGGTCGTCGCCATCTTCCCCATACAACTGGTCTTCACCTGCACCGCCGTCGATGGTGTCATTGCCTGCCTTGGCGTAGACAATGTCATCTCCAGCCAGGGCTAAGAGAGTGTCGGCGGTGGCATAGCCATACAGCGTGTCGTTCTCGCTGGTGGCGGTCAGCACTTTAGTCTTGATGGTGTCGATGTCCCACGTCGTGCCGTTGTCGAACTTGATCTGTTCGACTTGATAGCCATAGGTGGCATCGTTGTAGAAGTAGCTGTTGACACGCAGGCTGTCGGAGGTGCCGTTGATCGTCAGCACCAGGTCGTTGCTCTCACGCTTGAGCGTCACGTCCGAAGTCAATATGCCGCTACCGAGTTGGATCACATCGAGCTTGCCGGCAGTGCCATCGTAGGCGCTGATGGTGTCCTTGCCCGAACCCTTGCCGAACAGGTAGGTATCGTTGCCTGAGCCGCCATCAAGGTAGTCGTTACCTGCACCGCTATCCAAAATGTCGTTGCCCGACTGGCCATACAGCGTGTCATCGCCTTCCTGGCCTTGCAGGGTGTCGTTGCCGTTGCCGCCATCCAACCGGTCGTTTTGCGTACCGCCCTTGAGCAGGTCGTCGCCATCTTCCCCATACAACTGGTCTTCGCCCGCTCCGCCGTCGATGGTGTCATTGCCTGCCTTGGCGTAGACAATGTCATCTCCAGCCAGGGCCGAGAGGGTGTCGGCGGTGGCATAGCCGTACAGCGTGTCGTTCTCGCTGGTGGCGGTCAGCACTTTGGTCTTGATGGTGTCGATGTCCCACGTTGTGCCGTTGGCGAACTTGATTTGCTCGACTTGATAGCCATAGGTGGCGTCGTTGTAGAAGAAGCTGTTGACGCGCAGGCTGTCGGAGGTGCCGTTGATCGTCAGCACCAGGTCGTTGCTCTCACGCTTGAGCGTCACATCCGAAGTCAATATGCCGCTACCGAGTTGGATCACGTCGAGCTTGCCGGCAATACCATCGTAAGCGCTGATGGTGTCCTTGCCCGAGCCCTTGCCGAACAAGTAGGTATCGTTGCCTGAGCTGCCATCAAGGTAGTCGTTACCTGCACCGCCATCCAGCGTATCGTTGCCTGCTTGACCGTATAACGTGTCGTTTCCTGGTCCCCCGGTCAGGGTTTCGTTAGCAGCCGTGCCTGAGACAGTAATATTGGCTGGCGGTGTTGAGGTGGAAAGCTTGCTCTTCACCATCGCGTAATTCCATGTTGTGCCATCGGCAAACTTGATGTTTTCCACCGCATAGCTGGAAGCGCCATCGCTGTTGAAGTAACTCTGCACCCGCAAGCTGTCATCCGTGCCATTAATACGAAGGATCAGATCATCACTATAACGAGTGAGCGTAATGTCAGCGGTAGTGATGCTTGAGGATAACTGAATGGTATCGGCATTGACGCCTACCGCATCGCTGTCATAGTTGTAGATGGTGTCCTGTCCCGAGCCCTTGCTGAACAGGTACACATCGGCACCGGCTCCTCCGCTCAGGTAATCGTTACCCGCACCGCCGCTGAGCGTGTCATTGCCTGCATCGCCATACAAGGTATCGTTGTGATCGCCTCCCTGCAGGCTGTCGTTGCCGTTGCCGCCATAGAGGGTATCAGCACCGGTGCCGCCCTTGACGGTATCGTTGCCATCGCCGCCTTGAAGGTTGTCCGCACCGGTGCCGCCATCGAGCACATCATCTCCAGCATAGCCGTAGATCGTGTCGCTGCCGTCATCGCCATTGATGGTGTCTGCCGTGGCATAACCGTACAGCGTATCGTTGCCGGCAGTAGCGACGAGCACCTTGGCCTTGACGGTGTTCACATCCCATATCGTGCCATCGGCAAACTTGATGTTTTCCACCGCATAGCTGGAAGTGCCATCGCTGTTGAAGTAACTCTGCACCCGCAAGCTGTCATCCATGCCATTGATGCGAAGAATCAGATCATCACTATAACGAGTGAGCGTAATGTCAGCGGTAGTGATGCTTGAGGATAACTGAATGGTATCGGTATTGACACCTACCGCATCGCTGTCATAGTTGTAGATGGTGTCCTGTCCCGAGCCCTTGCTGAACAGGTACACATCGACACCGGCTCCTCCGCTCAGGTAATCGTTACCCGCACCGCCGCTAAGCGTGTCATTGCCTGCATCGCCATACAAGGTATCGTTGTGATCGCCTCCCTGCAGGCCGTCGTTGCCGTTGCCGCCATAGAGAGCATCAGCACCGGTGCCACCCTTGACAGTATCGTTGCCATCGCCGCCTTGAAGGTTGTCCGCACCGGTGCCGCCATCGAGCACATCATCTCCAGCATAGCCGTAGATCGTGTCGCTGCCGTCATCGCCATTGATGGTGTCTGCCGTGGCATAAC
>Ga0207679_10002284_pt1 | contig 11824 bp, 13 predicted proteins | sample KBSC73metaG_FD_184320 | JGI IMG/M metagenome (GOLD analysis project Ga0207679, IMG submission 184320) | Corn rhizosphere microbial communities from Kellogg Biological Station, Michigan, USA - KBS C7-3 metaG (SPAdes) (version 2) | ecosystem: Host-associated > Plants > Roots > Rhizosphere > Soil ...
CCATCTCGAACGTTGATCGCAACCGACGCGCCGCGTTCGTAGAACCGCGCGGCGGCGGCGCGACCAAGGCCGCGCGCGGCGCCGGTCACGATGGCGACGCGGCCGGCGAAATCCTGGAGGTCGTCGGTGGGCGGCACGGCGAGAATGTAGTCACCCTGTTTGTTCACTGCGACTTCGCACGCGACCGCGCCGCGCGCAGTGCGCTCTCGCGCAGCGCTGCGAGCGCGGTCGGCGAGTACGCGCGGCCGTCCGCAACCACGAGTGCGATGCGGCGCGTGTTGCGAATGTCGCGGAGCGGATCGGCATTGAGGACCACGAGGTCGGCGACGCAGCCGGTGCACACCGTGCCGACCGTATCGCTGGCGAAGTAGCGCGCCGGCTCCGCCGTCGCGGTCCGCAGCGCACGCCATGGGGAGAGGCCTGATCGCACGAGCGCCTCGAGCTCCGCGTGCATCCCAAACCCCGGGATGCTGTTGGGGAGTGGCGCGTCGGTGCCGGCGAGGATCGGCACTCCACTCTGCGCCAGCCCGTTCACCACCTCGAGCCGCTTCGTCCAGAGCGCACGTCCGAGCACGCTCGCGTCCGCCGGCATGTCGGGCGGGATCTCGAGCGCGGCGGCCATAGCGGCGCGCAGCGTCGGCGGCAGGTAGTGCGCGAGCGTGTCCGACGGCAGTCGTTCTTTCGGAAGCGCCGCGAGCATCTCGAGGGCGACGAACGTCGGCGTCACCCAGGTCGGCCGGGTAGCGATGTGGCGATATACCGGCGTCTGGTCACTCGTGCTGCACTCGCCCAGGACGTATCGATCGAGAGGGTACGCCGCCGATAGCCGGGCGGAGTCCGCTGCGGAACACGGGTTCAGGAAGCCGTCGAGGTGCTCGAGACTGCGCTGTCCGGAGTCCGCCGCTTCCTCGACGGTGACGTCGGTCTGGAGGTGGCCAGCGAGCGGCAGACCGCGCGCGCGGGCAGCGCGAGCGAGCGCGAAGAACGCATCGCGCGGCACCAGCGCGTGCACCTTCACGAAATCGACGCCGAGTCGGGCGAGCGAGTCGACGGCGGCTTCTGCTTGTTCGGGCGTGCGGGCGACAAAGTGCGGAAGTGCCGCGTCGCCGCCCTGCACGTACGGACCCGAGGCGACGATGCGCGGGCCAGCGCGTTTGCCTCCGCGGATCTCATCCCTCCACCGTCGGATGACGGCGAAGTCGCCGCCCATGTCCCGGACGCCGGTCACACCGTTCGCGACGTAGAGACCGAGCAGGCTCGCGCCATCCGGCACGGCGGTGTGCACGTGCATGTCCCACAGACCGGGGATAACGAACTTGCCCGATGCATCGACGACGCGCGCGTTCGCGGGGACCTTGACCGTGCTCCCCGAACCCACGCTCACAATGCGTCCGCCATCGACGACGACGGTGCCATCCCGGATCGGAACCGAGTCGGCCATCGTGTGGATGGTGGCGTGGATGATGGCGAGCGGGCGGCGTGGGGGAACGGTCGGCGAGCCGGCCTGCTGCGCGTGAGCAGGGGCGCCGGCGAGAGCGGCGGCAAGGAGTGCGAGCGCGCCGCGAAGCGCCGGTCGCGGCGCGAGGATCTCGAACGAACTGGTGCTCGGCATTTCGTGAGGGAGTGGCCGGAGTCGGGTCGAAGAAGCCGTGAAAGCTAACGGGCGCGCTCGGCAGCCTGGCTGCCGACGCTCGAAATGCGGACGCGGGTCATTCTACGTTAGGTAATGCCAACGATTTTCCTGCAGGTCGCGTTGAATGGCGACTCCATTCACCCGGCAGCGCCGCGCACTCCAGCTGCCATCGCGGAAGCGGCTCGCGCGGCCGCGGACGCGGGCGCTCAATCGGTGCATGTTCATGCGTTCGACGATGCCGGCCGGGAGACGCTCGAGGGCGCCGCTGGCGCTCAGGTGCTGCGTGCGATCCGAGCGCGCTGTCCTGCGACTCCGATATCCCTAACGACGTCGGCAGCGATCGTGGCGGATCCAGGCGAGCGTTTCAGGATCGTCGAGGCATGGGAAGAATTGCCTGACCTTGTGACGGCGAACCAGGGCGAACCGCGAATCGTAGAGCTCTGCGAGTTGTTGCTGTCCCGCGGCGTCGGTATCGAGGCGGGATTGCTGACCAGTGAAGACGCGCGAGCGTTCGTGCGTTCCGGGTTGGCCGCCCGGTGTCGGCGGGTCCTGATCGAGCCGCTTGATGCTGATCTTAACGATGCCCTGCGCCACGCTGCTCGGATGGAAGACATTGTCGTCTCCGCGGGCATCACGCTCGAGCAGGTTCACCACGGTTATGGCCCGGCGTGTTGGGCGGTCAATCGACGTGGCCTCGAACGAGGGCACGGCATCCGGACCGGGTTGGAAGACATCACGTTACTGCCTGACGGTAGGCCGGCACGGGACAATGCTGATTTGGTCGCTGCAGCCGCGCGTCTGATCCGCTCCAGCGGACGTTAGGCCGCGAGGGGGTGTCGCCAGGCTTCCTCGTCTACGCGTGGGCCAGTCTTGAACGCGCCCTCGCGCGTGAACGTCTCATCGAGACAAAGCTCACCGCCGGGCGAGAAAGGGACGCCCGCGATCACCGTCGTCCATCCGTGGTGGCGCCGAACGCCACGAGCTTCTGAGTGGCAAGCATAGGGTGTTCGCGAGATGCGCGCGATGGGTTCGCACTGGTCCAACTGCCTGCCTAACGACTCTGGCCGCGACGATCAGGCGTCCGCCTTGGCCAGAGGCAGCGCGACATAAAATGCGGCGCCGCGCTCGGGCCTGCGCTCCGCCCACAGCCGCCCTCCGTGCGAGGTCACCAAGGTGCGGCAGATCGACAGGCCGAGCCCCAAGCCGCCAGCCTTGGTGGTGTGGAACGGCTGAAACAAGGTCTGGAGGTGCGTCATTTCCGCCGGGGCTTGGGCGGTGGCCGCGCGCGGCGACCCATCGGACCGCGCCGTCGGGCAGGATGATGCGATACTCCGCCTCGTAGGAACCGCCAGACTCCAGCACCTGCTGGATCGCCGTCGCACGCACGGCGCTGTCGTCGGGATGGACGCGTCCGGCCAGGCTCTCGTAATGAAGCGGTTCGTCCGGCTCGAAGCTGAAGAACTTCCGTCCTTCTTCCGTCATCCAGACCCTGTCGTTCGCGACGTCCCAATCCCACAGCGCCATCTGCGCGCTCTTCACCGCCAGGCTCATGCGCTCCTCGTTGACGCTCAACGCCTCCTTCGACCGTCTCTCGTCATCAATGGCGACCGCGAGCAACAGCAGTGGCGTGGCCGTGATCAGGAGGAACAACTGCAGAGTCAGTGCGTTTTCCGAGGGAGTTTGCGCCAGGAACGGACCGTTTCCGCGCATCGCCAGCATCGTGACGGCCAACATCGAGGCGCTCACGCCTCCAAGCCCAAAGCGGAGGGCCGCCCAGATGAGCAGGGGAACGGGTGCATAGAGGAGCGCCGGCGAGGTGTCCGGTCCCGCAGGCGGCCGATCGAAGACGAGGGATCCGACGACGAAAATGGCCGCGGCAAGGAGGAATGCTTCCAGAATGCGCCTGGGCTCAGCTTTGAGCTTCTCGTGGAGAGCTGGTGGGCGCCGATCAGGATGACCGGCACCAGCACGATCGCTGTCACTCCGTGATGGGAGGACGCCCTCGCGCCACCGTCGACATGGGTGAGATGGTAGAAACCTGGACGATCTTCCGATTACGGAAGCCTACTCCGGCCTAATGCTTCCGCTCACCCCGCGGCGCACGAGCGAATCCTCCGCGCCCCGCCCCTCAGGTCAGCCAGCGGGCAATCGTCGTGAGTGCCTGCTCGATGTCATCCGCGTCATTATAAAGATGCGGGGAGAATCTCAGGACGCCGCTGCGCGCCGAGACGACGATCCCGGCTTTGTTGAGACGGTCGGCCAGGATCCGCACGTCCATGTCGGCGAACCGGGTGGCGACGATCGAGGAGCGCGCGCCGTCGTCCGTGGGCGATAGGATGTCAGCGTTCCTTTCGCGCAACCCCTCGATAAGGAGATCGGCGAGCGTCTTGTTCCTGGAGAAGATCCGCCCGACGTCCAACCGCAGCAAGTAATCGATCGAGCTGGCGAGGCCCGGCGCGCACCCGTAGGCCATGGTGCTGAACTCGAAACGGTGAGCGTTCGGGGGGAGCTTCAGTCGATCGGCACCCAGATCCCACATCCGCTCATGGGATCGGAATCCGACGAGCCCCGGCTCGAGGCGTTCGTGAAGATGGGGCGCGAGATACATCACGGCGACGCCGAAGGGCCCACACAGCCACTTGTACGATGCGGTAATCAGCGCGTCGACCCCGAGCGCCCCGACGTCGATCGGGATCCCGCCGGCCGACTGCGTTGCGTCGATGATGAGCAGGGCTCCATTCCGGTGCGCGGCTTCAGCGAGCCCCGCCACGTCGAGTCGCTGGCCGGTGCTGTAAACCACATCGGAGACGCAGACGACGGCGGTCCCGGGATCGATCAGGCCGATCAGGTCGTCGGCCCGATGATGATCGCCCTTCATGTCCGCGAGTCTGACTTCGGCTCCCGTGTGGCGCGCGACGCGCGCCCACGGGTAGATCGTGCTGGGAAACTCGAGACGGGTGCTGACGATGTTGCTGCCGGCAGTCGGCGCGACGGCCCAGGCGAGGGACGCCAGCAGCTCGGTCGCGCTCGATCCGACCGCGATCTCCTCGGGTCGGCAGCTGAACAACCGCGCGGCCGACGCGTGCAGTGTCGCGAACGCCTGCTCCTCAGCCGCCTCGTCGAAATGGATCGTCCCGTTCTCCGCGAGATCGTGCATCCACTCGACCACCGCCCGCTCCGCGCCGCTGTACATGAGGCAGACAGAGGCGGTGTTGAGATAGACACTCTTCCCGCTCGCTGGGAAATCGTCGGGTGCGACGATTGGGGTCAAGTCGGACAATGCAGTGTCGCCTCCGATTCCATCCGCCTGTCCTCGCTGAGCTCTCGCGTCTATCCCGCGGATACTCCCGGTCTCACGTCAGCCCGTCAAGAGTCGTACGCTGTCATCGCCAGAGGCCTGTCTCGGCGCGCCGAACCTGAGCGTGAACTGCGGCGCTTCGGAACCAAGCTCTATCCGTGAGGAAGCGTGATTGCCGAATGTTAGTCGTGGCGGCCTAACGCCAAAGTTCAGCTGCAAGCGAGCTATCACCGTTGCGGCGTAGCCGCTTTTACAGATCGCTTGGCAGTTGCAACGAAACGTTAGGTCGTGCGCGGCTCGAATGCATCCTTTACGAACGCCGCTTCCCCCGCGCGGGCTGGCGACGATATCTCGAAGCGCGTCGAAAGCGCGGGCATGTTGGATTCACGCCGCTTCGAACACGATGTCCTGCGCGCGACGGATAGCTCGTGTGGTTCTCGTAGCCGACACCAAGCTGATAGTCGCCAAGCGGGATCCACCATGCCTCGCCGCTCCATCGGGTTCGAGAAATCGCAGAATCAGTGTGAAGGACGGTGCAGGTACGAGGACATATCGTCGGACTGCATTTCCATCCCCTCGACGATCGCATCAATCTGGACTTGCGGCGACATCGGCCCTACTGCCGCCCGGTCTGGCCGGCGAGCAATACTTACAACAGGCGGCGTGATGCCTTCTCCGGTGCCGCCTAACGTCATGAGTTGGCCCGTCACGGTGCCGCAAAAGATGCGCGGGGCGGCCATCGCCGTGAAGACTACCTCCTGTGCACCGGGTAGCGCAGGTGCGTCACGCCGACGCCCGAGATCACCGTGGGGTCGCCAAGGACGGCTGGCGCGCCGGCGAGGTGGTCAAAGAGTCGAATCCCGGAGCCAAGGAATACGGCCGCGATGTCGATGGAGAGTTCATCGAGGAGTCCAGCATTCAGCAACTGCTGGATCGTGTCCGCTCCGTGGACCGCAACTGACTTCCCGGCGGCGGCGGCTTTCGCTTGGTTCACGGCGCTTTCGAGACCGTCGGTCACGAAGTGGACCGTCGAGTTGGGTCGCGGCCAGCCGTCGGGGATGTCATGCGTAAGCACGAATGCTGGTCCCCACGCGTGATTCCCGCCCCAGCCTCGGGCGACCTCGAACGTGCGTCGGCCAGTGAGCACGGCACCAAGCTCGGCCCAGAGACTTCGAAGGTGCTCGGCGCTCGGTTCGGACACCTTGAATGTCATGGGGTCCGACCCCCCCGTGTGGAATGCGACGTCTCCCGAGTTCATGTACCAGTCGAAGACTTCGCCAACGCCATCGTTACGGTCGGCGACGTAGCCGTCGAGCGACATGGACATGATTGCGACAACCTTGGACATTGCGATGTTCCTTTCCAGGAGAAGGACGATCGTTAGGCGACGGGCTTGCGAAGCACATTCAGGCCCTCGAAGCTCGGGCCGAGGTAGGTGCGCCGGAAGGCGTCATGTTCACAGGCGTCTGCTGGCGTGCCAAGCTCGTACGTGGTGCCGTTCGTACACCACGTGACGTGGTCAGCCGCAGCGAGCAACGACGGCACTTCGTGTCCGGTGACGATGACGGCGCATCCCTCAGCCGCCAGTGCACGAAAGAGGCCGGTCAGCTCCTCGTGATCGGCTGGCGTTAGTCCGCGATATGGCTCGTCCGCCACGAGCACGACCGGCATCCGGACAATCGCGAGCGCCACTTCAGCGCGGCGAAGCTCGCCACCAGAGAACGACCCTGGACGCCGGTCGAGAAGATGCTCGACGCGCGCCAGGCGCGCTGCTTCGCGGTGATGGCGCCGGCCGTAGCGGCGCTCGAAAAGCGTGAGCTGTCGTTTCAGCTCGAGACCCGGCGCCAGCAGTTCGTGATCGGGCAGGTAGAACACGCCATGGCGTGCGAGTACGGGAAGCGAAGCGCGCGTGAAGGCGACGTTGCCCATCCGAACGACACCGGAGTCGGGCTGAAGCCAGCCAACAGCGATCTTCAGCAACGTGGATTTGCCCTCGCCATTTCGACCGAAGATCGCTCGCACTTCGCCGGCCTTGGCTCGAAGCGACGCCGACGTGAGCACTCGGCGCTCGCCGAATGCCTTGCTCACGCAATCAGCAACCAAGGTGTACATCAGCGATGGACAAGTGCGAGCAGGCACTCGGCCGGAACAGCGGCGGCTGCGTACGCAGCGTAGAGGACCCTGCGCTGCACGCCGAGGTTCGCCCACAGAATTCGCTCGCCCCGTACGCTGACGTCGACGAGCCCCACGAGTCCGCAGAGCAATACGATCGCAATCGGTGAGGGCGATATCGATCCGAATGGCGAACCGGTTGCCAGCGGCAGCGATGCGACGACCAGACGGACAAGCGCCCACAGCACGGCCGCTCGTGGCAGAATCACCGGGAGTGCAATCCGCGCTGGCGTACGCATTGCCGGTTCTACCCACAGGATGGCAAAAGGTGCGTTGCCCGCCGAGCCGGGTCGACGGATAGTTAGGTATTGACCTTAGTGTTGTCTGGGGATAGAATCATTCCAACAGATCGGATACTCAATCAATCAACCGGTGTTGAAATGGTTCAATCCGCAGTCGCTGATGAAGTTTTCTACGCCTTGTCCAATGCGACTCGGCGGAAAGTCCTGGAGCAACTGTCGGTCGGACCAGCCACCGTCAGCGAGCTGGCAGCACCGTTCGACATGAAGCTCCCCTCGTTCGTGCAGCACCTCTCGGTGCTCGAACGGAGCCGACTGGTGAAGTCGAAGAAGCGCGGGCGCGTCCGGACCTATGTGATCGCACCCGAACGGTTCAAGGTCGTCGAAGACTGGCTGACTGCGCGTCGCGCGTTATGGGAAGCCCGACTGAACCAGTTCGATCAATACGTGAAACAACTCAAGGAGAAGGAATCGGCATCATGAGCACGCAATTCGCGATCAATCCGAAACTTGATTTCGCCATCGAACGGTTCATCGACGCTCCCACGCGGCTCGTCTGGGAAGCGTTGACGAAACCGGAGCATCTCAAGGAGTGGTACATGCCCAGGGCTTGGGGGCGTGTGGTGCGAGCCGAAATGGACGTGCGACCAGGCGGCATCTTCAGCGTCGACATCGCGGTGGGCGACGGTCCGGAGTTTCCCAACGTCGGCTGTTTCCTGGAAGTCATTCCGATGGAGCGACTCGTCTGGACCTCCATGTTGTTCCCCGGTTATCGTCCGGCCGTTTTTGATGACATTCCGATCACTGCCATCGTTACGATGGAGCGCGTGGGAACCGGCACTCGCTACGTCTTCACGGCGCTGCATCGGGATGAGGCCGACTTCGAGAAAAACAAGGAGTCGGGTTGGCAGGAGGGGACCGAGATCGCCGTCGATCAGCTCGTGGAGCACGTGACGTCGATGAAGTAATAGTTCAGGGGCGGCTTGCGGCGCGCGGCTCCCGAGTCCCGACGTTAGTCTATGTGAGTCGTTATAGCGCGCCGCGCCCCTTGATCTCCAGATACTTGTTCACGACCGCCGCCGTCATCGCCTGCGGCGACACATCGAGCACCGTGACGCCCGCCCGCCGCATCCGCTCGAGCACCGCCTGACGACCCGCCACGAGCTCCTCCGCCGCCGCGCTCGTGTAGAGCGCCAGATCACGCTCCCCGCGGAGCGTGGCCGCCTCGAAGACCGCATCGTTCCGAAGCGCCACGACCACGACCAGGTGCCGCGAGGCACCGCGCGTCACGTGCGCCACGAGCGAACGCGACGCCCGCTCGTCGATCACATCGGTGAAGAACACGATCAACGCGCGACGTCGCTGGCGCGTTGCGAGGTAGCGGAACGCGCCAGCGTAGTCGGGCTCCGCCATCGTCGCCGTGACGGGAATGAGCGCGTTCCTCACAAGCCGCAGCGATGCGTCGCCCCGGCTCGGCGGAACGAACGCTCGGATCTCCTGGTCGAACACCATTGTCCCCACGCGGTCGCCCGACGTCGCGGCGACGTCCGTGAGCACGAGCGCCGCCGACAGCGCATGCTCCAGCCGCGAGAACTCGCCGGCCAGCTGCGTCATCGCTCGCCCCGACTCGACCATCGTGAAGATCGTCTGCGACTGCTCGATGGTGAACTCGCGCACCATGTGCCTTCGGCGGCGTGCCGTGGCCTTCCAGTCGATGTGACGCGGATCGTCGCCGAGTGCGTATTCGCGAAGGCCGGCGAAGGCTCGACTGTCGCCCCGTTGTCGAAGGACCCGGACACCGGCCGTGTGCAGGCGATGCTGGACGGCGAGGAGCCGGAATCGCCTAACGTTCGAGACTGATGGCGTGACGAGGATCGTATCGGCCGGCGCGAACGTCGCCCGCGACGCGAGGAGACCAAGGCGCGTGCTCGCCTGCGCCCCGACGCGGCCTAACGTGACGAGTCCACGCACCATGCCGGAGACGTCGAACGGCAACGTCGCGGTTCCGCGCTCGGGGAGGTGGACGTCGACCGCGCGAACGCCGCCTCGCACGGCCGGCGGCATCTCGTCCACGACCTGGACGTAAAGCGCGCGCGGCCAGGCGGACCGTACGGTGTACGTACCCTCGACCGTGTCGCCAATACCCACGGAGGGGGGCGCCTCGCGCTCGACGACAAGGCCAGTTCGCCCGGGAAGCAATGCCCAATCCGCGAGAACCAGCACCAAGAGCGCGACGAGTCCCGCGAATCCCGCGTAGACGCCAACCCGTCCGGGTAGCAGCCACAGCACGCCTGCCCCTGCGAACGCCCATGCGAGCCGCCGCGTCGGGATGACGCGCAGGAGGAGCCGATCGGGTTTTGGAGGTTGCGTCAAAAGGGAACCGGGAACAGGGAACCGGGAACCGCGCCGTCGGTTCGTTGGGCTAATAGCAGCAGCTTGCAGCAAGCGGCAGTAGCGCGCAGCCGTCGGCTACCAGCCAGCAGCGGCACGCTACTCGGGTACCTTGATGCGTGAGACTACCATGTCGACCACCTCGTCGACCGTTCGCCCTTCCACCTCGAGCTCCGGCGCCAGCGTGATGCGATGGCGGAGCACCGAGCGCACCCGACCCTTCACGTCGTCGGGCACCACATAGTCCCTCCCCTCCAGCACCGCCCCGGCACGCGCCGCCCGCATGAGCGCCACCGTCGCCCGCGGCGAAGCGCCTAACGAGATCGACGGATCGCCGCGCGTGCCACGGGTAATGGCGGCGATGTAGCCCTGGATCTCCGGCGCAACCCGCACACGGTCCACCAGCGCGCGAAGCGCCCGCACCTCCGCTTCGCCAATCAGCGGCGCCACCAGCACGGTCACCTGCTCGGGATCGAACCCGCCTTCGTGCGACGCGAGCATCGCCAGTTCGGCCTCGTGCGACGGGTAGCCCATCACCGTCTTCAGCAGAAACCGATCGAGCTGGGCCTCCGGCAGCGGATAGGTGCCCTCGTGCTCCACCGGGTTCTGCGTCGCGAACACCGTGAACGGCGCTTCGAGCGGATGCGTCACGCCGTCGACCGTCACCTGCCGCTCGGCCATTGCCTCGAGCAGCGCCGCCTGGGTCTTTGCCGGCGCGCGATTGATCTCATCGGCGAGCAGGATCTCTGTGAACACGGGGCCCGGCCGGAACTCGAACCCGACCGCCGGATCACGCAGCATGCTCACGCCGGTCACGTCCGATGGCATGAGGTCGGGCGTGAACTGGATCCGTGAAAACCTGGCGCCTAACGCGCTGGCAAGCGTGCGCACGAGCAGTGTCTTTGCGGTCCCCGGCACGCCCTCGATGAGCACGTGCCCGCGTGCGAGGAACGTCACCAGCGCATCCTCGATCACGGCGTCCTGCCCGATGACCCGCTGCGCGACCGCCGCCTGAATGCGCCGCACGAGCTCGGCGCCCTGCTCGAGTGGAAGGGCCGATGAAGAGTCGATCGCGGTCACGAGGATCGGGGAAACGAGGTGAGTGAAGTCTCGAGCCGGCGCAGCGCCTGCCCGACATCCTCCAACTGACGGCGCGGAACGGGCCGCTCCAGCGCCTGCCGGACGAGATCGATGTCGCCCGACCGGGCGGGGACCCGCTCGCGGGCCCACGTCAGGAAGGCGTCGTCCGTGGTCGCAGCGCCCCGGCTGCCTAACGAACGATCGACACGCCGCCTGACGCCGTGCACCAGGCGGGTAGTCGCAGTCCGAGTCGCGCCAACGGCCCGGTACGCCCGGGCCAGCGCGTCCACGTGCTCGAGCGGCGAGCGACGCTCGATCCGCTCCGCGGCGCGCGGCGGAAGGAGCCGAGGGCCGATGGCGAACAGCAGTAGCAGGCCGGCGGCCGCCAATTGCAGCACGAGGTGACCTGACGCCGTTCGCCGGAGATACGTGACGATTCCGCGGACGGTCCCGGGCTGATCACCATAGCCCTGATGATACTCGTCGAAGACGAGCCGCCGGCGCGGACCACCGCCCGGCGCATCCGCGCTCGCATACTCCAGCATCCGCACCGCCGCGACGTCCGCTCCCCATCGGCAGACCCGCAGCACGTCGTTTCGAAGGAGATCCGGGTCGGCCGCAACCACCACCCGGCCACGTTCGAGCGGAAATCCAATTACCGCCGGCAGCTCGTTGCCGGCGATGCCGCTGACCGTTCGCACGGTCGCCAGCGTCCGCGATCCCGCGGGCTCTTGTCCCCTCCACCGCAGCGCCAGAATGTGCGTTTGGCGATCCGGCCAGAACGGCAATCCGGCACTCAGCCAACCCTCGTCGCGATCACCGCACGAATCAGCGTCCGCGGCGACGAGCGTGCCCGAGCTTCCAACGATCAACTGCGCCGCACCGATGACCGTTCCCGCTCGCGGTACCGTACTTCCCAGCCCGAGCGAATCCGCGAGCGGACCTCCGCCCAGCACGAATACGAGCGCTGCACCGCGCCTCACGCGATCCAGGATCTCGTGCGTCTCCGTG